>JAESGJ010000042.1_pt1 | contig 303249 bp, 294 predicted proteins | sample 9266241 | NCBI WGS metagenome assembly JAESGJ01 (sample SAMN14514841, study PRJNA621669) | algae metagenome | isolation source: Brasilonema octagenarum HA4186-MV1 and co-occurring heterotrophs from wet... | place: USA: Manoa Valley, Hawaii | collected 2009-07-20
CGGCCGAACCCAGGAACAGGAGGGCCAAAACACCTGCTTGACCCGCGGCCACAGCCCGCGGGACATATCCCCGCACGGGTCAGTTCTCGATGAAAACCCCGGGTCAGTTCTCAGCGAAACTCAACAGACGGGGGTCACCGTGGGCGGTGGGGGCGGGATCAGCGCGCAAATCGTCGGAGTCCAGGAGATCGGCGGCGAGCAGGTCCTGGCGGTGCGCTACTACGGCACGCGCAGCGGCAACCAGGGCGCGGGCACCATGTCCGCCTCCAACACCTATGCCACGACCGATGCGGTCGAGGCCGGCTTCACGGCGCGGGTGCTCGCCGGAGACCCCGCGCAGGTCAGCCTGATGCGCTGCGCGGCCACGATCGGCGGGGTGACGGTCAATGGCAGCAACCTCGCCGCAGGCCTGGCCACCGGCCCCGTGAAGTGCGCCGTCAGCAAGGCCGCCAACTCCGGCGGCACGAACGGCAATGCCAACTTCTTCGTGAATTTCGACTTCGTGCAGGCCACCCCGATCGACGTCACCATCGGCTTCTCCAGCCCGTTCCTCTTTAAGAATGGCCGTCCAGGCCAGTCGTATATCCGCCCTGCTTCCGCCGCGGTGGGCGCATCGAGCCGCGCACGCGATGACCTCCGCTTCACGCGCCAGGACTGGTGGGACTTCGCACGCTTGGTCAGCGGGGCGAATGTCGGCGCGACGGTCGTGCTGGAGTTCATGCTCCAGCAGCTCGCCCAGGGCACGGACCAGGGGCTCCTGCGGATCGATGATGCGACGCCGGCCAACCGCCTGGAGTTCTACAACCTGGCCGGCACGAACCAGATCTGGGCGCGGCGGGTCATCAACGGCACCGTGGTGGCCAACCTGCAGCTCGGCACCTTCTCCCCGATGGTGCCCTTCCGCCTGGTCCTCTCCGGCGATGATGATGACCTTCGCGCCGTGGTGACGGGCGGCGACATCACCATGATCCCCTTGGCCGGCTCCTTCGTCGCGGCTCGTGCTCTGCTCGGCTCCGTCACCACCGACGACACGACGGCCATGTGGGGCTGGTTCCGCTACGGCTTCGCCTATCCGAAGACCCAGCCGAACGCGACCCTCCTCCTGCTCACGACCCTCGCGGCCGAGACCATCAAGGCGGAGGGCAACACCTGATGCAGGACTACCTGCGCCGCCTCCTGCCGGCCCTGCCGCGCCGAGCCCCCGACGCGTCCTCCCTGTTCCTGCACCTGCAGGACAGCGCCGACCCGCGCCTTCGCGATCTCGCCGTGGCCAGCCTGGACGAGCTGGGCGGAGGATCTGGCGCCGGCGCGGGGTTCGGTTCCTTCTCCGCCGGAGAGGTCGCCGAGCTGCAGGCGGAGTGCGATGTCTACAGCGGCCGCCTGCGCCGGCGCCTGCTGACCGACATCGCTCAGCCTGTGCGCCAGCTCGTGATCTGGATTGTGCTCGGGCAGTCCCTGGGAGGAGGGTGGGAGGCGTTGCCGCCCGTGTCCACCGAGGCCGCGCCGGATTGCTTCGTGGTGGGCGGCTCGGTGCATCCGCAGGCGGAGGACAGCGCGGCCTGGGCGCCCGTCGGCGGCTTGGCCGTCCTCAACCCCTTCGTGGCGAATGCCCGGGGCAGCATCCTCGGCGAGACCTACCTCAGCGGCTTCGCCGCGCAGTTCCGCAAGGACTGGCTGGAATATGTCGGCCGGCCGCTTGGATGGACCGACAACCGTTGGGTGTTCGGCAACTGCGCGGTCGGCGGCAAGAGCAACCTGGCCCTATCCCCCGGCGCCGCCCCCGTCGAGTACTTCAACAAGTTTCGCCAGTTCATCGACACCTGCGTTGGCATCGCCGCGGCGAATGGCTGGAGCGTGATGGTGGGCGGCATCCTGCACGAGCAGGGGCAGCAGGACTACGCGCTCGGGACGGGCTTCTCCACCTACTCGGCCGGCCTGGCCAACCTGATCGCCGCGGCGCGCGCCTATGCCGTCAGCAAGACGGGCCAGCAGGACCTCATCCCCGTCTATCTGTTCCAGACCGGGGGGCAGTTCACGAACGACAGCCAGGAGCTCCAGGTCGCCCGTGCGCAGCTCGCCGTCGCCGATACGGTGCCCGGCGTGTTCATGGCGGCGAACAGCCAGGCCACGGTGGACAAGGGGGGGCACCTCTCGGCCAACGGCTCGTGCTGGAACGGGGCGCAGGGCGGCAAGGTGGCCACCCGCACCATCATCCGCCGGGAGGGCTGGGAATGCACCCGGCCGATCCGCTGGGTGCATCGCGGCCGCACCGTGCTCGGGCTGTTCCACACGCCGGAGGGGCCGCTGCGCATCCGCACGCCCTATGTCGGCCTTGCGCCCTCGCCAGCGGCGGCCGATGTGAGCCGAGGTGTCCGGATGGTGGATGCGGGCGGGCTGGCTCCCCTCGCTGAGGTGCGGCCCATGGGCCAGGTGCTGGGCGTGGCCATGGGGCGCGACGCGCAGGGCACGCTGAAGCCCTGGCTCGGCGCCAAGGCGGGGTTCAACGGCGCCATCTGCATCGCCGACAGCGATGCCACCCGCCTGGCTGCGGCCTACCGGGTGGTGTCGGGCCAGGACCCGGCCGAGGACCTCGGGCCCGAGGTGGTGGGTCTCACCTATGACGCGAGCAACTTTTCGGTGGCCGACGTGCAGACCTCCGAGCTGGTGTGACGGAGGCACCCATGCCCAGCAGCCCCAACCTCCGCCCGCCCGGCGCCACCGGCGCGAGCGATGCTGCGCTCGCGGCTGCCGCCAGAGCCGCGGATCAATCCCGCGCGCTCGGCTGGTTCCGCGACCCCTTCCGCTACCCTCAATGGCTGGAGGCGACTTTCGCGATCACCTGGCTGAGCTGGTCGGTGGCGAACCTGCTTTCGCCCGACGCGCTGACGGAGCGGCCGGCGCTGGCCATCCTCAACGTCATCGGGGGCTGGCTGTGGCCCTGGGTCGGATTCGTCCTGTTCCCCTGGCAGATTGCCGCGCTCCGCCTGGGCAACCTGCCCCAGCGCGCCATGGTGCAGACCATGGGCTACGGCATCCTGCTGCACGTCACCGTCTGCGTGGGTGCGATGAGCCTGGACCCGTTCTCGCCCATGATCACCCTCTTCCTCGCCCTGACGACGATCGCCGGCATCCTCTCCTGGAGGCTCTGGCGCCGGTATGCCTAGCCTGACGGCGGAGCAGATCGTTGCCATCGGCTCCATGACCTTCGCCGGCCTCGCTGGGCTGCTCACCGCCTACGGGGCCATCCGGTCGCGCCGCGACACCATCAACCGCGAGGATGAGGAGGAGATGGAGGCGGAGATCCGGACCCTCCGCCGCCGCCTCGCTCACGCGCACAGCTTCATCAGCACCCTAACCCTGGCCGCCGTGAGGATCCGGCATGTGGGGGCGCAGCGCCTCATCCTCGCTGGCGATGACGCCCCTCTGCCCGAGGTCCCTGTTTTCCAGGATGTGGACTAACGCCTAGCATTCCTACCCCGGCAAACCGCCCTTCCGGCATCCACCGGGCGCCGTTCCCTAATTGCTACAGGACTACCAGCCCGAACAGGATCACTGAGATACCCGCCACGGCCATTACGATACCGATCACCACAAGGCCCGTGTCTTTGTCCAAGGGTTCCCCCCCCGACGTTCTGCGGAGAGAAACCTTAGCAGGCCATTACTGGCAGCCCAACCAAGCTTTCCTAACAATCTGGAGAAGACAATGAGCGACAGCCCCGAGCTGCCGCCCGCGGCGCCCGGGATGATCAGGAGGTAGGCACGCCCTTCGTCCTGCCTCACCCGCGCGGCCGAGCACCTGGTGCGGGCCGATGACGTCCGGCTGATCCCCGAGGTGCCGGTCTTCGAGGACGTGGACTGAGAGCTTAAGCGGAGCCAGCCCCGGGTATGCTCTCACGCGGCCGGAGCGTGGGAGCATCAACCGCCAGGAAATGGAGGGTGAACAGGGTTAATCCCTTCTCATCCGTGACCTCGAGGCTCCATTCGGCCTCGTTCCAGAAGGTCTCGGCGTGCCATTTGAGGAGCTCGCCTGCCGTGCGCACGGCCTCGACACGCGCGGCCGCCAAGCTCGGAAACTCGCTTCCTATGGCGTCCGGCTGAGTTTGCCCGTCTCGAGGGTGGAAGAAGTAGCGGGGCAAGGCGGTTCTCCAGACCGGTCGGATGGGATGGTGACACCCGCCTCCTGCCCGGCTTGCCAAAGGTCCATCCACCCTACGCACCGTGGATGAAAACCTAATGATTTAGATCAAGGTCCGTTGCGGAGAGCGGTCGGCGTCGCATCCGCTTCTCTCGACCCGCGCCCGGCCGGTCAGCCGGGCACCCCTGACATCTCGGAGAAAACGATGAGCGACAGCCCCGGGCTGACGCCTGCGGAGCCGACTGTGCCCGCCGGCAAGGCCAACCCCGCCCAGCTGCTGGTCGGCCTCGTAGCCCTGGCCTTGGCCGCCAGCGGCGTCGGTCTCATCGTGCTGGTGGACATGCCGACCGAGAAAGCCGTCATGGTGGCCGGCTTCGTCGGCGCCGCGGTGGGCTGGGCCGGCAATGTGGTGGCCTACTACTTCGGCTCCAGCGCCGGCAGCGCGGCGAAGGATGCGCAGCTGAGTCAGACCGTGCGGGGGATGTTTCGGTGAGCGCCTCCCGCTTCGCCGCGCTGATCGACGGCGTGATCGGCCGCGAGGGCGGCTACTCCGACCACCCCTCCGACAAGGGTGGGCAGACGATGTGGGGCATCACCATCGCCCGGGCCCGGGCGGCGGGCTACAGCGGCCCCATGCGCGCCATGCCACGCAACACGGCGGTGGAGATCTATCGCCTGTTCTACTGGACCCAGCCCGGCTTCGACCGGATCGATGAGGTCGCGCCGGAGCTGGCCGAGAAGCTGCTCGACATCGGCGTGAACATGGGGACCGCCGTGGCGGGGCGCTTCCTGCAGCGGGCCCTGAACCACCTCAACGGCCGGGGAAGCATCTATGGCGACCTGGTGGTGGACGGGCTCTGCGGGGCCATGACGCGGGCCGCGCTGAACTCGCTGATCCAGCGGCGCGGGAAGGAGTTGGCGGTCAGGGTGCTGCTGGCGATGGCCACGGCGCAGCAGTCCGTCCGCTACGTCGAGATCACCGAGGCCAACCCTGCCCAGGAGGACTTCGCCTGGGGGTGGCAGGTAAACCGGGTGCTCGCTTGAGTAGATTAGACCTGCTCGCGTTGCGATTGCGAGCTGAAGAACGCCCACTCAGGGCGGTACTCGCCCGCGCTTTGACCAGAGGCTCAGAAAGATAAGGCGGGGCTCGGCCGCTGGCTTCGGTAGGGAGGTCAAGGTCCGGCGTGGATCGATCCTGCCGCGTAGTCGAGCGAAGGCGCGGTCCTGCCCTGAAACAAATGGCTTGCTGCCGGTGAGACGGTACCGCAGCATGACGCGAAACAACTGTCCGGGGTAATGTGGTGGCCAATAATCTCTTTCAGTACATTACCGCTGTCCAGGACAATGGCGACGGGACCTACAGCCACGGTTCGACCGGCGCTGAACTGACTTATGTAGTCAATGACGCAGACGACGGCATCCTGACGGCCGGTGAGACCTTCACTGTTCACAGGCCGGAGTTCGAAGACATCACCTATGATGCTACCTACGTGGGGACGAACAACGGCAATCTAATTTGTGAATCTGATGGCATTCTCGTTATATTAACGCACGAGCCGGTCACCCCTGCCACATTCACGATCAATACCGGTCCATTCGTGCTTTGCTACCTCCGCGGCACGCTGATCCTGACCGACAAGGGCGAAGTCCCGATCGAAGAGTTGTCGGAAGGCGACCTGCTGGTCACGCGCTTCGGCGGCCTGCGCCCCATCCGCTGGATCGGGCGGCAGAGCGTGGCCGGCCCTGCTGCGCGCGGGCAGGAGCCGATCCGCATCGCGCCTGGCGCTCTCGGAGAGGGCATGCCGCGCCGCCCGCTCCGGGTGAGCCCGGGGCATTCCATGCTGGTGGGCGAGACCCTGGTGCTGGCCCAGGACTTGGTGAACGGCGCCACCATCACCCGCGAGGCGCCGGGCCAGGCCTGGGACTACGTCCAGGTCGAGTTCGACAGCCATGACTGCGTGCTCGCCGAAGGCGCCTGGTCGGAGAGCTTCGCCGACTGCGGCACCTTCCGCCGCCGCTTCGACAACGCGGCCGAGTTCCACGCCCGCTTCCCCGGCCATGCGGCGCCCGATCGGCCGCAGCTCTGCGCCCCTCGCCCGGAGGCCGGCCGCGCCTTGGAAGCCGCCCTGCGCGCCCCCGCCGAGCGCGCCGCGTCCGGGATGCAGCCCGGCCCGCTGGCCGGCTTCGTCGAGAGCGTTGCCACACCCTGCCGCGTAACCGGCTGGGCGAGCGATGCGGCGCATCCCGAGCTGCCCGTGCTGCTGGAGATCGTGCTGGATGACGTGGTCATCGGCACGGCGCTCGCCTGCCACCGGCGCGACGACGTCTCCGCCTCGGGCGTGGGCTCGTCGCGGGTGGGCTTCGCCTTCGAGGGAGATCGCCTCCTCACCACCGCCGAGCAGCAGCGCCTCGTTGTGCGCCGGGCACAGGACGGCCGCGTGCTGGGCGAGGCTGATCCCGCGCCTCTGGAGGGTCATCTCGACCGGGTGGCGAGCCCCTGCCGGCTGGAGGGCTGGGCGCGCGACCCGAGCCACCCGGGCCAGCCCGCGATGCTGGAGGTCGTGCTGGGCACCCGCGTGCTGGGCACCGTCCAGGCCTGCCGCTACCGCCAGGACCTGGCCGATGCGGGGCTCGGCAACGCCGCCTTCGTCTTCGAGGCAGGGTTCAGCCTGTCGGCGGAGGACATGGCGGCGATCCAGCTTCGCCGGGTCGGGGATGGCGCTGTTCTCCGGCGGACGGAGAGCACGCGGCAGGATCGGATGAGGGAAGCACTGGCTCTCGCGGACTAGGCCAGCCACTCCATTGAACGAAAGCGATGCCGGCCGGCCGCAATGGGGTACGGCCGCCGGCATCCGCCTGCCTGGGCTGGTGGAGCGCCGGGCAACAGGGCGGGAGTTGTACGAGACGGCGCTGTACCCTTTCCGACACAGTGCGAGCCAACATTACGTCGGCGGTCTGGGGGCAAAAAGCACCCGTTGCGGAAAACGCTGGAGGTGGTTTCTGCTGGCGCCGCCGCGGTGGACCCGGAGGCGGGTTCCGCAAGTCTGTCCCCATGGGGTCGCTCCCCTCTACGACGCAGCCGCGGCGACTTGCTGGGCCGAGATCAAGATCGTGGACGGGTGGCCGACGCTGCCGGGGTAGCCTGGATCTTCCTGAGCCCAGCCAATGTGCGTTACAGGGGTAGCAATGAGTGACGCCCCGGCCGCCAGCTTGACCGTCAGGCTCGAAAACCGGATGCCGGTCGAACTTGGGGCCTTCACCCAGGGCATGCAGGCCTTGGCGTCTCTGTATGCACGCCACGCCGCGGCAGAAGGCGAGCAGGTCAACGGCGAGGAAGTCCGGCTTCACATCAAGAAGGTCGAGAGCGGGTCCATCATCGTGGACCTCGTGGCCATGGGAGCCACCCTGGCGCCTCTACTTGAGCAGGCGCGGTCGGTCGTATCCTTCGCGAAGGATGTGAAGGCCCTCTACGACTTCGCCCAGGGTAAGGCGAAGGAGCTGCCGCCCGGCATGGATCGAACTGACATCCGCCTAGGCCGCGACTTCTTGGGCATCGCAGCCCGGGACCCGCAATCAAACATCCAAGTATCGGCTGCGGAGGGTGCGGTCGTCACCGTCAATGTGGTTTCTCTGACTGGGCTTGAGGCGGCCGGGATACAGCACCGTCTGGATCACATTCTGAGCCAAGAGAAGATGCCAGCGAACGGCATCCATCAGGGCGCACTCTTCTATTGGCGGCAGGTGAAAGAAGGCGATGGACGAACCGGCAACCGGGGCATCATCGAAGCAATCACCCCCAAGCCCATCAAGACCCGATTTTCTGACCCAACAATCCAGCAGGAGATGATGGAGGATGCGCTGTTCAAGCGCGCCTACGTTGTGGATGTCGAGGTGCAGACCATCGGCGGTGTTCCAAGCCTCTATACCATCTTGAGAGTGATTGAGACTTTGGATCGCGACTAGGCATGCCCTACCTCATCACCGATCCCACTCGCCACGAACTCCGCCCGACCGCCACGGCCGGCGCGCACGGCGCCCCGAGCTGGACCTATTGCGTCGCCACCATCCACTTGAGCCCGAAAGGGACGCTGTTCGCCCTTGAGGGCGGCCCAGCGGATCTTCCCGGCAACTGGCTTGGGGTGCGGACCAAGGAACTGCTGGTGCGGGTGCTGGACGCTTGGCTGGGCCATCGCAGGCTGCCGCCGGGGTATGGGGTTCCACAATGAGAGAAGCCGCCCTGTGGGAGACCCTGGGTCGGCATTCTCGCCGTTACTCCCGCTCAACCTCCACGGTGATGAACCGCGCCGGCGGGGCGTCATCCCGGTGCTCTTGCTCGTCCACCTCAATTGCGACGATGAGGCCAGCCTTGGCCGCCCTCTTAAGGATCTCGTTGAAGACCTTGGCGGCGGCACGCACCTCGGCGGCCAGCTCCATGTCCCGACGGGCCTGCTCTGTTAGCTCCATAAGAAATCTCCCCCGGTTATCCACATATTGTTCCACTCACGGTTGCGTTCGGACGCGCAACCATCCTAGCCTCTCGGCGGCGCCGGCTTGCGCTTACTTCCGATCCGAGTACCCCGCCCGTCCCCTGCGGGCGGGGATCGGTGCTTCGTCGCGGGTTCCGCGGCCTAGCGCAACCGGGCGACATGGGCCCGGCACCGCGCTGGCCCTTCTCGTCGCCGCCCGGCTAGGCTCGGCCGCATGTGCAATCTCTACAACGTCCGCACCAACCAGGCCGCCATCCGTGACATCAGCCGGGCCATGCGCGACAGCGTGGGGAACCTCCCGCCGCTCCCCGGCATCTATCCCGACTACCCCGCGCCGATCGTCCGCACGGCTGCCGATGGCGTGCGCGAGCTCGCCATGGCGCGCTGGGGCATGCCGTCGCCCGCCTTCGTGCTGAAGGACCGCAAGACCGACCCGGGCGTGACGAATGTCCGCAACACCTCCTCGCCCCACTGGCGCCGCTGGCTCGGGCCGGAGAACCGGTGCCTCGTGCCGCTCACCGCCTTCAGCGAGCCGGATCGCGGTGCGGATGGGAAGTCGGTGCCGGCCTGGTTCGCCCTTGGCCAGGGAGACGACCGGCCGCTGGCCTTCTTCGCCGGGATCTGGGTGCCGCAGTGGAAGAGTGTGCGGAAGGTGAAGGAGGGGGAGGTCACGACCGACCTCTATGCCTTCCTCACCACCGAGCCGAACGCAGAGGTGGCGCCGATCCACCCGAAGGCCATGCCGGTGATCCTCACCGAGCCCGATGAGCTGGAGGCCTGGATGACGGCGCCCTGGGCGGTGGCGAAGGAACTGCAGCGGCCGCTGGAGGATGGTCTGCTGCGTGTCGTAGCGCACGGGCGCACGGATCGGCCGGACGAGGAAGAGGCCGAGCCGGCCCGCACTTCGGCCACGCCGTCGCAGGGGAGCCTCCTCTGAGGCGTCATCGGGGCCCCTGACCGCCCCCGAGCACCACCAGTGTCAGCTGCGGGAGGGCCATGCCGGCCAGCCGTAATGGGTGACACGGCCGGCATACCGCTGCCTGGGCTGGCGAAGCGCCGGGCAGCGGAACGGGAGCTGTGCGAGACAGGGTTTCGAGCGAGGAACTTCACCCCTCATCGCCGATGGGCTCATGGGGGCGATACGGCATTCACGCGCCCGTCTTGCGACACGCGCCAGGCGAGGCGCTCCGGCTCCGCCCCACTTTGCAGCGTCCAGCGCCCGACGCTCAGAAGGCCTTCGCGCGCGTCCCATGTCGGGGCTCGATCCGCCTCGTAGTTGTGCCAGCAGGAAGAGATGCTTCGCGCCACCGCCTCGAGGGGGCGGGGGCGCAGGCTGACAATATGCAGGATCTCTTCCTCCCCGGCTCCGCACATCGCGGTTGGCGCTCCGGGGCGGGACTCATAGGTCAGGAGCAGGATAAGGGCTGCGCCTGGTCTTTCGCCGACAAGTCGGGCCTGCCGCAGTGCGCAGGGCTCGCAGGGACCATCGCGAGTGAGGGAAACGGTCCTGCCGCCGGCAATGCGTAGGGTCGTGCGGCCGTTCCGGTCCTGCACGGCGAGCTCCGGTCGCCCATCAACGAAGATCTGGCCCGCTTCGACTGGGCCGGCGAGGAGCAGGAGGAAGATGGCGAAGGCCGTTCTCACCGTAGCCTCTAGGGTCACGCAAGTATGTCCCTCGTGAGCAGATCCGCTCAAGCGTATGCCGCCCGGGCTGGTGAAGCGCCGGGCGGCGGAGCGGGAGCTGTGCGAGACAGGACTCGCAGGGAACTGACAGCCCTCAGCCGTGAGGACGCCCGCGCTCAGCCCGGCATCGCAGGCACAGCGGCCTGATCAGGTTGCTCCCGGGTGGCGGCTGTGCGGCGAAGCACGGCGCCATCGCTGGCCCGGCGCAACTGGATGGCGTCCATGTCCTGCGGGGACAGGCTCAGCCCTGCCTCGAAGACGAAGGCGACATCGCCCAGCCCTGCCCTGGCCAGATCCTCCCGTCGCCGGCTGGCCAGCACCGTCCCGAGCACCCGGTCACCCAGCACCGCCTCTAGCAGCACGGGTTCCGCCGGCCGGGTCTTGTCCCGCGCCCATCCCTCCAGGCGGCAGGGGCTCGCCACCCGGTCGAGATGGCCATCCAGCGGCCCGGGCTCAGCCTCCGCCCCGAGCACGCGCCCATCCGCGGCGCGCCGGACCACGACGCGGCGCAGCTCGGCCGTCGAGAGGAGGCGGTCGCCGATGAAGGCAAAGCCGGAACGGCTCCGGCCGGCGCCGCTGGAATCCAGATCGTCGCGGCGGTGGCAGGCCAGGGTGGTGCCGATCACCTCGCCGTCCAGCACCACCTCCAGCAGGACAGGCAGGTCCGGATGGGCGGTGTCCGTCGCCCAGCCCGTCACACGGCAAGGCGTGGCGCAGCTCTCCACGCGCCCGGCCAGCGTCCCGGGCGCGACCTTGGCCGCGGCGAGTGCGGCGGTGGCGCGCAGGGCGGTTTCGAGGACGGGGCCGCTCTCCGGCCGCGGCGCGCAGAGCTGCGGCTCCTGCGGCGCCACATGATCGGGGAAGCGGGCATGAAATTCCGCGGCATTGTCGAAGCGCGCGCGGAAGGTGCCGACATCCGCGAAGCTCTCGGACCAGGCGCCCTCAGCGAGGATGAGGTCGTGGCTGTCGAACTCGACCTGGACATACTCCCACGCATCGCGCGGCGCCTCGCGGGTCACGGTGACGCCGTTCACGAGATCGGAGGCGAGGACCAGCGTCTCGCCGACCAGCATGGAGTGGCCGGGGCTCACGCGCAGCGGGCGGCGCGGCATCCCCGCGCCGAGCGAGCCGGGCATGAAGAGGATCGCCTCCTGGCCCATGGCACGCTGGCCGTGCAGGCTCTGCCGGCCGATCCAGCGGATGGGACGCAGGCCGCCGAAGCGCGTGACCAGAAGATCGCCCTCGGACAGATCCTCGATCGCGACCTCGCCCCTGTCGGTCAGGATCAGCGTGCCGCGGAGATAGCAGAGCGTGACGTTGATCGCGGTGTCATTCACGAGGTCGTACTGGTTGGCGCCGGTAACGGGATCGACGGGGAGGACGGTAACGAACGAGCCGGCCGGGTACCAAACGTCGGTCAGCAGGATCTTTGAAGTGGCGCCTGTGCTGACGAGGGCCGAGCTGTCGTTGAGCAGAGTTCCGTCATAAAGCATTCCACCAGAGACAGTCCCGCTCAAAGAAATATAGTCGTTAGGAACATCCCCAAGAATGTTGGGATCGCCGCTCGTACTTGCGATGTTGGTGTTCCCATCAACAATCAAGCCTGTAACTGACCACTTATTCTCGTCGGAGAGAGACAAAGTGTAGATGTATCGCGCTGTTGCCATGACATCGATCCGGACCAGGGCCGCTCGGCGACTGCGGCATGAGCAGCGAAGCTAGCATTGCAAGTTCGTCGCATTCCAATCCAATCTGCAATCATTGGTTGCACGAGGCGTCGTTCCTCGCTTCCGATCAACTGGGCCGATCCGCTTGACGCGTCGCCTTCGGGCTTGTGCTCGTTTTGTAGAATTGCATTGAAGACAATGGCGGCGGCACGCACCTGGACCCCTATCTCCCGGCCTTCACCTCCGCCAACCTCATCTGACACCCCAGCTACCTAAGATTGCTGCACTGCAACCCGCGGCTGCATTCTCCGCTATGCGTGTCCAACTTCGGAGCAAGCCGACGCACAGTGGGCCAGCTGGACGAGAAGGGTTACGCGGAGTGGCGACTGAGCACGCTCACAACGGTCCAGAACGCTCTGGCAAAAGGCGATCAGTATCTCGCTGGTGGTCTCGGAGAATTTCTGTTGCCGATCGCTGAGCGATACTCACGGGACCAACATGCGAGCGAAGATGAACGCAGCGAGTGGCGCTTGGCACGCGATGGGCTGAAGGCCTCGATCTCCCGCGCGTCTCCGTCACTTCGGGTGCGTGGGCCTACTGCACTTTGATGGCCTCCCCCGCTTCTCCGGCCATGTGGCACCCGTTCAGCCGCAGCTCTGCGCTGCTCGCCCGGAGGCCGCTTGCGCCTTGGGCGGTGGTGCAGAACCTGCAGCAGCCGCTCGCCGATGGCCTGCTGCGCGTCTTGGCGCATGGCCGCACCGACCGGCCCGGCGAGGAGGAGGACGAGCCGGCGCGGCCGACACCGGCCGGGGCGCAGGGAAGCCTCCTCTGAGGCCTCATCGAGGCCCGAGGCCGCCCCCGAGCAGGACGAGCGTCAGGTCGGATTGCCGGAGCTGGCCCGGATAGACGGGCCGCCGGAGCATGACCCAGGCCGCGGGTTGCAGGCAGTGCGTACACCGCAGCGTCGCCACCACCTTGTTCATCGGGCGCTCGCCCCAGCGGCCCAGGAGGGCGTCGATCCAGAGCTGGCGGACGCCGCCGCAGCTCGGGGTGGGGCACCGGACCTGAAGTACATGGCCCGAGAAGGTGTGTAGCGGGCGAGCGAGAACATGGCGGCGCTCGACATCCTGGCTGCGATTGAAGGCCATCGGGATCCGATGAGGCGGGGGAGTTCCGCGCCGTCAGGCGATGCTCTCGGGCGATGGGAAAGGGTCGCTGTTCCGGTCCCCCGCGGCCGCGCGTTGGTCGGCCAGGGCCTGGGCAGGCTCCCAGAGCCAGTCGCCGCGGTGGACCGCCAAGGAGGCGATCATGTCCAGAACCTCATGGCCCGCGCTTTCGGGCGCACCGCCGGCAGCGACATAGGCTGCCTCGGTGCGCGCCAGGCGAGCCTCGCTGCCCAGCCCCTCGGCACTCGCCTGGCGGAAGGCTTCGCCGACCGCCTGCAGCACGCCGGCAGGCCAGGCTTCGCATGGGGCAGGCGAGTAGAGCCGCTCATGCGCCATGGTGGTCAGCCCGTTCCGGCGCGGGCGGCACGCGCCCCGTCACCTCGGCCACGGCGCGGGCCTGGGACAGCAGCATGCGCCGTCCCTCCGCATCCAGCCCGTCCCAGATCTGGACCAGCTCGATCCGGCCCGGCTCGCGGAGCACTGGCGCGGGCGGCGAGGGCAAGAGGCTGAGGGTCATGCGCCCGCCTCCCCGGCCCAGCCGCCCTGCCCTACTGCAGGCGCCCCGATTCGCTGGCTCACCGCGCGCCGGGGCGGTGCAAAACGCCTCTGATCCATGGTGCGTCCTCGATCCGCATCCCCCGACCACTCCGGGAGACCCTCAGCCCCATAGCGTCAGTTCCCTTTTTGTTCCAGTTCGACGGAGGCAAGGGCGATCAAGAAGGCGCCACCCCCCTGCCCCGCAGCGCGGTCCATGGTAGCAGGTCGCTTTGCCGGGTAATGAACCGGGTAACGCGCAACGAAGGGCGCAATCCACGCTTGCAACAACAACGTGGTAGCATGCGAGGTTTGGCGGACACCCTCTCCGCCAGTTCTAGCCGCTGCCAGGCTCTCCGCTGTGGGGAAGCGGCATGAAAACCTCGGGTTAGGCCACGGTTTGCCGCCGGACCTGTTGACTTGGCCGCTTAGATACGCCTTTCAAACTCCCTTCTATTGCAATGATTTCGATGCGTCGCCGGAGAGGCCTGGTTCTTATCGCATTTGCCGAAAGCGTACCGAGTTCGCGAAGCGATGGTACGGCTGGAAGGCAAAATTTTCTGCAGCCTGAGCCGGCTTACCCTTGCTTCCATGGATATTCAGCGCCTCTGTACGCCCACCTGTGGATAGGCGTGGAATAGGGACCCCGTTGGAGGGGTGATCGGCGTCCAAACGGGACCCCTCTGACGGCGGGGTTCACGGTGGTTCCCGGGATGATCGGGAGCCTGGATCGGGATGCTGGTCGTGGAGACGGTGGCGAGGATCCGGCGGCTGCACCGGGAACAGGGCAAGTCGATCAAGGCGATCTGCCGCGAGCTCGGGATCTCGCGGAAGGTGGTCCGGAAGGTTCTGCGGTCCGGAGAGACGGAGTTCTGCTACAGCCGATCCCGACAGCCGCAGCCCAAGCTGGGGCCGTGGCAGGCCGAGCTGGAGCGCCTGCTGACGGTGAACGAGGCGCGGCCGCGGCGGGAGCGTCTGACGCTGGTGCGGGTCTACGAGGCGCTGCGCGGGCTCGGGTACGAGGGCGGCTACGACGCGGTCCGGCGGCACGCGCGGGGGTGGCAGGCCTCGCGCTCGACGGCGGTGGCCGCGCCCTTCGTGCCGCTGAGCTTTGCGCCGGGCGAGGCGTACCAGTTCGACTGGAGCCACGAGGTGGTGCTGATTGGCGGCACGACGGTGACCGTCAAGGTCGCGCACGCGAGGCTGTGCCACAGTCGGATGCTGTTCGTGCGGGCCTACCCGCGCGAGACGCAGGAGATGGTGTTCGACGCCCATGACCGGGCGTTCGCCTTCTTTCGAGGTGCCTGCACGCGGGGCATCTACGACAACATGCGGGCCGCGGTCGACGCGATCCTGGTGGGACGGGACCGCGTCTATAACCGGCGTTTCCTGCGCATGTGCAGCCACTACCTGGTGGAGCCCGTGGCCTGCAGCCCGGCATCGGGCTGGGAGAAAGGTCAGGTCGAGAACCAGGTCGGGCTGGTGCGGGAGCGGTTCTTTACGCCGCGGCTGCGGGTGCGGAGCTACGAGGAGCCGAACGCCCTGCTGCTGGACCGGTGCGTGGCGCATGCCAGGGCCAGTCGGCATCCGGAGATGCGGGAGCGAACGGTCTGGGAGGCGTTCGAGACGGAGCGGCCGAGCCTAGTGCCCTATGCCGGGCGGTTCGACGGGTTCCATGCCGTGACCGCGGCAGTGTCCAAGACCTGTCTCGTCCGGTTCGACAACAACAAGTACTCGGTGATGGCGAGCGCGGTGGGGCGGCCGGTCGAGATCCGGGCCTATGCCGATCGGATCGAGCTGCGCCAGGACGGCCGGGTGGTGGGCGAGCACCGGCGCGTGTTCGGGCGGGATCAGACCGTGTTCGACCCCTGGCACTACGTGCCGGTGCTGGCTCGCAAGCCAGGGGCGCTGCGCAACGGGGCGCCGTTCAAGGACTGGCTGCTGCCCGGGGCGCTGGAGCGGATCCGCCGCAAGCTGGCCGCGGCCAGCGACGGCGACCGGCAGATGGTGGAGGTCCTGACCGCGGTCCTCGACGACGGCCTGGCCACGGTGGAGGCCGCCTGCGCTGAGGCGCTGCGGGACGGCGTCCACTCGGCCGACGTGATCCTCAACATCCTCGCCCGGCAGCGCGAGCCCCCGCCGCCAGTGACGGTCCTGACCCCGGACGCCTTGCGGCTGCGGCACGCGCCGCTGGCCGACTGCAGCCGCTACGACAGCCTGAGAGGAGGCCTCTGATGGAGCGTTCTGAGATCCTCGCCACCATGGGCGAGCTCAAGCTCTACGGCATGAGGGGTGCGTTCGACGCCATCATCACCGCCGCTGTCAAACGCCAGCACGAGCCGCAGCAGGTGATCGGCGACTTCGTCTCGGCCGAAATCGCCGAGAAGCAGGCGCGCTCGATCAAGTACCAGATCACCACCGCCAAGCTGCCACTGGCCAAGGACGTGGACGAGTTCGGGTTCGACGGCACCCCGGTCAACGAGGCCCTGGTGCGCGACCTCGCAGGCGGCGGGTTCCTCGCCCACCAGCGCAACGTGGTCCTCGTCGGCGGCACCGGCACGGGCAAGACCCATCTGGCCATCGCCATCGCCCGGGCCTGCATCCGCGACGGAGCCCGCGGGCGGTTCTACAACGTGGTCGACCTCGTGAACCGCCTTGAGGCCGAGACCCGGGCCGGGCGCCAGGGGCGCATCGCCGACCACCTCTGCCGCCTGGACTTCGTCGTCCTCGACGAGCTCGGCTACCTGCCGTTCGCCCTGTCCGGCGGTCAGCTGCTGTTCCACCTCGTCAGCCGCCTCTACGAGCAGACCTCGGTCATCGTCACCACCAACCTCGCCTTTGGCGAATGGCCCAGCGTATTCGGCGATGCCAAGATGACGACGGCCCTGCTGGATCGCCTCACCCACCACTGCGACATCGTCGAGACCGGCAACGACAGCTGGCGGTTCAAGAACCGCGTCTGATCACCCCCTCAGCACGCCTCACCGAAAGGGTCCCTTTTGCGCGCCGATCCGGGGTCCCGATTCCATGCCGATTGACACCCAGCAGCCCGAACCTCCGCTCACCCGGCGCCACCGGCGCGAGCGATGCTGCGCTCGAAGTCGCCGCCATAGCCGCGGATCAATCCCGCGCGCTCGGCTGGTTCCGCGCCCCCTTCCGCTACCCAAACGGCTCGAGGCCACCTTCGCCATTACCTGGCTCAGCTGGCCGGTGGCGAACCTCCTCTCACCCGATGCGCTGACCGAGCGGCCGGCACTGACCATCCTCAACGTCATCGGGGGCTGGCTGTGGCCCTGGGTCGGATTCGTCCTGTTCCCCTGGCAGATTGCCGCGCTCCGCCTGGGCAACCTGCGCCAGCGCGCCATGGTGCAGACCATGGGCTACGGCATCCTGCTGCACGTCACCGTCTGCGTGGGCGCGATGAGCCTGGACCCGTTCTCGCCCATGATCACCCTCTTCCTCGCCCTGACGACGATCGCCGGAATCCTCTCCTGGAGGCTCTGGCGCCGATATGCCTAGCCCGACGGCGGAGCAGATTGTCGCTATCGGCTCCATGCTCTTCGCCGGCCTCGCTGGGCTGCTCACGGCCTACGGCGCCATCCGGTCGCGACGCGACGCCCTGAACCGAGAAGACGAGGAGGAGATGGAGGCCGAGAACCGGCGCCTCCGGCGGCGCCTCGCCCATGCGCACGCCTTCATCAGCACCCTTACCGTCGCCGCGGTGCAGATCCGCCACCGCGCGGCAGAGCGCCTGCTCCTGGCGCATGACGAGCGACCGCTGCCCGAGGTGCCGGTCTTCGAGGACGTGGAGTGAGAGCTTAGGCGGTGCCAGCCCGGGGTATGCTCTCACGCCGCCGGAGCGTGGGCGCGTCAACCGCCAGGAAATGGAGGGTGAACAGGGTCAATCCCTTCTCATCCGTGACCTCGAGACTCCACTCGGCCTCGTTCCAGAAGGTCTCAGCGTGCCATTTGAGGAGCTCGCCTGCCATGCGCACGGCCTCAACACGCGCGGCGGCCAAGCTCGGAAACTCGCTTCCCGTGGCGTCCGGCTGAGCTCGCCCGTCTCGCGGGTGGAAGAAGTAGCGGGGCAAGGCGGTTCTCCAGGCCGGTCGGATGGGCTGGCGACACCCGCCTCCTGCCCGGCTTGCCAGAGGTCCATCCACCCTACGCGCCGTGGATGAGAACCTAATGATCCAGATCAAAGTCTGTTGCAGATAGCGGTCGGCGCCGCCTCCGCTTCTCTCGACCCGCGCCCGGCCGGTCAGCCGGGCACCCCGAACATCGGAGCATCCCATGATCGACTGGACCGCCATCCTGGCGGCCCTGGGCCTTTCCGCGCCCGTGGCCACCGTTCTCGGCATCGGCCTGCGCTTCGCGCTGCCCTCGCTGCTCCACATCACACGCGTCTGGATGGTGGACCTCGCCCTTCGCCGCGCGGCCGGGCTGATGTTCAGCATCATCAAGACCGAGGGCTAGCCGGCGGCCCGCTCGATCCGGTGCGGCTGGATAAGCTCATCACCACGGGCGTGCGCTACATGCAGGCGCGCCGGGGCGAGACCCTGGCGAAGATCGGCGTCTCGGCCGACGACCTGCGGAGCATGGTCCAGGGCGCCTTCGGCGAGCTGCTGGGCCGGCAGGCCGCCACTGCTGCGCCGGGGGCGGTCTGATGCCCTGGATATGGAACGCCGCCGGCACCTCCGGACACTGGGAGGACGACCCGCCGCCGAAGCCCGCGCCGGCCAAGGCGTCATTGCCGGCCGGCCGGAAGGGCACGCTGGTGGGGCTGGTCGGCGCAGGGGCTGCGGCGATCCTGGTCGCTATCGTCCCGCAGTTCGAGGGGATGCGCCTGGTTGGCTCTCGACCCGATCGGCATCCCCCGGCCAAGTGCATGGGCGACACCCGCGATGTGGTGGTGGGGCGGCGCTACGCGGAGGAGTGCCGCATCAGCCTGGAGGCGCAGCTGGTGGCACATGCGGGCCCGGTGATCGCCTGCGTGCCCGGGCTGGCGGGGCGGACCTATCAGGCCGCCGCCGCGGTTTCCTTCGCCTACAACATCGGCACGGGCGCCTTCTGCCGCTCCACCGCTGCCCGGCGCTTCAATGCGGGAGACTGGCGGGGCGGGTGCCGGGCCTTCAACGAGGACGATGCCGGCCGGCCGCAATGGGTGACGGCGGCCGGCATCCGCCTGCCTGGACTGGTGAAGCGCCGGGCAGCGGAACGGGAGATGTGCGAGATAGGGCTGTAACCTCCCCGACACAGTGCACACCGGCATTACGATGGCGGTCTGAGAGCAATAAGCACCACGTTGCATAAGACGCGGCATGTGGGTTTTGCTGGCGATGCCGCGGCGAACCCGGAGGCGGGTTCCGAAAGTCCGTCCCCCTGGGGTCGCTCCTCTTTACGACGCAGCCACGGCGACTTCCTGGGCTGAGATCAAGGCCGTGGACGGGTGGCCGACGCTGCCGGAAGGACGAGGCTAATATCGCGCCTTCATATACTTCGCGCTGCTGTGAAAAATATCAGGCGCGATGTCTGACATTTTATCACAGATTAAACTTTGACCATACCTAGCACCTATGTGGACACAGCGCATACGTTTTTACTCACACGTTTCCGGAAAGGCCTTGATCAGCCCCTGCGGATGTGTTTCGTTGCGCAATGAAAGCTGGAACGGGTGTCGATGAATGCGGCCGCAGCCGAGCACTTTGCATTGCTGGAAAGGCTGATTTTCCTGGCGCATCGTAACAGCTCGGGCGAGGTCCTGAAGGATGCTTCTCAGGAAGCCGCAGGCAAGCCGCCAGAAACTAGCGGACCGCCTTCAGAAAATGCTGGACGCTCGGAACATTTCCTGGCTTCGGTGAGGGTTAACCCTAGACAGTTACACGCACTGCAACCTGAATCCAGTCATTCCGCCAAAGGTACTCGAACTTTCGATTATAAGTGTTCGCCCAATCGACAAGGGCCCGATGCTCTTCGTCAGTCTTCCGCATGACATACTCATCGAAAAGCAAGATCGTTCCGGCGACAATCTTGTTGTTCAGCCCATGGAAAACATCCATGGTGGAGGAATAAAGGTCCGCATCCATGTGTATGAAGGCAAGCGGCTTCTTAAGGCTCGCCTCGAACTCAGGTATGGTGTCCTTGAACCACCCTTTATAGACAGCGGTCTTTTTCGGGTTAAGTCTCGGGAGCTTGCCGCCTAAATCGAAATGACCCTTCTGCCATTTGCCCGTCCACGCTTCTGGCAAACCTTCGAAGCTATCGAAAAGGTGCAATGTGCGCCCGGGTGGGACGAAGGTCGTTAGGAAGCGTGCACAACGACCCTTGTAGACGCCGAATTCGGCGTAGTCACCCTCAACTGTAATTTCCGGAATGGCCAAAAAGATCGATATGAAACGCTGAGTGTACCGGAGATCAGAGGTCCCTCGCATTGAGGGCACGTCGGCGACGGGCAGGCGCTTCATGACGTCCAGTCCGGTTTCGCCTGGCATGGGCCCGATGCCTGGCTGCAGAGAGCGCCGTTGGCGGGACAGGGTATCGGCGGCGACCGCTTCTGCCATGAGACGCTCCTGGTTTCTGTCGCATTCGTTGCGGAATCAAGCTCTCGCGTCTAGTCCTGGTTGTGGTCACGAGGCTCGGCCGGGGAAACCCGAGCCGGCCCTTTTGCTATGCGGGCCCTATGTTCCTTCTCCCCGAACCGCCCCGCCACGAGCTGCGCCAGACCGCCACGGCCGGCGGCCCGGCTGGACCTATCGCGGCGCCACCATCCACCCGAATCCCAAGGGCTCGCAGTTCATAATACGCGGCGGTCCCGCAGACCTTCCTGGCAGGTGGCTCGGGGTGGGGTCCAAGGAACTGCTGGGTCGGGTACTGGACGCCTGACTGGAAGATCGCCAGCTGCCGCAGGGGTATAGGGCCCGAGGCTGAAGGGGCTGGAGATCGATCGGGTATTCGAGATCACGGAGCCCGGCCCAGGAGAACTTGGCCTGGGGACGGCGGGTGAATTTGGTGCTTTCTTGACGGGGTGAGTTGCCGCTCATTCGGCCTCCCGTTCACGGATGCTTGATTAAGGCGAGGTAAGCTTTCGCTGTCGTTGACGGCCTTGCGAAGTGCGTGCAACGACAAGGCCAACATGAACAAGAAGTCATCGAACCGCATCTTTGATGGTAATGAAGTGCGGGCAACCGACCTTACCGTTGCTGGCGACGAGAGCACGCTCGTCGTTACCTTCCCGGCCTCCGGAAGCCACATCTCGCTCGACGACTCCGGCTTTGGCGCTCACTTCCTACAGAAGGAGCGGATCTCCGCGGTGGTGTTCACGGCGTCCTGGAGCCATTGGTTCCAGACTCCTGAGTTCGATGCCGCTCTTGAGAACGCGCGAACCGTCGCCGCACGATTCCGACGTGTGGTCACATACGGCTCGAGCATGGGCGGCTACGCCGCGGCGGCCGCGAGTAAGACCCTTGGCGCGCATGCCGTTGTATCCATTTCCCCACAGTACTCGGTCGATCCAGCTAAGGTCCCCTGGGAGCGGCGGTACCAGAACTGGGCCCGTAAGATCAGCGCCGGATGTGGTTTTCGGCGCGATGATCTGACTCAGCTACTCAATCCCACAGCGGAGCTGCACCTTAGCTACGACCCAATGTTGGAGAACGATCGGCTTCACGCCGAGGCACTGCTTGCGCTGTCACAGGTCCCTCGCGTGTTGCTCGCACCTTTTTCCGGCCATCCCACTGGCAGGATGCTTCTAGGGAGTGGGGTGCTCAAGCCTTGGGTACTAGGCGCATTCAGGGGTGAGCCCGGCGGCGAAGCGCGGTCAATCTTGCGAACTGCGAGACGGGGACAGCCGCTATGGTGGGCATATGTTGCTCGACGTGCGTATAGGTCCAGGCCGGAACTGGCACTATCTGCGGCGCGGCACGCACGTGCGCTTGCTCCGGACCACCCGGAGGTCGCAGCTATTTCAGCTCTGCCGTTGTCCGCGTGCGGGGCTGTCCAGGAAGCACTCGTTGCGAGCGAAGTCGCCTGCGCCGCGAAGCCTCGAAATCCGAAGTATCGCTTTCGATATGCCCAGCTGCTGGATGCGGTTGGGCGGTATGAGGAAGCTGCGGCAGCATTTGGATCAGCAGCACAAGCTCTGAATAACCCTGCTCGCGCGCTCGCGGGACGTGCTCTTGCTCTGGCCCGTCTGGGTGATGAGGCCGGAGCTCGCACGGCCGCATCGGCGGCAGTTGACGCTGGCGCACGGCCGGAGTTCCTGAGCAGGCTCAACTTAGCAATTCGGCGTAAGGCGAAGAAGCGCCGCCTAGGCCTACCAGGCTAAGCCTCGGAAGCCGCGCGATCGCCATCAACAATGTGTGGGTGCCCCCCGGACCGATAAGGAGGCAACTCAGAAGCCGGGTGGCATTTTGGATCCTACTCCCGCTCAACCTCCACGGCCACGAACCGGACCCGAGCAGCATCCCTTTCTGCCACATGAACGTTCGCCATGCTTATGACGATCAGGTCCGCCCTAGCGGCCTTTAGAAGAAGCGCATCTAACACAATGGCAGCCGCGCCGACCTCGACCGCCATCTCCATGTCTCGCCGCGCCTACTCTGATGACGCCAGCCATTCCAGGCTTCCTCGGCCGGACATGCTGGCTGGCGTGCCGCCCGTCGCAGATCGACAACCAGCCCGAGTTGGAGAAGTGCCTCATCGGGCCGTCTGTCCGCAGCCGTGCGGTGGGCCGCCTGTGGTCACTCGCTCTCGGCCGTCCTGAGCACGTCCTCGGCGTCACTCCCCGCCATAGCCGCCATGCCGCAGATACGCGTCGGGCACGCAGCGGCGCAGGCGGGCCAGCATCGCCTCTGCCTCCCGCCGCGTCGAGAAACCGCCGACCACCGCGACATAGAGCTCGGGCGCGAAGCCCTCGAACTTCGCAGAGTAGTCGCCCATCGCCTCAACTCCGCAACGGCGAGCGGCCGCCACGGCGCGGTTTGCCTCCGGGAAATCACGCGGAAGGCTCTCGGGCGCAGCGGAGCTACCGAGCACGATCCACCACCTTCCCTCCAGGCTCTGCACCGCCACCACCGGCAGGGAAAGCGCGAGCATCGGCAGGAGCACGAGGAGAAAGCGCATGTGGCTGCTGTCCACGGAAGGGAAAGAGACTGCGGTGCAGAGCAGGCGGAGCCGATGCGTCGCCAAGCGCCGAAGAGCCGCCACTCACGCGTTCGGCTGAGACGCGACGGGCGCGTCCGCCCCCACCTCTGCTAAGTAGCCATCGGACGGCATGACGCGTCGCGCCCATGTCCGTCCTGAGGCGCGGGAGCATGTCCGGCCCGGACGGTGCCGTCAGAGGTTCTTTTCGAGAAGCTGCGTGATGGCCTGCGTGCGCTCCTGCAGGTCGGCGGTGTTGGCGTAGGGACGCCAGTTGATGTCCAGAACGCCACCGGCGAAGGAGAGACCGTTCGGGTAGTTCGAGGCAGGGGCGGTCTTCTCGTCGTAGCGAATGCGGATGCGCTGCAGCTTCGCGCGCAGCGCGTCGCGCCCCATCGCGTCAGCGGTGATGGCGCGCAACGCCGCCGTCAGCGGCTCGAAGATCGTCTTTCCGAAGTAATCGTCGCGCGCATAATACGGCGCGTCGCCCGGCAGGGTGAGCTGGTCCCACTCCACCTCGATCGGCACGGGGAAGCCGGCCGCCTGCTGGATCCCCTGCTCAATCGCCGGGTAGGTTTCCTGCCGGTATGCTGCGATGGCCCGCCGCTCGGCCAGGCCGATGGTGCCCTGCGCGCGAACCAGCGCAGGCGCGCCGAGCATCGCGGCCGCAAGGCCGAGCGTGTTGCGCCGTGTGGTCATCTCATTCTCCCGGTCAGCGCCCGGCAGCGGCGAAGCCGCGCGGTCGATGCTGCGGGGAATGGAGGCGCGAGGGATCATCTCGGCAAGTGCGTGTGCCGTGACATTTGCGCGAGGATTTGGCGCGACGGAGAGCATGGGGAGTTCGGCCAGCGCGGCCCCGACATCTTCCGCGGCGCAGCGTCGCAGGCCGCAGGTTTCCGGCATGGTGCATCGTCAGGCGCCGTGGCGAATCCAGGGGATGCGCGCAGGCTGCAGGCCGACAGGGCGGGGACCAAGGCTGCATGGTCCCTTGTGCCGGCTCACCTTGAGCCTCAAGGTGCGCCCAATTTCGCTCAGGGAACGTTGATCATGGCCGGTCGCACCTTCAGTTGGACCGATACGGTTCAGGAAGTCGAGCCGGGGAGCAACACTTACGACCACCGCGGCAGCGTCCAGGAGTCGGTGAGTGTCTTCGCTCTCGGAAGGGGAGACGAAACCTTCAGCGTGGGCGAGACAGTGAGGATCTCGGGCTATTTCGGTATCCGGGACTTCGAGGCGACCTATCTCGGGACATCCGGCAGGGGCATCGTCGTGTTCTACTCGGAATCTGCCGGGGGGCAGACCGCGAGCGAGACGCTCTATTTCGGCGATGCCCCGCTCCGGGATGGACCGATCACCGTCAACGCGGCCCCCTATGTGGTCTGCTACCTCCGCGGCACGCTGATCCTGACCGACAAGGGCGAAGTCCCGATCGAAGAGTTGTCGGAAGGCGACCTGCTGGTCACGCGCTTCGGCGGCCTGCGCCCCATCCGCTGGATCGGGCGGCAGAGCGTGGCAGGTGTCCGTGCGCGCGGGCAGGAGCCGATCCGCATCGCGCCCAGCGCCCTGGGCGAGGGCATGCCGCGCCGCCCGCTCTTTGTCAGCCCGGGCCATTCCATGCTGGTGGGCGAGACGCTGGTGCTGGCCCAGGACCTGGTGAACGGCGCCACCATCACCCGCGAGGCGCCGGGCCAGGCCTGGGACTACGTCCAGGTCGAGTTCGAAAGCCATGACTGCGTGCTCGCCGAAGGCGCCTGGTCGGAGAGCTTCGCCGACTGCGGCACCTTCCGCCGCCGCTTCGACAACGCGGCCGAGTTCCACGCCCGCTTCCCTGGCCATGTGGCGCCCGATCAGCCGCAGCTCTGCGCCCCTCGCCCGGAGGCCGGCCGCGCCCTGGAGGCCGCCCTGCGCGCCCCCGCCGAGCGCGCCGCGTCCGGGATGCAGCCCGGCCCGCTGGCCGGCTTCGTGGAAAGCGTCGCCACACCCTGCCGCGTGACCGGCTGGGCGGCCGATGCGGCGCATCCCGAGTTGCCCGTGCTGCTGGAGATCGTGCTGGATGGCACGGTGCTCGGCACGGCGCTCGCCTGCCACCGGCGCGACGACGTGTCCGCCTCGGGCCAGGGCCCGTCGCGCGCGGGCTTTGCCTTCGAGGGGGATCGCCTCCTCACCACCGCCGAGCAGCAGCGCCTCGTTGTGCGCCGGGCGCAGGACGGCCGCGTGCTCGGCGAGACCGATCCCGCGCCTCTGGAGGGTCATCTCGACCGGGTGGCGAGCCCCTGCCGGCTGGAGGGCTGGGCGCGCGACCCGAGCCACCCGGGCCAGCCCGCGATGCTGGAGGTCGTACTGGGCACCCGCGTGCTGGGCACCGTCCAGGCCTGCCGCTACCGCCAGGACCTGGCCGATGCGGGGCTCGGCAACGCCGCCTTCGTCTTCGAGGCAGGGTTCAGCCTGTCGGCGGAGGACATGGCGGCGATCCAGCTTCGCCGGGTCGGGGACGGCGCGGTTCTCCGGCGGACCGAGGGCACTCAGCAGGATCAGCCAGGGGATGTGCTGGCCGTCACTGCCTGATTCAGCCACTCCGGCACGCGCAGGGAGGGTCAGCCGACGCCGCGCTGCAGCGCGACGCGCGGGGACAGCCCGCCCAGCTTGCGTCGCCGAGAGTGGTTCGCCTTACCCGCTCACGCGATCTGTCGCCGGCCACGATCCTCGGCCTCGCAGTGCAGGAACGCGATCCCACAACCGCCGTGACGTAACCATGCGAACGATGCCGCTCGCGACGACCACATTGCGTCGTTCGATGAGCGGCACCTTCCCCTGTGTGCTGGTCGACGGCGTTTGAAGTTCCAATCTGCGGCGCGCCCTGACGCGGAACGGTTGCGTCGCCAGCGAGTGCCGCCTCGCGCCGCCCATGATCGCTCGTGGATCCCTGTCCCCGATCAGGCGGAAAACCTTGCCGCCCTCTGCGGTGCCTGATCACGCCAATCCTCCATTCCGGCCGTGATGGCGGGAAGGAACGAGTGCTCCGCCATGCGGCGATGGGCCAGGCCGCCCTCCAGGCGCTCCGCTTCCCGCCGGAACAGCGCGGCCCGGCGGAGCAGCGCGTCCCGTTCAGGCTTGAAGTGGGTCAGCCGGGCCAGGTGTTCGCAGGCCTCCGCCTCCTCCAGGAGATTGGCGTGTTGACGGGACATCGGCGCCTCACTTCCTGGAATCCATGGATGCGCCGCAGCATTGCATCCGCGCGCCTTAACGCCGCGCAAATGCAAGAGTTTACGCTTTTGTCCTCAACTGGGATGTCAAACTCGGCCGCGCCGGGCGGGCGCGGGCCGCGTCGTCAGGCCGGCACAGGCATCCGGAGATGCCGGGCGAAGGCATCGCGGCAGGCCCCCATGGCGGCGGCGGCGCGTTCCGCATTCCGGCGGGCTGCCTTCTCCGTGCTCTCGATCTCGTCCACGGCTTCAGCGGCGGATTCGGCATTCTCGGCGAAGCCATCGCGCAGCTCCTCCAGCCAGACCTGCACCTCCTCGGAGTCACCGGCGGCGCGCAGCTGCACCACGATGGCATCCACCTCCCGCTCCATCCTCTCGGGCCCGGCGCCGCGCGCCAGAACCTCGACAATCCGCTGCATCGCCGCACGCTGCGGCGATGGAGTGCGCTTCTGGGCCATGATCCTGTCCTCGGTTCGGGGACGAGTGGGTCGCCGGGGGAAGGTCCGTATATCAAAAGTTCCGGGAATGTTCCAGGGGACAAGACCCGGATCCGAAATCGAACGCGGATGGCAGCGCCGCATCTTGACCCTGCCACAGTGGGAAGCCCCATCTCCGGAGCGACCCCAGCATGAGGAGCACGCCATGATCCGCTTCCGCATCCCGAACATGACCTGCGGCGGCTGCGCCAAGGGGGTTTCCGCCACGCTCCGCGACGCCGACCCGCAGGCCGAGGCCCAGGTGGACCTCGAGAAGCGGGAGGTGACGGTGGCGCGGACGAGCCTCGACGCCGCGACCTTGGCCGAGCATCTCCTGCGGGATGGCTGGCAGGCCGAACGGCTGGGCGGCTGACCGCCCCGCCGGCCCTAATCCTTCTTCCCCGGCAGGACGGCGTTCACCACCTGCCGCGCGGTATCCAGGATCACGCTGCCCCTCTCCGGATCCCGGAGCAGGGCCGAGGCGAAGCTTCCCGCCTGCTGCAGCGTGGTGTGCGGCGGCAGCGGCGGCACGTTGGGATCCGCCCGCACCTCCAGCACCACCGGCCGGTCCGAGGCCAGCGCCTCCTCCACCGCGCCGGCCACCTTGGCCGGGTCGTCCACGAAGAGGCCCCGCAGCCCGGCGAGCTCGGCGAAGCGGTGATAGGGGAAATCGGGGATGCGCTGCGTCTCCTCGAATTTCGGCATGCCCTCCATCACGCGCTGCTCCCAGGTCACCTCCGTCAGGTCCTGGTTGTTGAGCACGAGGCAGATCCAGGTCGGGTTCGACCACCTCCGCCAGTACTTCGCCACCGTGATCAGCTCGGCCATGTTGTTCATCTGCATGGCGCCATCCCCCACCATGGCGATCACGGGGCGGTCGGGATGCGCCATCTTGGCCGCGATCGCATAGGGCACCGCGGCCCCCATGCTGGCGAGCCCGCCGGAGAGCGAGGCCATCATGCCGCGCCGCATCTGCAGGTTTCGCGCGAACCAGTTGGCGCAGGACCCGGAATCGCTCGTCAGGATCACCCGCTCCGGCAGGCGCTTCGACAGCTCCTGGAAAGGAAGCTGCGGATTCACCGGGTCGGCCGAGGCCTGGGCGCGCTTCTCGAGCAGCTCCCGCCAATCCTTGTTCCCGCCGGCGATACCATCGCGCCAGGACGTATCGGTCTTCTGCTCCAGCAGGGGCAGCAGGGCGCGCAGCGTCTCGGCGGCGTCGCCCGTCAGCGGCACCTCCATCGGGTAGCGCAGGCTCAGCATGGCGGGCTGCAGGTCGATCTGCACGCCGCGGGCCTGCCCCTCCTTCGGCAGGAACTCGGACCAGGGAAAGCTCGACCCCACCATCAGCAGCGTGTCGCAATCCTGCATCAGGTCCCAGCTCGGACGGGTGCCGAGCAGGCCGATGGTGCCCGTCACCCAGGGCAGGTCGTCCGGGAGCACGGCCTTGCCCAGCAGCGCCTTCGCCGCCCCGGCGCCGAGCCGGTCCGCCACCGCGATCAGCTCCTCCACCGCACCCGCCGCACCGGCGCCGACGAGCATGGCGACCTTCTTGCCCTCGTTCAGCACGGCGGCCGCGCGGCGCAGGTCCTCGTCGCGCGGGATCACCCGCGGCGGGGTCCAGCCCACGCCGGAATGGATGCTGCCATGGGCGTGCGGCGGGTCCTCATAGGGCTCGTCCGCCAGGTCGTTCGGCAGGATCAGCGCGGTCACCCGCCGCTCGCCCATCGCCGTGCGCATCGCGCGGTCCACCAGGTGCCGCATCTGCGCGGGAACCATGGCCTGCTGCAAAGGCCCCCGCCACATCCTTGAAGGCGGAGAGAAGATCGACCTCCTGCTGGTAGTGCCCGCCCACCGCCATGCGCGCGGACTGCCCGGCGATGGCCATCACCGGCACATGGTCCGAGGCGGCATCGTAGAGGCCGGTGATCAGATGCGTCGCCCCCGGCCCGCTGGTGGCGAGGCACACGCCCACCTCGCCGGTGAACTTCGCATGGGCGGTGGCCATGAAGGCCGCCATCTCCTCATGCCGGGCCTGGATGAACTCGATCTTGTCCGTCCCGAAGCGCTGCAATCCGGCGAGCAGCCCGTTCACCCCGTCCCCGGGATAGCCGAAGACCCGCCGCACCCCCCAGGCATGCAGCCGCTCCCAGAAGAAGTCGCCAACCTTCCTCGCCATGAGGTTCCTCATTCCCGAATGGAGGCGCCGACGCCCGCGAGCAGGGACGGCACACCCGCCCCGGTTGCCGGGGGCGAGTGGCCGGGGCGTCCCTCAGCCGACCGAGGCGAGCCAGGCGAAGGCGGCGAATCCGCCGATCACCAGCACCGCGATGAGGCCGAGGGCCAGCATGCCCTCCGGCGCCCGCCCGGCCGGCGCGCCGGTGCTCTGTGCCTTGTTTCCACTTCCCATACCGGTGGCCATGGCCTGCCCCCTTCTCTGCCGTGATGCGAGGCGTAACGCGGCAGCGCGCCAGGCGTTGAGCACGCCCCGGATCGGCTGCGAAAGGAGATGGCAAGCCCACGCATGCAACCTATAAGGGAACAGAATTTGGCTTCGTCTCGCCACGAGTGAGAAACATCTGGGCCGCTCCCCCCCAGATCCTGCTCAAGACGAGGACCGGAACCAGGAGGGCGGATCGATCCGCCGTCGCATGCCGAGGGACCGCGTCTTGCCTCTGCTTGTCAGCGCCGCCCCGGCCGGACGGGCCCCGCCGCGCGCCGGCTTCGCACTTCCCGCTCTCATCATCCTCACGCTTCTTTTCCTCGGCGCGGAGGCCTGGCAGGTCTGGAATGGGCGCGAGGCGCGGCTGGGAGAGGCGCGGGTCGAGGCGACACTTCTGGCCCGCTCACTGACCGAGGCTGTGGAAGGCGAGTTCATCCGGGCCGGGACGATCACAGCGGCCGTCGCCGAGCAGATGGAGGCCGAGGGCACCGGGCTGGCCAGCCTGGCTCAGGCGGGGCGGTTGATGCGCCAGCGCCTGAACACCCCCTCCGCGCTGCGGACCATCTCGATCTATGGCGCGGATGGCGCGCTGCTGTTCAGCTCCTTCTCCGGCGCCGAAACCGGGACCAACATTTCGGACCGCACCTATTTCCGGAAGCATCGGGAGGATGTCGGGCTCGGCGTGCAGGTGGGCTCGGCGGTGCGCAGCCGGCTGGATGGGCAATGGGTCATCCCTGTGTCCCGCCGCTACGCGGACCAGGCGGGCCATTTCGGCGGGGTGGTGGTCGCGGCACTCGAAATCGCCGTCTTCACGCATGATTTCGCCGGCTACGACCTCGGGCGCCGCGGCGCGATCACCCTCCTCCGCACCGATGGGCGCCTGCTGGCCCGGGTTCCATCGGAGGAGAGCGCGCTCGGCAGTTCGGTCGTCCAGCCCAGCCCGGCGCGTGGCGCGGGGTCGCCGTTTCGCTCGGGCCCGTTCCGCCTTGCCTCCCCCGTGGATGGGGTGGAGCGGGTGGGCGCCTACCGGCTGGCGGAACGCTACCCCATCGCGGTCGCGGTCGGCTTCGCGGTGGACGAGGTTCTCTCCCGCTGGGCCCGGGAGGCGACGCTGCGGGCCGCCTCGGCCGGGCTCATGGCGGCGCTGCTCCTCTGCCTGGGCTTCGGCTTTATCCAGCAGTTCCGGCAGCGGAAGGAGGCGGAGCGGCAAGCGGCGGCGGAGGAGGCCTGGACCCGCCTTCTCGCCGAGCATTCGGGCGACATGCTGTCGCAGGTCGGGCCGGACGGGCGGATCGAATACGCCTCGCCCGCGGCCCTTCATGTCCTTGGCCTGCCACCCCGTACCCTGTTGGGTCGCTCCCTGGCGGATCTCTTCGACGCCGAGGACCGCCCCGCCTTGCGCGCCGCCCTCCAGGCCATGCGGCCCGGCGCGCAGCAGGATCTCCTGCTCCGTGCCAGCCGACCGGATGGAACCCTGGCCTGGATCGAGGCGCGACTGCGCGGCCTGGAGACGCATCAGGCGCAGGAACCCGGCTCCTGCCTCGCCGTCCTCCGGGATGCGACCGGGCGCAAGACGATCGAGGAGCGCATCAGCACCCTCGCGGCCAGCGACGGGCTGACCGGACTGGCCAACCGCCAGCGTTTCGAGACCCTGCTGGCCGCCGCTTGGGAGCGCTGCGGGCAGGACAGGGGCTGGCTTTCCGTGCTGCTGCTGGACCTGGACCGCTTCCGGGCCTTCAACGAAAGCCACGGCCATGCCGCGGGCGATGATGCGCTGCGCGCCGTGGCGCAGGCGATCGAGGGCGCCATCCGCCGCCCGCTCGACCTCGCCGCGCGGCATGATCGGGACTGCTTCGCGGTGATCCTGCCGAACACCAGCATGCCCGGCGCGCGGGAGGTGGCGGAGCGGGTGCGGCAGGCGGTGGCGACCGCCCCCATCGGGCCGGGACCGGCGAGCGCCGGCCGCCTCACCGCCAGCATCGGCCTCGCCGCGACCGAGCCGGTGCCCGGCGTGCTGCCCGATGCCTCCGTCCTCATGGGCGCGGCCGATTCCGCCCTGCGGGAAGCGAAGCGCATGGGCGGCGGCCGGGTGGTGGAGGCGCCCTCGATCACCGTCATCCAGCTGCGGCGCCAGGGCCACCGCTGAGGGTGCCTCCGGCTGGGCGGGGGCCTGAACGCCGCGCCGGATCCCGCCGGGTCCCGGCGCGGATCTCACCTCCGTTCAATCGCCCCCGGCCGCGAGAAGCTCCCGAGGGGCGGAATCCGTGGCACCTGCCGGCGCGAGGGGCGCCCGATAGGCGGGAAAGTAGCCACTGGCCTCACGCCCGGCGGAAAGCCGGCCATAGGCCGCTTCGTCCAGCACCGCGCCACAGAGATGGGCCATGCGGGCGGCATTGGCGAAGCCGCGCTTGAACTCGGCCAGCCCGTCCCCGGCCCTTTCGGCCAGCCCCGCGCCGCCACCCAGGTCGATCGCCTCCCGCGCGGCAAAATGCTCGATGGCCGCGGCATAGAGGCCGAAAGGCGCCTTGGCGGCGTAGCCGGCCGCGCTGGTGGCGGCGAGATGGCTGTAGGCCCGGCGCCCGTCATCCATCCACAGATGCATGGCGATCACCTCGCCCGCCGGGGATTCCGCGACGAAGGCGCGCAGCCCCTCCACCTCCGCCAGCCCTTCGAAGCAGGCGCGGGGAAAGGCGTGCAGCCCCGTGATGCCGTGCCGCAGGGACAGCTCGGCATAGAGCCCGCACCAATCCTCCAGATGCTCCCGCAGATCCGCCAGCCGGATGCGGCAGCGCCGGCCGGCGATGCGGATGCGCTGGCGGTGATGCGCGCTGGGCGCGAAGGGGCCCGCGGCGCGCTCCACCGCCCAATGCGTCTTGAACGGCGCCACATGGGAAAAGCCGCGCCGCAGCCAGCCCGGGGACGGCATGGTGAAGGGATCGGCCACCAGCACGGCGCTGACCGCCCCCGCATCCCGCAGCGCCCGCATGCCGGCCGGCAGGTCAGCCCCCTCCGCCAGCACGCCGAGCGGATAGGGTGCGGCGGCATCCAGCGCCCCGCCGGGAGCCGGCCGCAGCAGCATGGCGGTGTTCCATTCCGCGACCCAGAGCGGGCGGCCGAGATGCGCCATCGTGCCGGCATAGGCCATGCCGGCATAGGGATGCGGCGGCGCCACGCGGCTAGGCCAGGGCGCGAAGGGCCGGAACCGTCCGGCGCGCTCGCAGCGGCACGGAAACCGGCCCCGCGACGCGACGCGCCACATCGCAGATATAGTCCACCTGGGTGGCCGTCATGTCCCGCCAGAAGGGCAGGCCGATGGCGCGGCGCGCGATGGAATCCGTCGCGGGCAGCGGGTCGCGCGGACAGTCGGCATAGGCGGAATGGCGATGGCACCCGTCCCCCCACCAGCGCAACGTGCTGATGCCCTCCCGCTCCAGCGCCGCCACGCCGTCCAGCCGGTCGGCGGGCCAGAGCACGGACAGCGTGGCGCTCACCCAATCCTCCCCGAAGCCCGGCGAGGGTGGAAGGCGCGCATCCTCCGCCAGGGCGTCGGCATAATGCCGCGTGAGGCTGAGCCAGCCCGCGCGCGTCTCCGGCCAGGCATCCAGCGCCGCCAGCCCGATGGCGGCCGCGTATTCCGACATTTTCGCATTGGTGCCGGCCAGCACCGCCTCCCGCGAGCCGAGGAAGCCGAAGCTGGAGAGCCGGCGCAGCCGCTCCATCCACTCCGGATCCTGCGAGAGCACCACGCCCCCTTCGCCGATCCCGAAGGCCTTGGTGGCGTGCAGGCTGACGATGACGGGGCAGCGCCCCACCGGCATCGGACCGCCCGCGCGCAGCGCATCGAAGGCCGCCGCCGCATCGATGATGACGGGAATGCCGGTGCGCTCGGACAGTGCGTCCCACCGCGCCGTATCCAGCGGGCGGCCGAAAGGGGCGACGACGAGGATGGCGCCGATCTCGCCCAGGTCGGGCCGCGCCTCGACCGCATCCGGGTCCAACGCCCAGGTGGTGGAATCCACATCGGCGAAATGCGGCACCAGCCCGGCTTCCCGCGCGGCGCCGGCCGTGGCGACGAAGGTCCAGGCGGGCATGAGGCATTTGCGCCCGGGCGCGACGAGGCTGGCGCGCAGGGCGAGCGCCAGGCCCAGCGTCGCATTCGCCGTCAGCGCCACGGCCTCCGGCGCCACGCCGAAATGCGCCGCCAGCCGCGATTGCAGCCGCAGCCAGAGAAGCCCGTGATTCGCATACCAGTGGTTCGCGTCGATCTCCTGCAGATAGGGCAGGATGGCGCGCGCCTCCGGCAGGCGGGGGCGCGCGACGGGCATGGCGGGGGCGGCGAAGCCGCGCGCCATCGTCGGGCTCTCCTGCCGCGCCACCGCCAGGCGCGACGGGCGGGTGGGGCCAAGCGGACGGGTGACGTCCAAGGGCATGATGGCGCTCCTGATCATCCTGACCGGGCGCCGTCCGCCGATGCGGACGGCCTGGACGCAGGCTAGGCGGGGAATCTTTCCAACCGGTTTCCAGCCTGGACGAGTCCCGCGAGGTCGATCATCCCGTGCAGGAAGCCGCCCGGGCTGAACTCCTCCTCCGCCATGGTCAGGGCGGCATCGGTCAGCGGCCCGTAATCCGTGGGGTCGTGATAGGCCGCCGCGATCCGGTCGGTCAGGTCCCGCGCGGTCCATTCGAAGCCAAGGAAGCTCGGGATCCCGCCCAGGCGGCCACGGGTGAAATCATTCTGGTCCGAGATGACGCAGGCGCGCGCGGCGAAGCCGTTCGGGATGCGCTCGTGCACGCCATGGCTGAAGTTCGGGTTGGTGCTGACCAGGAACTGCGTGGCGGCGTAGAGGCCGGGCAGCTCCTCCGCCGGGATGGCGGGCCGCCACACGGCGCGGGCGCCCTGCATGTCCAGGTGATCCCAGCCGCGGCCGATGATGAGCGCATCCAGCGGCAGCAGGGCGCGGGCGAAGGCATCCGCGCGCAGGCCGCGGATGTAGCGGTCCACCTGGCAGATGAGGGCGAAGAGGATCTCCTGCCGCTCCTCCAGATACAGGCCGCGCGCCGTCGCGGCATCGAGCACGACATCGGTGATGTCCCCGGTCGGGCGAAGCGCCGCCACTTCCACCGCGTCGTGCAGCACGGCCCGGAGCGGCGCGGGCCAGCCGTTCCATTCGGCCCGGCGGCGCGCCGGATCCTCGGCGGTCTTGACGAAGACGAGGCGGTGCGGACGCCGCGCCCAGGGAATCTCGTCCCGCCGGGGGTTCGGCGGCACGCCATGCGGCAACAGCGCCGAGATCTGCGGCGAGCGGATGAAGCGCCGCTGCACGTCCATCCAATCGCGGAACAGATAGCCATTGGCCACGAAGCGGGAGAGGACCCGATGCGCCGTGGGAAGCTGGCTGGGCGTATCCGACAGGGCGGAGATGAAGGGAACCTGCAGCAGCTCCCACAGGTTGTCGCCGTTCACATCCAGCCGGGAGCCGATGCCGGCGGCGCCCCAGGCGAAGGCGATCCCTTCCCGTGCCAGCGGCTGCAGCCGGTCTGCCCATCCGGGCTCGTGCAGGTCGATCACATGACCCTGCATCCCCATGGGCGCGAGCGGTTCCATGACCGACCGGCTGAAATCGGCGAGGATGCCGTTCTCGTTCTCGCCCACGAAGGCGACGACATGGGATGCCATCCTGGCCTACCCTCCAGTGAAGGCCATGCGGCCCAGGGCAGGATGGCGCGGCGCGGTTAAGCCCGGGTGAAGCCGCCGGGGCCAGGCACCCGCATGCGCGCGGCGGCCAGGCGCGCGAGGCCCGGCATCGCCCCGGCAGCCAGAGCCAGCGCGCCGGGCGCCGCCGCCATCCCGCGCGCGACGAGCCCGGACCAGCGCATCGGCCGGTCGAAGCGGCGGTTCAGCGCCGCGTGGAAGGCGCCGGCCCCCTCCCCCGCCAGGATGGCCCGCGCGGCCGCCACCCCGCCCTCCAGCGCCATCGCCACCCCATCCCCGGCGAGGGAGGGCACCACCGCGAACTGGTCGCCGATGCGGTACAGGCCGGGCTCCGCTTCGCCGGCGTCACGGTGGCGGAAGCCATAGGGCACGCGCGCGACGGCCAGGGGCCGGGGCAGCAGCGGCTCGGCCCCGCGCAGCAGCGAGGCCGCCCGCGCCGACCCCGCCGCCACGCGCGCCAGCAGCGCCGCCGGGTCCCGCGCCTCCGCCCTCGCGGCCCGCAGCGCGGCGCAGAGATTCGCGCCGCCACCCGCGCGCGGCTGAAGCCCTGCATAGCCGCCCGCGAAGGGCAGCAACACCACCGTGTCCCTCAGGGGCTCCTCCAGGCGCAACGGCAGCTTCAGCCCGACCGCGCCGCCCGGCACCGGGCGGGCATGGCCGCGCAACTCATGCTTGCCGGTCGCCAGCACCAGCGCGCCGGCCCGCAGCGCGGCCCCGTCCGAAAGCCGCAGGGACCAGGCCGCGCCCTCCCGCGCCGCCCCGGCCACCGCGCGGCCCCGCAACACCCGCGCGCCCGCCCCCTGCGCCAGCGCCAGCAGCGCCTCGTCCAGCACCGCGCGCGGAAGGCTCCAGGCCGTGAAAGGCAGGCTCCAGCACGCCTCGCGCGGGCCGGCGGCCAGCATCGCGCCGCCGATCGGCACCGCCCCCAGTCCCGGCAGGGAGAGGCCGAGCCCTTCGAGCAGCCGCGCCGCATCGGGGCCGAGGAATTCCCCGCACACCTTCTCCCGCGCGCCCGCCTCGCGCTCCACCAGCGTCACGCAGGCGCCGCCGCGCGCGAGGGTGATAGCCGCCGCCGCCCCCGCCGGCCCGCCGCCGACCACCAGCGCCTCCGTCACGCCGCGCCGCCCGAGACGGTCCAGCGGAAGGGAAAGGCCCAGCCCAGCCGCGCCGAAACGCCCGCGCGCGCGATCAGCCCCTCCCAATCCGCGCGCGAGAAGCCACGGGCGATGGAGACGGTGCTGTCATGCACCACCATCGGGTCCATCCGCAGCAGCCGCACCCCGGCCCAGACCACGCCCCAGGGCAGCGGATGCCGGTGCAGGTCGCTGATGAACCAGCCGAGCTCCGCCCGCGCCTCCATCCAGCGCAGGAAGCGCAGGAGGGTCTCGTCATCCAGGTGATGGGTGAAGAGCGCGCAGATCACTGCATCGAAGCGCTCGGCGGGATCCAGCGCGAAGAGATCCGCCGTGATCCAGCGCACGGGCAGGCCCGGATGCCGCGCGCGCGCATGGGCGGCCGCATGGGGGGAACGGTCCAGCGCGACCAGCTCCAAATCGATCCCGCGTGCCGCGCCCCAGGCGGCGACCCGCGCGAGCATGTCGCCGCCGCCCGCACCGACATCCAGCACGCGCATCCGCCGCGCGCCCGTGCGGCGCGCCAGCGCGTCCAGCCACTGCAGCGTCGGGCGATAGGCCAGGCTCATGCGGTTGATGCGCTCGAGGTCGCGCAGCGCGGCGGAGAAGGCGGCGAAGTCCTGCGCCGCGTCATCCATGATCTCCGGCGCGGAGGAACGCGCGCGCAGCACCGCTAGACCGTCGCGAAGCGCATGGTCTCGGCCGAAAGCCCGGGGCCGAAGGCCATGGCGATGCCGCGCCGCCCGGCCTCGCGCGCTTCCAGCATGTCGCGCAGCACGAACATGATGGTGGGAGAGGACATGTTGCCATGCGCCTCCAGCACCGCGCGCGAAGCCGCCAGCGCGCCCTGCGGCGGGCCGCAGGATTCCTCCACCGCATCCAGCACGGAACGCCCGCCGGGATGGATGGCCCAGAGGTCGAAGGCCTCCGGCGGCGCGCCGTCCAGCAGCGCGGGAAGGCGCGGCGGCAGCGCGCGGGCCAGGCTCTTCGGCACCTCGCCGGAGAGCACCATGTCGAAGCCGTTGTCGCCCACGCGCCAGGCGATCTGCTCCTCCGCCTCCGGCAGCAGCGCGCAGCGGAAGCCGTCGAGCCGCAGCCCCTCGGGCTCGGCGCTCACCAGCGCGGCGGAGCATCCATCCCCGAACAGCAGGAAGCAGAGGAGCTGCTCCACCTCGGGCCGTTCCTGCAGATGCAGGGTGCAAAGCTCGCAATTCACCACCAGCACCCGGGCATCGGGGTCCGCCCGCACGGCATCCCGCGCCAGGCGCAGCGCCACGATGGCGGCCTGGCAGCCCATGAAGCCGATATTCGTCCGCGCGACCGTCTCATCCAGCCCGAGGCGCGCGCTGATCGCATGGTCCAGCCCCGGCGCGGCGAAGCCGGTGCAGGAGGCAACCATGAGATGGGTGATGCCCTCCACCGGCCCGAGCGATTCGAGCGCCCGGAAGGCCAGGGCCGGCGCCTCCGCCTCCCATCGCGCCATCCGTGCGCGGGTGGTCGGGAAATGACCGGCTTCGTAGAAGCCCTCGGCATCCACATATCCCGGGCGGCCATCCGGGCGCAGCACGCTCCAGCGGCGGCTGATGCCGGACCGGTCGGCCATGCGCGAGAACAGGCGGCGCTCCCGCCCCTCGGGGATCAGCCCCTCCGCAAAGGCGCGGAAGGTGCCATGCACCTCATGGCCCGGGTTGGCGGTGCCGATTCGGTTGAGGAAGACAGGGGCCATCCCCCCTCAGTTCGTGCCGCCCGCCGAAATTTGCAGAGGCGTCACGACTCCGCGCCGGACACGTCACCGTCAGCGCGGGCCGGACCTTAGCGCCAGGTCGGGCCCGGCGCCTTGCGGACCCGGCGCATCACCTCATCGGCGGAGGAGATCTCCCCCTCCCAGAACTCGTCGATCAGGTCGCGATTCGCCATCACCCAGGCCGAGACGCGCTCGAAGTCGCTCTGCCCCAGCCCGCCGCTCACCTGCATGACGATCGGCTCCACCATCAGCACGGTCAGCCGGTCCGTATCCAGCCGCGTGCCGGGGGTGACGCCGACGAGGATATTCTCGTCCCCGTGCCCGCGCCGCAGCCACACCACCTGGGGCAGGCCGGTCAGGTGGGAGCGGATGCGGATCATGTCGTCCATGATCTGATCCGTCGGCCCACCCCCTTCGGCCGCCTCCTCGCGGCGCGGACGCCGGTCCTCGCGCGGCCGGTCGTCGCGCGGCCTATCCTCGCGCGGGCGGTCCTCGCGCCGCTCGTCGCGTGGGCGGTCATCCCGGCCGCGGTCATCGCGCGTCCGGCCCTCCCGGCGGGCATCCTCGCCAGGGCGCGGGCCGGGCGGCGGCTGCGGAAGGGCCTCCTGCGCCGGCTCGGGCCGGGCGGGCTCGGGCAGCGGTGCCGGCGGGGGCACGGGCGCGGGCGCCACCACCGGCGGTGCCTCGGCCGCCACGGCCTCGGCGGGCTGGGCGTGGCGAACGCTCACGCCCTCATCGTCCACGGCCAGCTCGATCGACAGATCGGCCTCGAAGACCAGGCGCAGGGCGGATTCGAAGGCCTCCCGGAAGGAGGCGGCATCGGCGCCCGGCGCGCCGAAGCGCGTCATCAGCTCGGGCCAGGGCGTGGTCACGGTGGCATCCGGCCCGCCCCGGGCCAGCGCCTCGCGCGTCCAGGCATGGGCGTCCATCGCCTCGGCCGAAGCCGAAAGGCCACGCAGGATCGCGCGGTCCAGCGCCACCGGATGCTCGGCCAGGCTCACCAGGAAACGCGCGTTCAGCTTCACCTGGGCGGGCCAGCCACCGCCGCGCGGGCGGCTGCGGGCATCCAGCACCGAAAGCTCCGGCCCGTCATCCACCGAGGCGGTGATCCGCGCGCCCACCAGCCGCTCCACCTGCTCGGCCAGCGGGGCGACGGCCCCTTCCCCCAACCCCATCCGCGCGGCCAGCTCCGCCGCATCCGCGCCCAGCGCCACGGAAGGGCTGCCGGCGCGCAGCGCGGTGTCGCAGAGATAGGCGAGCAGCAGGCGCAGCCCCGGGCCATCCGGCAGGGTCTCGCCGGCCGCGGCGGGGGCGATGCGGAGCGCGGCGCCCGCGCCGTCCCGCCGCCATGCCTCGGTCAGCGGCTCGACCGGCAGGCCGAGGCGACAGAAGGCGGCGTGGTGCCACTGGACGGATTCGGGCGCGGACGCGCGATCGGTTTCCGCCGTGACGGCTGGATCGGTACGGGTCGTCATGGACGGCAGGGGTCAGAACTCGAAAGGGATGGCGATAGGGGCCGCATGGCCGGAGCCGAAGAGAAGGCGGCCGTCTCGAGCACGGAGATAATCGCCACGCCCGGCTGCGGCAAGCCCGCGCGGCCGAACTTGGCCCCGCCCGGAGGTCCCGGAGGGGCGAAAAGACGAGAGGTTCGAAGGTGCGGCCAGAAAGCCGCGCCGGGCGCCCGCCCGGATCATCCCCCGCCGGCCCGGCCGCGGAGGGGTGCGGCGCGGCCCATCAGGGGCCGGCCGGCCCGGTGGCGCCAGATGGGCACCACCGGAAGGCGCGGCGCTCCGGGGAGCGCCGCGGGGACCGTCAGACGGCCTCCTTCAGCTCCTTGGCGGGGCGGAAGGCGATCTTCTTGGACGCGGCGATCTGGATCTGCTCGCCGGTCGCGGGGTTGCGGCCCATGCGGGCGGGGCGCGACTTCACCTCGAGGATGCCGAGGCCGTTGATGCGGATCTTCGCGCCTTCCTTGAGGTGGTCGGCGAGGGACTGGACGAAGTCGTTGACGATCGTCTCGGCCTGCTTCTTGGGCATCTCGTGGCTTTCCGCCAGGGACGCCGCGAGCTGCTTCAGGCTCACCACCGCCGGGGTCGCGGCCTTCGCCGCACCCTTCGCGGGGGCCTTCGCCGCCGGAGCCTTCGCCGCGGGCTTCTTGGGTGCCGCTGCCTTTGCCATGTGATCCGCCTGTCTGTTGCGCGTGGTCGCCGAAATCACCACGAAGCGCGGAAGTCAACAATAGGGATGGCGCGATTCCTCAATGGGGCCAGGCGAAATTGGCATCCGCGCCACACCCGCCCCCGTCACGACTCGGGCACGTTGCGGCGCAACTCCGCCAGCCAGGCCGCCGCCGAGCCATCCGAAGGCGCCCGCCAATCCCCGCGCGGGGAGAGGGAGCCGCCCGCCGAAACCTTCGGCCCGTTGGGCATGGCCGAGCGCTTGAACTGGGAAAAGCCGAAGAAGCGGGAGAGGAAGACCTCCAGCCAGTGCCGGATGACGGGCAGGCCATACTCCGCCCGCCGGGCCTCGGGGAAATGCGGCGGCCAGGCGCCCCGCGCGGCATCCCCCCAGGCCCGGTGGGCCAGGAAGGCGATCTTCGAAGGCCGGAAGCCGTAGCGGAGAATGTAGAACAGGTTGAAGTCCTGCAGCCCGTAGGGGCCGATCTTCGCCTCCGTGCTCTGGATGGCGCCTGTGGCATCGGCGGGCACCAGCTCGGGCGAAATCTCGGTTTCCAGCACGTCGCGCAGCACGTCGGACACCTCGGCCGCGAAGATCCCCTCCTCCGCCACCCAGCGGATGAGGTGCTGGATCAGCGTCTTCGGCACGCCGCCATTGACGTTGTAATGCGACATCTGGTCGCCGACGCCATAGGTGCACCAGCCCAGGGCCAGTTCCGAAAGATCGCCCGTGCCGAGCACGATCCCGCCTTCGTTGTTGGCCGCGCGGAAGAGATAGTCGGTCCGCAGCCCGGCCTGCACATTCTCGAAGGTCACGTCATAGACCGGCTCGCCACCCGCGAAACGATGGCCGAGATCCTTCAGCATCTGCGTCGCGGCGGGGCGGATGTCGAGCTCGCGCGCGGTGATCCCCAGCGCGGCCATCAGCCGGTGCGCGCTGGACTTCGTGCCCTCGCTCGTGCCGAAGCCCGGCATGGTGAAGCCGATGATATCCGTACGCGGGCGCTGCATCAGGTCCATCGCGCGCGCGGCGACGATCAGCGCCTGCGTCGAATCCAGCCCGCCGGAGACGCCGATGACGATCTTCGGGTTGCCGATCGCGCCGAGCCGCTGCGTGAGTCCCGAGACCTGGATCGCATAGGCCTCGTAGCAATCCTGGTGCAGGCGCTTCGGATCGGCGGGGACGAAGGGAAAACGCTCCACGCGCCGCTCCAGCCCGATATCCTCCATCGGCGGGTCGAGACGGAAGGCGACGCGGCGGAAGGGCTTGCCGTTGATGCGGCGGTTGTCGTCGAAGGTGCCCTGCCGCGCGCGTTCCTGCCGCAGCAGGTCGAGATCGGTATCGGCGAAGACGATCTGCTGGCCAGCGGGGAAACGCTCGCTCTCGGCCAGCGTCGCGCCGTTCTCGAAGATGGAAACCTGGCCGTCCCAGGCGAGGTCGGTGGTGGATTCGCCCGCGCCCGCCGCGGCATAGACATAGGCCGCGAGGCAACGCGCGGATTGCGAGGCGCAGAGCAGCCGCCGCGTGTCCGCCTTGCCGATGGTGATGTTGCTCGCCGAGAGGTTGGCCAGCACCACCGCGCCCGCCAGCGCCCCCGCATTGCTCGGCGGGTCCGGCACCCAGAGGTCCTCGCAGATCTCCACATGCACCGCCAGGCCGCGAATGTCCTCGGCCTCGAAGATCAGGTCGGGGCCGAAGGGCGCCTCCAGCGCGCCGAGGCGGATCGTCCGCCCCTCCGTCCCCGCGCCCGAGGCGAAATGGCGGCGCTCGTAGAACTCGCGGTAGTTCGGCAGGTGGATCTTCGGCACCACGCCGAGCAGCCGCCCGCGATGGATGGCCAGCGCGGCGTTGTACAGGCGCCCCTCATGCCGCACCGGCGCGCCGACCAGCAGCACCGGCAGCAGCCCGGCCGATTCCGCGACCAGCCGCGCGACCGCCTCCTCCACCGCGTCCAGCAGCACGTCCTGCAGCAGCAGATCGTCGATCGCGTAGCCGGACAGCCCCAGCTCGGGGAACACCGCGACGGCGGCCCCGCGCCCATGGCAGTCCCGCGCCGCGGCGAGGATGGCGGTGGCATTCGCATCCGGGTCGGCCAGGCTGACGCGCGTGGTGCAGGCGGCAAGCCGGGCGAAGCCGTGGCGGTAGAGGGCGTGGAAGCTCATCACGTCGGTCTGAACGATCCAGAAGGGGCCGCGTTGGCGGGGGCGGAGCATCCTCCCGCAGCCGGACCGGGCGCAAGCCGCGCCGGGGTCACGACCTCTCGCCTGCCGCCGGCGTTAAGAGCAGATTGCGCCGCTCTGCTCCCGGAACCCGTCTTGAATGCCCGATACCGCTCCCCGGCCAGAGATCCAGGCCCCTCCCCCGCTGCGCCCCGCCTCCCGCCGCACCGTCTTCGCCGGGGCCATGGTCTGCATCCTTCTCGCCTCGCTCGACCAGAACATCGTCAACACGGCCCTGCCCCGCATGGTCTCCGATCTCGGCGGGATGGCGCATCTCTCCTGGGTCGTGACGGCCTTCATGCTCTCCTCCACCGTCACCACGCCGCTCTACGGCAAGCTGTCGGACACCTTCGGGCGGCGGCGCCTGTTCCTCGTGGCCATCGTCATCTTCCTGGCGGGCTCGCTGCTCTGCGGCACCTCGGATTCGATGGGGGAGCTGATCCTCTTCCGCGCCTTGCAGGGGCTGGGCGCCGGCGGGCTGCTCGTCCTCGCCCAGGCCTCGATCGGCGATGTGGTGCCGCCACGGGAAAGGCCGCGCTACCAGGGGCTGTTCACCGGCACCTTCGCCCTGGCCAGCGTGGCCGGGCCGTTGCTCGGCGGCATCATCACCTCCGCCCTGTCCTGGCGCTGGGTGTTCTACGTGAACCTGCCGCTCGGCGCGGTGGCGCTGCTGCTGATCGGCTTCGGCCTCCGCACCCCGCCCTCCGGCCGCCGCGCGGCGCTGGATATCGCGGGCACGCTACTGATGGCGGGCTTCACTGCCACGCTGCTCCTGTTCCTGGCCTGGGGCGGCACGGAATTCCCCTGGGTTTCCGCCATTTCCGCGGGCATGGCCGCGCTGATCCTCGCCCTCTTCGCCGCCTTCCTCTGGCGGGAACGCCGGGCGGAGGACCCGCTGATCCGGCTCGGCCTGTTCCGGAACCCGGTCTATGCGCGCGGCGTGGGGGTCAGCGGCATGATGACCTTCGCCATGCTCGGCTCCACCGTCTTCCTGCCGCTCTACTTCCAGCTTGTCCTCGGAATGTCCCCGGCGCGGGCAGGCATGATGATGCTGCCGCAGGTGGGCTGCATGGTGCTCTCCTCCGTCCTCGGCGGCCGGGCGGCCTCCAGGCTCGGGCGGAACAAGGCCTTCCTCCTCTGGGGCCTGGGGCTGGAGGCGGTGGCGCTGGCGGGGCTCGCCGCCCTGTCCTGGTTCGCCGCGCCGCCCGCCCTGTTCCTCGTCGCCATGGGCGCGCTCGGCCTCGGCATGGGGATGGGCATGCCCAACCTGACCACCGCCGTGCAGAACGCGGTGGCCCACAAGGAACTGGGCGCCGCCACGGGAGCCATGACCTTCGTGCGCTCGCTCGGCGGGGCGGTGGGGGTCGCGGCCTCGGGCGCCATCCTCTCCGCCCGGCTCGCCGGGCCGGTGGATGTGGAGGCGATGACCCGGGGCGGCGCCGCCGCCCTGGCGGCGCTCACGCCCGAGCAGCACGCCCTGCTGTCCGAGGCCTATCGCACGGCCCTTACCGGCTGCTTCACCCTCAGCGGCGCGGTCATGACCGCGGCCTTCTTCCTCGTGCTGGGCCTGCCCGAGCAGACGCTCCGCGGCTCCGTGGAGGAGCGCCCGGCCGGAAGCCGGGCCTGAACCCCCCGCCCTCCCCCGCGTTCCGCCCGGGAGGAGGGCCATGCCCATGAGCGAAAGCCAGGAAACCGAGGAGGAGCGCCGCCGGCGCTTCGAGCGCCAGCGCGTGGCGCCGGAGGAGGAGGTCCGCAAGACGACACGCCCCGCCGAGGAGAAGATGGAAACGGCCAGGGACCAGGCCATCCAGCCCGGGGAGGATCCGCGCCAGCCCTGAACCCGGCGCGGGGGCGCCCCGTGCCCCGGGCCTGTCGCCCCTCCCGCAGCCGCGTGGTAACGCGCGGGCATGGCCAACCCGTCCCTCGCCACCGCCAGGCGCATCGTCGTCAAGATCGGCTCCGCCCTGGTGGTGGACCCGGAGACGGCCGCGCCGCGCGCCGAATGGCTGGCCTCGGTGGCCGCCGATGCCGCGCGGCTGCGGGCGGGCGGGGCGGAGGTGGTGCTCGTCTCCTCCGGCGCCGTGGCCCTCGCCCGCCACGCCCTCGGCCTCACCCGCCGCGCCCTGAGGCTCGAGGAGAAGCAGGCCGCGGCCGCCGTCGGCCAGATCCGCCTCGCCGGGGCCTGGCAGCACGCCCTGGCCGCCCATGGCATGACCGCCGCCCAGGTGCTGCTGACGCTCGAGGACAGCGAGGACCGCCGCCGCTACCTGAATGCGCGCGAAACCCTCAAGACCCTCCTCCATCTCGGCTGCGTCCCCGTCATCAACGAGAACGACACCGTCGCGACCGCCGAGATCCGCTTCGGCGACAACGACCGCCTCGCCGCCCGCGTCGCCGAGATGATCGAGGCCGATGCGCTCGTCCTGCTCTCCGACATCGACGGCCTCTACACCGCCGATCCGCGACGCGATCCCGACGCGCGGCACCTGCCGGTGGTGGAGCGCGTGACGGAGGAGATCATGGCCATGGGCGGCGACCCGCCGCCCGGCTACTCCTCCGGCGGCATGCGCACGAAGCTGATCGCGGCGCGGATCGCGACCGGTGCGGGCTGCGCGATGGCCATCGCGCTTGGCAAGGCCCCGCATCCCCTTTCCGCCATGCTGGACGGCGCGCGCTCCACCTGGTTCCTGGCCGCGCCCGAGGGGCGCTCCGCCCGCAAGAGCTGGATCGCCGGCTCCCTCGCCCCCCACGGACGCCTCGTGGTCGATGACGGCGCGGCGAAAGCGCTGGCAGAGGGAAGCTCCCTGCTGCCCGCCGGCGTCCGGGAGGTGGAAGGCGTGTTCGACCGCGGCGACGCCGTCAGCATCCGCACGCCCGACGGGCGGGAACTCGCGCGCGGCCTGACCGCCTATGATTCCGAAAGCGCCCGCAAGATCGCGGGCCGCCGCAGCGCGGAGATCGAAGCCATCCTCGGCTGGCGCGGGCGGGACGTGATCATCCACCGCGACGACCTCGTCCTCGTCTGAAGACTCCGGAAACGAGGGGACGGCGGGGCTGTCAGGCGCGTCGCTCGTCGGGGCCCTCTGAAGGGCACCGCTTAAAGAGAGGGCTCCGCCCTCACCCGCCAAGGGCCTGAGGCCCTTGGAACCCCGTCTGACTGCCGTGGATACCCCGGACCAGTGGGGTCTCGGATTGAACGACGCTGATCCTGCCTTTGCAGTCGCCTCGGGTCGTCGACCCGAGGCGCACCGTCAGCCCCGTGATTCCAAACTCGAAGAAAAAGATGATGGGTCGAAGGCACTGCCTTCGACGGGTCCGGGGAGAGGAAGAATTCCTTCTTCCTCTCCCCGGGACAGACCGTCAGATCAGAACAAGCCCGAAGCCAGATTAGGCGCCCTGGCGGGACATGTCGAAATTCGCGCCCTGGCTGGCGTTGCCGGCCAGCGGCGTGCGGCTGGCACCCGCCTGGGTCCAGGCGCCCGAGGCGGTCGGGCCGGAGACATAGTCGCCCTCGGCGAAGGAGGGAGCGGCCACACCCGCGACCAGGGCGGCGGCGAGGCTCAGCGTGGCGATCATCTTGCGCATGGGAAGGTCCCTTTCAGCTCTGTGTTCCGCGGCGAAGGCGCCGCTTCCGTGACCCAGAACCTGATCCCTCCCGCCCCGAACCTCCAATGCCGACCGGCTATGCTCTCCATTCCCCCGATGCATTCAGCCCCGGGCTAAGCCACCCGCGCGTAATCCAGCCCCCGCGCCAGCCAGCACCCGACCCTCACCCCGTCCGGCCGCCCCGCGCCATCCCGCCGGAAGGCCAGGGTCCAGTCGCCCGGCGGGGTGTGATCCAGCGCCCGTGGGCAGGGCAGCGCCCAGAGATCGGCCCCGACTGGCTCCAGCAGCTCCATCCGCCCCTGCCCGAGGGAGCCGGAGAAGCCGCCATACAGGGCGCCCCCGGCATCGACCACCGACAGCTCGGCCTCCAGCTCCGCGCAGCGGTAGCGCCCCGCCACATCCAGGGCTCCCACGCCCTCCCAGGGCCGCAGCAGCGAGGACTGGTTCTCCTGCGGCCGGTCCATCCAGAGCCCATCCGGGCCGGGGCGCAGCCTTGTCCGGCCGCTGCCCGCGGTCCCGTCCGCGTGGAGGTCCAGCCGTTCCGCCGAATGGCCGAAGCGCAGGCGGACCTGGCCCTCCGATGCCATGTCGATGCGCGCGGAAAGTCCGGTCTCCGGCTCCACATAGGCGCCGAGCCAGCCCGGCACGGGCAGGCCCTTGGGTACCGCCGGCCGCTCCTCCCCCAGCACCGCGGCCAGCAGGTCCAGCGCGGCGGCATGCGCGTCCGACAGGTGGTTGAACATCACGACGACAGAAACCCGCTCGGACGGAACATAGAGCCGGTGGCTGCGCCAGCCGCGCAGCGCGCCGCCATGCCCCGTCAGCGCGCGCCCGAACTCCACCCCGCGCCCGAGGCCGAAACCATATTCGGCCGGCGCGCCGCCAGCGAAGTGAACGGGGGCGGCGAGGCGGCTGTAGAGCGCATCCGGATCGTCCCGCGTCGCGTCCACATAGCGCTCCCAGGCGATCATGTCGTCCAGGCTGGCGCCCAGCCCCGCATCGCCGGTCCAGAGCACCCGGTTCACCGCGGCGCGGAAGCCCGTGGCCTGGCTGCCCTCATATCCCTCCGTCCCATCCGGCATGGCCCGGGTGTCGGCCGCGAGAAAGGCGCTCCCCATCCCCACCCGCTCGAAGATCCGGCTGCGCAGCAGCTCGCCGAAGCCGCGCCCCGTCCGCTCCTGCAGAACGTCAGAGAGGATGCGGAAGTTCTGGTTCACATAGGAGTATCGCGTGCCGGGCACGAAATGCAGGGAGCGCGTGCCGCCGATCACGCGCGCCGCCTCGGCATCGCCGAAGGGCGCCTCCACCGGCGAGCCATGCAGCATCGCCACCGCCCAGTAGTCCCGCAACCCGGACTGGTTGTGGCAGAGATGCAGCGCGCCCGGCGCCTCCTCCTCCAGCAGGGGCAGCCGCGCAGCCACATCGGCATCCAGCACCCGCGGGTCGGGGAAGGCATCCAGCAGCAGCGCGCAGGTGAACTGCTTCGTGATGGAGCACATGCGGAACAGGCTGGCCGGCGTGAAAGGGATGCGGCGCTCCGCATTCGCCCAGCCCCAGGCGTGGCGGAGCAACACCTCCCCATCCCTCAGCACCGCCACGGCCCCGCCGGGGCCGGGATAGGCACGCGGCAGGGCCGCCAGGCAGGAATCGAGACGGGTGGACCGGAGCGGCGTCATGCCCCAAGTCTTGGAAGGCGGAGGGCCGGGCGTAAAGCGGCCCCCCGGCCAAGCTGTTGCGCAGGGCTGAAGGAGCTTCGGGCGGAATGCAGGACAAGGACCCGGCGCCCCCGGCGGGAACCGGACGGGGCCCCGCCGGGCCCGAGGAAGCCCTGGCGGGCGCCGCGCCCGCCCCGCCGAACCTGATGACGCGCGAGCACCTGCTCAGCGGCGCCGTGGAGCGCATGGTGCGCGAAACCGGCGTCCGCACCCTGCTGACCGACGCGCAGCGCGAGCAGTCCCTGGCCGACACGCTGGCCGCCCGGCCGGCCGATGCCGAGGCCGTCTGGCTCTTCGGCTACGGCTCCCTCATCTGGAACCCGACGATCCACTACGCCGAAAGCCGCGTCGCCCTGGTGGAGGGCTGGAAACGCGCCTTCTGCCTCTCCACCCCTGCCGGGCGCGGCACGCCGGACAATCCCGGCCTCGTCCTCGCCCTGGACAAGGGCGGGCGCTGCACCGGCGTCGCCTTCCGCATCGCCGAAGAGGTGCTGGAACAGGAACTGGCCATCGTCTGGCGGCGGGAGATGCTGACAGGCGCCTATATCCCGCATTGGACACCGCTGCGGGACGAAGGGGGCACCATCTTCGGCCACGGCATCGCCTTCACCATCAACCCCCACGGCCCGCAATATGCGGACCTGCCGGAGGAAGAGATCGTCCGCCGCCTGGCCACCGCGCGCGGGCAACTCGGCAGCTCCTCCGAATACCTGTTCCAAACCCGGGACGGACTGCGGAGCCTGGGCATCCAGGACCCGCTGGTGGACCACCTCTCCCAGGCCGTGCTGCGCGTGCAGGAAACCCTGTCCTGAGGCTTGCGGAGGTTTTTCCGTTGAGGGCTCCGCCCTCGCCCGCCAAGGGCCTGAGGCCCTTGGAACCCCGTCTGACTGCCGTGGATACCCCGGATCGAAGGGGTCTCGGGTAGGGTGCTGATCCTGCCTTTGCAGTCGCCTCGGGTCATCGACCCGAGGCGCACCGTCAGCCGAGTGACTCTAAACTCGAAGAAAAAGATGATGGTGAGGGGTCCGGGGAGAGGAAGAATTCCTTCTTCCTCTCCTCGGAACAAACCAACAGCCCAGAATCAACCCTCACCCCGCAAGCAGCTTCACCCGTGCAGCGTCCAGCGCCAGTGCCGCCCGTGCCCCCACGGGCAGGTGTCCTTCCCCGCCCGTATGCGGCGCATCCACCAGCACTTCCGCCCCGGCCATCCGCACGCCGTAGCGGATGCTGGCCCCGAGGAATTCGCGGTGGGTGACCTCGCCTTCCAGCAGCCGGCGCCCCGGGGCTTCGGCGCCGGCCGGCAGAAGGGCGACATCCTGCGGGCGGAACATCAGCCGCGCGCCCGGCGGCGCCTCCAGCCCGGCGGGCAGCGAGATGCGCGTTCCGCCGTCGATCTCGAAGGCCTGCGCCGCGCCGTCCCGCAGAAGCTGGCCCGGCATGATGTTGGCGGTGCCCAGGAAGCCCGCGACGAAGAGGTTGGCCGGGTGGTCGTAGAGTTCCATCGGCGTGCCGACCTGCTGCACCACCCCTTCGTTCATCACCGCGATCCGGTCGCAGACCGTGTTGGCCTCCTCCTGGTCATGGGTGACGAAGATGGTGGTGAGCCGCAGCCGCTGCTGCATCTCGCGCAGCTCGCGCCGCACCTGCACGCGCAGCCGGGCATCGAGGTTCGAGAGCGGCTCGTCCAGCAGCAGCACCTTCGGCCGCACAGCCACCGTGCGCGCCAGCGCCACGCGCTGCTGCTGCCCGCCGGAAAGCTGTGCCGGGCGGCGGTCGCCCATGCCGTCCAGCCCCACCAGCTTCAGCGCCGCCTCCACCCGCGGCCCGATCTCGGCGCGCGGCACGCGGCGTTCCTCCAGCCCGAAGGCCACGTTCCGCCACACGGTCATATGCGGCCAGAGCGCGTAGGACTGGAACACCATGCCCACGTCGCGCTTCCAGGGCGGCAGGTCGGAGATGTCCTGCCCGCCCACCAGCACGCGCCCGCGCTGGGCGGTGTTGAAGCCGGCGATCAGCCGCAGCAGCGTGGTCTTGCCGCAGCCGGAGGGGCCGAGGAAGGCGAAGAACTCGCCCGGCCGGATCTCCAGGTTCACGTCGCGCAGCACGCGGGTCGCGCCATAGGAGAGGTCCACCCCCTCCACCCGGATGCCCGCGGGTTCGCGGGCCAGGATCTCACTCATGCCGATTTCCTTCCCGCGCCGCGCTCGGCCACCAGATGGGACAGCCAGGTGGACAGCCCCACGATCACCACGGCGATGATGCCCAGCGCCGCGCCCGCGCCGCGCCCGGCCGGGGATTGCATGAAGACATAGAGCCCATAGGCCAGCGGCGCGTCGGAGCTGGATTGCACGAGCATCAGCGTCGCCGAAAGCTCCACCGCCGCCGTGGCGAAGGAGGTCACGAAGCCCGCCGCCAGCCCGCCGGCCATCAGCGGCAGCACGATCCGCCGCACCACCCGCAGGCGCCGCGCGCCGAGATTCTCCGCCGCCTCCTCCAGGCTCGCGCTGATCTGCTGCATCGCCGCCGTGCAGGCCCGGAGCGCATAGGGCAGCCGGCGGATGGCCAGCGCCAGCACGATCATCCCCCAGAAGGCCGCCAGCGAGGTGCCATCCGGCAGGCTGACGCCAAAGAAGGTACGAAGATAGCCGATGCCCAGCACCAGCCCCGGCACCGCCAGCGCCGACATGGCCAGGTAGTCCAGCCAGCGCGCCCCCGCCATGCGCGTGCGCAGCACGAGATAGGCGATGGTGGTGCCGACGATCACGTCGATCAGCCCGGCCAGCCCGGCATAGAGCAGCGTGTTCGTGATGTACTGGGAGCTCTCCGCGAAGACGCGGGCGTAATGCGCCGCCGTGTAGCCATCCGGCAGCGGCGCGAAGGACCAGACGGTGGCGATGGAGAGCAGGAACAGCCCGAGATGCGGGGCCAGCACCAGAGCGAGGATGGCGAGGATCAGCGCATAGGCCGCCACCGCCTGCCCCTTGCCCATGCGCCGCCGCGCCAGCCCGCCGCCGCCCCGCTGGACCGTGGCATAGTCCTTCCCGCGCAGCGCGAGGGAGGAGATCCAGAGCGACAGCACGGAGAAGAGGATCAGCACGACGGAGATGACATAGCCGATCGGGTCCTCCAGCCCCACGGAGGTGATCCGCAGATAGGCCTGGGGCGCCAGCATCTCCCGCACGTTCAGCAGCAGCGGCGTGGCGAGGTCGTCGAACACCTTGATGAAGACGAGGCTGGCGCCGGCGACATAGCCCGGCATGGCCAGCGGCAGCACGATGCGGCGGAACAGCCGGAAGCCGTGCGAGCCGAGATTCTGCGCCGCCTCCTCCATCGCCCGGTCGATGTTCCTCAGGCTGGCGACGAGGTTCAGCAGGATGAAGGGGAAGTAGTGGATGGACTGGACGAAGATCACCCCGTTCAGCCCCTCCATGAAGGGGATGTTGATGTCGAAAAGATCGCCCAGCAGCAGGTTCACGCTGCCCGTGCGGCCGAACAGCAGCCCCATGGCCACCGCCCCGGCGAAGGGCGGCATGATCAGCGGCAGCACGCCCAGCGTCTGCACCAGCACCGCCCCGCGGAACTCGAAGCGCGTGGTGAAATAGGCCAGCGGCAGCGCGATCAGGCTCGCCACCACCACCGACATGCCGGAGACATAGAGGGAGTTGAAGAAGCTCCGCATGAACAGGTCGTTGGAGAGGAAGTCGCCGACATGCGCGAGGGTGAAGCCGCCCGTCGCGCGGTCCTGGAAGGCGACCGTGATGACGGTGAGAACCGGCACCACCAGGAAGAGCAGGAGGAAGAGCGCCACCAGCCCGAAGGCCACCGCCTCGCCCGGGCGCGCCGCCCAGCGGCGCAGCCTGGCGCCGCGGGGCGGGGTGGCGGCTGTGGCCTCGATGGCGGCCGTGGCCGGCGTGGTCACGCGGTCAGCCCGCCGCCTTCGCGGCATCGGCCGCCTTGGCCGCGGCGGCCGTGTACTTCTCCCGCGCGAAGGCGGCCCAGCGCTGTTCCAGCTCCGCCTGGCGCGGCCCCGGCCCGCCGCGGCCGGAGAAGGCGCCCGCCACCTCGGCCGATGCCGCCTCCTCCGCCGTCACCGGCATGGCCGAGATGAGCGCGCGCGCCTCCTCCAGCAGGGCGCGGGCCGCGGCGTTGTCGCGCCGCGCCAGCCGCGTCTCCACATCGCCGATCGCCTTGGCCGCGCGCTTCAGCCCTTCCAGATTCGTCCCGACCAGCTGGTCATAGAGCGCATCCACCACCGCATAGCGCTTCTCCGAGACCGAGACGTCGAAGGTGAGGCTGGGCATGCCGATGGAGCCGGTGAAGGGGTTGGGATAGCCGGCCGGCGCCTTGGCATAGACGGCCGGGTTCACCGGCAGGCGCCGGATCGTCGGCTCCAGCAGGATCTCCTGCCCGCGGGTGGAGAGCAGGAAGTCGATGAAGGCGCGGCCACCCGCCGCGTTCGGCGCGTTCTTCACCAGCGCGATATTCGCCGGCACCACGGTGGTGACCGAGGGATAGGCGAACTTCACCGGAAAGCCCGCGCCCTGCGCGGAGAAGGCGAAGAAGTCGATGACGATGCCGATCCCGACCTGCCCGGAATTCACCGCATCCGGCACGCCGAAGCTGCGCTCGGTGATCTGGCGGAGATTGCCGGAGAAGCCCTTGATGGTGGCCCAGCCCTTCTCCCACCCTTCGCCCTGCAGGATCGTCTCGATCGTCAGATGCGTGGTGCCGGAACGCGACGGCGCGGTGATGATGATGTGGTCGTGATAGGCGGGCTTGGCGAGATCCGCCCATTCCTTCGGCTCGGGCAGCCGGTTCGCGCGCATGTAGCGCTCGTTCCACATGATGCCGTATCCCGAGGCGGCGAAGCCCGTCACAAAGCCCTCGGGGTCGTTGATCGGATAGGGCCCGATCCGGTCCGGAATGCCCTGGGCGTTCGGCCGGTACACCTCCAGCAGCCCCGCGCGCTTCAGCACCTCGAAGGCATCCGGGGCGGAGGCCCAGAACAGGTCCACCGCATTGTTCGACCGCGTCTCCTGCACGAAGCGCACGCCGGCCGTCGTGTTGCGGTTCTGGATCTCCAGCGTGGTGCCGGGATGCGCGGCCTCGAAGGCACGCTTGAACGGCCCGGTGACGTCGTTGGAGAAGGAGGTGACCACCGTCACCTTGCCCGAAACACCCTGCGCCCGCACCGGGGCGGCGAAGGACGCGGCGGCCATGGCGCCAAGGGCGCGGCGGCCCATTACCGGGTTCACGAAACGCATCATCCCCTCCATTGCATTTTTTTGACCTTGTTCCCGTTCTCGGTCAGGCGCCGGGCCCTGTCCAGCCTCCCGGGCGGGGCAGTCCCGTGCCTGCCACGCCCCCGCCGCGCTTCCCCTCCCCGCGCCACGGCGCTACCGATGCGGGCATGAACGCCATCGCCGATCCCGCGAAGGACACCGCCGCCATCGCCCGCGCCGCGCTGGAGGAGGCCGCCCGGGCCGCCCGCGCCGCCGCCACGACGCTCGCGCGCACCCCGCGGCCGGTGAAGGACCGCGCCCTGCTGCAGGCCGCCGCCTCCCTCCGCGCCCGACAGCCGGAGATCCTAGCCGCCAATGCCGAAGACCTCGCCGCCGCGCCCGAGCTGACGGATGCCTTCCGCGACCGCCTGACCCTCAACCCCGCCCGGGTGGAGGCGATGGCCCGCGGGCTGGAGGAGGTGGCCGCCCTGCCCGACCCCGTGGGCCGCCTGCTGGCGGAATGGACGCGCCCGAACGGGCTGCTCATCCGCCGCGTGGCCCAGCCCATTGGCGTGGTCGGCATGATCTATGAAAGCCGCCCGAATGTGGGCGCGGATGCCGCCGCCCTCTGCCTCAAGGCCGGCAGCCCCGTGATCCTGCGCGGCGGGCGGGAAAGCCTGCGCAGCGCCGCCGCCATCCATGCCTGCATCCTGGAGGGGCTCCGCGCCGCCGGCCTGCCGGAAGCCTGCGTGCAGGTGGCCCCCAACACCGACCGCGCCTTCGTCGGCGCCATGCTCGCCGCGGCCGGGATGATCGACCTCATCATCCCGCGTGGCGGCAAGGGGCTGGTGACGCGGGTGATGCAGGAGGCGCGGGTGCCCGTCCTCGCCCATGCCGAGGGGCTCTGCCACACCTACATCCATGCCGCGGCCGACCCCGCGATGGCCCGCACGGTCCTGGCCAATGCGAAGATGCGCCGCACCGGCGTCTGCGGCTCGACGGAGACGCTGCTGATCGACCGCGCCATCGCCCCCTCGCTGCTGCCGGAGCTGGTGGCGGATCTCCGCGCCCTCGGCTGCGACTTCCGCGCCGATGCCGCCGCCCGCGCCATCCTGCCCGCGCTGAACCCCGCGACCGAGGCCGATTTCTCCACCGAATGGCTCGACGCCATCCTGAACATCGCGGTCGTGGACGGCGTGGAAAGCGCGCTCGACCATATCCGCCGCCATGGCAGCGAGCACACCGAAGCAATCATCACGGCCGATGAAACGGCGGCGCGCCAGTTCCTGGACGGGCTCGGCTCCGCCGTCGGCATGTGGAACGCCTCCACCCAATTCTGCGACGGCGGGGAATTCGGCTTCGGCGCCGAGATCGGCATCGCCACCGGCCGCCTGCACGCCCGCGGGCCGGTCGGGTTGGAGCAGCTCTGCACCTGGCGCTACCATGTGATCGGAACCGGACAGATTCGTCCCTGATCCGGCAGCGTCTGGGACAGCCGAACGCAGGTCCCGGACTTCGGGAGGAGATCACCATGCGGCGCCACGCGCTCAAGGCCCTCAAGGGGGCCGCCACGGCCATGATCCTCGGCATCGGCACCGCCCAGGCGGCCTGCCCCTCCGAAGCCGAGGTCGCGCGCCTCGGCGCCGACATCCTCGCCCGGCGCCCCGCCCAGCCCTATGCCGGCCTCACCATGGAGGATGCGGCCTGCGCGCGGGAAAGGCTCGTCGCCCTCCTCGCCCAGCATCACGGCCCCGCCGTGGGCTACAAGGTCGGGCTGACCAACGCCGCGGCCCAGCAGCGCTTCGGCGTGCCGCATCCGGTGCGGGGCACCATCTTCCTCGCCACGGTCCGCGCGCGGGGCACGGCGGCCAGCCCGGCCGAGATCCCCGCCGCCTTCGCGGCCGTGCCGAATGTGGAAAGCGACCTGCTGGTGCGGGTGAAGGACGAGGGCATCAACGAAGCGGGCGCCGACCATGTCGCCATCCTCCGGCACCTCGACCAGGTGATCCCCTTCATCGAGATGCCCGACCTCGTCCTCGCCCCCGGCGGGATGAACGGCCCGAACCTCGTCGCCATCAATGTCGGCGCGCGGCTCGGCGTGCTGGGCGATGCCATTCCCGTCCAGGCCACGCCGGATTTCGCCGCCCGCCTCGGCAGCATGACCGTGACGCTGGCGACCGAGCAGAAGGAGCTGTCCCGCGCGCCGGGCACCGCGCTGCTCGGGCACCCGCTGAACGTCATCCCCTGGCTGGTCGAGGACCTGAAGCGGGACGGACGCCGCCTGCGCGCGGGAGACCTCATCTCGCTCGGCGGCTTCTCCCCCGCCCTGCCCACCGAGGCCGGGCGGACCGTCACCGCCACCTATGAGGGGCTGGCCGACCAGCCGCTGACCGTCTCGGTGCGAACGCCCTGATCCACACGCCCGCCACGGGCCGGGGGCGCTAGGAGCCCCCGTGCCGCCCCCCGTCCCCCCGGCCGGCCGCGAGAAGCCGCCGCCCCTCACCCCGCCGCCCGCGCATCGGCAACCCGGCAAATGGGGCGATGGGCGGCGCGTGCGAATCGGCCTGCTCGGCGGCTCCTTCAACCCCGCCCATCCCGGCCACTGGCATGTGGCCGACATGGCGCGGCACGTGCTGCGGCTGGACGAGGTCTGGCTGCTCGTCTCCCCGGGCAACCCGCTGAAGCCCAAGGCGGGCATGGCGCCCTTCGCCGAAAGGCTGGATTCCGCCCGCCGCATCGCCGATGGTCGCCGCGTCATCGCCGCCGATGTCGAGGCCCGGCTGGGCCTGCGGGAAACCGAGCGCACCCTCGGCCGGCTGAAGCAGCTCTTCCCCCGCGCGCGCTTCGTCTGGATCATGGGCGCCGACAACATGATCCAGCTGCCCCGCTGGCGGCGCTGGCGAAAGCTGGCCCGCGGCACCCCCATGGCGGTCCTGCCCCGCCCCGGCTACACCCGGCGTGCGCTGGACGGCGCGGCGGCCGCGGCGCTGCGGCATCATCGCAGGCCTTGCCGCGCGCTGCTGGCCGATGCATCCCGCGGGAAAGGCGGCCACGCCCCCTGGTGCATGGTGCCCGCCCGCGAGCACCCGGCCAGCGCGACCGCCATCCGCGCGCTGCGGGCGAAGCGGGCCCTTCTGGCCCGCGCAACCGCGGCGGGCCCCGACCATTCAACCCAGACCCTTCCGGCGCCCGCCTCTGGCGCGCCGGCCGAAACAGGCTGAACCTCGCGCCGAGAGGCGCCACGAAGAACAGGAGCGAGCCATGGCCCGCACCCCGAAGACACCCTCCCGCCCCACGCGCGGCACCACCGGCGCGGGCAAGGCACCCACCAGCCGCCCGGCCGCCAAGCCCGCAAAGCCGGCCGCCCGCGCGGCGAAGCCGGCCGCGACGCGCGCCAAGGCCCCGGCCCCGGCCCCCAGCCGGGCGAAGGCCGCGGCCCCGAGCCGCGCCAAGGCTCCGGCGGCCCCCGCGCGCAAGGCTGCGGCGGCCCCGGCTCGCACGAAGGCCGCGGCGCCCGCGCGCACGAAGGCTCCGGCGCCCAGCCGCGCCAAGGCCCCGGCCGCGCCCGCGCGCAAGGCCGCGGCGGCTCCCGCCCGCACCAAGGCCGCGGCCCCCGCGTCCCGCGCCAAGGCCGCGCCCGCCCCGCGCAAGGCCGCGGCACCGGCCAGCCGCGCGAAGCCGGCGCCCGCGTCGCGCGCCCCCGCCTCCCGCAGCCCAGCCCCGGCCGCCCGCACCCCGGCGCCGGCATCCCGCGCGAAGGCTCCGGCCGCGGCGTCCCGCGCGCCCGCGTCCCGCACGAAGGCGCCCGCCAGCCGCACGGCCGCGACCAAGCCGAGCCCTCGCGCCGCGGGCACGGCGCGCACCACGCCCGCCGCCCCCGCACGCCCCACGCGGAGCGCCGCGCCCAAGGCGAGCGAGGCCCGGGCGCCGCGCGCGGCTGCCAGCCGCCCTGCGGCGAAGGCGCCGGCCGCGAAGCCGGCCGCCCCGCGCGCAGCGGCCGCCGAGGCCCCGGCCCGCAAGGCCACCGCCCGGGCGACCGCGCCCCGCACCACCGCAGCCAGCACCAAGGCGCCCCGCATGGCGGCCCCGCGCGGCCGTGCCGCCGAGCCGGCGCCGCGCCCCACCCGCGCCCGCCGCGCGCCGGAGGCCGCGCCCGACCCCAACGCCGCCCGCATCGCCGAGCTGGAGGCGGATTCCGCCCCCACCCCGCGCAAGCGCGCCGCCGCCGAGGGGCCGAAGAAGCGCAAGGGCGCCAAGGCCGCGCCCCGCATCGCCTCCAGCCCGGACCGGCTGGAGCAGATCGTGCGCGCCGCCGTCACCAGCCTTGAGGACGACAAGGCCGAGAACGTGGTGGTGCTGGACGTCGCCACCCGCTCCGCCTTCGCGGACCGCATGATCGTCGCCACCGGCCTCGCCGAGCGGCAGATCGAGGCGATGGCCCGGCATGTGGAGGAGGCCCTGGCGGAACACGGCATCCGCCGCCTCCGCACCGAAGCCTCGCCCGATTGGGTGCTGCTCGATGCCGGCGACCTGGTGATCCACCTCTTCAAGCCCGAGGCGCGCGCCAATTACGCGCTGGAGCGCATGTGGGGCCCGGACAGCCCGGCGGCCGAGGAATCCTCCATGCCCGAGCCCGGCGCCACCATGGCGGGAGACGATGAGGAGGAGGGTGGCGACGACGCGCTCCGCTCCATCGACGAGGTCTGGGACGAGAACGACGATCCCCTGTCCGACGAGGCCGATGACGAGGCGGACGAGGACGTGGAGAGCGACGGGAAGCAGGGCTAGCCCGCATGGCGCCGCCGATGCTGCTCGCCGTGGGCCGCGCCCGCGGCGGGCCGGAGGCGGCGCTGTTCGAGCACCACAACGCCCGGCTGCGCCCCGCCCTGGTCCTGCGCGAACTGCCGGAGGGCCGGGGTTCCCCCGCCGAGATCCGGCGGCGGGAAGGCGCGGCCCTCCTCGCCGCCCTGCCGGATGCGGCCCTCGCCATCGCCCTGGACCTCGGCGGCGAGATGCCGGACAGCGAAAGGCTGGCGGCGCTGACGGGACAATGGGCGGAGGCGGCCCGCCCCCTCGTCTTCATCATCGGCGGGGCGGAAGGGCTGGACGAGGCGGTACTGGCCCGGGCCGACCACCGGATCTCGCTCGGCCGCCTCACCTGGCCGCACATGCTCGTCCGCGGCCTTCTGGCCGAGGCGCTCTTCCGCGCCCAGTGCATCCGCACGAACCATCCGTACCACCGCGCCTGGCGGCCGGGCTGAACGCCTCGGCAGCCCCGCTGGCCCGCCGGTAAAATTGTTGCGATCAGGAGGGTTTCGGAGCAGGCTCGGACCATGCTCGCCCTCCTCTTCGCCGCGCTGATCTGGACCGGGCTGCATGTCGGAATCGCCGGCACCTCCGCCCGCTTCGCCCTCGTCCGGCGGCTGGGCGAGAGCGGCTTCCGCGCCACCTTCTCCCTCGCCTCCGCCATCGCCCTCACGCTCCTCATCCTCGCCTGGCACGGCGCGCCGGAATGGCCGCTCTGGTCGCCATCGCCCGCGCTGCGCTGGGTGCTGGCGGGCGTCATGCTGCCGGCCTTCATCCTCCTGGCCGGCAGCTTCATGGCCCGGAACCCCACGGCCCTGGGCCAGGGCGAGGCGCTTTCAGCGGAGCCGCACGGCCTGCTGCGGATCACGCGGCATCCCATGCTCTGGGCCTTCTCCCTCTGGGCCGGCGTCCACATCCTCGGGCGCGGCGACGGCGCGGGGCTGCTCTTCTTCGGCAGCTTTCTCGCCACCGCCCTGCTTGGCATGCCGTCGATCGATGCGAAGGTCGCGGCGCGCGCGCCCGCCGCCTGGGCACGCTTCGCGGCCCAGACCTCCCTCCTTCCCTTCGGCGCGGTGCTGGCGGGGCGCAGCCGGCTGGTCTGGTCGGAAATGGCCTGGCCCGCCGTGGTGGGCACGCTCGCCTGGGCGGCGATGCTCCACCTCCACCCCTTCGCCTTCGGCCTCCCTGCCCTTCCCCTCTGAGTTGGAGAATGCGCCGGCGGAGGGCTGTCGAGGGATATTCGGGGCGGGCGGCACCCGGCAAACCAACCCGCCGCATTCTCCAGTGGTCGCTGACAGCCCGGCCCTTGCATGCGCCGGCCCGGCTTGCGATCCCTTCGCGGTTCCAGTGCCCGGAAGGGGTTCCGCATGACGCAGCGCGCAGGGGAAGGCCCCGAGGCCGGCAACGCCCCCCACCCCGTCCTCGCCCATCGCTACAACCGGGCCGAGGAGCGGGAGGGCTTCGTCCGCGCGCTCTTTGATGCCACGGCGCCGCATTACGACCGGATCGACCGCATATTCTCCCTCGGCACCGGCCCGGGCTACCGCCGCCGCGCCCTGCGCGAGGCCGGGCTGCGGCCGGGGATGCGGGTGCTGGACGTGGCGGTGGGCACGGGGCTGGTGGCGCGGCAGGCCGTGGCCATCACGGGCGATCCCGGCCTCGTCACCGGGCTGGACCCCAGCGAGGGCATGCTGGCCGAGGCGCGTCGGGTCCTGCCCGGCGTCACCCTCATCCAGGGCCGGGCCGAGCGGATCCCGCTGCCCGACCACAGCGTGGATTTCCTCTCCATGGGCTACGCGCTGCGCCACGTGGCCGATCTCGGCGCCGCCTTCGCGGAATACCGGCGCGTGCTGAAGCCGGGCGGCACGGTGCTGCTGCTGGAGATCGGCCGCCCCGAAAGCCGCCTGGCCCATCTGGTCGAGCGCTTCTACATGGGCGCCGTCATCCCCGCCCTGTGCTGGGTCGCCGCCCCGCGCCACCGCTCGGGCGAGCTGATGAAGTATTATTGGGAAACCATCGAGGCCTGCGTGCCGGCCGAGACCATCCTGGGCGCCCTCGGCAAGGCCGGCTTCACCGATGCCGCCTGCACGACCGAGCTGGAGGTCTTCCGGGCCTATACCGCCCGCGCCTGAAGGGACGGCTTTCGGCCCCCCGGCTGGTCAAGCCCCCCGCCCCGGCGCTATGGCAGGCACCGCCGCGCAAGCAGAGGCCGTCCCCATGCCGCATCCCAAGCCCGTCATGCTCGCCATCCTGGATGGGTGGGGTTGGCGGGAGGAGCGGGCCGACAATGCCGTGGCCCAGGCGAACACGCCGAATTTCGACCGGATCTGGGCCACCTGCCCCCATGCCTTCCTGCGCACCTGCGGCCCCGATGTGGGCCTGCCGGAGGGGCAGATGGGCAATTCCGAGGTCGGCCACCTGAATATCGGCGCGGGCCGCATCGTCATGCAGGACCTGCCCCGCATCGGCGCCGCCATCGCGGATGGTTCCATCGCCGGCCTGCCGGCCGTGGTGGAACTCGGCGAGAAGCTGCGGGCCACGGGCGGCACGCTGCATCTCTGCGGCCTCGTCTCCCCGGGCGGCGTGCATGCGCACCAGGACCACGCGATCGCCCTGGCCCGCATCTTCACGGCCAAGGGCATCCCCGTCGCCGTGCATGGCTGGACCGATGGCCGTGACACCGGCCCGAAGGACGCCGCCTTCACCCTCCCGGCCTTCGAGGCCGCGCTGCCCCCGGGCGCGCGCATCGCCACCCTCACCGGCCGCTACTTCGCCATGGACCGCGACAACCGTTGGGAGCGCGTCTCCCAGGCCTGGCGCGCGATGGTGATGGCCGAGGACGCGCCCGACTGGCCCGGCGCCGCCAGCGCGACGGAAGCGGTCCAGGCCGCCCATGCCGCCGGCAAGACCGACGAGTTCATCCCCGCCACCGTCCTGCCCGGCTATGCCGGCATGAAGGATGGCGACGCCGTGCTCTGCTTCAACTTCCGCGCCGACCGGGTGCGGGAAATCCTCGCCGCGCTGGTGGACCCGGCCTTCAAGGGCTTCGAGCGCCCGCGCGACCCCGCCCTCTGCGGCGCCGTGGGCATGACCGAGTATTCGGAGGCGCTGAACCCCTTCCTCGGCACGATCTTCCCGCCCCAATCCATGGCGGACCTGCTCGGCCCCACCGTCTCCGCGGCCGGCATGACCCAGCTCCGCATGGCCGAGACGGAGAAGTACCCGCACGTCACCTACTTCCTGAACGGCGGCGAGGAGACGCCCTATCCCGGCGAGGACCGCATCATGGTCCCCTCCCCCAAGGTCGCGACCTATGACCTGCAGCCCGAGATGTCAGCGCCCGAACTCTCCGCGAAGGCCGAGGCCGCCATCCGCTCCGGCCGCTACGACCTGATCGTGCTGAACTTCGCCAATGCGGACATGGTCGGCCATACCGGCAGCCTCCAGGCGGCCATCAAGGCCTGCGAGGCGGTGGATGCGGGGCTGGGCCGCATCCTGTCCGGCATCCAGGCCATGGGCGGCGCCCTGCTCGTCACCGCCGACCACGGCAATGCCGAGATGATGCGCGATCCGGTCACCGGCGGGCCGCACACCTCCCACACGCTCAACCCCGTGCCCGTCCTGCTCGTCGGCGGCCCGGCGGGCGTCAGGCTGCATGATGGGCGGCTGGCCGATCTGGCCCCCACCCTCCTCGCCCTGCTCGGCCTGCCCCAGCCGGCGGCGATGACGGGCCGCAGCCTGATGGAAGCGGGCGCGGGGTGACGCCGCGCGGCCGCCGCGCCGCCCCGACCGCCCCCGCCGCGCGGGCGCTGCCGCGCCGCCTGGGCCTGCCCGCCCTCGCCCTCGCTGCGCTGCTCGGGGCGCCGCAGGCGCTGGGCCAGCCCGACCGCCGCGGGCCCGACCGGCAAAGCCTGGGCGAGGCGGAGCGCGAGGCCCGCAGCGCACGGGGCGAAGCCGCCGCCATCGCCCGCGACGCCCGCGCCGCCGAGGCCGCCGAACGGGCCCTCGCCCAGCGCCGCGCCGAGGCCGGGCGGCGCGCGGTGGCGGCCGAGGAAGCGGTCGCGGAGGCCGAGGCACGGCTGGAAGCCGCCCAGGCCACCCGCGACGAGGCCGAGGCGAACCTGACCCGCCGCGCCGAGACCCTGGCACCGATGATCCCCGCCATGCGCCGCCTCGGCCTCTGGCCGGCCGAGACGCTGCTGGTCGTCCCCGCCCCGCCGGAGGAAGCGCTGCGCGGCGCGCTGATCCTGCGCGGCGTCGCCCGGCGCCTGGCGCGGGAGGCCGCGGAGTATCGCGCCGCCCGGGAGGGCGCCGCCCGCGCCACCCAGGCCCTGGAGGAGGAGCGCACCCGCCTGATCGCCGCCCGCGTGGCGGCGCGGGAGGCCGCCGAGGCGGTGGAGGCCGCCCTGGCCGAGGCCCGCGAGCGCCGCGAGGCCGCCCGGGACGCCGAGGCCGCCGCCACCCGCCGCGCCGCCACCGCCGCCGCCCAGGCCCGCGACCTGCGCGGCGCCGTGGACCGGCTGGAGCGCGAAGCCCGGGCGCGGGAGGCCCGGGAGCGCGCCGAGGCGGAGGCGCGGGAACGCGAGGCCGAGGCGCGTGAGCGCAGCGCCGAGGCCCGCCGCCGCGAGGCCGAGGCCCGGGCGCGCACCGCCGAGGCGCGCGAGGCGCGGGATGCGGCGGCGCGCGCGGCCCGCCAGGCCGAGCGGGATGCCGAGGATGCGCGGGAGAGCGCCGAGGCCGCCCGCGAACGCGGCCGGGAAGCCTCCGCCAGCCAGCCCTCCCCTTCCCGCGGGGCGCCGGTGGCCGGGTCCATCCAGAAGGCCTTCGGCCAGGGCGGCGCGAATGGCCAGACCTGGTCCGCCCCGCCCGGCGCCCGGGTGGTCAGCCCCTGCGGCGGGCGGGTCGTTTTCGCCGGCCCGTTCAGAAGTTACGGGCAGATGTTGATTGTGGATTGCGGCGGCGGATACCATTTCGTCCTCGCCGGGCTCGACCGGCTGGACGCGGAGCCCGGGCAGCGCGTCCTGGCGGGCGAGGCGGTGGGAACACTTGGTAACGCCGGGGGGTCTGGCGGGGGTCGGGCGTCGCTCTACCTTGAATTGCGGCGCGCCGGCCGCGCCGTGGACCCCGCGGGCTGGACCGGGCGGGGTTGATCCAGCCGGGGCCGGGTTTCTTAACCGCTGGGCAGGATGCCCCGCGGCAATATCGTGAAGCGCCGTGGCCTGCCGCGGCGAGAGGGGTGTGACGGATGCGTGATCCTGCTGGAGTGTCGTCCAAGCCGCGCTTCCGCTTGCGGGCGCTGGCCTCGGTCGCCGCGGCCTTCACGGCCGGCGCCATCGCCGGGCCCGTGGTCACCGCCTGGGCGCAGGACGGCTCGCGGGCCGAGACCTATCGCCTCCTCAACCTGTTCGGCGACGTGTTCGAGCGCGTGCGCGCCGAATATGTGGAGCCGGTGAATGACCGCGAGGTCATCGAGAACGCGATCAACGGGATGCTGCAGGGGCTGGACCCGCACTCCTCCTACATGAACCTCCGAAACTTCCGCGACATGCAGGTGCAGACCCGCGGCGAGTTCGGCGGCCTCGGCATCGAGGTCAGCCAGGAGGCCGGATATGTGAAGGTCATCTCGCCGATCGACGAGACGCCCGCGGCGCGGGCCGGCGTGAAGCCCGGCGACCTGATCACCCATATCAACGAGAAGACCACCCAGGGCCTGACCCTGCAGGAGGCGGTGGAGCAGATGCGGGGCGAGCGCGGCACCTCCATCCGCCTGACCATCCGTCGCGAGGGCACCGCGACCCCCATCGAGATTTCCCTCACCCGCGAGACGATCCGCCCGCAGGTGGTCCGCGCGCGGCTCGAGGGCAACGACATCGCCTATATCCGCCTCACCTCCTTCAACGAGCAGACCGAGGTCGGCCTCCGCCGCGCCCTGTCCAACCTGCGTAGCCAGGCCGGCAGCAACGGGCTGAAGGGCATCGTGCTGGACCTGCGGAACAATCCGGGCGGGCTGCTGGACCAGGCGATCCAGGTCTCGGACGACTTCCTGGACCAGGGCGAGATCGTCTCCACCCGCGCCCGCCGTCCCGAGGACGCGCAGCGCTGGAACGCCCGCGGCGGCGACATCGCCAGCGGCCTGCCCGTGGTGGTGCTGGTGAATGCCGGCTCCGCCTCGGCCAGCGAGATCGTGGCCGGTGCCCTGCAGGACCATCGCCGCGCCATCGTCATGGGCGTGAAGAGCTTCGGCAAGGGCTCGGTACAGACCGTCATGCCCCTGCCCGGCAACGGCGCCATCCGCCTGACCACGGCGCGCTACTACACGCCATCCGGCCGCTCCATCCAGGCCACCGGCATCCAGCCCGACATCGAGGTGCTGGCCCAGCGCGAGGACGCCCAGCAGAACCGGGAACGGGACCGCGAGGCCGACCTGAACCGCGCCCTGCGGAACGACAATGGCGGCGCCGCCCAGGGCGCCAGCGCCCGCCCGCCCGCGCCGCTGCCGCCGCTGAACCTGCCCGCCGGGGTGGTGCAGGCCGTCCAGCGCCTCCCCGCCGAGGGCGCCCCCGCCTTCGACCCGACCAAGCCGGAGACGGACCACCAGCTCCAGCAGGCGCTTGGGCTGCTGCGCAACATGGCGGCCGGCCAGCCGCAGCGCCGCGCCAGCCGCTGAACCGCCGGAGACGCCGAAGCCCATCATGAAGGCCCTCGGCGTCTTCTGGCTGGTCGTGCTGGCCGTTCTCGGGGCCGGGGCCTTCGCGCTGCACCAGGTCGGCCCGCCGGAGAACGGCATCCCGCCCTCCCTCACCCGCGCGGCAGAGGGGGGCGTGGCCGCCAACGACAATGCCGGCGCGGCCCCCGCGCCGGCCCCGCCGCCCCCGGCCGATCCTGTCGCACCCGTGCCCCCGCCGCCCGAGCCGGCGAACGACAACACCCCACCCGCTCCCGTCCGGCCGCCTGAGCCGCCGGCACCCGAGCCGTCTCCGGCCCCCTCCGCGCCGGCACCCGCCAGCCCAGCCCCGCCCCCTCCAGCGCCTGCCGCAGCAGCGCCGGCGCTGCCCACGGCCCCCGCCACGCCGACCCCGCCCACACCGGCGCCTCCCGCCCCAGCTCCGGTTCCGCCGCCGGTCCCGCCCCCGGCTCAGGCGCGGCCCGCCCCACCCGCGCCGCCGCCCGCCCGCGCCGTCGGAGCTCCCCCCGCGCCCCCGGTGCAGGAGGCGCCGCCGAGCGCGCCCGAGCCGCCCCCGCTGCCCGCCCCGGCCACCCGCGCCGAGGTCCCGGCCGACCGCCCCATCCCGCCCCCCGATCCCAGCCTTCAGGAGCCCTCCCGCCACGGGCCCATCCCACGGCTCGGGCCGGAGGGCCGCACCGCCATCCGCTACTACGCCCGCTCCTTCGACCGGGCGGATCCCCGCCCCAAGGTGGCGCTGGTGGTGGGCAATCTCGGCCTCTCCGCCGCGCTCTCGGATGAGGCGATCCGCCGCCTGCCGCCGGAGACCGGCCTCGCCTTCTCGCCCTATGGCGCCCGCCCGGCCCCGCTGCTGGACCGCGCCCGCGCCCGGGGCATGGAGGTGCTCAGCGCCCTTCCCCTGGAACCCGCGAACTACCCCACGAACGACCCTGGCGACCGTGCCCTGCTGACCACCCTGACCCTGGCCGAGAATGCCGACCGCTTGGCCTGGGCCTTGTCCCGCATCGGCGGTCAGGTGGGTGCTATCGGTGCGCTGGGCCCCATGCGGGGGGAGCGTTTCGCCGCGCTGCCGGAATCCATCGGCGGCGTGCAGGACGTGCTGCGTCAGCACGGGCTGCTCTATATCGACCCCCGCCCCGGCATGCCCAACCCGCCCCGCGCCTGGGGCCGTAGCGTGGACCTGGTGGTGGACGAGCCCGCCACCCGAAGCGAGATCGACCGGCGCCTGGCGGAGCTGGAACGCATCGCGCGGGAGCGCGGCTCGGCCCTTGGTCTTGCCGCCGATGTCTCCCCCGTGCTGGTGGACCGCGTGGCCGCCTGGGCCGCCGGGCTGGGCGAACGCGGGCTGGTCATGGCCCCCGTGACCGCCCTGATCCGCCGCCCCGAGGACCTTCCCCGGAACTGACGCCGGAACCGAGATGACCCAACTGCCCCTGCGCCCGAATGTCGGCGCCTGCCTGTTCAACCGCGAAGGCCTGGTGCTCGTCGCCCGCCGCGCCGACCAGCCCTCCGGCGAGGCCCAATCCGGCGCATGGCAGCTGCCCCAGGGCGGGCTGGACCCCGGCGAGGACCCGGAACGCGCCGTGCTGCGCGAACTCTCCGAGGAGATCGGCACGCGCAACGCCACCGTGATGGGGCGCATGGCCGAATGGCTGGATTACGACCTGCCCGCCCATCTCATCGGCAAGGCGCTGGGCGGGAAGTATCGTGGCCAGACCCAAATGTGGTTCGCCCTGCGCTTCCTGGGCGAGGATTCCGACATCCGCCTCGACACCGACGCCCATCAGGAATTCGATGCCTGGCGCTGGCTCCCGCTCGCCGAACTGCCCAGCATCGCCGTGCCCTTCCGCCGACCGATCTATGAGCGGCTGGCCCGGGACTTCGCGCGCTACGCCATCCCGGGCTGAAGGCGCGGTCCTGTTCTGGGGTGTTGGTCTGTCCCGGGGAGAGGAAGAAGGAATTCTTCCTCTCCCCGGACCCCTCACCATCATCTTTTTCTTCAAGTTTGGAATCACGGGGCTGACGGTGCGCCTGAGGTCTAGGACCTCAGGCGACTGCAAGCGTAAGGAAGGGTGCCGCTCAACCGGAACCCCCTCGATCAGGGTATCCACGGCAGTCAAACGGGGTTCCAAGGGCCTCAGGCCCTTGGCGGGTGAGGTCCGGAGAGGGCGGCGCCCTCTCCGGGAAGCCCAGGAGAAGGCCGGAAGGTCACCCGGCCGCGAAGGCGCGGGCCATGGCCCGCCACATGTCCTTGCGGTTGTATTCCCAGTCCAGCGGCAGGCCCCGGTGGAGCTTTCCGTCGGGCCGGGCGACCGCGGGCTCCGTCACCAGCCAGGAGTAGCGGTCCACAAGGCCCCAGGTGAGGAAGCTCTTCACCCCCGCGCCGATGGCCGCCGCCATGAAGGCGCCGGCCCGTTCGGCCACCAGCGCGTCCCGGGCCGGGAAGCCTTCGGGGATCGCGTTGGCTTCCCGGATGTCCAACTCCGTCACGAGCACGGAGAGGCCCTCGGCCCGGATGTCGCGGATGAAGCGGGCGAAGACATCGGGGTTGAAGGGCCGGTTCATCTGCAGATGCGCCTGGATGCCCACGGCGTCGATCGGCACCCGGCGGCGCACGAGGTCCCGCACCAGCTTCAACAGGCGGCGGCGCTTCTCCTCCGCCCAGGGGGTGTCCTCCTCCACCCCGTATTCGTTCAGCACGAGGCGCAGCGTCGGGTCCTGCTCCCGCGCGAGGCGGAAGGCGGTTTCGATGTAGCCGGGCCCGAGGGCGCGGAAGAACGGCGTGTTGCGGAACTCGCCTTCGGCCTGGGGCGTGTCGCTGCCCGGCGGGTCCGCGACCGGCTCGTTCACCACGTCCCAGTCGCGGATGCGGAGCCGGGTGGTGGAGAGCACGCGCGTGATATGCGCCGCCATCACCCCGCGGGCGCGCGCCTGCCCCTCGCCGATGGCGGCCACGGCCCAGTCGGGGAAGGAGTCGTGCCAGACCAGCGCATGGCCGCGCACCGTCCGGCCCCGTGCCTGCCCCCAGTTGAGGATGGCGTCGAGCCCGGCGAAGTCGAACTCGCCCTCGCGCGGCTGGAGGGTGGACCACTTCGCCTCGAATTCCGGCACGAGGATGCCGGCCTCCCGCTCGAAGGCGGCGGCGTAGAGGGGATCGGTGGCCAGGAGATTCGCCTGCACCGCAGCGCCGAAGGAGAAGCCGCGGTCGCGCGCGATCTGCCACAGGCCGGGGGGCGGGTTCAGCTCCGGACTGCCGGGCTGGGCGCGGGCGCAGCCGCTCATGCCGCTTGCCATGGCCGCGCCGAGGAGAGCGCGCCGCGACGGGCTCCCCGCCGGGGAGGACGGGGAGCGGGACATCTCAGGCGGCCGCCCGGGCGGGGGCGTTCTCGTTGGCGGCCTTGATCAGCGCCTGGCGGTACTTCTCCCGCCGCCATTGCAGCAGCTTCCAGGCCCCCTTGGCCGCCATGTCGGACAGCCGCCCGCGCGGCTCCAGCCCGATGGACTTGAAGATCATGCCCATGCCGCGCTCGATATGGCGGAAGCGGTAGAAGGCCATGGCCCGGCCCATATAGCCGGTGATGCAGCGGTCATGGCTGTAGGGCGTGTCCGCGGTCTCGTTGCCGCAGTGATAGGCGAAGGCCAGCTCGTCATCCTCCGATTCCCCGATCCGCCCGGCGGCGACGCGCAGGCGCTTGGGGAAGGAGAGCTTCTCGCGGGCCAGGTAGCGCTTCATGTGGTCGTAGAAGAGCTTGAAGTGCCGGTACTCGTCCGCCGCGATCAGGCGACAAACCTGTTTCAGCACCGGCTCCTCGGTGCTGTCGCCCAGCGCGGTGTAGTAGGAGGAGGTCCCGGTCTCGACCATGCAGCGGGCGATCAACTCGCCCGTGCGGGACCCGCGGATGGAGGCGTCCGCCTTCACGTCGATCTTGTAGCCGGCCCGGTAGCGGCTGAAGGCCTCGTCGAAGGACCAGCCGGGATCGGCCAGCTCGCCCCACTTGCCCAGCGCGTCGCCATGCTGGACCTCCTCCACCGCCCAGTTGTCGGCGGCCTGGCGGAAGTCGGGATCCCCGACGAAGACGTTGTTGAGGTAGACCGCGTAATCGACGCCGTTCTTCTCGACGAGCGCGGCCGCCTTCACCAGCGGGATGATCTCGGGGTCTACCTTCGACGGGTCGAAGCTGTCCCAGGCGATCTGGTCGAGGGTCCAGTGCTTCATGTGGTTCCCGGCCTTCAGGGCGATTCCTGCGGCCCATCATAGCGCAACGGGGCGGCCCGAGGTCAGGCCGCCCCGCCGGGCATGACAGGCACGTGACACATCTCGCGGCACGGAGGGGTGGTTTCAACCACCCGCCGGGCCGGTTCAGGCGGCTTGCGCCGCCTCCTGCATGGCGCGGGCCGCCATCACGCGGTCCATGGCCTTTTCCCGCACTTCCGGCGTGTCATTCGTGGCGGCGGCCAGGGCGGCCTCCGCCTCGGCGACACGCTGGGTCGCGGCGGCGCGGGAGAGGGTGGCGACCGGGGTCGCCTCGTCCGCCAGCACCGTCACGCGGGTCGGGGTGATCTCGGCGAAGCCGCCCATGATGAAGAGGCGCTCGGTCTCCCGCCCGCCCTCCGTCACCCGGATCACGCCGCCCTTGAGGGCGACGATCATCGGGGCATGGTTCGGCAGCACGCCCATATCGCCTTCGACCGCCGGGATGACGGCCATCTCGACGGGGCGCGAGAGGAGCAGGCGCTCCGGGCTCACCAGCTCGAGGTCGAAGGTCGCCATGATCTTACGCCGAAACCTTCAGCGTCTCGGCCTTCTTCACGGCCTCCTCGATGGTGCCGACCATGTAGAAGGCGGCCTCCGGGAGGTGGTCGTACTCGCCGGCCACGATGCCCGCGAAGGAGCGGATCGTGTCCTCGAGCTTGCAGAAGACGCCCGGCGTGCCGGTGAAGACCTCGGCGACATGGAAGGGCTGGGAGAGGAAGCGCTGGATCTTGCGCGCGCGCGCCACGATCAGCTTGTCCTCCTCCGAGAGCTCGTCCATGCCCAGGATCGCGATGATGTCCTGCAGCGACTTGTAGGTCTGCAGGACGCGCTGCACCTCGCGGGCCACGCGGTAGTGCTCCTCGCCCACCACACGCGGGTCGAGCGCGCGGGAGGTGGAGTCCAGCGGGTCCACGGCCGGGAAGATGCCCAGCTCGGCGATGGAGCGGTTGAGCACCGTCGTCGCGTCAAGGTGGGCGAAGGAGGTGGCCGGGGCCGGGTCGGTCAGGTCGTCGGCGGGCACGTAGATGGCCTGCACCGAGGTGATCGAGCCCTTCTTCGTGGAGGTGATCCGCTCCTGCAGCGCGCCCATGTCGGTGGAGAGCGTCGGCTGGTAGCCCACCGCGGAGGGGATGCGGCCGAGCAGCGCCGACACCTCGGCGCCCGCCTGGGTGAAGCGGAAGATGTTGTCGATGAAGAAGAGCACGTCCTGGCCCTGCTCATCGCGGAAGTACTCCGCCATGGACAGGCCGGAGAGGGCGACGCGCGCGCGGGCACCCGGCGGCTCGTTCATCTGGCCATAGACCAGCGCCACCTTGGAACCCTCGGTGCCACCGTTCTCGCCGAGCTTGATGACGCCGGCGTCGATCATCTCGTGATAGAGGTCGTTGCCCTCGCGGGTGCGCTCGCCCACGCCGGCGAAGACGGACACGCCGCCATGGCCCTTGGCGATGTTGTTGATCAGCTCCTGGATCGTCACGGTCTTGCCGACGCCGGCGCCGCCGAACAGGCCGATCTTGCCGCCCTTGAGGTAGGGGGCGAGGAGGTCCACCACCTTGATGCCGGTGACGAGGATCTCGGCCGCGGTGGCCTGGTCCTCGAAGGCCGGGGCCTCACGGTGGATGGTGTAGGTCTTGTCGTGCGGGACGGGGCCGCGCTCGTCGATCGGCTCGCCGATGACGTTCACGATGCGGCCCAGCGTGCCCTCGCCGACGGGCACGGAGATGCCCTTGCCCGTGTCCACCACCTCGGTGCCGCGGACCAGGCCGTCGGTCGTGTCCATGGCGATGGTGCGCACGGTGCGCTCGCCGAGATGCTGCGCGACCTCAAGGACGAGGGTGCGGTCGCCCACCTGGGTGCTCAGCGCGTTCTGGATGTTCGGCAGCTCGGAGGGGAACTGCACGTCCACGACGGCGCCGAGGACCTGGGTGACCTTGCCGACGTTGTTCTTCATGGGTTGGCTCCTGTCAGACCGCTTCAGCACCGGAGATGATCTCGATCAGCTCCTTGGTGATGTTGGCCTGTCGCGTGCGGTTGTAGTTGAGCGTCAGCCTGTTGATCATGTCGCCGGCGTTGCGGGTGGCGTTGTCCATCGCGGTCATCTGGCTTCCGTAGAAGCCGGCCGCGTTCTCCAGCAGCGCACGGTAGATCTGGATGGCGAGGTTCTTGGGCAGCAGCGCCGCCAGGAGGTCCTCCTCGCTCGGCTCGTACTCGTAGAGGGCCGGCAGCTCGCCCGCCTTGGTCGGGGCGGTGGCGGCCGTGTCATTCGCGGGCAGCGCGGCGGGAATGAGCCGCTGCTCGCTGGCCACCTGGCTGATCACGCTCTGGAAGCGGTTGTAGATCAGCGTGCAGACGTCGAACTCGCCCGCCTCCAGCATCGCGGTGATGCGGGTGGCCAGCTCGTCGGCCTGCTCGAAGCCGATGCGCTTGACGTTGTGGTAGCTGACCTCGCCGACGAAGCGGCTGCCGAACTCGCGCTTGAGGTAGGTCGCGCCCTTGCGGCCCACCGTCAGCAGCTTCACGGTCTTGCCCTCGGCCTCCAGCGCACGGATGCGGGCGCGCGCGAAGCGGCCGGCATTCGTGTTGAAGGGGCCGGAAAGCCCGCGCTCGGCCGTCACCACGACCAGCAGGTGGACCTGGTCGCGCCCCGTGCCGATCAGCATCTTCGGAGCGTCGGGGCTGTCCGCCACCGCCGCGCCGAGGGAGGCGAGCATGCGCTCCATCCGCTGGGCATAGGGTCGCGCCGCCTCCGCTTGCGCCTGGGCGCGGCGGAGCTTGGCGGCGGCGACCATCTTCATCGCCTGCGTGATCTTGCGCGTGGACTTCACGCTGTTGATGCGACCGCGCAGGTCCTTGAGGCTGGCCATGAGGGCTTCTCCGCTTCCTCCCGGCTCAGCCGAAGGACTTGGCGAAGCCGTCGAGGAAGGCGGCCAGAGCCTTGTCGTTATCGCCGGTGATCTGCCCGCTGCTGCGGATGGATTCCAGGATCTCGGGCTTGGCGGCCTTCAGCTCGGACAGCATGCGGCTCTCGAACTCGCCGACCTTGTTCACGGGCACCTTGTCCAGGTAGCCGCGCGTGCCGGCGAAGATCGCCACCACCTGCTCCTCCACCGGAACCGGCGCGTACTGGGGCTGCTTCAGCAGCTCGGTCAGCCGCGCGCCGCGGGCCAGCAGGGCCTGGGTGGAGGCGTCGAGGTCGGAGGCGAACTGGGCGAAGGCCGCCATCTCGCGGTACTGCGCCAGCTCCAGCTTGATCTTGCCGGCCACCTGCTTCATCGCCTTGATCTGCGCCGCCGAGCCCACGCGGGACACGGAGAGGCCGACATTCACGGCGGGGCGGATGCCCTTGAAGAACAGCTCGGTCTCCAGGAAGATCTGGCCGTCCGTGATCGAGATCACGTTGGTCGGGATGTAGGCCGACACGTCGCCCGCCTGCGTCTCGATCACCGGCAGCGCGGTCAGCGAGCCAAGGCCGGCGGCCTCGCCCATCTTGGCCGCGCGCTCCAGCAGGCGGGAGTGCAGGTAGAACACGTCGCCCGGATAGGCCTCGCGGCCCGGCGGACGGCGCAGCAGCAGCGACATCTGGCGGTAGGCCACGGCCTGCTTGGAGAGGTCATCGTAGAAGATGACCGCGTGCATGCCGTTGTCACGGAAGAACTCGCCCATGGTGCAGCCCGTATAGGGCGCCAGGAACTGCATCGGGGCCGGGTCGGAGGCCGTGGCGGCCACGACGATCGAGTACTCCATCGCGCCGCGCTCCTCGAGGGTGCGGACGAGCTGGGCGACGGTGGAGCGCTTCTGGCCGATCGCGACGTAGATGCAGTAGAGCTTCTTGCTCTCGTCGCCCTGCGCGTTGATCGGCTTCTGGTTCAGGATCGTGTCGATGATGACGGCGGTCTTGCCCGTCTGGCGGTCACCGATGACCAGCTCGCGCTGGCCGCGGCCGATCGGGATCAGGCTGTCGATCGCCTTGATGCCGGTCTGCATCGGCTCGTGCACGGACTTGCGCGGGATGATGCCCGGCGCCTTCACCTCGACGCGCGAGCGCGTCACGTCGGTGAGCGGGCCCTTGCCGTCGATCGGGTTACCGAGGCCATCGACCACGCGGCCGAGCAGGCCGCGGCCCACGGGCACGTCCACGATGGTGCCGGTGCGGGAGACGGTGTCGCCCTCGCGGATGCGGCTGTCATCGCCGAAGACCACGACGCCGACATTGTCGGTCTCGAGGTTCAGCGCCATGCCGCGCACGCCGGCGGAGGGGAACTCCACCATCTCGCCGGCCATGACGTTCTGCAGGCCGTAGCAACGGGCGATGCCGTCACCGACCGTCAGGACGGTGCCGACCTCGGCCACATTGGCGTCGGTGTCGAAGCCAGCGATCTGCTGCTTCAGGATGTCGGAAATTTCGGCGGGACGGATGTCCATGGTCAGGCGGCCCCCTTCATGGCGTAGCTCAGGCGCTGAAGCCTGGACTTGATGGAAGTATCGTACAGGCGGGACCCGATCTTCACGATCAGGCCGCCCAGGATGGACGGGTCCACTGTCTCGGACAGGCGGACATTCGAAAAGCCAGCCTCGGTGAGGCGGGCCACGATCTGGGTGCGCTGGGTGGCGTTCAGCGGGTGCGCGGTGGTCACCTCGGCGGTCTGCTGCCCGCGCTGCTCGGCCAGGAGGAGGCCGAAGGTGGCCAGGACGGAGGGAAGCTCCACCAGGCGCCGGTTGGCGATGAGCACGCCCACCATGTTCTTCACGTCCCCGCCGATCCCGGCGCGGTCCAGCACGGCGAAGGCGCCGGCCTGCTGGGCCTTCGCGCCCAGGCGCGGGTCGTCGAGGAAGGCGCGGAAACCGGCATCGTCCCGCGCCAGCGCGGCGAGGTTCTCGACATCGGTCGCGACGGCATCGACCGTCTTCTTGTCCTTGGCCAGCTCCAGCAGGGCCAGGGCGTAGCGCTGCGCGACGCCGCCCGTGCGGGGGCCGGAGGCCTTGTTCTGGGGCTGGTCGTTGGCGGCTGCTTCGGAGGCCACTGGCGATCCCGTTCGAGGGGTTGGTGAGGACCCGTCGGCCCGCTCCGCGCCCGCGGCGCCAGATTGGCGTCACAGGGGTTTCACGGGCCTGCGCGAGACGCCCCGGGGAATCCCCCCAGGCGTCGGCGCGCGCCCCTTAACATGATGCAATGCGGCGCGGCAATCGCCTGGATCGGAACGATCCGCCGCTCCGCGCGGCTTCCGCTCCCCCGGCCGCCGGGAAGCACCCTGGGGAGGGATGGAAGATGGTGATGCGAGGGGCCGATGGAACCCTCCCCCCTGCTGAGACGCTTCATATCCGACGGGTGGTGGCGCGGTGGCGCCGCGCAGGCCCGGCTTTGAACGACAAACCTCCGAAGGGGGCGACCATGGACAAGGACAGGACCGACCAGAAGCGGGACCAGGAGACGAATTCCTGGGTTTCCGACCTCAAGCCGGGTGCGGGCAGCCAGGCCAAGGCCGACAAGGCGGTCGAGGATACCTTCCCCGCCTCGGATCCCGCGAACATGAACACCGGCACCACCGGCTTCATCGCGCCGGATGGCGAGGACCTGGGCAAGAAGACCGATGAGGGCGGCGGCGAGGCCGGCACCCGCTCGGGCGGCAAGCCCTAAGCCCATGGCCGACCCCAAGGTCCAGGACACGCCGGAGGCACGGCGGCTGCGGGAGACGGGCGGCTGGGAAGGCGGCCCGCAGCCCGGAATCGGCCCGGGATCCGAGCTGGACGAGGCCCTGGAGAAGGACCCGACCCATGCCGATCCCGCGACGCGCTCCCCCCTGCCCGGATTGGTGGACCATCCGGACGAGACGGAGAGCCTGATCGAGGGCGAGGGCGTGGCCAATGCCCGCAACGCCATCGAAAGCCTGCCCCGCCAGGGCTGAGGCAGGACGAAGGCCTGAAGGCCCGCCCCGGATGATGTCCGGGGCGGGCCGAGGCATGGCTAGAGAAAGCTCACCGGGTCCACATCCACCTGGACCCGCACGGCATTCGGCACCTCCACGCGGGAGAGCCATTCCCGCAGCAGCGGCTGGACCGCCACGTCCCGCCGCGCCTTCAGCAGCAGCCGGCGCCGGTGCCGCCCGCGCAGCATGGCCAGCGGCGCGGGTGCGGGGCCCAGCACCTGCACCCCATCGCCGCCCGGCGCGGCCAGGCCCAGGTCCCGCGCCACCCGGTCCGCCGCGCGCTCATCCTCCGAGCTGACGATCAGCGCCGCCAACCGGCCGAAGGGCGGCCAGCCGCCGGGCCGGCGTGCCTCCGCCTCCTCGGCCATGAAGGCCGGCAGGTCGCCGGAGACGAGGGCCTGCATCACCGGGTGGTCCGGGTTCCAGGATTGCAGCATCACCCGCCCCGGGCTTTCCGCGCGCCCCGCGCGGCCGGAAACCTGGTGCAGCAGCTGCACGGTGCGCTCCGCCGCCCGCAGGTCCCCGCCCGCGAGCCCGAGATCCGCATCCACCACCCCCACCAGGGTCAGATGGGCGAAGTGCCAGCCCTTGGCGACGATCTGCGTCCCGATCAGCAGGTCCACCTCACGGTCCGCGATCTGCCGCGCGGCTTCGGCCGCCGCCGCCGGGCCGGGGATGGTGTCGCTGGCCATCACCAGGCGGCGGGCATCGGGGAAGAGGATCGCCGCCTCCTCCTGCACCCGCTCCACCCCCGGCCCGATGGCCGTCAGGCTCCCCTCCGCGCCGCATTCCGGGCAGTGCTGGGGGATCGGCTCGGCATGGCCGCAATGGTGGCATTGCAGGCGCCGCTGCGCCCGGTGCTCCACCAGCCAGGCCGTGCAGTTCGGGCAGCGGATGCGGTGCCCGCAGGTGCGGCACAGGGTCATCGGCGCATAGCCCCGGCGGTTGAGGAAGAGCATCGCCTGCTCCCCCCGCGCCAGGGTCTCGTTGATCGCCTCGATCAGCGGCGGGGCGATGAAGCGGCCGCGCTCCGGCGGAACCTTCCGCAGGTCCAGCACCGTCACCTCCGGCAGGCCGGCGCTGCCATGGCGGCGGGGCAGGTTCACCGCGGAATAGCGGCCCTGCTCGGCATTGGTCAGCGTCTCCAGGCTGGGCGTGGCGGAGACGAGGACGCAGGTGGCCTCGGCCATCCGAGCCCGCACCACGGCCATGTCCCGCGCGTGGTAGATGACCCCGTCCTCCTGCTTGAAGGCGGTCTCGTGCTCCTCGTCCACGATGATGAGGCCGAGATCGGGGAAGGGCAGGAACAGGGCGGACCGGGCGCCGACCAGCACCGCCGCCTCCCCATCCGCCACCGCGCGCCAGGTGGCCCGGCGCAGTCGGCCGGACAGCTCGGAATGCCAGATGGCCGGGGCGCAGCCGAAGCGCGCCTTGAACCGGTCCAGCCACTGGGAGGAAAGCGCGATCTCGGGCAGCAGCACCAGCGCCTGCCGGCCCTGGCGCAGGCATTCCGCCACCGCGTCCAGATACACCTCGGTCTTGCCCGAGCCCGTCACCCCCGCCAGCAGCGTGACGCCGAAGGCCCGCTTCGCCACGGAGTCGCGCAGCACGGCCGCCGCCTCCTCCTGCTCCTCGGCCAGGGAGGGCCCGGGATGCTCCGGATCGGGCCGGGCGAAGCTCCGGGGGCGCGGCAGCAGCGCGGGCTCGATCAGCCCCTGATCGGCCATGCCGCGCAGCACGCCGGTCGAGACTTCCGCCTCATCCGCGATGTCGGCCCCGGCCCGGGGCTCGCCGGGCTCCATCACATCCAGCACGCGGCGGCGCTGGGGGGTCATGCGATAGCCCGGGGCGCCACCCTGCGCCGCCTGCCCGGCGGCCGAGAGCTTCCATCCGGCCTGCTGCCCCGGCGGCTCCAGGGCGGAGGGAACGGACATGGCCATGCGCAGCACGGCCCCGGGCGGCGAGAGGGTGTAGGCGGCCACCCATTCCACGAAGCGCCGCAGCGCGGGCGTCATGGGCGGCGCGGGCAGGACGCCGATGATGTCGCGCAGGCGCCCCTCGGCCAGCGCCGAGTCGGGCTCGCCGTCCCACACCACGCCCAGCATCTCCCGCCCGCCCAGGGGCACGGCGACGAAGCTGCCGATCTCCGGCAGGGGCGCGCCGTTCGGCACGCGGTAGTCATAGGCCCCGCCACTCGGCGTCTCGAGCGGCAGGGGCAGCAGCACGCGGATGCGCCGCGCGGGCGGGCCCTTGGGGGTGGCGCCCCGCCGCTTGCCCTTCGCCGTCGCCGCCGGGGCGGAAACAAGCCCCTCCCCGAACAGCCCGCCGTCGAAGGAGGGTTCCTTGGCGCTGGACTCGGCCTCTTCCATCGCTATTGATCCGCCCCTGACAGGCCACCCAGGACCGAGCTCATGAAATTCTTCGTCGACACCGCCGAGGTCTCCGAAATCCGCGCCCTCGCCGAGAGCGGGCTGCTCGACGGCGTCACCACCAACCCCTCCCTGATCGCCAAGTCCGGCCGCCCGATGGCCGAGGTGATCAAGGAGATCTGCGACATCACCCCCGGCCCCGTTTCCGCCGAGGTCACGGCCACGGATTACGACGGCATGATGCGCGAGGGCGAGCATCTCGGCCGCATCGCATCCAACGTGGTCATCAAGCTGCCGCTGACCGAGGCGGGGCTGCGCGCATGCAAACATATGGTGAACAACGGGGTGATGGTCAACGTGACCCTGTGCTTCTCCGCCGCCCAGGCGCTGCTCGCGGCCAAGGCGGGGGCCACCTACGTCTCCCCCTTCGTCGGGCGGCTGGACGATATCGGGCAGGACGGCATGCAGCTCATCGCCGATACCGTGCAGATCTACGACAACTACCCCGCCCTCCGCACCGAGGTGCTGGTGGCCTCCATCCGCAACCCCATCCACCTGATCCAGGCGGCCAAGCTCGGCGCCCATGTCGCCACCCTGCCGCCCTCGGTCATCAAGTCCCTCTACAAGCACCCGCTGACCGACAAGGGGCTGGAGGCCTTCCTGGCCGACTGGAAGAAGACCGGCCAGTCCATCCTGTAGCGCCCCTGCAAGGCCGGGGGAGCGATTCGCCTCCCCCGGCCCGCCCTGGCACAGTGCCCGCCATGACCCGCCCCGCCCCCCAGCCGGAGGAGCCGAACCGCGAGGCCGAGGCGGCGCGCGTGGCGACCTACCTGGCCGCGCATCCGCGCTTCCTCGCGGAACGGCCCGGCCTCTACCGCGCCCTGCACCCACCCCAGCGCGTGCATGGGGAGAACCTGGCGGATCACATGGCCGCCCTCCTCGCCGCCGCCCGCGCCGAAACCGGCGCCATCGCCGAGGTGGCGCGGGGCGCGCAGGACCTGACCCTACGCGCGGCCCTGGCCGTGACCGCCCTGATCGGCGCGGCCGACCCCCTGGCCGTGGTCTCGGCCGAATGGCCGGACCTGCTCGGGCTGGAAAGCGCGGCGCTGGCGGAGGAAGGCCCCCCCTCCTCTTCCCTGCGCGCCCTGCCCGCCGGCGCCATCGCCCGGCTGACCGGCGGCCGCGAGGTGCTGCTGCGCGACGCCCCCGCCGAGGCCGCGCTGCTGCATGGCGAGGCCCATCCGCTGATCACCCGCGACGCGCTGGCGCTGCTGCCCGGCCCCCTTCCCCGCCTGCTCGTGCTCGGCGCGCGGGAAGCGGGGCGGCTGCCGCTGCGGGGCGCCACCGCGCCGCTGCGCCTGCTGGCCCATGCGCTGGCCCGGGCGCTGGATACGACGCCCGGGACAAGCGCGTGATCGCCCCCCTCGCCGCGCGCGAAGCCTTCCTCGAATGGCTGGCACAGGAACGCCGCGCCAGCCCGGAAACCGTGGAGGCCTATGGCCGCGACGTGGCGGAGCTGCTCGGCTTCCTCGCGAACCACCAGGGCGGGGAGCCGGACCTCGCGGCCCTGCGCCTGGCCGACCTGCGCGCCTTCCTCGCCCACCGCGCCGCCGAGGGCATCGGCGCCTCCTCCCGCGCGCGGCAGCTCTCGGCCATCAAGACCTTCCTGCGCTTCCTCGTCCGCCGCCACGGGCTGGCGCCCCTGCCGCTGGGCGGGCTGACCGGCCCGCGCCGCAAGCCGCCCGTGCCGCGCGCCCTCACCGAAGCCCAGGCCGCCACCGCCACCACCGACAGCGCCGAGGACAGCCCGGCCATGGCGGCGCGGAACCAGGCCCTCTTCACCCTTCTCTACGGCTGCGGCCTGCGCATCTCCGAGGCGCTCTCCCTCGACATGCGCGACGCCCCGCGCGCCGGGGTGGGGCTCCGCGTCATGGGCAAGGGGCGCAAGGAACGCGTGGTGCCCGTGCTGCCCGCGGTGGAACAGGCCATGGCCGAATGGCTGCGCCACCGTGGCCCAGCCACACCCGACGCACCCCTCTTCACCGGCGCCAAGGGGGGCCGCCTGGACCCCGGCGTCGCCCAGCGCGCCCTGCGCAACCTGCGCCGCGCCACCGGCCTGCCCGAACACACCACCCCGCACGCCCTGCGCCACTCCTTCGCCACTCACCTCCTGGGCGGCGGCGCGGACCTCCGCGCCATCCAGGAACTGCTGGGCCATGCCAGCCTCTCCACCACCCAACGCTATACGGGCGTGGACCAGGCGGGGCTGCTGGACACCTGGCGCCGGGCACATCCCCGCGCGGACTGATCCGGCTTGTTCTGATGTGTTGGTCTGTCCCGGGGAGAGGAAGAAGGAATTCTTCCTCTCCCCGGACCCCTCACCATCATCTTCTTTTAGAAGTTTGGAATCACGGGGCTGACGGTGCGCCTGAGGTCGATGACCTCAGGCGACTGCAAAGGCAGAAAGGGTCCCATCAACCAGAGACCCCTTCGATCATCGTATCCACGGCAGTCCTATGGGGTTCCAAGGGCCTCAGGCCCTTGGCGGGTCGAGGGCAGAGCCCTCGAGGGACAATCCCTCCCACCCTGATTGCGCCCCCGCATCGGCCGGGCCCATGATCCTGGCCAGGGATCATCCTGGGGAAACGACCATGCGCACTCCGCTTCTTTACGGCGGCTTTGCCCTCGCCTTCGCCGCGGGGCTGTTTGCCGCCCGCATCGTGCCGCAGGCCGAGGCCCAGCCGGCGCCGGGCATCGCGCCCCGGATCATCAACCTGACGGCGATGACCGAGGACGAGATCGGCCCGCTGGTGAACAACACCGACCTCCGCTCCCGCACGCTGGTCGCGACCGAGCATGGCACGGTGGCGGTGCAGAGCGGCAACGTCTTCAAGCATTTCCATTCCGAGACGGACGAGATCCAGCTCATCCTGGACGGCTCCGGCTCCTTCTGGCTGGGCGACCGCGAGGTGCAGGTGAAGCCCGGGGACCTGATCGTCATTCCGCGCGGGACGCATCACGCGGGCTCCCGCGCCGCGACCGGGCGCTTCCGCGCGCTGGCGATCAAGCTGCCGCCGCAGCGCGCGGGGGACACGCACCCCGCGCCCTGAGGCCGGGCGGTCAGTTCCTGGAGGGGCCCGGCCACACGCCGGGCCTGACGCCCAGCGCGGTGAAGACGCCATAGGCGGTGATGCCGAGCGCCACGGCGAGGAACTGCCCTTCCAGCCCCATTCCGGCGAGGTCAGACAGCACCCAGCCACCGCCCACCGCCACCGCGATGCGGGAGAGGCCGGCCAGCATGGGCCACCCCATCCGCCCCGCCCCCTGGGAGGCGAAATACATCGCCATGCCCAGGCCGAAGCCGCCGAAGGCCGGGCCGGTATAGGAGAGGGCGCGCGCGGCGATTTCCACTACCGCCGGATCGGCCGAGAAGAAGCGGGCGAAGCTGGAGGGCGCCATGGCCACCGCCGCGCCGATCACGCCGGTGACAGCGAAGGCCATGAAGCCGCCCGTCCAGGCCAGGCGCCGCGCGCCGGCCCAGTCCCCCGCGCCCACGGCGCGGCCGACCAGCGCGGTGAGGGCCGACCCCACGCCGAAGGCGATCGGGATCATCAGGAATTCCAGCCGCGCCGAGATGCCGTAGCCCGCCACCGCCGCTGCGCCCTGAGAGGCGATGCGCGCGGTGACGAGGATGGTGGTGAGGTTCGCCACCCCCGCCAGCGCGCAGGCCACCAGCCCCACGGAGAGGATCCGCCAGAACATGGCGCGCGAGGGCCGCAGCCGCAGCACGGGCCGGAACCCCGCCCCGCCCCGCAGCACCACCAGGCCCATGACGAGGCTGGAGGCGATGAACACCGCGGCCATGGCGGCGCCGATGCCGGGAAGCCCCAGCCCGGCGGGCTCGGCCAGGGCCCAGGCCAGCGGCGGATAGGCCAGCCAGGTCAGCAGCAGCACCCGGGCCGCCAGCGCGTGCCGCCCCCCGCCGCGCAGGACGGAGGCGAGGGTGTTCGCCAGCCAGACCGGCACCGCCCCCACCCCGAAGAGCAGGATGGCATAGGGCGCCGCCGCCTCGGCCGCCGCCGCGCCGCCGATGAGCCCGAGGACCGCATGGGGAAAGCCCGCGAGCAGGATGGCGAAAGCCGCCCCCGCCAGCACGGCGATGAGCACGGCGTGCAGCACGAGCGCCGAAGCCTCGTCCCGCCGCCCGCCGCCCAGGGCGCGGGCGATGGCGGAGGCGACGCCGCCGCCCATTGCGCCGGCCGACATCTGCTGCATGAGAAGGCTGAAGGGCAGCACCACCGACCAGCCGGCGAGCGCCGCCGTGCCCTGCCGCGCGGCCAGCCAGGTTTCCGCCACCTGCCCCACCGCCTGGAGCAGCGCGCTGAGCGCGGTCGGGCCCGCCAGGGCGAGGATCTGCCGCGCGGCGGAGGTGGGCGGGGCCTTGATGGCCAGGCCGTCAGCCATCGGCCAGCTCCGCCAGGGCCAGGCGGCGCCGCATCGCTTCCCCCGCCCCAGGCCCGGGCAGCAGCCGCACCGCCTCCGGCACCAGGGGCTGCCCATCGGCCCCGGCGGGCGAGGGCACAGCGATGTCCTGCCCCGTCGCGCGCTCCACGATGCGCACCACCGGCCCGTTCGGCGCCATCCAGCGGTCGCTCCATCGCTTGAGGGCGAGGAAAGCGGGGAAGAAGTCGCGCCCCTTCTCGGTCAGCCGGTAGGCATGGCGCGCCCCCTCCGGCACGCGCTCCAGCATCCCGTGCTCCACCAGCTCCTTCAGCCGCGCGCTGAGGATGTTGGAGGCGATGCCGAGATGGCGGGCGAAGTCATCGAAGCGGGTGGTGCCATAGAAGGCTTCCCGCATCACCAGGATGGCCCAGCGTTCCCCCAGCACCTCCATGGAGCGGGCGATGGGACAGCCCATCCGGGAGAAATCGGTGCGCGGCATGGGCGGCCCTCGGCAGCTTGCACCATGCAAGCCAATTCACTTGCAGAATGCAAGCCTAGCCGCGCGCCTTGCTCCGGGAGGCCAAATCCAACCCGGCCTGGATGAGCGCCGCATTCCCCTCCGCCGGCGCCCCATCCGGCCCCTGCCCCACATCCTCCAGCCCCAGCCGGCCCATCGCGCCGCTTGCCGCCGCCAGGGCGAAAAGGGGCCAGGCGCTGGGATCCTCCCCATGCACCTGCCGCTCCACCCCCGGCGCCGTGCCGCCAAGCCGGGCGAGAATGGCCTCCGCCAGCTCCGCCCCGCCATCGGCCGGGATCTCCACCAGGATGCGGCGGCAGCGCGGGGCGAGGCGGAGGGAGAGGAGCCGGTCCGCATTCGCGAGGGAGGCCAGCCCCGCCTCGATGCCGATCCCGGCCAAAAGCAAGGCCTCCATCACCGCCGGGGCATCCACCTCAGACAGGTTCACCGAGGCTTCGTCCGGCCGCTCCGCGCCGAGCCGTCCCCAGCCGGCGATGCAGTCCCGCCGCCGCGCGTCATCCGCCATGATCCAGACCCCGGTGGACAGGCTGACAGGGATGCCGGGAACCGCCGCCCGAACCGCACGCATGGTCCTGCCCACCACATCCGGGTCGAGCGATTCCCGCAGCGCCTCATCCCGGGGATGCAGATGCAGGGCCACGGCCCCGGCGCCGATGCAGGCCGCGGCGTCCCGGGCCACGGCTTCGGGCGTGAGCGGCAGGGCGGGGTGAAAGCCCACGGGGCGCGCCCCGTTCAGGCAGGCCTGGATGCGCATCGGAGGTCCTCCGGCACGAAGCCTAGGACCGATCGCCGGCGATGGGCGAGCGGGACAGGGCGCTAGCCGCGCCCGAGCGCCCGCCGGATGCCGCGCCCCCATTCGGACAGCCGGGTGTTCACCGAAGCCTCGGTCGATTCGATCCGGGCCACCGCGCCGGGCCAGCGCCCCTGCACCCAGGCCCAGCGATTGGCGGCCCAGAGATACTGGTCCCGCAACACGAAGACGCCGAGGGCGAGGAAGAGGAAGCCCTGCAGGAAGGGCAGCACGCATCCCAGCACGCCGAGCGTGAGGAAGGACCATCCCAGGGCCTTGCGGCGGGGCCGGGGATTCAGGGTGACGAAAGCCGGGCGCGTCTCGTTCATCGCGCCCGGAGATGGTCCGCGCGGCCCGCCGGTCAAGCGGGGCGCGCGGCCTTGTCAGATCTAGATGTGGATGGGGCGGCCATCCACGGCCAGCGCCGCTTCCTTCACCGCCTCGCTCAGCGTCGGATGGCCGTGGCAGATGCGGCCCACATCCTCGGCGCTGGCGCCGAACTCGATGGCCGTGACCAGCTCGGCGATCAGATGGCCGGCATCCGGGCCCAGGATATGCGCGCCCAGTACCCGGTCGGTCGTCTTGTCCGCCAGGATCTTCACGAAGCCGTCCAGATCGCCCATGGCGCGGGCGCGGCCATTGGCGGTGAAGGGGAACTTGCCGACCTTGTAGGCGGTGCCGGCGGCCTTCAGCTCCTCCTCGGTGGCGCCCACCGCGGCCACTTCGGGCCAGGTGTAGACGATGCCGGGAATGGCCCCGTAATTCACATGGCCATGCTGGCCGGCCAGGATCTCGGCCACGGCCACGCCCTCATCCTCGGCCTTGTGGGCGAGCATGGCGCCCGCGATCACGTCGCCGATGGCGTAGATGCCGGGGATGTTGGTGGCGAAATGCGCGTCGGTCTTGATGCGGCCGCGCTCGTCCAGCGCCACGCCCACGGCATCGAGGCCGAGGCCCTCGACATAGGGGCGGCGGCCGATGGCCACGAGCACCACATCGGCCTCGATCGCCTGGGCATCGCCGCCCTTGGCGGGCTCGACCGTGAGGGAGACGCCTGCCTCCGTCTTCGTCGCGCCCGTCACCTTGTGGCCGAGCTTGAACTTGAAGCCCTGCTTCGTCAGCACGCGCTCGAAGTTCTTCGCCACCTCATTGTCCATGCCGGGCAGCAGGCGGTCGAGGAACTCGATCACCGTCACCTCGGCGCCCAGGCGGCGCCACACGCTGCCCAGCTCCAGCCCGATCACGCCGCCGCCGATGACGACGAGGTGCTTCGGCACGCTCTCCAGCTCCAGCGCGCCGGTGGAGGTGACGATCCGCTTCTCGTCCACCTCGACACCGCGGAGCGGCACGCTCTCGCTGCCCGAGGCGATGACGATGTTCTTCGCCTCATAGGTGGTGCCGGCCACCTCGACCTTGCCCGGCGCCGTGATCTTCCCCGCGCCCTTGAGCCAGGTGATCTTGTTCTTGCGGAAGAGGAACTCCACGCCCTTGGTGTTGGCCTGCACCACCTCGCCCTTGCGGGCCTGCATCCGGGCCAGGTCGAGCTTCACGCCTTCCACCTGAATGCCGTGGTCGGCGAACTTATGGGCGATCTCCTCGAAGTTCTCGGAGGACTGGAGCAGCGCCTTGGAGGGGATGCAGCCGATGTTCAGGCAGGTGCCGCCCAGCGTGTCCCGCTTCTCGACGCAGGCCACCTTCATGCCGAGCTGGGCGGCCCGGATGGCGCAGACATAGCCGCCGGGGCCGGAGCCGATGACGATGAGGTCGAAGGAGTCGGGCATGGCGGACGGGTCCTGCGATGAATCGTGCTGGGCAGGTAGCAGTCCCGGGCCCGCGGTTGAAGGGTGCGGGCGCGGGCAATCGGGGCTGGCAGGGTTGCCGGGGCCGCATCGCCGGGCCTAGCCGGGCGCAGGAGGCCTTTTCGCGCCAAGACGCCAGGCTCTTCGGTTCGGCTCCAAATCGGGCGGGAGCATGAGCGGAACCCCCGCGGCGAGGCTGGCGGCGAACGCGACCCATCGCAGGACGGACAGCGTCATCCCGCAGAGGCCGACCACACGAAGCGCACGCCGAAGGCCCGCCCGGCGCCGGATCGCCTCGTGGAGCAGATAGCCGCCATCCAGCGAGTAGGCGGGCAGCAGGTTCACCAGGCCGAGAAGAAGGTTGCCCCAGCCCAGCCAGAGCAGGACGCGCCGCCCCAGCCCCTCGGTCGCCGGAGGAGGCACGGACCAGGGCCCGGGAGCGACCGGCCCCGCCTCCGGCAGCATCGCGGCCGCGAGGAGCAGCGCGAGGCCCAGGACGAGGTTCACGAGCGGGCCGGCCCAGGTGATCGCGGGCTCCGGCCGGACGGCGCTGCCATCCAGCACCGCCGCACCGCCCGCCACGTTCAACTCGATACGCCGGACGCGCCAGCCCAGCCGGCGCGCGACAAGTGCATGGCCCAACTCATGCGCGAGCATGGACAGGACGAGCCCGGGCACCACGATCGCGGCCGTAGCCGTTCCATTGCCGCGCAGGCCCCACCAGAGCGGGAAGGTGGCCAGCATGGGGACGATCAGCACACCGGGCTCGACCCGCAGCGGCGGCAGGCCCGGAACGCGGAGGGTGAAGGGGCGCGGGCCGTTCATGCGGCTGGCGGGTAGCGTTCGAACTCCGGGAGGGCATGGGCGCTGCGCATCCAGCCAAGCCGGTCGGCCACCTGGATCTGCGCGGTGGGCGGCAGCGCGTCGGGATCATCCAGCGTGCCGCTCTGGATGTCGATCAGGCCCGGCAGCATCGCCTCGTTCACGTAGAACAGGCCGGTGCCGCAGCGGCCGCAGAACTGGCGGCGGCCATGCTCGGAGGAGGCGTAGGTCACCGGCTCGCCCGTTACCTTCAACGCCCCGGCCGGCACCATGGCCCAGCCCACCATCGGCGCGCCGGCGTGACGGCGGCAGTCGGCGCAATGGCAGAGGGCGTGGTGCAGGACCTCTTCGGGCATCTCGTAGCGGATCGCCCCGCAGTGGCATCGGCCGGTTAGCATCGGCGTCCCTCCCCTTCCCGGAAGAAGGCTAGCACGGGCTCGGAAGCGGCAACGGGCCGGAAGGGTCTCCCCTTCCGGCCCGCCGAACCCGATCCCGCGCGGGGGATCAGAGGCCGAGCAGCAGGCGCCGCGCGTCCTCCACGCCTTCCTTCACCCGCACGAGGAAGGACACCGCCTCCTTCCCGTCCACGATCCGGTGGTCATAGGACAGGGCCAGGTACATCATCGGGCGGATCTCGATCTTGCCGCCCACCACCATGGCCCGCTCCTTGATCGCATGCATCCCGAGGATGCCGGACTGGGGCGGGTTGAGGATGGGGGTGGACATCAGCGAGCCGTAGATGCCGCCATTGGTGATGGTGAAGCTGCCGCCCGCCATCTCCTCCAGCTTCAGCTGGCCGTCACGCACGCGGCGGCCGAAATCGCCGATCGCCTTCTCGATGCCCGCGAAGGACAGGTCCTGCGCGTTCTTCAGCACGGGCACGACGAGGCCGGACGGGCCGCCCACCGCGATGCCCATGTTCACGAAGTTCTTGTAGACGATCTCGTCGCCGTCGATCTCGGCATTGACCGCCGGGAACTCCTGCAGGGCGGCGACACAGGCCTTCACGAAGAAGGACATAAAGCCGAGCTTCACGCCGTGCTTCTTCTCGAAGGCGTCCTTGTACTCGGTGCGCAGCGCCATCGCGTTCGTCATGTCCACCTCGTTGAAGGTGGTGAGCATGGCGGCGGTGTTCTGCGCCTCCTTCAGGCGGCGCGCGATGGTGATGCGGAGCCGGGTCATCTTCACCCGCTCCTCGCCCTCGCCCGGCGCACGGGCGGCCTTGGGGGCCGCGGCCGGCGCGGCGGCGGCCGGGCGGGAGAGGAAGTCCAGCACGTCGCCCTTGGCGATCCGGCCATCCTTGGCGCTGCCCTGGCCGATCTGCTCGGCGCTCACGCCCTTCTCGGCCATCATCTTGGCCGCGGCGGGGAGCGGGGCATGGCCGGAGGGCTCGGCGCCACCGGGGCGGGACACCGGGCCGGTCACAGGGCGCGGCTCCTCCACCTTCGGGGCCGCCGGGGTGGCAGACGGGGCGGCGGGTGCCGCCGCGGCCGGCTTGGCCGCCGGCGCACCGGCACCGGCGCCCGAACCGGCACCCATCGTGCCGAGCAGGCCGCCGACCTCGACCTCCGCGCCCTCATCGGCCGCGATGCTCTCGATGGTGCCGGCGGAGGGGGCATTCACCTCCACCGTCACCTTGTCCGTCTCCAGCTCGACCAGCGGCTCGTCGGCCGCGACGGCCTCGCCCACCTTCTTCAGCCAGCGCGCGACGGTCGCCGTGGAAACGCTTTCGCCCAGGGTGGGCACCAGGATCTCGGTCATCGAATCTTCCTCAACCCAGGCCGAGCGCCTGGCGAACCAGCGCTTCCTGCTGCTGCGCGTGAACCTTGGCAAGCCCCGTCGCGGGGCTCGCGGCCGCAGGGCGCCCGACATAGACGGGTCGCTTGGCCTTGCCGCCCATGGCGGTCAGCACGCCCTCGATCTTCCGGTCGAGGAAGTGCCAGGCGCCCATGTTCTCCGGCTCCTCCTGGCACCACACCACCTCGGCCCCGCTATAGGGCGCCAGGATCTTGGGCAGGGTGATGCTCGGGAAGGGGTAGAGCTGCTCGATCCGGACGATGGCCACGTCCTTCACGCCCTTGTCGCGGCGCTCCTGCAGCAGGTCGTAATAGACCTTGCCGGTGCAGAGCACGACGCGCTTCACCTTCTCGGGCGCCACCAGCTCGTCCACCTCCGGCAGCACCACCTGGAAGCGGCTGCCCGGGCCGAACTCGGCGAGGGAGGAGACGGCCAGCTTGTGCCGCAGCAGGGACTTCGGCGTCATCAGCACCAGCGGCTTGCGGTAGTTCGCCCGCAGCTGGCGGCGCAGCGCATGGAAGTAGTTGGCGGGGGTGGTGATGTTCCCCACCCGCATGTTCCGCTCCGCGCAAAGCTGCAGGTAGCGCTCGAGGCGGGCGGAGGAGTGCTCCGGCCCCTGGCCCTCATAGCCATGCGGCAGCAGCATCACGAGCCCGGACATCCGCAGCCACTTCGTCTCCGCCGAGGCGACGAACTGGTCGATGATGACCTGCGCGCCATTGGCGAAGTCGCCGAACTGGCCTTCCCACAGCACCAGCGTGTTCGGGTCCGCCAGGGAGTAGCCGTAGTCGAAGCCGAGGACGCCGAACTCCGAAAGGAGGGAGTTGAACGCCTCCAGGCGCCTCTGCCCGTCCCGGATGTTGTTCAGCGGGACGTATTCGGCCTGGCTCTGCTGGTCGATCAGGTAGGCATGCCGCTGGGAGAAGGTGCCGCGCTGCACATCCTCGCCCGAAAGGCGGACGCGGTGGCCCTCCACCAGCAGGGAGCCGAAGGCCAGCGCCTCGCCGGTCGCCCAGTCGATGCCCTCGCCCGTCTCGATGGCCTGCTTCTTGGCCTCGAGCTGGCGGAGGATCTTCGGATTCGCGTTGAAGCCCTCCGGCACGCGGGAGAGGGCGGCGCCCACCTCGCGCAGCACGTCGGGCTGCACCGCCGTGTCGGTCTCGGCTTCCGGCTCGTCATTGCCGGCGGCCTTCAGCCCGGCCCAGTGGCCCTCCAGCCAGTCGGCCTTGTTGGGCTTGAAGGTCTGGCTGGCCTGGAAGGCCTCGTCCAGCTTCGCGAAGAAGGCATCCTGGATGGCCTGGGCCTCGGCCTCGGGCACCGAACCCTCCGCCGCCAGCTTCTGCGCGTACTTGGTGCGCGTCGTCGGCGTCTCCTTGATGCGGGCATACATCAGGGGCTGGGTGAAGGCCGGCTCGTCGCTCTCGTTATGGCCGTGGCGGCGGTAGCAGACGATGTCGAGCACGATGTCGGTGGCAAACTTCAGCCGGAACTCGGTGGCGAGGCGGGCGCAGAACACCACCGCCTCCGGGTCGTCCCCGTTGACATGCAGGATCGGCGCCTGGACCGACTTGGCCACATCCGTGCAGTACAGGCCCGAATAGGCATGGGCCGGGGTGGTGGTGAAGCCGATCTGGTTGTTGGTCACCACATGCACGGTGCCGCCGACGCGGTAGCCGATGAGCTGGCTCATCGCCATGGTCTCATAGACCACGCCCTGGCCGGCGAAGGCCGCGTCGCCATGCAGCAGGATGGCCATGACGGACTTGCGGGCGGTGTCGGCGGCCATGTCCTGGCGGGCCCGCACCTTGCCGATCACCACCGGGTCCACCGCCTCCAGATGGGAGGGGTTGGGCTGCAGCGAGAGGTGGACCGGCCGCCCCTCGATCTCGACATCGGTGGAGGTGCCGAGATGGTACTTCACGTCGCCCGAGCCCTGGACGTCCTCGGCATGGCCGGCGCCCTTGAACTCGGCGAAGACCTGGGTGAAGGACTTCTTCACCACGTTCACCAGCGTGGACAGGCGGCCGCGATGCGCCATGCCGATGGCGATCTCGCCCACGCCGCCCTTCGCGCCCTCGGCGATGATGGCCTGAAGGGCGGGGATCGTCGCCTCGCCACCCTCCAGCCCGAAGCGCTTGGTGCCCACGAACTTGCGGGCGCAATAGGCCTCGAAGCCCTCCGCCTCGGTCAGCTGCTGCAGGATGGTGCGCTTCTCATCCTTGCCGAAGCCGCTCCGCCAGGGCGCGCCCTCGACGCGCTGCTGGATGAAGGCCTTCTGCTCCGGGTCCTGAATATGCATGAACTCGACGCCGATCGTGCCGCAGTAGCTGGCCTTCAGGATCGAGAGGATCTCGCGCAGGGTCGCGGTCTCGCGGCCCAGCACCTTGTCGATGAAGATGGGGCGGTCGAGATCGGCCTCGGAGAAGCCGTAGGTCTTCGGGTCCAGCTCCGCATGGGGCTTCTTCTTCTGCAGGCCCAGCGGGTCCAGGTCGGCCTCCAGATGGCCGCGCACGCGATAGGCGCGGATGAGCATCAGGGCACGGATGGAATCCAGCACCTGCTGCTTGCTCGCCGTCGGGTCGGCCGGCTTGGCGGCCGCGGCCGGGGCGGCGCCCTTGTCACCCTTGCCCTTGGCCGCCGGCGGCGCCTCCGGCTCCGGCGCGAAGCCGCCGCGCGGGCGCGGGGCCCAGGAAGCACCCGCCGCATCCCCCAGCACCGCCCGCGCATCGTCGTTCAGCGCCGCGAACAGCTCCTGGAAGGACGCGTCCACGCTGTCCGGGGCCTGCACCCAGCGGGCGTAAAGATCGGCGAGGAAGGTGGCATTCGCCCCCGTCATCGCACTGGCTAGGATGTCCACTCCGGGCATGGTCTTCCGCTTCTCGGCTGATCGGGCTGGTAGGGGTTATGACGGCATCAGGGCAGGTCTGTGGCAGGGCGGCGACCGGTCTCCCGGAGCCACGGCATGCCGCCACGCAATAACTGAACCTGATTCCGTTGACATTCCATTGCTCTCCCGGGTTACGCCCGGGCTCCCGCGCACCAATTGGGCAGTGGCGCGCCGCTTGTCACCCGTCTTACCGGCATGTCAGGCAGGCGCAAGGCGGGGTTCGCTCACAACCGCCACAAACCATGCGCCGGGGGCCGCCATGATGCGGGCCGTGGGCAGGCTTGGGTGGTCCGGCGCGCGCGGATGGCGGGCCTTCGGCGGTTTCCGCCGCCCCGGCCCGAAAAGGGGAGCGGAGCCATGGCGGCCGGCCCCTCCGGGATGGCAGAATGGCCGGATCGGTCGTTTCCTGGCGTCCCATGGATGCATGCCAGGACGGCCGCATCGTTCGGTCACCGATGCCGACCCAAACAAGGAGAAGGGCAACCATGCCTGAGGGGATGGACACACGCGGCGGGGCGGCCGGGGGGCCACCCGGTGCGGCGGGCGCCGCCGGGCGCAACCTCCTCTTCCTGCGGGAGGAGGAGCTGCGCCTCGCCCAGGACCTCCTCTTCTTCGGCTACCGCGACTTCACCGCCGGGCCCGATGCCATCCTGGCCGAGCTGGGCATGGGCCGGGCCCATCACCGCGTGCTGCACTTCCTCGGCCGCCGCCCCGGCCTGACCGTGGGCGAGCTGCTGACCATCCTGGCCATCACCAAGCAGTCCCTCTCCCGGGTGCTCACCCCGCTGATGCAGCAGGGCTATGTCGCCCAGAGCCCCGGCCGCGCCGACCGCCGCCAGCGCCTGCTCGCCCTCACCCCCTCTGGCGAGGCGCTGGAGCGCCGCCTGTTCGAGCGCCAGCGCGAAACCGTCACCCGCGCCTATCGCGAGGCCGGGCCGGTGGCGGTGGAGGGCTTCCGCCATGTCATGCGCGGGCTGATGGGGCCGGAGGCGCGCAAGGCGCTGGAACGGCTGGGCGGGGCGGACCGGCCCTCCGTCCGCGCCGTGCCGCCCGCCGCGGCAGCCCAGGCGGCGGCGCTCGCGCCCGTTTCCAGGCCTCTCCACGGGAAGACCCCATGACCGACAGCGGCGCCCATCTGCTGGTGGTGGACGACGATTCGCGCCTGCGCGCCCTGCTCCAGCGCTTCCTGGCGGAACAGGGCTTCCGCGTGACCACCGCCGCCGATGCCGCCGCCGCGCGGCAGGCGCTGGGCGCGATGGAATACGACCTGATGGTGCTGGACGTGATGATGCCCGGCGAGACCGGGCTGGCACTGACCGAAAGCCTGCGCCGCGCCGGCCAGGACGTGCCCATCCTCATGCTCACCGCCGCCGGCGCGCCGGACGACCGGATCGCGGGCTTCGAGCACGGGGTGGACGACTACCTCGCCAAGCCCTTCGACCCGCGGGAGCTGGCGCTGCGCATCCGCACCATCCTCAAGCGCGCCGCCCCGCCCGCCTCCGCCCCCCTGCCCCCGGTGCAGCTCGGGCTGCGTTGGTTCGATGCGGAGCGCGGCGAGCTGCGCGGGCCGGAGGGCGTGACCCGGCTGACGGGCGGGGAGGCGGCCCTGCTGGTCGCCCTCGCCCGGCGCGGCGGCGAGGTGCTCTCGCGCGAGGAGATCGCGGCCGCCATGGGCACGCCCGAGGCCGGGGAGCGCGCCGTGGACGTGACCGTCACCCGCCTGCGCCGCAAGATCGAGCCCGACCCGCGCGAGCCGCGTTTCCTGCACACGGTCCGCCACAAGGGCTATGTGTTGCGGCCCGGGGCCTGAATGCCCCAGCGGGGAGGTTCCGCCATGGCACCCGATATCGGACCGAAGGGCATCCACCCGGATCCCGGCTGGGCCGAAGCGCCGCCGCCCGAGGCGCGGGCCTGCCCGCCGGCCTGGACCCGCCGGCGCCGCCTGCGCGGCACCATCGGCGCCGCCCTGCGCCCCTTCGTGCCGCGCGGCCTGCTGGCGCGCGCGCTGCTCATCATCCTCATCCCCCTGGTGGTCACCCAGGGAATCGCGCTGCAGATCTTCTACGGCACGCATCTCGACGTGATCTCGCGCCGCCTGGCCGGGGGCGTGGCCGGGGATGTCGGGATGGTGGTGGAGCTGCTCTCCCGCTACCCCGTGCAGGAGGAGCGGGGCTGGATCTTCCGCGAGGCCGCCTGGCGGCTCGACCTCTCCCTTGCCTTCGAGCCGGGGGCGACGCTCGGGCGCGCCCCCGCCCGCTCGGCCAGCCTGCCCCTGCTGCCGCTGGAGGAGGACCTGGACAACGCCCTGCGGGAACGCTTGCGCCTCCGCTTCGACACGGACTGGCAGAGCGACCCGCGCAGCGTGATCATCCGCGTGGGCCTGCCGGACGGCGTGCTGCATGTGGAGGCGCCCCGGAAGCGGCTCTTCTCCGGAACGCTCTATCTCTTCGTCATCTGGCTCGTCGGCGCCTCGCTGCTGCTCTTCGTCGTCGCGGCGCTGTTCATGAAGAACCAGGTGCGCGCCCTGCGGCGCCTGGCCGCCGCCGCCGAGGCCTTCGGCAAGGGGCGGGAAACCGGGCCGATCAAGCCCGAGGGCGCCAGCGAGGTGCGCCAGGCCGCCGCCGCCTTCAACGGCATGCGGGCCAATATCCGCCGCTTCGTCACCCAGCGGACCGAGATGCTGGCCGGGATCAGCCACGACCTCCGCACCCCCCTCACCCGCCTGCGCCTCGGCCTCGCCATGCTGCCCTCCGACGCGCAGGAGGATGCCGCGGCCATGACCCAGGACGTGGAGGAGATGGAGCGCATGGTCGCCTCCTACCTCGCCTTTGCCCGGGGGGAGGTGCTGGAGGCGGCCGAACCCACCGACCTCGTGGCGCTCGCGCGCGAAATGGCCTCGCGTGCCTCGACCGACGGGCCGGAGGTGGCGGTGGAGGGCCCGCCCTCCCTCACCCTGCCGCTGCGGGCGGATGCGCTGCGCCGCTGCCTCGGCAACCTGCTGGACAATGCCCGGCGCCACGCCGCGCATGTGGCCGTGACGGTCCGCCCCACACCGGGCTGGGCCGAGCTGGCGGTGGATGATGACGGCCCCGGCATCCCCGCCGAGGTGCGGGAGGGGGCCTTCAAGCCTTTCGCCAGCTTCTCGGCCGGGGGCACCGGGCTCGGGCTCGCCATCGCCCGGGACATCGCCCGGGCCCATGGCGGCGAGATCGTCCTCGGCGAGAGCCCGATGGGCGGCTTGCGGGCGACGATCCGCCTCCCGATGTGAACGCCGCGGGGGACCGCCCCGCGAAACCGACCGGTTACAGGTGGCGCGCGCTGCCCTATGGATTCCGGACCTCGAGGGAGCGGGACGATGGACGGTTTCGACATGGAGGCGGGCGGCACCGAGGCGGGCTTCGGCCCGGCCCCCGGCGCGGAGGAGCTGTGGGCCGCCCTGCGTGACGAGGCCGTGGCCGCCGCCGATTCCGAACCGGTCCTGCGCGGCCTGCTCGAACTCGCCGTGCTGCGGCACGAATCGCTCGCCCCCGCCCTCGCCGCGCTCCTCGCCCGCAAGCTGGCGGAGGCGCTGATGCCGGCCGAGCGGCTGGAGGACCTCGTGCGGGTCGCCGGCCCGGCGCTGATCGGCCTCGCCACCGCCGACCTCGCCGCCAACCGCCGCCGCGACCCCGCCGCCCGGGGCTGGCTCACGCCCTTCCTGCACTACAAGGGCTTCCACGCCCTCTCCTGGCACCGGGTCGCGCATGGGCTCTGGCAGGAAGGCCGCTTCGACCTGGCCCTCTACCTCCAGAGCCGCTGCTCCCTCGTCTTCGGCGTGGACATCCACCCCGCCGTGCCCGTCGGGCGCGGGGTGTTCATCGACCACGCGACCGGCGTGGTGGTGGGCGAGACAGCGGTGATCGGGAACGACGTCTCGATCCTGCAGGAGGTGACGCTCGGCGGCACCGGCAAGCAGCGCGGCGACCGGCACCCGAAGGTGCGGGACGGCGTGCTCCTCTCGGCCGGCGCCAAGGTGCTGGGCAATATCGAAATCGGGCGCGGCGCCAAGGTGGGCGCGGGCAGCGTGGTGCTGGCCAACGTGCCGCCCTGCGCCACCGTCGCCGGCGTGCCCGCCCGGGTGGTGGGCTGGTGCCGGGACGCCGTGCCGGCCCTCGCCATGGACCAGAGCCTTCCGCCAGGGACGGCCTGAGGCGGCCTTTTGCTTTGGGCTGATGGTCTGTCCCGGGGAGAGGAAGAAGGAATTCTTCCTCTCCCCGGACCCGTCGAAGGCAGTGCCTTCGACCCATCATCTTTTTCTAGAAGTTTGGAAGCACGGGGCTGACGGAGCGCCTCGGGTCCATGACCCGAGGCGACTGCATGGGCAGGAAAAGCACCCGCCACCAGCGACCCCGCCGATCAACGGTATCCACGGCAGTCCGATGGGGTTCCAAGGGCCTCAGGCCCTTGGCGGGTCGAGGGCGGAGCCCTCGGCATTACACCCCGTTCATCTCGTTCCCACATGGATACGAATTCACATGCCGCCTGCCGGAACCCCTGCCATGATCTTCAGGTCACAGGGGAATGTGAGGCCACAATGCGTTGGATCATCGGTGCTTTGTTTGTTGCTGCTTTCGCCAGCCTCGGCGGCGCGAGCCATGCGGTCACCCCGGGCGCCATGACCGCCACGGTCGAGTCCGCCCGTGAGGCGACGACCTCCGTGACCGAGGTGGCCACCCGCCGCCGTCCGGCCACGCATCGCCGCATCACGCGCCACCGCCGCCCGGCGGTCACGCGCTAAGCCTCCATTCTTCAGGGGGGCAGAAAGGCGAAGGGCCCGGCGGGAAACCGCCGGGCCCTTTCCATGTCAGCCGCTCACACGTTGAAGCGGAAGAGCAGGACGTCGCCGTCCTTGACGACGTATTCCTTGCCTTCCACCCGCATCTTCCCGGCCTCCTTCGCGCCCTGCTCGCCGCCCAGCGCCACGAAGTCGTCGAAGGCGATGGTCTCGCAGGCGATGAAGCCGCGCTCGAAGTCGTTGTGGATGACGGCAGCGGCCTGCGGAGCCTTTGTGCCGCGGTTAATGGTCCAGGCCCGCGATTCCTTCGGCCCCACCGTGAAATAGGTGATGAGGCCGAGCAGCTCGTAGCCGGCGCGGATGATGCGATCGAGGCCGCTATCCTTCAGCCCGAGGCTGTCCAGGAACTCCGCCCGGTCCGCATCCGGCATCTGGCTGATCTCGGCCTCGATGGCGGCGGAGACGATGACGGCCTTCGCGCCCTGGGCGCGGGCCATTTCCTCCACGCGGGCGGAATGGGCGTTGCCGGTGGCGGCCGAGCCTTCCTCCACGTTGCAGACATAAAGGACGGGCTTCGTCGTCATCAGCTGCAGCCGGGCGGCCGCGGCCTCCTCGCCCTTGGGCACGGCGGTGCGGGCGGGCTTGCCATCGGCCAGCGCGGCGACGATCGGCTCGGCCAGCGCCACGAAGGCCGCGCTCTCCTTGTCGCCGTTCTTCGCCTTCTTCTGGGCGGGAACCAGCCGCTTCTCGAGGCTGTCGAGGTCGGCGAGCATCAGCTCGGTCTCGACCGTCTCCGCGTCCCGCACCGGATCCACGCTGCCCTCGACATGGGTGATGTCCCCGTCCTCGAAGCAGCGGAGGACATGCACGATCGCGTCCACCTCGCGGATGTTGGCCAGGAACTGGTTGCCCAGCCCCTCACCGCGGGAGGCACCGCGCACGAGGCCGGCGATGTCCACGAATTCGAGGGAGGTCGGCACCTTCTTGATGGACTTGCCGATCCGCGCCAGCTCGTCCAGCCGCGGGTCGGGCACGGCCACGCGGCCGACATTCGGCTCGATGGTGCAGAAGGGATAGTTGGCGGCCTGGGCGGCGGCCGTCTGGGTGAGGGCGTTGAAGAGGGTGGACTTGCCGACATTGGGCAGGCCCACGATTCCGCAGTTGAAGCCCATGGTGGCCTGCTTTTCCTTGGCTATCGGAGGTTCGACGGGTTGGCGGTGGCTTACGCCGGGGTGGCGGGAAGGGCTAGGGCCTCATCCCTGGGTCAGCAGCGCGACCCGGGTCATGAAGTCCTCGGGCTTGCCCTCGGCCAGCAGCGGAGCGGCATCGGCCACGGCGTCCAGCAGCGTATCGAGCCATTCGGCATCCCCCTTGGCGAAGTTGCCGAGGACATGGCCATGCACCCGGTCCTTGTGCCCGGGATGGCCGATGCCCAGCCGGACACGCCAGAAATCGGGCGAGGAGAAGGCGCGCTGCATGTCCCGCAGCCCGTTATGCCCGGCCGCGCCCCCGCCCTTCTTCACCCGCACCTTGCCCGGGACGAGGTCCAGCTCGTCATGGAAGGCGGTGATGTCGGCCAGGGGGATCTTGAGGAAGGCGGCGGCGGCCTGCACGGAATCGCCGCTGGCATTCATATAGGTATGCGGCTTCAGCAGGACGATCCGCTGGCCGGCGATCTGCCCCTCGGAGGTCTGGCCCTTGAAGCGGCTGCGCCAGGGGCCGAAGCGGTGCCGGTCGGCGATCCGCTCCATGGCCATGAAGCCGATATTGTGCCGCTGCTTCGCATGCTCCGCGCCCGGATTGCCCAGGCCCACCCACAGAAGCATCCCATGACCCCATCAAAGGATGGGGCGCGCCGCTTCCGCGGGCGCGCCCCAAACTGACAGAAAAAGGAGGGGGCCCAGGGGAGTTCCCTCCCCCGGCCGCTCCTTACTTCTTCTTCGCGGGCGCGCCCTTGCCCTTGCCCTTGGCGTCGGCCGCCGGGGCGGCGGGGGCCGCGATGACCTCTTCCACCACCACGACCGGCGGGGCGATCGTCAGCACCACGAAGTCGCGGGCGATGGTCGGGGAGGTGCCCTGCTGATCCTTCACGTTCGACCAGCGCAGCGTGTCGCCGATCTCCGCGGTGGTCACATCCACCTCGAAACGCTCCGGCACGTTGTCGGGGTCGGACAGAACCTCGAGGTCACGGCGGACCAGGTTGGCAACGCCGCCCGCCTTGATGCCGGGGGACACGTCCTCGCCGATCAGGTGCACGGGCACCTTCACGCGGATCTTCTGGCCAGCGGCCAGGCGCTGGAAGTCCACATGGATCGGCTGGTCCGAAACCGGGTGGAACTGCACGTCGCGCATCAGGCAACGCACGGGCTCGGCACCGGCCACCGCCACCTCATACAGGTGGGACTGCCAGCCGCCCTTGTGCAGCTCCTTCATCACGTCACGCGGGTCGAGCGACAGAAGGGTGGCCTCCTGCTTCGCCCCATAGATCACTGCGGGGACCATGCCCCCACGCCGGGTCGCGCGCGCCGCCCCCTTACCGGCCCGCTCGCGCGCCGCGGCCTCGATCCGAATGGTCTGGACCATTGCCGTCATTCCTTCGCGAATTGGGTTTCCTTCCGCGCCGCCATGCAGGCGCGCGAAAACACGCCGGCCTCCAGGGGTGCCGGCGTGGGGCGGGGTTTAGCGGGGGCGGGCGGCGGGGGCAAGGTTTCCGGCGGGCTTCCGGCCTTGGGCCTCGGCAGGCGCGTCGCCCGCCGCGCTTCTGGTTCGGGGCTGCTGGTCTGTCCCGGGGAGAGGAAGAAGGAATTCTTCCTCTCCCCGGACCCGTCGAAGGCAGTGCCTTGGACCATCATCTTTTTCTAGAAGTTTGGAATCACTCGCCTGACGGTGCGCCTCGGGTCATCGACCCGAGGCGACTGCAAATGCAGGAAGGGCACCGAGCAACCCGAGACCCCTTCGATCATCGTATCCACGGCAGTCCAATGGGGTTCCAAGGGCCTCAGGCCCTTGGCGGGTGGAGGGCGGAGCCCTCCGTCGAAGACCCCGAACCAGATCCGCCCCGGGCGAAGGGAAAGCTGGACCTCAGCCGGCGGCTTCCCGCGTCTCCGGCATTGCCAGCCACACCACGAGCACCGAGAGCATTCCGATCCCGGCCAGAAGCGCGAAGGCGGTTCCCGCGCCGAACCATTCCGCCGCCAGGCCGGCCAGGGTGGTGCTGAGCGTGCCGCCGATGCCCACCGCCAGGCCGAAAAGGCCGAGGCAGAGGTTGAAGCGGTTGGTGCCGCGCGTCAGGTCCGCCGCCAGCAGGGGCAGCATGACGCCGAGCCCCGCGGCGCTGATGCCGTCCAGCGCCTGGACGAGGATGAGCCAGGCCGGTCCTTCCACCAGCATCAGCAGCAGGCCGCGCGCGGGCAGGGCGGCGAAGCCGATCAGCAGGGCCAGCCGCCGCCCGCGCCGTTCCGCCAAGCGCCCGATTCCGGGCGCGATGGCGGCCATGATGAGCTGGGGGGCGATGATGCAGGCGGCGATGATGAGGTTGGCTTCGTCGCCCGCGTTCCGCGTCACCTGCGTGCCCGCCAGGGGCAGCATGGCGGCGTTGGACAGGGTGAAGAGGCCGCAGCACAGGGCGAAGACCAGCACGCCGCGGCTGCGCAGCAGCGTGCCCAGGCCGCGCAGTGCGCCCCCTTCCCGCTCCTCGGGCCGGGGCGGGTGCAGATCGGCGGGGCGGATCGCCGCCAGGGCGATCAGGCTCGGGATGCAGAGGGCGGCGGTGAGCCAGAAGACCGAGGCACCGGAGATCCAGGTGCCGGCCGCCCCCAGCACGCCCGCCGCCACGCCGCTGCCCACCGCGGCATAGCGGGCATTGCGGCCGAGGCGCTCCCCCAGGGCCTGCCGCCCGACGAGCGCCAGGCTGATCGCCGCGATGGAGGGGCCGAGGATGCAGGAGGCGATGCCGTGCAGCACCTCGGAGATCATCACCGGCAGGGTTTCGGGCAGCAGGGCGAGCAGCAGGGCGGAGGCGGCGATGGCCAGCAGCGCCAGCGCGGCGGCGAGGCGCTTGTTGGGCGTCGCGTCCACCATCGCCCCGGCGGGCACCTGCATCGCCATGGTGACGAAGGCGCCGACGCTCAGCGCCAGCCCGATCTCCAGCTCGGTCCAGGCATGGGCCGTGAGATAGACGGCGATGAAGGGTCCAAAGCCCGTCTGGACGTTGGACATGAAGAAGTTCAGCCAGTCGAGGCCGCGCCCGCTGCGCCCTGCCACGCGCGTCCTGTCCTAGTCTGGTTGCGCGGTTTGAGCGCCGGCGGAGGGTGCGGGTTGCGGGGGGTCCGCCGGGGCGGGGCCGGGGGTGGCCTCCGGGGCGGGCGGCGCGGCCACGACCACGGGCTCTCCCTCCTTGTAGTCGGGGAAGGCGCGCATCTGGTCCCGGGTCAGCTCCAGCCGCACGATCTCGGGCGAGAAGCGGAGCGTGCGCCAGGCCACGGCCACGCGGCGGCGTCCGACGCCGAGGAAGCCGCCATAATCCAGCACGGCCGCGCGGGGCTGGCCGTTGTCGTCCAGCAGAACGTTGACGATGCGGCCGACCACATCGCCCGAGGGGCCGGTCACCTCCCGCCCGATGATCCGCTGGGAGGCTTCGCGCGGCAGCTCCTCGCGCGCCGCCGGGGTCCGGGCGGCTGCCGGCGGCGCGGCGGGCCTGTCCTGCGCGCGCGCCTCCTGCGCGGCCCAGGCCAGGGACAGGGTCAGGGCGAGCAGAAGGGTGGCGTGCCGGGCGCGGCAGGGGGGGAGGCAGCGCATGGGGCGCCACCCTAGAGCATCCGCCCCGCCGGCCGAAACCGGCCGCGCCCGGAAATCCGGGCGCGTCACCGGGTTCAGGCCTCCACCGGCACCTGCACCTCGGTCGTCCAGCCATGCGCGTCGTTCGTGCGGCCGTACTGGATGCCGACGATCGCGTCATACAGCTTCTGGGTCAGGGCGCCGGTCTGGCCGTTGGAGATGACGATCTTCTCGCCCTTGTAGCCCAGCTCGCCCACCGGGGAGACGACGGCGGCGGTGCCGGTGCCCCACATCTCGCGCAGCGTGCCGTTGCGCCCGGCCTCCATCACCTCGTCGATCGTGATCCGGCGCTCGCTCACCTTCACGCCCCAGTCCCGCAGGAGCTGGAGGATGGAGCTGCGCGTCACGCCGTCCAGGATGGTGCCGGCCAGCGGCGGGGTGATCACCTCGTCCCCGATCTGCATCATGATGTTCATGGTGCCGACCTCGTCGATGGCCTTGCGCTCGATCGCATCCAGCCAGAGCACCTGTGTGTAGCCCTGGCGCTCGGCATCGCGCTGCGCGGCGAGGGAGGCGGCGTAGTTGGCGGCGGTCTTCGCCTCGCCCAGCCCGCCGGCGACCGCCCGCACATACTTGTCCGTCGCGAGGATGCGGACCGGCTTCACCCCTTCCTTGTAGTAGGAGCCGACCGGCGAGCAGATGATGAAGTAGGTGTAGCGATGGGCCGGATGCACGCCGAGCATCACCTCGGTCGCGATCACGGTCGGGCGGATATAGAGCGACGTGCCCGGGGCGGAGGGCACCCATTCATGGTCGGCCGCCACGATCGCCTCGAAGGAGCGGCGGACAAGGTCCGCATCCATTTCGGGAATGCAGAGCGCGGCGCAGGACTTGTTGAGCCGCCGCGCATGGCGCTCCGCCCGGAAGAGGCGGATCCTGCCGTCCGGGCCGCGGAAGGCCTTCAGCCCGTCGAACACCGCCTGGCCGTAATGCAGGACGGAGGTGGCCGGATCCATGGTGAAGGAGCCGTAGGGCACGACCCGCGGGTCGTGCCAGCCGCGCCCCTCCTCGTAATCCATCAGGAACATGTGGTCCGTGAAGACCTTCCCGAAGGACAGGGAGGCATCATCCGGGCGCGCCTTGGGCGCGTGGGTCCGGGTCAGGCTGATTTCCGTGGTCATGGCACCGATCACCCATCCTGCGCAATATTGTTGCTCTGGATGTCATCCTAGCGCAACGCAAAGGGCAGCGGAAACCGCAGGCGCGCATTCCTCCTATGTGCGTGGGTCAGGGTTGTTGACCTATGAGGGCCGGCTCAGTGCCCCGGTGCCAAGCTCGCCCCGTCCCGCTGATGCGTGCCCAGCCGCTCCACCATGCTGGCCGAGGCGGCGTTCAGCCCCTCCACCTCCACCGCCACGCCCTGATGCCGCAGCTTCAGCACCACCCGGTCCAGCGCGCCGATCGCGGTGATGTCCCAGAAATGGGCGGCGCTGAGATCGATCACCACGCGCTCCACCCCCTCGCGGAAGTCGAAGGCGTCGTGGAAGGCGCCCGCCGTGGCGAAGAAGATCTGGCCCGTGACCCCGTAGGTCCGGGTGGTCCCCGCCGCGTCCAGCATGGAGGAGACGGCGAAGGCGCGCGTCACCTTATGGGCGAAGAACAACCCGCTCAGCAGCACGCCCACCAGCACGCCCTGGGCCAGGTTGTGGGTGGCCACCACCACGGCGACGGTGGCCAGCATGACGAAGCTGGACTGGCGGGGGTTGGTCACCAGCGCCCGCAGCGAACCCCAGCGGAAGGTGCTGACCGAGACGAAGATCATCACCGCCACCAGCGCCGCCATCGGGATCAGCCGCACCCAGTCGCTCAGCACGAGGATGAGGAAGAGCAGGAACAGCCCGGCCCAGAGGGTGGAAAGCCGCCCGCGCCCGCCGGAGGTCACGTTGATCACGGATTGGCCGATCATGGCGCAGCCCGCCATCCCACCGAACAGCCCGGCGACGATATTGGCCAGGCCTTGGCCCCGGCATTCCCGGTTCTTGTCGCTGGCCGTGTCCGTCATCTCGTCGACGATGGCGGCGGTCATCAGCGATTCCAGCAGCCCGACCATGGCGAGCGTCGCGCTGTAGGGCAGGATGATCAGCAGCGTGTCCAGGGTCAGCGGTACGTCCGGCAGGAAGAAGCTGGGCAGCTCCGTGGGCAGCTCGCCCATGTCGCCAACCGAGCGCAGGTCCAGCCCCAGCGACACGGCAATGGCCGTGCCGAGGACGATGGTGACCAGCGGCGCGGGAATCGCCTTGGTGAGGAGGGGCAGCAGGTAGATGACCGCGAGCCCGCCCGCGACCATGGCATAGAAGACCGGTCCCGCGCCCTCGAACTCCGGCAGCTGGGCCATGAAGATGAGAATGGCCAGCGCGTTGACGAAGCCGGTGATCACCGAGCCCGAGACGAAGCGCATGAGGTCGCCCAGCCGGAGATAGCCGGCCGCGATCTGCAGCAGGCCGGTCAGCAAGGTGGCGGCCAGCAGGTGGTCCAGCCCGTGCTGGCGGACGAGATCGACCATCACCAGCGCCATGGCGCCCGTCGCGGCCGAGATCATCGCCGGGCGGCCGCCCGCGAAGGCGGTGACCACCGCGATGCAGAAGGAGGCATAGAGCCCGACCTTCGGATCGACCCCGGCGATGATGGAAAAGGCGATCGCCTCAGGGATCAGGGCCAGGGCGACGACGGTGCCGGCCAGCAGGTCACGGGTGATGTTCGGCGACCACTCGGAGAGGGCACGTCGGGCAGCGGACATGGGGAATTCCAGAAAGCAGGCCCCGGGCAGGCAGGTGGCGCGGCGGGGGCATCGAACGGATCGGCGGCGGCAGGCCCGGCTCAGGCCGGGTTCCGCATGGAGTCAGGGGCGCGTGTTGCGCAGCGCGATCAGGATCCGGTTCACCCGGCCAAACTGGCAGAGGGGGTGCTGCGGCGCAACATGGAAGCCATCCTCCCCCGCCACCGGCCGATCACGAGAGCGCGGCCGGCTCCCTCGCCTTGGCGCGGGCGGCGGGCGGGGCGTCGTTCCTCGGCGCCAGCAGCCCGGGCGGCACGGCCCGCAGCAGCTCGGCCAACTGCTTCAGCAAGGGGGCCAGGGCGGAGGTCCTGCGCCAGAACAGGCCGATCTGGCGGCTGGGCTGGCTGTCCTCGAAACGCAGCAGATGCAGCTTGTCGGCATGCGGCGCCATGCCGCGCGCCGCGAGGGCCGGCATCAGCGTCACGCCCAGCCCGGCCAGCACCATCTGCCGCAGCGTCTCCAGGCTGGTCGCGCGGAACTCCGACTGCTCCTGCGCGCCCGAGAGCTGGCACACCTCCAGCGCCTGGTCCCGCAGGCAGTGCCCGTCCTCCAGCAGCATCAGGTTCTGGCGCGACAGCTCCTCCAGCCGCAGGCTCTCGCGCGCGGCCAGCGGGTGCTGCTTCGGCACGGCCAGCAGGAAGGGCTCCTCGAACAGGGGCTCGCCATGCAGGCTGGGGTCATGCACGGGCAGGGCGAGGATGGCCGCATCCAGCCGCCCCTCGCGCAGCCGCTCCAGCAGCTGGTCGCTCTTCTCCTCCGTCAGCAGCAGCTGCAACTGGGGGAAGCGCGCGCGGACCTGCGGCATCACCTCCGGCAGGAGATAGGGGCCGAGGGTGGGGAAGATCCCGAGCCGCGCCGTGCCCGCCTCCGGGCGGGACAGGCGCCGCGCGGCCTCCCGCATCCCGTCCATCTCGGTGAGGATCCGCCGCGCGCGGGCCACGGCATCCTGCCCGGCCGGGGTGGGCATCACCCGGCGCGGCGTCCGCTCGAAGAGGGTGACGCCCAGCTCCTCCTCCAGCTTGCGGATCTGGGTGGAGAGGGTGGGCTGGCTCACCAGGCAGGCCTCGGCGGCGCGCCGGAAGTTCCGGTGCTCCGCCAGGGCCACGATGTATTGCAGCTCACGAAGGTTCATGCGCGCTCCGTCCGGCGCTTCCCCGCCCCTGCCCGGCCTGAGGGCAGGGAGGGGGCGAGGGGCGCGGTCAGGCGGCCTTCGCTTCCGGGGCGGGCGCCTCTCCCGCCGCCGGGGCGGAGCTGCGGATCAGGTAGTCGAAGGCCGAGAGCGAGGCCTTCGCTCCCTCCCCCGCCGCGATGATGATCTGCTTGTAGGGCGTGGTCGTGCAGTCGCCGGCGGCGAAGACGCCGGGCAGCGAGGTCTGGCCATGGGCGTCCACGATGATCTCGCCGCGCGGGGAGAGGTCGAGCGTGCCCTTCAGCCATTCCGTGTTCGGCAGCAGGCCGATCTGCACGAAGATGCCCTCCAGCCGGATCGTGTGGTGCTCGCCGGTCACGCGGTCCTCATAGGTGAGGCCGGTCACCTTCTGGCCATCGCCCTTCACCTCCGTGGTGCCGGCGGAGACGAGGATCGTCACGTTCGGCAGGCTGCGCAGCTTGCGCTGCAGCACCTCATCGGCCCGCAGCTTGGTGTCGAACTCGATGAGCGTGACATGCTTCACGATGCCGGCGAGGTCGATCGCCGCCTCGACGCCGGAATTGCCGCCGCCGATCACCGCCACGTCCTTGCCCTTGAAGAGCGGGCCGTCGCAATGCGGGCAATAGGCCACGCCCTTGTTCTTGTAGATGTCCTCCCCCGGCACGCCCATGGAGCGCCAGCGCGCGCCGGTGGAGAGGACGACGCTCTTCGCATGCAGCGTGGCGCCGCCCGCCATGCGGACCGAGATCATGCCCTGGTCGAGGTTCAGCTCCTCGGCGCGCTGGAGGTTCATGATCTTCACCTCGTTCTCGCGCACATGCGTCTCGAGCGCCTGGGCCAGCTTCGGCCCCTCGGTATGCGGGACGGAGATGAAGTTCTCGATGCCCATGGTGTCCAGCACCTGGCCGCCGAAGCGCTCGGCCGCCACACCCGTGCGGATGCCCTTGCGCGCGGCATAGACCGCGGCCGCGGCGCCGGCGGGGCCGCCGCCGACGATCAGCATGTCGAAGGGCGCCTCGGCGGAGAGCTTCTTCGCCTCGCGCGCGGCGGCGCCGGTGTCGAGCTTGGCGACGATCTCCTCGACGCCCATGCGGCCCTGGCCGAAGACCTCGCCGTTCAGATAGATGGTCGGCACGGACATCACCTGCCGCGCCTCGACCTCCTGCTGGAACACCGCGCCGTCGATCGCGACATGCTTGATGCCGGGGTTCAGCACGGCCATCAGGTTCAGCGCCTGCACCACCTCGGGGCAGTTCTGGCAGGACTGGGAGAAATAGGTCTCGAAGGTGAACTCGCCGTCCAGATCCTTGATCTGGTCGATCACGGCCTGTTCCAGCTTCGGCGGATGCCCGCCCACCTGCAGCAGCGCGAGGACGAGCGAGGTGAACTCATGCCCCATGGGCAGGCCCGCGAAGCGCAGGCTGATGTCATGCCCTGGGCTGGTCAGCGCGAAGGAGGGAGCGCGCTCACCATCCTCATGGTTCTCGACGACCGAGATGTTGGAGGAGACGGACTGCACGTCGTGCAGCAGCGCCAGCATCTCCCTGGACTTCGGGCTGTCGTTCACCGAGGCCGTGATCTGGATGGGACGGACCACGCGCTCCAGATAGGCCTTGAGCTGAGTCTTCAGATTGGCATCCAGCACGAGGGGGCGCTCCGGCAAGGAATTCGGGGAGGGGGGCGAGGGGAAGGAGCCGCCTGCCCCGGGGGAAGGGCAGGCGGCAACGCGGCGGCTCAGATCTTGCCGACGAGGTCCAGCGACGGGGCGAGGGTCTGCTCGCCCTCCTGCCACTTGGCCGGGCAGACCTCGCCCGGATGGGCGGCGACATACTGGGCGGCCTTGATCTTGCGGATCAGGTCCTCGGCATTGCGGCCGATGCCCTCGGCGGTGATCTCGACGGCCTGGATGATGCCCTCGGGGTCCACGATGAAGGTGCCACGGTCGGCCAGGCCCTGGCCCTCACGCAGGACCTCGAAGTTGCGGCTGATCTCATGGGTCGGATCGCCGAGCATCGTGTACTGGATCTTCGCGATCGTCTCGGAGGCGTCGTGCCAGGCCTTGTGGACGAAATGCGTGTCGGTGGAGACGGAGTAGACCTCCACGTCCATCTTGCGCAGCGCCTCGTAGTGGTCGGCCACGTCGCCCAGCTCGGTCGGGCAGACGAAGGTGAAGTCAGCGGGGTAGAAGAAGAACACGGCCCAGCTGCCGAGAACGTCGTTCTCGGTCACCTCGATGAACTTGCCCTGCTTGTAGGCCTGGGCCTTGAACGGCTTGATCTTGGTGTTGACGAGAGACATGCGGGCTCCTTTGCCATGCGCCGCGGCGACCACGCGGCTTCGCGAGACCGGAAGCTATCGCACCGCACCCCATATGCCAAATAGATAAGAATTTGAATTTTGATAGACAGTAGCTATCGCAGTCCGGGGCTGGGCAGCCGCCGCCTTTGAAGCGGCATTGCCCTTTCCAGGCGTGAGATCGGGCCCTGTCCGGCCCGCGGATGGGCTCTCTGGCCGGGAACGGCACGCTTCCCGCCCCCTGCTCGGAGCAAAGGCCCAGCAAAGAAAACGCCGCCGGGGTTCCCCCCGGCGGCGCCTTCGATTCGGCGGTGATGCGGCCCTAGGTCAGGCCGCGATGGCCTTCACCATGGTCGAGCCCAGCGCCGCCGGGCTGTCGGCCACATGCACGCCCGCCGAACGCATCGCGTCCATCTTCGCCTCGGCCGTGTCCTTGCCGCCGGAGATGACGGCGCCGGCATGGCCCATGCGGCGGCCCGGAGGGGCGGTCGCACCGGCGATGAAGCCGACGACGGGCTTGTAGGTCTTGGAACCGGGCTTGTTCTCCCGGCCCAGGAACTCGGCCGCGATGATCTCGGACTGGCCGCCGATCTCGCCGATCATGACGATCTGCTTCGTCTCGGGGTCGGCCAGGAACATCTCCAGCACTTCCTGGAAGTCCGTGCCCTTCACCGGGTCACCGCCGATGCCGACGCAGGTGGACTGGCCAAGCCCGGCCGCCGTGGTCTGCGCCACCGCCTCATAGGTCAGCGTACCCGAGCGTGACACGATGCCGACCGAGCCGCGCTTGTGAATATGGCCCGGCATGATGCCGATCTTGCAGGCTTCCGGCGTGATCACGCCCGGGCAGTTCGGCCCGATCAGGCGGGACTTGCTGCCGGACAGCGCGCGCTTGACCTTCACCATGTCCAGCACCGGGATGCCCTCGGTGATGCAGATGATGAGGGGCACCTCGGCCGCGATCGCCTCCAGGATGGAGTCGGCCGCGAAGGGCGGCGGCACGTAGATGACGGAGGCATCGGCCCCGGTCTTCTCCACGCAATCCGCCACGGTGTCGAAGACGGGCAGGCCGATATGGGTCTGGCCGCCCTTGCCCGGCGTCACGCCGCCCACATAGTTCGTGCCGTAGGCGATGCCCTGCTCGGCATGGAAGGTGCCCTGGCTTCCGGTGAAGCCCTGGGTCATGACCTTCGTGTGCTTGTCGACGAGAATGGCCATGATCAGGCAGCCTTCTTCACGGCGGCGACAACCTTCTGCGCGGCGTCGGCCAGGTTGTCGGCGGGGATGATCGCCAGGCCGGATTCGGCCAGGATCTTCTTGCCCAGCTCGACATTCGTGCCCTCGAGGCGAACCACCAGCGGCACGGAAAGCGAGAGGTTCTTGCTCGCCGCCACGATGCCCTCGGCGATCATGTCGCACTTGGCGATGCCGCCGAAGATGTTGACGAGGATCGCCTTGACGTTGCTGTCCGAGGTGATGATCCGGAACGCCTCGGTGACGCGCGCGGCATTCGCCGTGCCGCCGACATCGAGGAAGTTCGCGGGCGAGGAGCCGTAGAGCTTGATGATGTCCATCGTGGCCATCGCCAGGCCGGCGCCGTTCACCATGCACCCGATCTCGCCGTCCAGCGCGACGTAGTTCAGGTCGTTCTTGACCGCGTCCAGCTCCTTCGGGTCCATCTCCGTGTCGTCACGGAGCGCCTCGAGGTCCTTGTGGCGGAACAGCGCGTTGTCGTCGAAGGAGACCTTGGCGTCGAGCGCCACGATCTCGCCCGCGCCGGTCACGACCAGAGGGTTGATCTCGACGATCGCCATGTCGAGCGCCGTATAGGCCTCATACATCGCGGTCACGAACTTCACGAAGGTGCCGACCTGCTTGCCCTCGAGGCCCAGCCCGAAGGCGAGCTTGCGCGCGGCCCAGGGATAGAGGCCGGAGGCCGGGTCGATCGCGACCTTCAGGATCTTCTCGGGGTGGTTCTCGGCCACCTCCTCGATCTCCATGCCGCCCTCGGTCGAGGCCATCACCGTCACGCGGCTGGTCTCGCGGTCGAGCAGGATGGAGAGGTACAGCTCGCGCTTGATGTCGCAGCCGGCCTCCACATAGACCTGGTTCACGACCTTGCCCTCGGGCCCGGTCTGCTTGGTCACCAGCGTGTGGCCGAGCATGGCCGCCGCCGCCTCCTTGGCCGCCTCGGGCTTGACGACGCGCACGCCGCCCTTGCCGTTCGGATCGTCCTTGAAGCGCCCGGCGCCGCGGCCGCCGGCATGGATCTGGCTCTTCACCACCACCACGGGCCCGGGCAGCTTCTTCGCCGCCGCCTCGGCTTCCTCGGGGGTCTTCGCCACGTAGCCGTCGAGCACTGCAACGCCGTAGCGCTTCAGCAGCTCCTTGCCCTGATATTCGTGGATGTTCATGCGGTCACCGCTTTCCTGATTCGGAAAGGGCCGGGGTTTCCCCCGGCCCGCTTCTCAGACGCCGAGGGCCTTGAAGTCCTCGACGAGCTTCTTCACCGCATCGCAGGACTTGTCGAAGGCGGCCTTCTCCTCGGCCGTGAACTCCACCTCGACGATGCGCTCCACGCCGCCCGCGCCGATCACCACGGGCACGCCGACATAGAAGTCGCGCAGCCCGTATTCGCCGTTCAGCATCACGGCGCAGGGCAGGACGCGCTTCTTGTCCTTCAGGTAGCTCTCGGCCATCGCGATGGCAGAGGCGGCCGGGGCGTAGAAGGCCGAGCCCTTCTCGAGCAGCTTCACGATCTCGCCGCCGCCATTGGCGGTGCGGTTGACGATCGCGTCGATCTTCTCCTGCGTCGTCCAGCCCATCTTGATGAGGTCCGGCACCGGGATGCCGGCCACCGTGGAGTAGCGGGTCAGCGGCACCATCGTGTCGCCATGGCCGCCCAGCACGAAGGCCGTCACGTCCTCGACCGAGACGTTGAACTCCTGGGCGAGGAAGAGGCGGAAGCGGGCGCTGTCGAGCACGCCGGCCATGCCGACCACCTTATGCGCCGGCAGGCCGGACTTCTGCTGCAGCGCCCACACCATCACGTCGAGCGGGTTGGTGATGCAGATGACGAAGGCGTCGGGCGCGTACTGCTTGATGCCCTCGGCCACCTGGCCCATCACGCCGGCATTCTTGGTCAGCAGGTCGTCGCGGCTCATGCCCGGCATGCGGGGGAAGCCGGCGGTGACGATGATGACATCGGCGCCCGCGATGGCGGAGTAGTCGGAACCACCCGTCATGTGGCTGTCGAAGTCATCGACGGGGCTGGACTGCATGATGTCCAGCGCCTTGCCGGCGGCGACGCCCCCGAACACGTCGAAGAGCACGACATCGCCGAGCTCCTTCAGGCCGATCAGGTGGGCGAGCGTGCCGCCGATATTGCCGGCGCCGATGAGGGCGATCTTCTTGCGGGCCATGGGGGGTCCTTGCCAGAGGGCTCTAGAGCTTGGGCGATGTTCAGCCTTGCCACTTGCGGCAAGTGCGAAGGGACGCGCCGTGGATTAGCCGGGGTTGGCGCCCCCGGCAAGGCGGGGGGGCAGCGCCCCCCGTTCCTTCCCCTGCGGAAAGGGCCGTCCCACCCCCGCGGGCGGCCCCGCCCCCTCTACTTGCCGGAACCTTTCAGCAGTTCCTGGAGGAGTCGGTTCGTCTCGGCCTGGGCCTTCACCATCTCGGCCACATGATGGACCAGTTCCGCCATCATGGACTCGGTGGTTCTTACCGGCGCCTGGGCCATTCCGCTCGCTCCCTCCGTTGGTGCGAGCATGATTTCATGGTGGGAAAAGGGCCGCAATGAGCCCCGTGCGATAAAAGAAGCCCACCCGCCAGCCCGCGGGCCAAGTGCCTGGCGGGCTGCAACATAGGTTAATGCCGCCCCGCCGGGCGAGGCCCCGGGCGGTCGGGCGGTGATCCCGCCGGCCGCCCGAAGCATCACATCGGCATGCAGCGGAAGGTGTCGGAATGGCCGCGGGCGAGAACGGCCATCGTGCCAGACGGGCAATCCATCTGCTCGCCATCGGCGGCGGGCAGACCGGCATGCCACACGCCCGAGCGACCCTCGGAGCGACCCTCGGAGCGCCCCTGGGCCCGGGCCGGCTTCCCGGCCTTGCCGCCACGGCCGGGCAGCGAAGCCGCCGCGGCCGGCGCAGAGAAGAGGCTCACCATCCGCAGGCCCGGGCGGCCGCTCTGCACGGCGGCCTGGCGGCGGTCCGCCGCGCGCGCCGCATCGCGGCGGCTGCCGGCGCGGGCCTGCAGGCGGCCGGGGCGGCTGGCCACGACCTGCCGCTCCGAACCGCGCGCGGCGGTGCGGACGGTGGCGCGGCCGGTCCGCTCGGCACGGGCCGAGCGGCTGGACGGCGCGATGGCGACCGGGCGGCGCGAGGCCGTCACGGCCGGGCGCGCGCTGGTCCGCGCGGGCGCGGCCACGCGGGCGGCCTTGCCCGAGGAACGCGCCTCGGCACGCCGTGCCCCGGCGGCTTCGGCCGGATGCGCGGCGGCAAGCGCCATGATCGCGGCGGCCGCGATGGCAAAGGAACGCAGCATGTCAAATCTCCCCCAAAATCCAGCCCCGGATCCCCGCCTGGCGCCCTGCCCCCTCAGGCCAGCGCCAGGCAATCCGGTGCCGGGCTACGTCACGTCAGATGCGGCAGGGCCAGGTAATCCTGGCTCTGCATTTCCATGAGGCGGGAGGCGGTGCGCTGGAATATCGCCGCCCCCTCCCCCTTCTCGTAGAGCTGGTCGGGCTCGGCCTCGGCCGAGGCGACCAGCTTGCAGCGGTGCTCGTAGAGCGTGTCGATGAGCGTCACGAAGCGGCGGGCCCGGTCGAAATTCTCCGGCCCCAGCCGTGGCACGCCGTCCAGCACGAGCGTGTGGAAATGGGTGGCGATGGCGAGGTAGTCGGCCGCGCCGAGGAAGACGCCGCACAGCGCCTCGAAATCGGCGCGGGCGACCCCGCGATGCGCCTGCGGCACCTCGACCTGCCGGCCGAGCACCGAAAGCGAGCAGGGCGCGCCATGGGCGACGCCCGAAAGCTCGAGAAAGGCCGCGTCGAGCGCGCGGGTGGCGCGGCCGTTCACCGGGCTGTGCCAGGTCGGCAGGCCGCGGATCCGGTCACGCCGGTAATCCTGAAGGGATTCGAGGTGCAGCACCTCCAACCGCTTCTGGATCATGGCGATGAAGGGCAGGAAGGCGTCGCGCCCCGGCTTGCCCTTGAACAGGTCGGCCGGCGCGGTGTTGGAGGTGGCCACCACCACCACGCCGCGGGCGAAGAGTGCCTCGAACAGCCGGCCGAGGATCATGGCATCGGTGATGTCATGCACCTGGAACTCGTCGAAGCAGAGCAGCGCCGCCTCGGCCACGATGCTGTCCGCCAGCGGCGGGATCGGGTCGGAGGCGTCCCCATGGGTCTTTCGGTATTCATGGATGCGCCGGTGGCACTTCTGCATGAAGGCGTGGAAGTGCTCGCGCTTCTTCCGCGGCACGTCCGCCGTCTCGAAGAAGAGGTCCATGAGCATGGACTTGCCCCGCCCCACCTCGCCGACGAGGTAGAGGCCGAGCGGCGGGCCGTCCGGCTGCTCGTCCACGGGCTTGCGGCGGAAGAAGCGGGCGAGAAGCCCCGGCTCCTCCTTGGTGGGCTCGGGCTTGGGGTCGTAGCCCCGCAGCCGGCGCCACAGGTCCTGCAGCGTTTCCGCCGCGTGCTCCTGGGCGGGATCCGCGCGCAATCCCCCCGCCGCCACGCGCGTGCGGTAGAGGGGAAGCGGGCCCTGCGACACAACCGGCGAAACGGCCGGGGCGAGGGCTGGTGCGGGCGTGTTGCCGTCCATCGGCCGCCGGTCTAGCCCGGTTCACAGGCCGCTCGCAACTTCGCGAACTGTGCTTTCTCAACCACCCTGTTGCCGAACTGCCGTGAAGAGACGGGTTCACTGAAGGGCGCCAAGGGGTTGAGAGCATTGGACGAAAACTGAAACGCAACGAACCGGCCGGGGCGGCCCGGCGGTCAGTCCGCGGTGATCCCCGCGGCCCGGACCACCGGCGCCCAGCGCGCGCTCTCGGCCGCGATGAAACGGCGGAAGTCCTCCCCCGGCATCGGATAGGGCACGGCCCCTTCCCGCTCGAGGCTCGCCACCAGCTCCGGCGTGCCGAGCGCCCCGAGGATCGCCTCCTCCAGCCGCGCCCGGATAGGCTCCGGCGTGCCATTCGGGACGAGGATCCCGTACCAGGCCGTCACGCGGTAGCCGGGCAGCGTCTCGGCCACGGTCGGCACCTCCGGCATGGAGGCGACCCGCCGGTCCCCGGTCACCGCCAGGGCGCGCAGCGCGCCGCCCCCGACCAGCCCCGCCACCGAGGGCAGGGTGCTGATCATCACCGGAATATGCCCGGCTGCCACGTCGGTCAGCCCCGGCGCCGCGCCGCGGAAGGGCACATGCGTCGCCTCCACCCCGGCCTGCTGCAGCAGCAGCGCCATGGCGAGGTGCCCCGCCGCGCCATTGCCGGGCGAGGCATAGGTCATCTGCCCCCTCCTGGCCCGGGCCTCCTCGATCAGGGCGGCCAGGGTGGCGGCCCCCGTCCCCGGCCCGGCCACGAGCACCAGCGGCGTCTCCGCCACCATCGCCACCGGGTCCAGCGCTGTCTGCGGGTTCACCTTCAGGTTCCGGCCGAACAGGGTGGGGTTCACGGTGATGGGGCCCTGATTGCCCATGAGCAGGGTCAGCCCATCCGGCCGGGCGCCCGCCACCAGCTCGGTGGCCAGGTTGCCGCCCGCGCCCGGCCGGTTCTCCACCACCACGGCCTGGCCGAGCGCGGCATTCAGCCGGGCGCCAAGGGCGCGCGCCACCGCATCCGTGCCGCCGCCGGGGGTGTAGGGGAGGACGAGGCGAAGCGGGCGATCGGGCCACCCCGCCGGGACCTGGCCCAGGGCCGGGGCAGCCGGCGCGGCCGCCGCGAGGGCCAGCAGGAGAGAGCGGCGCGACGGGAGCATGGGAGTCCTTCCTGGCTGTTCCTCTGCGGCCAGCATGGGGTGGAAGACGGCGGGAAAGGCAAGTGCGCCGCCTCCCGCCCCTAGGCCGCCACCCGCGCCTTGCCCCTGGCGGCGGCGGTATCCCGGACCGGGGGCAGCCCATAGAGGCGCCGGTACTCCCGGGTGAACTGGGGCACGCTCTCATAGCCCACCGCGAAGGCCGCGCTGCTCGCGCTGGCGCCTTCCGACCGCATCAGCCGCCTCGCCTCGATCAGGCGCAGCTGCTTCTGGAACTGCAGCGGAGAGAGGGAGGTCACCGCCCGAAAATGCTGGTGGAAGGAGGAGGGGCTCATCCCCGCCACGGCCGCCAGACGCTCGACCCGCAGGGGCCGGGCGAACTCGGCCCGGAGCAGCGCGACCGCGCGGGCGATGCGCTGCGCCTGCCCGCCCGGCCAACCGAGCCCCCGGATCGCCGCCCCGTGCCGCCCCGCCAGCAGCCAGTAATGCATCTCCCGCAGGAGCTGCGCGCCGAGCACCGGCACGGAGGCCGGACGATCGAGCAGCCGCATCAGTCGCAGGGCCGCATCCGCCACCTCGGCATCCGTGGGCTCCACCCGCACGGGCCCGCCAGCCGCCGGCACGGGATCGGCCAGGGACAGCAGCTCCGCGAGGACGGAGCGGTCGAGCTCGAGCACGAGGGAGAGATAGGGCGCCGCGATGCTGGCGCGCGTGATCTGGCTCACGGTCGGCACATCCGCCGTGATGAGCAGCGACTCGCCCGCCGCGAAGGAGAAGCCCTGCTTCCCCAGGGTGACATGCTTGCTCCCCTGGAGCACGAGGCAGGCGATCGGCCGGGAGATGTCATAGACGAGGCCGCTGGGCGCGGTCGCGCGCACGGCGGCAAGGCCGGGGATGGGGGTCTGCGCCAGGCCGGCCGCATCGGCATGGGCCTCCGCGTAACGGCGCACCGTATCCAGCAGGGTGGTCACGGCGGCGAAGCTAGCCCAGCGCGGCCGGGGCTGCACGGCCCTTCGTAGGATCAGGCAAGGAACCGCCAGCTTCCGGCAACACGGCCCGGCCCCGCCGGGCGATATGGGCGTGGTCACGCGAAAGGAGCTGGACCATGAGCAAGATCACCCTTGTCACCGGCGGCAGCCGCGGGCTCGGCCGCAACACCGCGCTCAGCATCGCCCAACGGGGCGGCGACGTCCTCCTCACCTATCAGAGCCGCGCGGAGGAGGCGCAGGCCGTCGTCGCCGAGATCGGGGCCATGGGCCGCAAGGCGGCCGCCCTCCAGCTCGACACGGGCGACACCGCCGGCTTCGGGCCCTTCGCCGCGCGCCTGCGGACGACCCTGCGGGAAGGCTGGGGGCGCGAGAGCTTCGACCACCTCGTGAACAATGCCGGCCATGGGGACTACGCCCTTATCGGCCAAACGACCGAGGCGCAGTTCGACCGGCTCGTGGATGTTCACTTCAAAGGGGTGTTCTTCCTCACCCAGGCGCTTCTGCCGCTCATCGCGGATGGCGGCCGCATCGTGAACCTCTCCTCCGGCCTCACCCGGCAGTGCTATCCCGGCTACGCCGCCTATGCGGCCGTGAAGGGCGCGGTCGAGGTGCTCACCCGCTACATGGCCAAGGAACTCGGCGCGCGCGGCATCGCGGCCAACACGGTGGCGCCGGGCGCGATCGAGACCGATTTCGGCGGCGGCGCCGTGCGCGACGATCCGGAGATCAACCGGGTCTTCGCGGAGATGACCGCGCTCGGCCGCGCTGGCGTGCCCGACGATATCGGCCCGATGATCGCGAGCCTCCTCTCCGCCGAGAACCGCTGGGTGAACGCCCAGCGGATCGAGGTCTCGGGCGGCCAGGGCATCTGAAGGCGTGCGCCGGCGGGGCCCTCCCCGCCGGCCGGCCGCCGGGCTAGTCGCCCCCTTCCACCGGAACATAGAGCTGCCCGCCCTCGCGGAACTTCCGCGCCATGGCCTCCATCCCCTCCTTCTGCGCCTCCGCCCGGATGTCGTGGGAGATGCGCATGGAGCAGAATTTGGGGCCGCACATGGAGCAGAAATGCGCGGTCTTATGCGCCTCCTTCGGCAGCGTCTCGTCATGGAAGCTGCGCGCCGTGTCGGGGTCCAGCGAGAGGTTGAACTGGTCCTCCCAGCGGAACTCGAAGCGGGCGCGGGAGAGGGCGTCGTCGCGGAGGCGGGCGGCCGGGTGCCCCTTGGCGAGATCGGCGGCATGGGCCGCGATCTTGTAGGTGATGACGCCCGTCTTCACGTCATTCCGGTCGGGCAGGCCCAGATGCTCCTTCGGTGTGACGTAGCAGAGCATCGCCGTGCCGAACCATCCGATCATCGCGGCGCCGATGCCGGAGGTGATGTGGTCGTAGCCCGGCGCGATATCGGTGGTCAGCGGCCCGAGGGTGTAGAAGGGCGCCTCTCCGCAGACCGCCAGCTGCTTGTCCATGTTCGCCTTGATCTTGTGCAGGGGCACATGGCCCGGGCCCTCGATCATCACCTGGCAGTCCTTCGACCAGGCAATCTTCGTCAGCTCGCCCAGCGTCTCCAGCTCCGCGAACTGCGCGGCATCGTTGGCATCCGCGATGGAGCCCGGCCGCAGCCCGTCGCCGAGGGAGAAGGACACGTCATAGGCGCGGAGGATGTCGCAGATTTCCTCGAAATGCTCGTAGAGGAAGCTCTCGCGGTGATGGTGCAGGCACCACTTGGCCATGATGGAGCCGCCACGGGAGACGATGCCCGTCACGCGGCTCGCGCTCAGCGGCACATGCGCCAGGCGCACGCCGGCATGGATGGTGAAGTAGTCCACCCCCTGCTCGGCCTGCTCGATCAGCGTGTCCCGGAACACCTCCCAGCTCAGCTCCTCGGCGATGCCGCCCACCTTCTCCAACGCCTGGTAGAGCGGCACGGTGCCGATGGGGATGGGGGCGTTGCGGAGGATCCAGTCGCGGATGTTGTGGATGTTGCGGCCGGTGGAGAGGTCCATCACCGTGTCCGCGCCCCAGCGGATCGCCCAGACCATCTTCTCCACCTCCTCCGCCATGGAGGAGGTGACGGCGGAGTTGCCGATATTGGCGTTGATCTTCACCAGGAAGTTGCGGCCGATCGCCATCGGCTCCAGCTCGGGGTGGTTGATGTTGGCGGGGATGATGGCGCGGCCGCGCGCCACCTCCTCCCGCACGAAGTCCGGCGTGACGAAATCCGGGATGGCGGCGCCGAAATCCTCGCCGTCCCGCTCCAGCCTCGCCCGGATCTCCGCGCGGCCCAAGTTCTCGCGGATGGCGACGTATTCCATCTCCGGCGTGACGATTCCCGCGCGGGCATAGGCGAGCTGCGTCACCGCGCGCCCGGCCTTCGCGTGCAGCGGCCGGTGCCGCAGGGGGAAGGCCGGGGTGAGATGGCTGCCGGAGACGAAGCCGTTATCCTCCGGCCGCACCGCGCGCCCCTCTCCCTCCTCCACATCGCCCCGCGCCTCGATCCAGGAGCGGCGCAGGCGCGGCAGGCCGCGTTCGATGGCGATCTCGGCGGTGGGGTCCGTATAGGGGCCGGAGGAATCATAGACGGTGACGGGCCGCTCGCCCGCGCTGGGATGCAGCGCGATCTCGCGCATGGGCACGCGGATCTGCGGGTGCAGCACCCCCGGCCTGAACACCTTGGTGGAGGCGGGCAGCGGCCCGGTGGTGACCTGCGGCACGCCGGGCCGCGTGGTGGTTTCAGTGGACATGCGCCAGAGCTCCTTCGCCTTCGCGACGGACCCAGCGCTGGACTGCAAAGATGGAAGGTTGCCGCACGGAATCCCGGCAGGGATCTCCTTCAGGCAGCCGCACCGTCCCTACGCCAGCATGAACTGGATCAGGTTCATCGGGTCACGGCGCTGCCTCTCGGCCAGCCGTATCTCAGCCCCTTGACGGGACCCCCCGGGTGAGGCGCGCAGCCTCGGCCCGCAAGGCGCGGATTGTCAACTCTACAGGCCAGCGCCCCCATCGAGCGCGATCGCCTGCCCCGTGACGTTCGCGGCGGCGGGGGAAAGGAGATAGGCGGCCATGGCCGCCACCTCCTCCGCCCTGGTGATGCGCCGGGTCGGCGTGCCCGAGGCGGCCTCCTCGGCCGTCATGCCCAGCTCCCCCCATCGGGCCCGGGCCATCTCCGTCTCCACCCATCCCGGGCAGAGGGCGTTCACGGTGATTCCGCGGGGGGCGAGGCGCAGCGCCAGCGCGCGCATCAGCCCGATCACCCCGTGCTTGGCGGCGGAATAGGCCACCTGGTCCGGCACGGCGCGCAGGCCGAGCACGGAGGAGAGGAAGACGATCCGCCCCTCCCCATCCGGCAGCCGCCTCGCCGCCCCCTCCGCGCAGCGCCAGGCGCCGTCGAGATTGGAGGCGATGATGCGGCGCCAGTGCTCCTCATCGGCCTCAGGCGGATCGCCGCCGGCCACGCCCGCCGCCAGGATGGCCGCGCGCAGCGGGCCCGCCTGCGCGAAAAGCGCGCGCACGGACGCCGCATCGGTCACGTCGCAGGCGAGGAAACGCACGCCCTCCGGCAGCGCCCCCTCCGGCGCGCGGCGTGCCGCCGCGACCACCGGCACCCCCTGCCCCGCCAGCAGCCGCGCGCAGGCCAGCCCGATGCCGCGCGTGCCGCCCGTGACGAGAACGGCGCTCACGCCGCCGTAGTCCCGCCATCCACGGGCATGACGATGCCCGTCACGAAGCTCGCATGGTCCGAAAGCAGGAAGGCCACCACCGCCGCGATCTCGCGCGGATGCGCGAAGCGCCGCTGCGGCACCGCCTCCGTATAGGCCGCCTCGGAGGCGGGGCGCGACGGATCGCGCGCCGCCAGATCCGCGATCACCGCGCGCAGCATCGGCGTGTCGGTGCTGCCGGGCGCGATGGCATTGAAGCGAACGCCCCGAGACGCGAAATCGAGCGCCGCCGAGCGCGTCATCTGCGCCAGCGCCGCCTTCGAGGCGCCATAGGCCGCGCTGGCCGGCTTGCCGATCAGCGCCTGGTCGGAGGCGATGTTCACCACCGCGCCCCCCTGCTTCAGCAGATGCGGCAGCGCCGCCTGCATCACCGCGAAGGGCGCCAGCCAGTTCACGCGCATGATCCGCTCGGCCTCGTGCAGCGGCGTGTCCAGCAGCGTGCCGATCATCGTGTCGCCGGCATTGTTCACCAGCAGCTCGATCCCGCCCATGCGCGCCGCCGCCGCTTCCACCGCGGGCGCGATGGAAGCGGTGTCGAGCAGGTCGTGCTCCGGCCGGTCGAGCCCTTCCACCACCGCGCCGGACGCCTCCAGCACCGCCAGGATGGCGGCGCCGATCCCGCCCCGATGGCCGGTGACGAGGGCGCGCTTCCCCGCGAGCCCCGTCTGCGCGATCCCGGTCAACGGGGTGGGCACGGCATCCATCAGGCCCAAAGGCCCTTGGCCGCCAGCCAGTCCTGCACCAGCGCCGCCACCTCGTCGCCGTTGCGGTCCATCATCACCATGTGGCTGTTCCCCTTGATGCCGCGCTCGGGCAGGTCCACCACATCCACCGTGCCGCCCGCCGCGCGCACCGCCTCAGCAAAGCGGATGCCATTGGCGCGGATGGTGGGCCAGCGCGCATCCTGCGCGATGTAGTCCCCATAGATCATCAGCACCGGCACGTCCTTCAGCGCCGCCACCTTGGCCGGGTCGCCCACCGCCGCCGGCTCCACCAGCACCAGGGCACGCACCTTATCCGCCCGCTCCTGCGCGGCACGCCAGCCGAACAGCCCGGCCTGGCTGTGCGCCATCACTACGCTCGGCCCCACACGGTCCAGCAGGGCGAGATAGGCGTCCAGCGTCAGCGCATCGGTGGTGGTGAAGCGCGGCACGCATTGGCGCACGAAGTTGCGGTAGCTTGCGTCATCCGCCGGGAACTGGTTGCCCGGTAGGGTGGTCTTGCGCGCATAGGAACCGGGGCCGTCGCCGATGCGGAAGCGCTCATAGGGATTGTCGAGCGTGAGGAAGACGGGCTGCCCGCCCGTGACCTCCGGCAGCATCGTCCAGCCGGAGCGCCCGCGCTCCACGGCGTCCGAGACATAAACGGGCCAGCCGCGGCGGAGGAAGAAGTGCTGCCATCCCTCGCGCCCGTCCGGCGTGTTCTCCCAGGTCACGCCGGTCAGCCCACCGCCATGCCACATCATCAGGGGGACACGGCCACGGGCCGGCTCGGGAATCATGTACTGCGCGTACATGCCGCCGATGAGATAGGTGCCGTTCGGATCCACCTTCGCGGGCACGCCGCCGGGGGAGAACAGAACCTCCCGCACCGGCTGGCCGGACACCACATGCTCCTTCCCGCCGACATGGAAGGAACCCCAATCCGCCAAGGTGACCGGCCGCTTCGCCGTAACCGGCGCGGCAGGCGCCAGCTGGGCCTCGCCCGCCCGGGGCACGGCCGCGGCAGCGGCCGTCATCGCGGCAGCACGCAGGAAATCTCGTCTCATGGCTGGTCGTCCTTCCCCTGCGGGGGCGGCCTTTGCTGGCCATCCTCCCGGTGGAAGCAGGATGCCGCAGGCTTGGGGGGTACGCCACCTGGGCTGGTGGTCTGTCCCGGGGAGAGGAAGAAGGAATTCTTCCTCTCCCCGCACCCCTCACCATCATCTTTTTCTTCAAGCTGGAGTCATCTGGCTGACGGTGCGCCTGAGGTCTTGGACCTCAGGCGACTGTAAAGGCAGGAAGGGTACCCGCAACCCGAGACCCCTTCGATCAACGGTATCCACGGCAGTCCGATGGGGTTCCAAGGGCCTCAGGCCCTTGGCGGGTGGAGGGCAGAGCCCTCCGTCTAACCCGGCCCCAGAGGATCAGGCCCGAGCCAGCGCCCCCGCCCGTTCCCGCCGCAGCGAGGGCCAGGCGAGCAGCACCGCCGCCGCCGGGAAGGCCGCGGCGAAGAGGGGCACGGCGGCGAGCCCTGGCCCGTGGTCGATCACCACCCCGCCCGCCCAGGCGCCGAGGGCGTTGCCCAGGTTGAAGGCGGCGATGTTGAGGCTGGAGGCGAGGCTTTGCCCCGCGCCGGTCGCCCGTTCCAGCACCCAGATTTGCAGCGGGGCCACCGTGGCGAAGCCGGTCGCGCCCAGCAGGCCGACGGAGAGGATGGCGAGGATGCCGTTGCCCATCACCAGGCCCATGCCCAGCAGCATCAGCGCCAGCGCGCCCATGGAGCCGAGCAGGGAGAGGGAGAGGTTCCGGTCCGCCAGCTTGCCGCCCAGGATGTTCCCCACCACCATCCCGCCGCCGAAGACGAGCAGGATGGGCGAGACCGCCGCATCGGCGAAGCCGCTGATCCGGGTGAGGATCGGCGCGATATAGGTGAAGACCGCGAAGACGCCGGCGAAGCCGAACACGGTGGTCACGAGTGCGACGATCACGGGGCCGCGGGCCATGGCGCGCAGGTCGGCCCGCCAGTCGCCCGCCTCGGGCGCGGCCTTGTCGCGCGGCACCAGCAGGGCGATGACGGTCAGGGCGGCGAGGCCGACGAGCGTCACCGCCCAGAAGGTGGCGCGCCAGCCCAGATGCTGCCCCAGCCAGGTGCCGAAGGGCACGCCGAGGATGTTGGCCACTGTCAGCCCGGTGAACATGGTGGCGATGGCCGAGGCCCGCCGGTCCGGCCCCACGAGCCCGGTGGCCACCACCGCGCCGACGCCGAAGAAGGTGCCATGGGCGAAGGCCGTCAGCACGCGCGCGGCCATCAGCAGGCCATAGCTGGGCGCGAGGGCGCAGGCCGCGTTGCCGATGGTGAACACCACCATGAGCCCGATCAGCGCCGCCTTACGCGGCCAGCGCGCGGTGAAGGCGGTGAGCACCGGCGCGCCGAGCACGACGCCGAGCGCATAGCCGGAGATGAGGAGCCCCGCCGAGGCGAGGGAGACGCCGAGATCGGCCCCCACTTCGATCAGCAGGCCCATGATGACGAATTCGGTGACGCCGATGCCGAAGGCACCGACCGTCAGCGCATAGAGAGCAAGAGGCATGGGAGTGGTCCCGGTCCCGGAAAGGGGTTTCGCGTTGCGGCGAAGATGGACCGCCCAGGGATCGTGAATTAGCCTGCGGGCTGGCACAGCAGCTGTGAAGCGGCGGCACATTCGGCGGGAGGGAGGGCATGGAGGTCAACCGCTCCGGCGAGATGGAGGTCTTCGTCCGGGTGGTGGAGCTCGGCGGCTTCTCCGCCGCCGCGCGCGCCCTGCGGATGACGCCTTCGGCGGTGAGCAAGCTGATCGGGCGGCTGGAGGCCCGGCTGGGCGCCCGCCTCGTCCAGCGCTCCACCCGCAAGCTGCAACTGACCCCGGAGGGCAGCGGCTTCTACGAGCGCGCCACGCGCCTCCTGGCGGATCTGGACGAGGCCGAGGGGCTGGTCGCCGCGGGGGAGCGGCCGGCGGGGCGCGTCCGGATCAGCCTCAGCAGCGCCTATGGGGTGCATGTGCTCACCCCGCTCATCCCCGAATTCCTGGCCCGCCACCCCGCCATCAGCCTGGACCTGATGCAGACGGACACGGTGATCGACCTGGTGCAGGAGCGCACGGATGTCGGCATCCGGGCGGGGCCGCTGCGCAGCTCGGGCCTCATGGCGCGCAAGCTCGGCGCCACCCGCATGGTGATCGTCGGCGCGCCCGCCTATCTCGCCCGTGCCGGCGAGCCGGCGGAACCGGCCGCGCTGGAAGCGCATGAGCGGCTGGGCTTCAACTATGCCCGGGCGCAGGAGGGCTGGCCGCTGCTGCGCGACGGGCGGGTCGTCACCCTGCCCGTGACGGGCCGCGTGCAGGCCAATGACGGGGATGCGCTACGCCAGCTGGCCGTGGCCGGCGCCGGGCTGGCGCGGCTGGCGCTCTTCGTCGTGGCGGCCGACATCGCCGCCGGCCGGCTGCGCCCGGTGCTGGAGGCGAACAATCCCGGCGACCTGGAGGAATTCCACGCCGTCTATCTCGGCGGCGGGGGAAGGCTGCCCGCCCGGGTGCGGGCGGTGCTCGACTTCCTGGGGGAGCGGGCGCGCCTCCCCGCCTTCGCGGCACGGGGCCTCTCCCCGGACCGGCCCCACGGCCCCATCTAGCGGAACGGCATGACGATTTCCCCGAAGATCCCCCGCGCGGCCCTCGTCACCGGCGGGGCGAAGCGCATCGGCCGGGCGATCGCCCTTGCCCTGGCGGAAGCCGGCTTCGACCTGGCCATCCATCACCGGGACAGCCCGGAGGAGGCCGAGGAGGTGGCCGGGCGGGCCCGGGCCCTGGGCCGCCGCGCCACCATCCTGCGGGCGGACCTCGCCCGCGAGGCGGAGGTCGAATCCCTCATCCCCGATGCCACGGCCAAGCTCGGCCCCATCGGCGTGCTGGTGAACAACGCCTCCCGCTTCGAGCGGGACGAGTGGGACAGCGCCAGCCGCGAAAGCTGGGACCGGCACATGGAGCCCAATCTCCGCGCGCCCTTCGTGCTCACCCAGGCCATGGCCCTCGCCCTGCCCGAGGAGGCGGAGGGCGCGGTGGTGAACATGCTGGACCAGCGCGTGCTCTCCCTCACCCCGCATTTCGTCAGTTACACCGTGACCAAGGCCGCGCTCTGGGCCCTCACCCAGTCCATGGCGCTGGCGCTCGCCCCGCGCATCCGGGTGAACGGGATCGGCCCCGGCCCCACCGTGGCCAGCACGCGCCAGACCGAGGCGCAGTTCCGCGCGCAATGCGAAAGCACCCCCCTCCGCCATGGCTCCAGTCCGGAGGAGGTGGCCCAGGGGGTGATGGCCATCCTTTCCCTCCCGGCGATGACGGGGCAGATGATCGCCCTGGATGGGGGGCAGCACCTGCAATGGTCCCCGCCGCGCGGTCATGGGGGACCGGAAGAATGAATGCCTATGTTCCGGACGCCCGGCGCGCCCTGCGGCGGGTCTTCGTGCGAGACCTGACCGTCCAGGCCCGGCTGGGAATCTACCCGAAGGAGGAGGCCGCGCCGCAGCGCGTGGTCATCGGGATCGAGATGCTGGTGGCGGACGAATCCGCCCCCTCCGGCGTCGGGCCGGACCGGCTGGACCGGGTGGTGGACTATGCCGCGGCCGCCGAGCGGGCGCGCCAGGTGGCCACCAGCGGCCACACCCGCCTGGCCGAAACCCTGGCCGAGCGGATCGCCCTGGCCTGCCTGGAGGACCACCGGGTGGAGGCGGTGCGGGTGACGGTGGAGAAGCCCGACATCATGCCCGGCGTGGGGGCCGTCGGGGTCAGCGTGGAGCGCCGCCGTGACGCCTGATTGTCACGATTCGTGGCCTGTCAACGCCCTCGCGCCGCCGTGAGAAAGATTCATCCCCTGCGCCCGGGAGAGGGTCAGGGGGGCTGGCGGAACTGGGTTGCAAGGTCAATGTGAACGAAGCATGAAAGCCCATATCCCTTCGAAGAAACACAAAAACAATGACTTAGCCCATTGCCCAATTTTTGGGCGGCCGCGTCGGAACCCCTGATCCGCCTCTATCGGGCGATGAATCCAGCGCCTCCATCCACAAGCTTATCCACAGCTTTCGGGGACAACCCCTGGGGCGGTCAGGAAACCCAACGGAAACAAGCCTGATGGCCTTCTCCCACGAGCAGACCACCCCCCTGGCCCCGATGGAGGGGCGCGAGGTGATCGAGACCGCGCTCGCCACCCTGCCCTTCTCGCCGGGCGTCTACCGCATGCTCGATGCCAAGGGGGACGCCCTCTATGTCGGCAAGGCGCGCAGCCTGAAGAAGCGGGTCTATGCCTACACCCAGGTCCATAAGCTGCCGGACCGGCTGAAGCGCATGGTCTTCGAGACGCGCCACCTGGAGGTGATCACCACCGCCTCCGAGGCCGAGGCGCTGCTGCTGGAGGCGAACCTGATCAAGCGGCTCCGGCCGCGCTACAACATCGTCCTCCGGGACGATAAATCCTATCCGTGGCTCGTGATCACGGAAGATCATCCGTATCCGCAGATCGCCAAGCACCGGGGGGAGCGCCGGAAGGGCGCCTCCTACTGGGGCCCCTTCGCCAGCGCCTGGGCGGTGAACCAGACCCTCACCGCCCTCCAGCGCGTCTTCCTCCTGCGCTCCTGCCGGGACACGGTGTTCGACAACCGCTCCCGCCCCTGCCTGCTGCACCAGATCCGCCGCTGCTCCGCCCCCTGCGTCGAGCGCGTCTCGAAGGAGGAGTATGGCGAGCTGGTGAAGGAGGCGACGCAGTTCCTCTCCGGCGAGACGCCCTCCATCCAGAAGCGCCTGGCCAAGGAGATGGAGGAGGCGGCGGAGCGGCTGGAATTCGAGCGCGCGGCCGCCATCCGGGACCGCATCCGGGGCCTCACCCATGTGCAGGGCCGGGACCGCATCAACCTCGATGGCGTCGGCGATGCCGATGTGGTGGCGCTGCACCAGGCGGCGGGCCAGGCCTGCGTGCAGGTCTTCTTCTTCCGCGGCGGCCGCAACAACGGCAACCGGCCCTTCTTCCTCAGCGGCATCCGGGCGGATGCCGAGCCGGCGGAGGTGATCACCGCCTTCCTCGGCCAGCTCTATGACGACCTGCCGCCCCCGCCCCTGGTCCTCGTCTCCCACGACCTGCCCGAGGCGGCGCTGGTGGCCGAGGCGCTGGCGCTGCGGGCCGACCGCAAGGTGGAGGTCCATGCCCCCAAGCGCGGCGAGAAGCGCGCGGCGGTGGAGCACGCCCAGACCAATGCGCGCGAGGCGCTGGAGCGCAAGCTGGCCGAGGGCGCGGCCCAGGGCGAGCTGCTGCAGGGCGTGGCGAAGCTCTTCGACCTGCCCTCCACCCCGGAGCGGATCGAGATCTACGACAACTCCCATATCCAGGGCACCAACGCCTATGGCGTGATGGTGGTCGCCGGCCCCTCGGGCTTCCTGAAGAACGCCTACCGCAAGTTCTCCATCCGGGGGGAAGGCGCCGGCGCCGCGAAGGGGCGCAAGGGCACGGATATCGGCCCCGCCCCGGCGGATGCCACGGGGGTGGAGCCGCTGGCCCAGGAGGATGTGCAGGCCCTGGCGCATGACGCCGCCGGGCGCACCGCCCTGAAATCCACCGGCGGACGCCCGGGCATGTCGGGCGGCGACGACTTCGCCATGATGCGGGAGGTGTTCGAGCGCCGCTTCGGCCGGGCCCTGAAGGAGGACCCGGAGCGCGAGAGCGGCACCTGGCCCGACCTGGTGCTGATCGATGGCGGCCTCGGCCAGCTCAACGCCGCGCGGGAGATCCTGACGGAAATGGGGATCCATGACGTGCCGCTGGTCGCCGTGGCCAAGGGCCCGGACCGGGATGCCGGGCGCGAATGGTTCCACCGCACCGGCCACGACCCGATCCAGCTGCCGCCGCGCGACCCCGTCCTCTACTACCTCCAGCGCCTGCGGGACGAGGCGCACCGCTTCGCCATCACCACCCACCGCGCCGGCCGCTCCAAATCCCTGGTGAAGAGCGAGCTAGACGACATCCCCGGCGTGGGCACCGCCATCAAGCGGGCCCTGCTGAACCATTTCGGCTCGGCCCGCGGGGTGCGGAACGCGGCGCTGGAGGACCTGCGGAACGGGCCGGGAATCGGCCCGGCCGTGGCCAAGCGGGTCTATGAGCACTTCCACCCCGGCACCACCGGCCCGGTGGAGGCGGTGAAGCCCCGCGGGCGCCGCGGCAACGCGGTGACCGCGATCGCGGAGGCGCCCGAGCCGGCGGAGAATCCGGTGCCGGAGGAGCAGGAGCCCCCCGCCCCGCCCCTCGCGCCCGACGCCCTGGGGCATGAGATCGAAGGTTGATCCTGCCCCGCGTTCCCCGCCGCCTGATTCTGGGCTAGGGGAAGCCCTGAGGAGACGCGGATGCCGACCGACCTGCCGAACCTGCTGACGCTCTCCCGCATCGCGGCGATCCCGCTGCTGGTGGCGCTGATGTTCCTGCGCACCCCGGTGGGCGACATCCTCTCCTGCGCCGTTTTCTCGGCGGCGGCGGTGACGGATTACTTCGACGGCAAGATCGCCCGGGAACGCGGCTCCTTCTCCGCCTTCGGGCGGATGCTGGACCCGATCGCGGACAAGCTGCTCGTCGGCGCCGCCCTCATGCTGCTGGCCGGAATGGACCGGCTCTCGCCGCTCGGCCTGCTTCCCGCCATCGTCATCCTGCTGCGCGAAATCCTGGTCTCGGGCCTGCGGGAATACCTGGCGGGCATCCGGATCGGCCTGCCCGTCACCCGCCTGGCCAAGTGGAAGACCGGTTTCCAGATGGGCTCCATCGGCACCATCATCGCGGGGGATAGCGGCGCCTCGGCCATCGGGCTGGGCTTCCTGCCGGTCTCCTGGCTCGGCGAGGCGGGGCTCTGGGTGGCCGCCGCCCTCACCCTGCTGACGGGCTGGGACTACATGACGGCCGGCATGCGCCACGCCGCGGCCGAGGACCTGGCCCGCGAGGGCTCGCGCGAGGGTCGCCGGGCCGGGTAGCGGAACGCCCGGATCGCAGGACCGGGTAGCAAGACGGGGCTCCCGCGCGCATCTTGCGCCGCAGCGACTCACCGAACTTCACGGAAGGCCCGAACCATCCGGGCCGATCGGAAAGGGACTTCGACTATGGACCGCCTTCGTCCGGGTATGAGAGGCCGGCTGCTCGCCAGCCTGCCGCTGGCCCTTCTGCTCGGCGGCTGCTTCGGCGACATCGACATGGCCCCCTTCGGCCGCACCGACCCGCTCGGCGCGCCGGACAGCCTGACGGTGCGCCGGGTCATGGGCACGCCGGCCGAGGTGCCGCCCCTGGCGCCCGAGCCCGGCAATGTCTGGCCCGCCCAGGAAGCGCCGCGCGCCACCCTCCAGAACCCCGATGCCGCCACCGTCCCACCCCAGGAGCGGAGCCGCTCCGAGGGGCTGGAGCGGGCGCGCCAGCAGCGGGGAACGTCCCCCGACGTGTACCTGCCCAACAGCACCGCCCCCGGCCAGGGCGCACCGCCGGAGGCCGCGCCCAACCCGCGCGCCCCCGCGCCGGGCACCCGCCGCCGGATCGGCAGCTCCGAGGCGCTGCCGCCGCTCGACCCGCCGCCCCTGCCCCGCGCCGGCGTGCCCCGCGGCGCCCCGCCCACCCCGCCGGAGCGGCGCGTGGACGGCCAGGTGCTGCCCGTCCCCGGCGGCCCGCCGGCCGTGATCACCGGCGGCAGCGGCAACATCCAGACCTACACCCAGCCGGGCGTGGGCACGGGCACGGCCATCCGCCAGGGCGGCACCACCACCCTCATCGGGCCGGATGGCAGCACCCAGGTGGTGCCCACCCCTTGATCCGGGTCCTCTACTTCGCCTGGCTGCGCCAGCGCTCCGGCATCGGGGAGGAGGAGGTCTCCCCCCCGGAGGAGGTGCGCGACGTGGCCGGGCTCATGCGCTGGCTCGCCGCGCGCTCCCCCGGCCATGCCGCGGCCTTCGCCGACCCGGCGCAGGTGCGGGTGGCGGTGAACCAGGATTTCTGCGGCCCCGACCACCCGGTAAGGCCCGGGGACGAGGTGGCCTTCTTCCCGCCCGTGACCGGGGGCTGAGCCATGGGCGTGACGCCGACCATCCGCGTGCAGGAGGGCCCCTTCGACCTCGCGGCCGAGACGGCGGCGCTTTCGGCGGGGCGGGTGGATGTCGGCGGCATCGCCAGCTTCCTCGGCCTCTGCCGCGCCGATGACGGGCTGCAGGCCCTGGTGCTGGAGCACTATCCCGGCATGACCGAGCGGTCGATCGACCGCATCGTGGAACAGGCCTGCGCGCGCTGGCCGCTCACCGGCTGCACCGTCATCCACCGCCACGGCCGCATCCTGCCCGGCGAGGGCATCGTCCTCGTGCTCGCGGCCAGCCAGCACCGCGTGGCGGCGCTGGAGGCCTGCGCCTTCCTGATCGACTGGCTGAAGACCGGCGCCCCCTTCTGGAAGCGCGAGGAATTCGCTGGCGGCACGGAACGCTGGGTGGAGGCCCGGCACGAGGACGAGGCGCGCACGCGGGAATGGGGCTGAGAACGCTCGCTTCGGTCTTGGTGGGCGGGCTCCTGCTCGCCTGGCCGGCCTTCCTCGCGGGCTATCCGTTGCTGTTCAGCGACAGCGGGGCCTTCCTGCACCAGACGCTCGGCCCGCTGATGCTCTGGGACAAGCCCTGGATCTACGGGCCGGTCGCCTTCCTCTTCCACTGGCACAGCACGCTCTGGCCCGTGGTGGTGGCCCAGGGCGTCATGGTCTCCCACCTCCTCTGGCTCGCGCTGCGCGCCTTCGGCGGCGGCGCCACCCCGGCACGCCACCTCCTGCTCTGCGGCCTGCTGGCGGCGCTGACAGCCCTGCCCTTCACCGTGGCGCTGGTGATGCCGGATGTCTTCACCCCCGCCGTGCTGCTCTGCGCCCTGCTGCTGGGCTTCGGCCGTGCTGCCCTTTCGCGCGGGGAAGCGGCCTGGCTCTGCGTGCTGGGCGCGGTGGGCACCGCCGCGCATCTCTCGCACCTGCCCCTGATGGGCGCGCTCGCCGTCGTCTCGCTGCTCGCGGGGTGGCGCGCGGCGGCGCGGGTGGCCGTGCCCGTGGCCGGGGCGGTGGCGCTGCTGCTCGTCACCAACCTGGCCGGCCATGGGCGCCTCTCCCTCTCCCCCCATGGCGCCACCTTCATGATGGCGCGGCTGGTGGCGAACGGCCCCGGGCTGAACACCATCGACGCCGCCTGCCCCGAAGCGGGATGGGCGCTCTGCGCCTTCAAGGGGCCGGGCCTCGACCCCTATGGCCCGCGTGCCTGCCTCTTCCGCCGCTGCCCGCGGGACCTCCTGCCGAGCGACATCTTCCTCTGGGACCCCGCCAGCCCCATCAACCGCGACGAAGCCGGCCGCCCGCGCGACTTCGGCGGACGCGCCCTGTCCGGCGAGGCCCGCGAGATCGTCCGCGCGACCATCGCGCGGGAACCGCTCGCCGTCGCCCTCGACGCGGCGCGCGACACCCTCACCCAGCTCCTCCTCCGCAACCGCGTCGGCGACACGCTGGAGCGGCGCCATATCGGCGAGGGCGTGCTCGGCCATATCCAGGCTTTCGGGCCGGAGGAAGCCGCGCGCTTCCAGGCCGGCGCCCATTGGCGCGGCGACATGCCGGCCCTCGTGGCCCCTCTCCTCTGGGTGCAGGAACCCGTGCTGCTGCTGGGCGCCATCGCCCTCGCCATCCTCGGCTGGCGGGGACGACGCAACCGCCTCGTCTTGGGCCTCGTCCTCGGCATCGCCACCGGCCTGCTGGCCAATGCCTTCGCGACCGGCGCGCTGAGCGGGCCGCATGACCGCTACGGCGCCAGGGTGGCCTGGCTGGTGGTGGCCGGGGCCTTCCTGCTCGCCAGCCGCGCGGGTTCTGGGGTCGATCGGCGGGGGGGTTGATCCGGGGCTGTCGGTCTGTGCCGGGGAGAGGAAGAAGGAATTCTTCCTCTCCCCTGACCCCTCACCATCATCTTCTCTTTTTCAAGTTGGAATCACTCGGCTGATGGTGCGCCTGAGGTCGATGACCTCAGGCGACTGCAGAGGCAGGACCAGCGCCCAGCAACCCGAGACCCCGCCCATCAACGGTATCCACGGCAGTCAGAAGGGGTTCCAAGGGCCTCAGGCCCTTGGCGGGTGAAGGGCGGAGCCCTTCCCTCCCCTATCGCCGCAGGCAGGCCATCCGCGGCCGGGAATGGCGCGGCACCGGCACGGGCCGCCGCACCCCGGGCCGCATGAACTGCCGTGCCTCGGCGGGGCCGCCGATGAGCAGGGCCGGTTGCAGCCCTGGCGCGCAGAGATTGGCCAGGCCGCGCATGGGTGGCAGGGGCACGGCCCCGCCGCGGCCCCAGGCAGCGCCGAGGCGGGCCAGGGCGACGCGCCGGTTATAGGCGGCGCCGCGTTCCGGCTCGCCGGAATGGTAGCGGCCGATGGCGTCCCCCCAATCCGGCGCGTTGCCGCGCAGGCGGTTGAGGAAGCGCGCGGCGTAGCGGGCATTGGCGGTGGGGTCGAAGGCCGTTTCGAGGTTCGGGAAGGCGTCGGGGTGGTGCAGGAGGTTCACCTGCATGCATCCGACGTCGATGGAGCGGACCCCCCGGGCCTGGAGCGCGGCGACGGCCGCGACCGCGGCGGCCTTGTTGGGGGCGGAGCCGCTGTCTCCGGCGGCGTTCCAGCTCCAGGGCCAGGGTTCCGGCCGGCCGGAGGGCGCGGCGCGGCCCGTTTCCACCAGGGCGATGGCGCCGAGCAGCCCGGCGGGAACGCCGGCCCCGGGCTCCACCGCCGCGATGGCGCGGCGGCAGGCGGACCAGTCATCGCCGCCGCCCTGGGCGAGGGCGGGCGCGGCGCCAACGGCGAGGGTGCCGAGAAGGGCGAGCACGGGGCGGAGGCGCGGCATCGGGTGCTGGGTCGCCGGCCCGGGGCCCCGGGTCAACAAAAAGGGTCGGGAGCGGCGCTCAGCTGGTCGCGGCCTCGGCGGCGGCGGCGGCGCGGCGGTTCGCCTGGTCCTCCGCCGTGTCGGCGGCCTCGGCCATGCGGGCGCGCTGCTCGCAGGTGGCGCGGATCTCGTCCAGCTCCTCCTCGCTCAGATGTTCGATGCCGATGAAGGCGTTGCCGGCGGCGCTGGTGCGGATCAGCTCGTCCAGCTTCGCCTGGATGGCCGCGCCGTCGCGGTTCTGCGTGTTCTGGATGAGGAAGACCATCAGGAAGGTGACGATGGTGGTGCCCGTGTTGATGACGAGTTGCCAGGTGTCGGAGAAGCCGAAGAGGGGGCCGGACAGGGCCCAGGCGAGGACGACGGCCACGCAGAGCACGAAGGTCAGCGGGCGGCCGGTGGCCTGGGCGACGCGGCTCGCGACGTCGTTGAAGAACTTGGAAAAGGCCATCGGCTCCACCGGATCCTCGGCGCCAAGGCCCCCGCAGGGGCCCGTGCCATCCAGAGAAGCGCGGAGCCCGGCGAGGGTTTTGAAGGTTTCCATGAATTCATCCGGGGTACACGGGCGGTGCCCCATCCTGGGGGGCAGGGAACCTGGCCGCGCAACCCGGCCGCTCCCGGGGCGATAGCCCCCCAGACCCGGAGGGATTCATGCACGCCAAGATCACCGTCCATGCCAGCCCGGACCGCCTGTTCGCCTGGCTGTCCGAAAAGGGGAATGCGCGTCACTGGTACGCCCATCTCCGCCACGATGCCGATGTGCTGCCCGACCCCGGGATGAGCGTGGAGGCGGGTGGGAAGACCATCCGCTGGACCACGGCCCCGGCGGGGGAGATGACCGTGACGGGCCGGGGCGAGGTCTCCGACCTCTCCCTCACCTTCGCCGAGGAGGAGCACACCCCGGAACCGCCGGCCGAGGAGATGAGCCCGGATGACGGGCCCACCAATGCGGGCAACGCGCTGCGCAGCATCAAGAGCCATGTCGAGGCCGCCGAGGGCGGCGACCCGGACATGCACACCCCCGGCGTCGTCTCGCGCGAGGATGTGGAGGAGGCGGAGCGGGAGATCAGGGCCGATCCGGAGCATAGCGGCACGCCCCGGCGGTAAGGGGCGCGGCGGCCCGGCTCAGGCCGGGTCGCCCTCCCGCTTCGGCGCGCCGGGCTTGGCGGCCAGCACCTTCCACACGCCGTCACCCGCCGCCACCTTGCGCTCGCCGACCGTGATCATGCCGCGCACGAAGATCACCGAATTCGCGACGCGGATGATCTCGCCCCGCGCCTCCAGGAACTCCCCGGGATGGGCCGAGGCCAGGAAATGCGTGTTCAGCTGCATGGTCACGACCGGCCGCAGCCCGCCGGCATGCCAGACCGTGACGCCCATGGCATTGTCCAGCAGCGTCATCAGCATGCCGCCATGGACGATGCCATGGCCGTTCACATGCCGGCTGTCCGCCAGGATGCCATAGGCCCAGCCATCGCCCTCGGGCCGCGACCAGAGCGGGCCGGTGAGGCCGGAGAAGCCGACCGGCGCGCGGGGGGCCCAGCCCTCCGCCGCCGGGTCGAAGGCCGCCGCGGTCACGCCGCTTCCTTCTGGTCGAGCGAGGCGAAGCTGCCGCCGCTCTCGGCCAGCCGCAGGAGAAGCGCGGCGGGCTGGAGGCTGTCGTCGCCGCTGGCCGCCGCGAAGTCCCGCAGCCGGGCGACCACCTTCGGCAGCCCCACCGAATCGGCATGGAACATCGGGCCGCCCGTCCAGGCGGGCCAGCCATAGCCGTTCAGCCAGACCGTATCGATGTCCCCGGCGCGGGCCGCGATGCCCTCCTCCAGGATGCGCGCGCCCTCGTTGATCATCGGGTACAGCAGCCGATCCAGGATCTCATCCTGGGGGATGGAGCGGCGCGTCAGGCCCTGTTCCGCCGAGACGCGCTCGATGAGGGCCACCACCTCCGGGTCCGGCGTGCCGGTGCGGCCATCGCCCGAATAGTCGTAATAGCCGCGCTTGGTCTTCTGCCCGAGCCGCCCGGCCTCGCAGAGCGCATCGGCCACGGGGGAGGTCTTCCCCGTCGCCTTGCGGATGCGCCAGCCGATATCGAGGCCCGCGAGATCCGCCATGGCGAAGGGGCCCATGCGGAAGCCGAAATCGGTCAGCGCCTTGTCCACCTCCTGCGGCAGCGCGCCCTCCTGCAGCAGGCGCTCCGCCATGGCCGTGCGGCGGGCGAGCATGCGGTTGCCGATGAAGCCGTAGCAGACGCCGGAGACCACCGGCACCTTGGCCAGCTTGCGCCCCAGCTCCACCGCCGTGGCCAGCGCATCCGGCGCCGTCTCCCGGCCGCGCACCACCTCCAGCAGCTTCATCACATTGGCCGGGGAGAAGAAGTGCATGCCCAGCACGTCGCCCGCGCGGTCCGTGCTGGCCGCGATCTCGTCCACGTCGAGATAGGAGGTGTTGGTGGCCAGCACGGCGCCCGGCTTGGCGATGGCCTGGAGCTTGCCGAAGATCTCCTTCTTCAGCCCCATCTCCTCGAACACCGCCTCGACGATCACATCGGCCCCGGCGGCGGCCTCCAGCCCCACCTTGCCCTCGATGAGGCCCATGCGCTTCGCGCGCGCCTCCTCGCTCAGGCTGCCGCGCTTGACGGAGGTGGCGTAGTTGCCCGCCACCCGTTCCAGCCCACGGGCGAGGTTCTCCTCGCTCGTCTCGATCAGCGTCACGGGGATGCCGGCATTGGCGAAGCTCATGGCGATGCCGCCGCCCATGGTGCCGCCGCCGATCACCGCCGCGCGCTCCACCGGGCGCGGCTTGGTTCCCTTGGGCAGGCCGGGGATGCGGGCGGCGGCGCGCTCGGCGAAGAAGACATGGCGCAGCGCCTTGCTGCGCGGGTCCTCCCGCAGGCGGACGAAATGCGCGCGCTCGGCCGCCATCCCCTCCTCGAAGGGCTTGTCGAAGGCGGCCCGCACGGCCTCCACGCAGGCCGCGATGCTCGGATTCCCGGCGCCCTTCTTCAGCAGCGCGGCCGCGGCTTCCTCGAAGGCCTCGCGCGAGCCAAGATCCGTGCGGTCCCGCGAGGGGGCGGGGCGGCCGGCATCGGCCAGGCGCAGGGCGAGGGCACGGGCGGCGGCCACGACATCCTCGGCCACCTCCTCCACCAGCCCCATCGCCTGAGCCTCCTTGGCCGAGACGGGGTTGCCGTCGGTCATGAGCCGCAGGGCGGGCACGGCGCCGACGAGGCGCGGCAGGCGCTGCGTGCCCCCCGCCCCAGGCAACAGGCCGAGCTTGATCTCGGGCAGGCCCAGCTTGGCCGCGGGGGCGGCCACGCGGGCATGGCAGCCCAGCGCCACCTCCAGCCCGCCGCCCAGCGCGGCGCCGTTGATGGCCGCCACCACGGGCTTGGCGAGTCCCTCCAGCGCCGCGATCGCCTCGGGCAGGCTGGGCGGGACGGGGGGCTTGCCGAATTCGGTGATGTCGGCGCCGGCGATGAAGGTCCGGCCCTCCGCCGTCACCACCATCGCGCGCACCGAGGCATCAGCGGCGGCCGCCTCGGCCGCACGCACCAGGCCGCCGCGCACCGCCGCGCCGAGCGCGTTCACCGGCGGGTTCGAGATGCGGATTTCCGCGATGCCACCGTCGATCGAGAGGGTGACAGGCTCCTGGTCGGCCATCCGGCAACTCCTTCGTTTCCCCGCCAGGTCCTTGTTTTCGGCAGGAAAACACCGCCCGGGCAGGCGCGAGGAAAGAACTGGCGGCGGGCGGCGTCAAGCGCCCCGCCCCATTCCGTGCTGCACCGCGGCAACGGCGACATCCCCTGGCGGGCCACATCTTGGGCCCTGGCGGGACCGCCCCCATCTGCGGGAATGGCCCGTCAGGTCTTGCGCTGCATCAATTCCAGTGGAAGCCCGGGCGCGCTAAACCCCCGGCACCACCCCGGGACCGGGGTGCCGCTCTTCGCCCCTGGTTGCCTGGACGCCCCGCCCTGACCACCGCCGCGCCCCTCCTGCACCGCTTCGCCAATCCCGGCCGCTTCCTGCGGGCGACGGCGCGGCTCATGCCCTGGCTCTGGGGGCTCTCCCTCGCCGTGCTGCTGCCGGCGGCGGGCTGGGCGCTGCTCGCCTCCCCGGCCGACTGGCAACAGGGGGAGACCGTGCGGATCATGTATGTGCATGTGCCGATGGCCTGGCTGGCCATGTCCGGCTATGCCGGGCTCGCCATCGCCTCGCTGCTCGCCCTGGTCTGGAAGCACCCGCTGGCCGACCTCGCGGCGCGGGAGCTTTCCCCCGTGGGCGCGGTGGCAACGGCCCTCTGCCTGGCCACGGGCAGCCTCTGGGGCCGGCCGATGTGGGGCACCTGGTGGGCCTGGGATGCGCGGATGACCTCGGTGCTCGTCCTCTTCTTCCTCTGGGTCGGCCACGCCGCCATCACCCGCGCCTTCGAGGATGAGGAGCGCGGGGCGCGGGTGGGCGCGATCCTCGCCCTGGTCGGGGTGGTGAACCTGCCGATCGTGAAGTTCTCGGTGGATTGGTGGAACACGCTGCACCAGCCCGCCAGCGTGGCCCGGATCGACGGGCCTTCCATGCATGTCTCCATGCTCGGGCCGCTGATGGCCTGCGCCATCGGCTTCTCCCTGCTCTTCGGCACGCTCGTGCTGGCGCGGGTGCGGGCGGCGGTGATGGAGCGCCGGGTGCAGGCGCTGGAGCTGGCACGGGCGCGCGAGGCCGACCGCGCCCCGGCGCCCGAGGCGGTGCCGGCATGAGCGGCCATTGGATGAACGTGATCGCGGCCTGGGGACTGGCCGCGATCGGCTTCGGGGGGCTGGCCCTGGGCGCCGCCTGGCGCCACCGCGCCGCCACCCGCCGCCTGAAGGAACTGGAGCGCGCCCGATGAGCGGTGCCGTCGCGGCCCCCAAGCGGGGCGGAATGGGTCTGGCGGCGTCCCGCCGGAGAAGGCGGCTCTGGGTGCTGCTGCTCTGCGGGCTGGGGCTGGGCGCGGCGGCCGCGCTGGCGCTGACCGCCTTCCGCGACAACCTCGTCTTCTTCCGCTCGCCCTCGGACATCGTGGCCATGGCCGCGCCGGACGGCCGCGCCTTCCGCCTCGGCGGGCTGGTGGAGGCCGGGAGCGTGGTGCGCGACGGCGCGGAGGCGCGCTTCCGCGTGACGGATGGCGCCCACACCATCGCGGTGAGCTATCGCGGCGTGCTGCCGGACCTCTTCCGCGAGGGCCAGGGCGTGGTGGCGCTGGGCAAGCTGGGCCCGGACGGCCATTTCACCGCCAGCGAGGTGCTGGCCCGGCATGACGAGACCTACATGCCGCCCGAGGTGAAGGACGCGCTGGAGCGCAGCGGTCACTGGAACCCCGAGCAGGGGGCGCCGCCCCCCGCGAGCGGCTGGAACACGATGCAGCCCCGGACCGGCGGATGATCCCTGAGATCGGGCACTTCGCCCTGGCCCTGGCCCTGGCGCTCTCGCTGGCCCAGGCCGTGTTGCCCCTCGTCGGCGCGCAGCGGCGGGACGCGCGGCTGATGGCGGCCGGGCCCGGCCTCGCGGCCGGCGTGCTCATCGCGGTGGGCACGGCCTTCGCCGCCCTGCTCTGGTCCTTCGCGCTGAACGACACGACCGTCACCAATGTCGTGCAGAACAGCCATTCGGCGAAGCCGATGCTCTACAAGCTTGCCGGAGCCTGGGGGAACCACGAGGGTTCCATGGTGCTCTGGGTGCTCATCCTGGCGCTCTGCGGCGCGGCGGTCTCGGCCTTCGGGCGCAACCTGCCCGGCGCGCTGCGGGCGCGGGTGCTGGCGGTGCTGGGGATGATCGCGACGGGCTTCCTCGCCTTCATCCTGGCCACCTCCAACCCCTTCCTGCGGGTCTGGCCGCCGGCCGCCGATGGCCAGGGGCTGAACCCCGTGCTGCAGGACCCCGGCCTGGCCTTCCATCCGCCGCTTCTCTACCTCGGCTATGTCGGCACCGCCGTCACCTTCGCCTTCGCCATCGCGGCGCTGATCGAGGGCCGCGTGGATGCCGCCTGGGGGCGCTGGGTGCGGCCCTGGGCGCTGGCCTCCTGGTCCTTCCTGACGCTCGGCATCGCGCTCGGCTCCTGGTGGGCCTATTACGAGCTGGGCTGGGGCGGCTACTGGTTCTGGGACCCGGTGGAGAATGCCTCGCTGCTGCCCTGGCTGGCGGGCTGCGCGCTGCTGCATTCCGCCATCGTGGTCGAGAAGCGCGAGGCGCTGAAGACCTGGTCGGTGCTGCTGGCCATCCTCGCCTTCTCCATGTCGCTGCTCGGCACCTTCCTCGTGCGCTCGGGCGTGCTGAACTCCGTCCACGCCTTCGCCAACGACCCGGAGCGCGGCGTCTTCATCCTCGCCCTGCTGCTGCTGACCATGGGCGGCGCCTTCGCCCTCTTCGCCTGGCGCGCACCGGCCCTCGCCCCCACCGGCGTCTTCGCCCCGCTCTCGCGCGAAGGGGCGCTGGTGCTGAACAACCTCATCCTCTGCACCATCGCGGCGGTGGTGCTCGCGGGCACGCTCTACCCCATGTTCGCGGATCTGATGCTCAAGGCGAAGATCTCGGTCGGCCCGCCCTTCTACCAGGCCACCGTCTTCCCGCTGGCTCTGCCCCTCATCCTCGCCATGGCGGCGGGGCCGCTGATGGCCTGGAAGCGCGCGAAGCCCTGGCCGGTGCTGCAGCGCCTCTGGTGGGTGGCGCTGGCCGCGCTGGGCGCCATCGCGCTGGTCTGGCTCGTGCAGGGCCGGCCGATCCTGCCGGCGCTCGGCTTCGGCGCGGCGCTATGGCTGATCCTCGGCGCCTTCGTCGATGTGGCGGAGCGAATCGCCCTCTTCTCCCGCCCGCGCGCCGCCCTTGCCCGCGCCCGGGGCCTGCCGCGCGCCGCCTGGGGCGGCGCCGTGGCGCATGCGGGCTTCGGCATCACCCTGCTCGGCATGGCCGGGATGGGGCTGGCGACGGAGCGGCTGGCGGCGGTGCGCCCGGGCGAGACCGTCTCGCTCGGCGGCTATGAGTGGAAGCTGGAGGGCGTGCGCGACGTGACCGGCCCGAACTGGACCAGCCGCCGCGCCACGCTGACGGTGACGCGGGGCGGCGCGCCGGTGACGGTGCTGCAGCCGGAGAAGCGCAACTTCCCCCTCGCCCGCCAGAGCACGACCGAAGCCGCCATCCACACGACCTGGGCCTCCGACCTCTATGCGGTGATGGGCGAGGAGGAGAACGGCCGCGCGACGCTGCGCCTGCACCACAACCCGCTGGCGCCCTGGATCTGGCTGGGCGGCGCCATCATGGCCTTCGGCGGCGGGCTCTCCCTCTCCGACCGGCGCGCGCGCGTCGGCGCCCCGGCGCGCCGTGCCGCCGCCCAGGACCCAGGGGCGGCACGGGCATGAGCGGGACCAAGGCCACCCCCCTCTCCCGCCGCGCCCTGCTCTGGGTGCCCCTCGGCGTCGCGGCCGCGGGCGGGGTGGGCTTCTGGGCCATGCTGCGCGGCATGCGGGACGGCTCCTACGACCCGCGCGGCGTGCCCTCCGCCCTGATCGGCAAGCCCGCGCCCCGGATCGCGCTGCCGGCGGTGGAGGGGATCGACCTGCCCGCCTTCGCCCCCGATGCTCTGGCGGCGCCCGCCGCCCCTGTTCTGGTGAACTTCTGGGCCTCCTGGTGCGTGCCCTGCGTGGTGGAGCATCCGCAGCTCATGGCGCTGCACCGGCGCGGCGTGCGGATCCTCGGCATCAACTACAAGGACAAGCCCGCCGATGCCGCGCGTTTCCTGGCGCGGCACGGCAATCCCTTCGCCGCGCTGGTGGCGGATGCGGAAGGGCGCGCGGGCATCGAATACGGCCTCTACGGCGTGCCGGAGACCTATCTGCTGGACAAGGGCGGCCTCATCCGCTGGCGCTGGGCCGGGCCGATGATGCCCGACACGCTCTCGGCCGAGCTGGACCCGCTGCTGCGGCGGCACGCGTGAGGGCGCTTCTCTTCGCGCTGGTGCTGGCGCCCTCCCTGGCGCTGGCGGTGGGGCGGCCCTCCGAGATGCTGCCCGACCCGGCGGCGGAGGCGCGCGCGCAGGAGATCGGGCGCGAGCTGCGCTGCATGGTCTGCCAGAACCAGTCCATCGAGGACAGCGAGGCCGACCTGGCGCGCGACCTGCGCCGGCTGGTGCGGGAGCGCGTGGCGGCCGGCGAATCCAGCGACGCCGTGCGCGACTACGTGCATGCGCGCTACGGCGACTTCGTGCTGCTGCGCCCGCCCTTCAACTGGGTGACGGCACCGCTCTGGGCGCTGCCGGTGATCGTGCTGGGGATCGGCGGGCTGGTTCTGCTGCGGATGCGGCGGCGGCAGGCCGCCCGCACCGGCCCCGCCCCGCTGACGGAAGAGGAGCGCGCCCGGCTCGCGGCGCTGGAGAAAGAGCTTTGACCTGGGTTTTCGCGGCGCTTCTCGCGCTCGCCGCGCTGCTGCCGCTCGCCTGGGTGGCCTGGCGCCCGGCCCGCCTGATGGATCGGGGCGCGGCGGACCGCGCGCTGTACCGCGCGCAGCTGGCCGAGCTGGAGCGGGACAAGGCGATGGGCCGGCTGGACGAGGCCGCCTTCTCCGCCGCGCGGCTGGAGGTGCAGCGCCGCCTGCTGGCGGTGCCCGATGCGGCGCCCGCGCGCATGGGCGGGCGCGGGCCCGTGCTGGCCGGGCTGGTCGCCGTGCCCGTGTTCGCCTTCGCCGTCTATTTTCTCAACGGCCTGCCCGGCATGCCCTCCGCCACCTTCGCGGAGCGGCGCGACGTCACGCAGCGGGACGAGGCGCTGCTGGCGCAGCTCCGCGCGCGGCTCGCATCCATCCCGGCCGAGAACCCGGCCGCGCGCCAGGGCTGGCTGCTGCTGGCCGAGGCCGAGCGCAACCGCGGCCGCGCCGCCGAATCGGCCGCCGCCTATGCGGAGGCGCTGAAGGCCGGCTTCGAGCCCGATATCGCGGCGCAGCGCGCGCAGGTTCTGCTGGAGGCGAACCAGGTGGAGGAAGCGGCGGCTTTCCTGGCCGAGGTTCTGCCGCGCGCACCGGGGCATGTGGGGCTGCGCTTCCTCTCCGGCCTCGCCGAGGCGCAGGCTGGGCGCCCCGCCGTGGCCCGCGCCACCTGGGCCGCGCTGCTGGCGACCGCGCCGGAGGGCGCGCCCTGGCGGGGAATGGTGGAACGACGCATGCAGGCCTTGCCGTGATGGATGGCACCTTGATGGACGGAAGCGGCGCCCCCGGGCTGGCCGCGCTCGAGGCTCGGCTTCGGCAGGACCTGGAATGGCTCGAGCTGCCCGCCAAGCCCTGGGTGCCTGAAACCACCGCGCCGGATGGGCGCCCGGTGGCGGATGTGGCGATCGTCGGCGCCGGCATGGCCGGGCTGGCCGCCGCCGCCGCGCTGCGGCTGGATGGCGTGGACCGGCTGCGCGTGATGGACCGCGCGGCGCAGGGGCAGGAAGGCCCCTGGGTGACCTATGCGCGGATGGAGACGCTGCGCTCGCCCAAGGGCCTCGCCGGCCCCGCGCTCGGCCTGCCCTCCCTCTCCTTCCGCGCCTTCTTCGAGGCGCAGCACGGGCCCGCCGCCTGGGAGGCGCTGGGCAACATCCCGCGCGGCCTGTGGATGGACTACCTCAACTGGTACCGCCGCGTGATGGGCGTGCCGGTCGAGAATGGCGCCGATGTCGCGCTGGTGCGCCCGCGCGCGAACGGGCTGATCGCGCTGGAGATGCATGGGGCGCCGGAGGTGCTGTGCCGGCGCCTGGTGCTGGCCAGCGGGCGCGACGGGCTGGGGGGCGAGTTCGTGCCGGAGATGGCGCGAGGGCTGGACCGCCGCTTCTGGGCCCATTCGCGCGAGGAGATCGACTTCGCCGCGCTGCGCGGCAAGCGCGTGGGCGTGGTGGGCGCGGGCGCCTCCGCCATGGACAATGCCGCGACGGCGCTGGAGGCCGGCTGCGCCAGGCTGCACATGTTCGTCCGCCGCCACGCGCTGCCGCGCGTGAACAAGTTCACGGGCATCGGCAGCCAGGGCGTGGTGCATGGCTTCGCCGGCCTGCCGGATGAGTGGAAGTGGCGCTTCCAGCACTATGCCAACAGCGCGCAGACGCCGCCGCCGCGCGACAGCACCATGCGCGTCTCCCGCCATCCCCACGCGCATCTCCACCTCGGCAGCCCCGTGACGGCGGTGCGGGAGGAAGGGGGCGCGGTGGTCGTCACCACCCCGCGCGGCGCGTTCACGGTGGATTTCCTGATCTGGGCCACGGGCTTCAAGGTGGCGCTGGAGGACCGGCCGGAGCTGGCGCTGATCGCGCCGCATGTCCGGCTCTGGCGGGACCGCTTCACCCCCGAGCCGGGGCAGGAGAGCGAGGAGCTGTCCTCCTCCCCCGACCTCGCGCCCGACTTCTCCTTCCAGGAACGGGTGCCCGGCGCCTGCCCCGCCCTGGCGCGGATCCACGCCTTCAACTATCCGGCCACCCTCAGCCACGGGAAGCTGACCGGCGACATCCCCGCCATCTCGGCCGGGGCAAGGCGGCTGGCGCAGGGCATCGCGCGCTCCCTCTTCGTCGAGGACCGCGAGACGCATTTCGCGCGGCTGCAGGCCTATGACACGCCGGAGCTGCTGGGCGACGAATGGCCGGAAAGGGAACTGACGGCATGACCGAGGACGACCTGATCGAGAGCATCCTGGGCATCGCCCCCGGATCGCCGCTGCACGCGCTGCGCCGCCGCCGGCCGGAGGCGCTGCGCCACGCGCAGGGCGCCTATCGGGAGCTGCTGATGCCGGAAGACCCGGGCAACATCTCCCATGCCGACCGCGCCGCGCTGGCCCTGCGGACCGCGCTGCGCGAGGGCGACGCCGCCCTGGCCGCGCATTTCCGCGGCCTGCTGGAGAAGGCCGGCGCGCAGGAAGCCATCATGCTCGCGGAAGACCTGAGCGGCGCGCCGATGGAGGGCCGCCTGCCCGCGCTGCTGCGCTATGCCGATGTGGTCGCCACCCGCCCCGACGACGTGACGCAGGAGACGATCGACGCGCTCTCCGCCATGGGGCTGACGCCGCGCGACATCGTCGCGATCACGCAGCTCGTCTCCTTCGTGCCCTATCAGGTCCGGGTCATCGCCGGGCTGCGCGCCATGATGCAGGAAGGAGCCGCCGCATGAGCCGCTTCACCATGGAAGAGGTGGGCTGGACGCCGCGCATCCCGCCCGTCGAGGCCGAGACCGCCACCCCCGCCCAGCTCGCCGCGCTGGAGGCCTGCCCGCCGGCGCAGCGGCGCTCCACCTATTTCCTCACCCTCGCCAACGACCCGGCCTCGCTCGGCGAGCGCGGGGCGCTGTTCAACACGGTGATGTACGCGCCGCGCGGCCTGCCGCGCGCGGACCGGGAGTTCTCCACCGCCATCGTCTCCATGGCGAATGGCTGCGTGTACTGCACCTCCGTCCACGCCCGCCGCTTCGCCGACCTCTCCAAGCAGCGCGAGGCGATGCAGCGCGTGCTGGATGAAGGCCACAAGGCCGAGACCGATCCGCGCCGCCGCGCCATCGCCGATTTCAGCGAGAAGCTGACCCTGACGCCGGGCGCCGTGACCGCCGCCGACCTCGCGCCGCTCCGCGCCCTGGGGATGGACGAGCTGGAGCTGCTGGACCTCATCCACTCCATCGCCATGTTCGCCAATGCGAACCGGCTGATGCAGTCCCTGGGCGAATCAGAGCCCCCGGCGGCCTAGTATTTGGGCGTCGGCGGCAGCGTCCCCGCTCCCCGCGCCCCCGCCAGGCAGTCCTCCGTCACCTGGGCCCGCACCAGGGCGCTGTCGATGTCGAGCTTGCCGAAGGGGCCATACACCCGGTCCTCCGCCATCGCGCCGCGCATCTGACAGGCATAGCGCGCATCCGCCGCCGTGGCGGGGCCGGTGGAAGCGGTCTGCCCCGGGGCGCAGGCCGCGAGGAGCAGGAGCGAGGCGAGGCCCGCTCCACGAGTGCCATCCATCATCGGGCGCCTCCATTCGCCATATCGCAGAGAGGAACGGCCGGGGGTGCGGGGGGTTTGTTCGGGATGGTGCTTGCGGCCCCCGGGAGGCGCTGCCTCCCGGACCCCTGGGCGAAAGCTCCGCTTTCGCCCGTGCCGGGGCCCCGGCGGGGGCCCCGGACCCCGCGTTCGGCCTGCCGCGGATACGATGCAGCCTGTCGCGCCGCAGGCATTCAACCTTGGGCCGCGCGAGCTGCGTTGTCAGTCGCCTGAGGTCATCGACCTCAGGCGCACCTCCAGCCCCACCTTCCACGGCAATCTTCCAAAAGAAGATGAGGGAGGGTCCGGGAGGGAGAATTCCTTCTCCCTCCCGGGGCCCACCAGAGCCGCCCCCCTATTCGTTCCGCGCCCCCGATTGCCGCACCAGCGCCGCGTGGCGGCCGATTTCCTCGTGCAGGAAGGTGGCCAGCCGCTCCGGCGGGCCGCCCAGCGTGGCCATGCCGGACTGTTCGAACCGCGCCTTCGCCTCGGGGTCGTTCAGCACCTCGTTGGCGAGGGCGTTCAGGCGCTGCACGAAGGCGGGGTCCGAGCCCTTGGGCAGGAAGAGGCCGAACCAGGTGCCGAAGACGAGGCCGGGCATGCCCAGTTCCGCCGTGGTGGGCACGTCAGGCAGTTGCGGCGCGCGCCGTTCGTCCAGCACCGCGATCGGCGTCACCGCCCCTGCCCTGACCTGCGGCGCGACGCCGGTGATGAGGTTGAACATCGCCTGGATCCGGCCGGAGAGCAGATCCGTCACCCCCGCTGCCGGCGCGGTGTAGGGCACATGCGTCATCTGCGTGCCGGTGAGCGACTTGTAGAGTTCTCCCGCCAGATGCATCGAGGAGCCGTTGCCGGTGGAGCCGAAGTTGATCGCGCCCGGATGGGCGCGGGCATAGGCGCCGAACTCCGCCAGGTTGCGGATGGGCAGGTCCTTGTTCACCACCAGCACGTTCGGCACGTTGCCGACGAGGACGACCGGTTCGAAGTCCTTCTCCGGGTCGAAGGGCAGGTCCCGGTAGAGGGCCGGGCCGGTGGCCAGGGTGCCGGCCCAGGACCAGAGGATGGTGTAGCCGTCGGGGGCCGAGCGCGCGCCGGCCAGGGCGCCGATATTGCCGTTGGCGCCGCCGCGGTTGTCGATGATGACGCGCTGGCCGATGCGCTTCTCCAGCTCCTGCGCGAAGATGCGGGCCAGGGTATCCGCCGTGCCGCCGCCGCCCGGCGCGGGGACGATGACGCGCACGGGGCGGTTGGGCCAAGGGCCGGTTGCGGCTGGCGCGGGCGCGGCCGGGGCGGGCGCGGTCTGCGCCAGGGCGGAGGAAGCGAGGCCGAGGGCCGGAAGGGCCAGGGCGCTGCGGCGCGTGATGCTCATCATCGGGGCTCCCAGGGGGCTTTGCCTGAAGCTTAGGCAGGATCGGGGCCAGGACGGAAATCGCCTGTGATGCCTTGCCGGATCGGCCGGGGTCGGGATGATCGCGCGCGGATGCGATGGGGGCGGCGATGCGGTTGGTCGTGCTGGGCGCGGGTGCGGTGGGTCCGGCGGCGGCGGTGCTCGCCGCCTCCCGCGGGCATGAGGTCTCGCTGTGGTCGCCCTCGGGCGCCGGGACGGCCGGGCTGGTGGATTCCATCGAGGCGGAAGGCGCGGTGACGGGGCGCGTGACGCTGCGCGTCGCGCGGGACCTGCCCGAGGCCTTCCGGGATGCGGATGCGGCGCTGCTGGCCGTGCCGGCCTATGCCTTTCCCGCCCTTCTGCCGCGCATCGCGGAGGCGCTGCCGCCGCATCTTCCGCTGCTGATCGCCCCGGCCGCCTCCCTCGCCCCGCTGGCACTGGATGCGCTGATGGCAAGGCGCGGCGCACCGGCCCGGCGGGCGCCGATCGGGGCCATGGCGACCACCCCCGTGACAGCACGCCGCCCGGCGCCGGGCCGGGTGCGCGTGGCCGCCGTGCGCGCGGCGGTGGACATGGCCGCCGTGCCCGCCGATGCGGCGGGGGAGATGGGCGCGCTGGCCACGGCGCTGTTCGGCCATGCCAGCCCCGCCGCGCCGCATGCGCTGCATGCCGGACTGGCCAATGCGAACCCCATCATCCACGCCGTGCTGGCGCTGACGAATGTCACGCGGATCGAGCGCGCGGAGGAATGGCCGCAATACGGGCTGATGACCCCCGCCGCCTGCCGGATGATGGAGGCGCTCTCGGCCGAGCGCGGGGCGCTGGCGCGGTCCTTCGGCATTGAGGTACTGGGGCTCGACGAATCCCTGCACCGCGCCAATGGCGTGCCCATCGGGCCGCTGGCGGAGATGGCGGCGGCCATCGCGGTGTCGCGCGGGGCGGTGCTCGGGCCCGCCGCGATGGAGACGCGCTATGTGACGGAGGACGTGCCCTATGGGCTGGCCTTTTATCTCAGGCTCGCGCGCGGGCGCGGCATTGCCATGCCGGTGACGGAGGCGGTGGTGACCGCGCTGGAGACGCTCTGGGGCCGCGACCTCCGCCGCAACCCGCTGCTCGACCCGCTGGATCCGGCCGGGCTGGATGCCGCGCTGGCCCATGGCTTCGGCCGGGAGGCATAGGCAAAGCCGATCACCGGCATCGGTACGACCCTTCTGTTGCCGCAGCGCAGCACGGACCACTCTCCCGCCAGGCCTTCCAATGCCGGAGGGCCGAAGGTGAGGTGAACACCGCCATGACGAGCATCCCTGGCAGCCCGGCCGGCAGGGAGGCATCTCGGGGCGAGGGCGAGGCATCCGCAAACCTGCGGGACGCGCTGGTGCGGCAGATCGTGCTGGACGCCGTTCGCCTGGCGCTGGAGGAAGGCGCGCGCAAGGCACCCGATCCCGTCGCCTATCTGCGCGACGCGGCGACCGAGGTGACGCGCGTGGTGGCGGTGCTGGAGAACGCGCAGCCGCAGGACGGCGCCGCCCTGCGGGCCATCCTCGCGGAGGCGGTGGTGGCCGTGGCGGAGGAGCTGATCGGCACGCGCCAGCATTGAGCGGGAGGAGGCACCGCCCTCCCCGGCCCCGGGGCTAGTCCAGCTTGATGTCCAGCGGCGCCGCGACGCGGGTCCAGCGCTCCAGATCTTCCCGCAGCGTGGCCGCGAAGGCCGCGCCGTCGCCGCCATTGGGGGTGACGCCGAGGCCGCCCAGCCGGGTGCGGACGAGATCGGTTTCCATCGCCGCGCGGAAGGCCTCGGCCAGCCGCGCGACGATGGGCGCGGGCGTGTTCCGGGGCGCGGAAAGGCCGGTCCAGATGCTCGCCTCGAAATCCTTCACCCCCGCCTCGATGAGGGTGGGGGTGTCGGGCGTGGCCGGGAAGCGCTCGCGCGAGGTGACGGCCAGGACCTTGAACTGCCCGCCGGTGGCGGCGAGGACGGAGGGGACGGAGACGAACATCGTGGCGATGCGCCCGGCCGCGAGGTCGTTGAAGGCCGCCGCCGCGCCGCGATAGGGCACGTGCTCCAGGTTCAGCCGCTCCCGCGCCTTCAGATCCTCCATGATGAGATGCGTGTTGGTGCCGATGCCGGTGGAGGCATAGGGCAAGGGCTGCGCCGCCTCCCGCGCCATGCGGAGCAGGCCCTGGGCGTCGGCCACCGCCAGCTGCGGCGCGGCCAGCAGCGCGACGGGACTGTCGCTCAGATGCAGGATGGGCGCGAAATCCGCGATGGGATCATAGGGCAGGCGCCGCCCGATCGCCTTGGCGATGGTGAGCTGCCCGGCGGTGGCGAGGAGGACCGTCAGCCCGTCCGGCGCCGCGCGCGCCACCGCCTCCGCCCCCAGCACGCCGCCGGCGCCCGCGCGGTTCTCCACCACCACGGTCTGGCCGAGGATGGGGCCTGCCGCCTGGGCGAGGAGGCGGCCCAGCACGTCCTGGGAGCCGCCGGGCGCGAAGGGAACGATCAGGCGAACCGGGGCATCGGGGGACCAGCGGGGCTGGGCCTGACTCTGGGCTTGGGCCGCGAGGGGGAGGAGGGTGGCGAGGGAGAGAAGGGCGCGTCGCTGCATCGGGGGGTCCTTGGGCTTCGCCGATGCTAACGCCGCGAGGCGCCGCGGGCGAAACCGGCCTCAGGCGCCGGGTTTCGGCGCCGTCACCGGCTGCCCCTCGCCGGGCGGGTTCGCGGCGGCGTCCAGCAGCGAGAAGCGGGCGGGCGGCGGGGGAGAGGCGGCCTCACCGCCCAGCAGCGGGAAGGCCGCCGGTTCCGCCGGCGCGGCGCCGAGCAGCGACATGGTGGTGACGGGGGCAGGAGCAGGCGGCGCGGGCGGCTCCGGATCCGGCGCCCAGGCCACGCGCTGGAGATAGGTGGAGAGGAAGCGGCGCAGGCGCGGTTCCTCCGCGTCGCGGAACACCGCCCTGGCCGGGCCGTCCACCAGCACGCGGCCATGGTCGAGGAAGACCGCGCGGGAGGCGACCGAGGCGACGAAGCCCATCTCATGCGAGACGACGAGCATCGTCATGCCCGTCTCGGCCAGGCCGCGGATCACGTCCAGCACCTCGGTCGTCAGCTCCGGGTCCAGGCTCGCCGTCGGCTCGTCGAAGAGGATGAGGCGCGGTTCCATCGCGAGCGTGCGCGCGATGGCGACGCGCTGCTGCTGCCCGCCCGAGAGCTGGGCCGGGCGGCGGTCGGCGAATTTCGCGAGGCCCACGCGGTCCAGCATGGCGCGGGCGCGCTCGGTGGCCTCCGCGCGGCTCATCCGGCGCACGAGGCGCAGGGCGAGGGCCACGTTCTCCCCCGCCGTCAGATGCGGCCAGAGGTTGAACTGCTGAAAGACCATGCCGATCAGCCCGTCGCCGGGCTGGGGCACGCGCCCCTCCACCAGCACGCGCCCGCCGGTCAGCGGGTCCAGCCCCGCGATGCAGCGGAGCAGCGAGGACTTGCCCGAGCCGCTGGGGCCGATCAGCCCCACCACCTCCCCCTTCTGCACGGAGAGGTCGATGCCAGCCAGGATCTGCGTGTTGCCGACGCGGCGCTCCAGCTTCTCGGCGAGGAGGAAGGGAGTGGTCATCTCGGATTCCTCAGGCGGTGCCGAGCGTGGCGCGGGCGATGCCGCGTTCCAGCCGGCGCGCGGCCAGGGCGGTGAGCTCCACCAGCAGCCAGTAGCTCAGCGCCAGCGCGGCCATGGTCTGGGCGAAGGCGAAGGTCGCGCTGCCGACGCCGGAGACGGTGAAGGTCAGCTCCGGCACGGTGATGATGGAGAGGATGGCGGTTTCCTTGATGAGGATGACCGCGAGATTGGCGAGGGAGGGCAGCACCGAGAGCGCCATTTCCGGCAGGAGGATGCGCGTGATGGTCTGGGGCGTCCTCAGCCCCAGCAGCCGGGCGGCCTCCACATGGCCGGGCGGGATGGCGAGGAAGCCGCCGCGGAAGACCTCGCTGAAATAGGCCGCCGCGTAGATGGACAGGGCGAGCCAGCCCGCGACGACCGGCGTCAGGTCGAGCCCGATGAAGGGGCCGCCATAATAGAGGAGGAAGGCCTGCACGACGAAGGGCACGCCGCGCACGATCTCCACCAGCGTGGCGAGCAGGATGTTGAGCAGCGCCGGGCCGAAATGGCGCAGGCAGGCGACGAGCACGCCCACCAGCAGCCCGGTGGCAACGGAGGCGAGCCAGATGCCGATGGTCAGCGGCAGGCCGCGCGCCACGGCCCACAGCGTTTCCGTGACGACCGTCATGCCCGCCGCCTCTCCCAGGACACCGCCATGAGCACGAAGTTGATGATGAGGTACATGATGCCGCAGAGCGTGTAGGCCTGCAGCGGCATGAAGGTGCTGGCCGCCAGCGCCTGGGAGGTGCGCGTCAGCTCGAGGATGCCCACCATGGAGACGAGGGAGGAGGCCTTCATGATCATGATCGCCTCCCCCACCAGGGACTGGCGCATGGCGCGCGCCGCGATGGGCAGGCGGATGCGCAGGAAGGTCTGCGTGCGGGTGAGGCCCAGCAGGCGCGCGGCCTCCACCGCGCCCGGCGGCACGGTGGCCAGGCCGCCGCGCAGGATCTCGGCCGCATAGGCCGCGCAGCACAGGGCCAGGGTGCCCACCGCCGCGACGATGGCCGGGATGTCGAGCCCGAGGAAGGGCAGCGCGTAATAGGCGAGCAGCAGCTGCACCAGCAGCGGCACGCCGCGGAAGAAGCTGATGTAGAGGGCCGCGAAGGCGCGCAGCCCCCGCAGCCCCGAGGTGGCGGCGGCGGCGATGGCCGCCCCCACCGCGAAGCCGAGCGCGATGGCGGCCAGCGAGACCCCCACCGTCGCCACCGCCCCTCGCAGGAAGACCGGAAGGGCCTCCTCCACGAAGGACCAGGGCATGATCGAATCCAAGGGGGATCAGACCTGCGGGGCGGGCACCGTGTCCGGCGTCTCGAAGGCCTGGCCGAACCACTTGGTCTGCAGCGCGGCCAGGCGGCCGTCATTCCGCATCTTCACGATATGGGCGTCCAGCGCATCCATCAGCGGCGCCGAATCCGCGTCCTTGCGGCCGATATAGCCGAAATAGGACTTGGTGCCGAAGGGTGGCTGCACCACGGCGAAGACATTGGGCCGCTGCTTCGCGACATAGGCGATGTTGGGCAGCGAATTGCCCACCGCGACGACGCGCCCGGCCGCGAGGTCCGCATAGGCCTCGGAGAAGGACTGGTATTCGCGGATGGGCGGGGTGGTGCCCGGCAGGGTGGCGACGAAGGCCTGGAACTGGGCGAGCTGCGCCGTGGCGGTCGCGCCGCCGAGCTGCTTGCCGGCGATGTCCTGCGGCTTGGTGATGCTGGAATCGTTCGCGCGCTTCAGCAGCGCGACGGTCGCCTCGGCCACGGGGACGGAGAAGCGGTACCGCTCGGCGCGCGCCCGGGTGATGGTCGCGGGGCCGGCGACGAGGTCGTAGCGGCTGGCCTCCAGCCCCGGCAGCACGGCCGGCCAGGGAAGGTCCTGGAAGGTGATCTTGACGCCGATCTCCTTGCCGAACTCGGCGAAGAGCTCGGAATTCAGCCCGACCTGCTTGCCGCCTTCGGTGAAGTCGAAGGGGGCGAAGTGCATCTCGGTGGCGATGACCAGCTCGCCGGCGCGCTTCGCCTTCTCCAGGTTGTTGGCGGCGGCGCGCCGCACATGGGCGGCGGCGAGGCCGGTGCCGAGGGCGGCGGCGCCCAGGCCGCGTCGGGTGATGCTCATCCTGGTTCTCCTGTGCGCCCGGGGCGATTCGCCACCGAATCCGGGCCTGTTCTGGTGGGGATGTTGACCGTGCCGTTGCGCTTCCGCCAGCCATGCCTAACTTGACATGACAGGTTATGAGCGTAACCATCGCCGCACCGGCCGATCAAGGGGCATGTGGGCCCCTGGGCCGGGTTGGAGGCGCGGATGACCGAGATGACCTCTCTCCCCGTGATCGACATGTCCGGACTGAATGCCGGATCAGCAAATGCCGTGCCGCAGGTGGCGGCGGCCATCCGCGCGGCCTGCACCGGGCCGGGCTTCTTCTATGTCTCGAATCACGGCGTGCCGGATGCGGTGATCGGCGCCGCGGTGGAGGCGGCGCGCGGCTTCTTCCACCTGCCGCCCGAGATCAAGGCGGGGGTGCGCGCCAATGCGCGGCACCGGGGCTGGCACGCCATGGGCGGGGCGCTGATGGAAGGCGCGAAGCACACGGACCGGAAGGAGTTCTTCTCCATCGGCCTGGAGCTGCCGGAGGACGACCCGGCCGTGCTGGCCGGCGAGCCCCTGCGCGGCCCGAACCAGTGGCCGGACTTCGCGCCCGCCCTGCGCCCGGCCATGTCCGCCTATTACGACGCCATGTTCGCGCTCGGCGGGCGGCTGCTGCGGGCCGTGGCGGTGAGCCTGGAGCTGGAGGATGGCTTCTTCGCGCCCCGCTACACGAAGCCGCTGCAGCGCACCCAGGCCATCTTCTACCCGCCCCAGGATGTGGGTGCGGAGGAGGAGGTGTTCGGCGTCGCCCCGCATACGGATTTCGGCTGCATCACCCTGCTTTGGCAGGATGGCAACGGGGGGCTGCAGGTGCGGGAGCGGCAGAGCGGCGGCTGGATCGACGCCCCTCCCCTGCCCGGCACGCTGGTGGTGAATGTGGGCGACCTGCTCGGGCGCTGGAGCAATGACCGCTTCGCCTCCACCCCGCATCGCGTGGTGAACCGCAGTGGGCGGGAGCGGATGTCGATCGCGACCTTCCACGACCCCGACTTCGGCGCGATGATCGACCCGCGCGACCTCGGCACGCCCGAGGGCGAGGCGCATTACGCGCCGATCACGGCGGGGCAGCATATCCTGAACCGCTTCGACCAGGCCTTCGGCTACCGCAAGACCCTGGCCGAGCCCAAGGTGGCGGCGGGCTAGCGCCATGCCGGATGGCGGCGCGCCCAAGCCGCGCTACGAGGCGGTGAAGGACTATGTCCTCTCGCGCATCGCCTCGGGCGACTGGCCGACCCATGCCCGGATCCCGAGCGAGAACGAGCTAGGGCCGATGCTCGGGGTCTCGCGCATCACGGTGAACCGCGCCTTCGCGGAGCTGGCGCGGGATGGGCGGCTGCGGAAGGTGCCGGGGGTCGGCACCTTCGTGGCCGAGGGAAAGCCACGCACGGGGCTGACGAGCATCGAGAGCATCGCGGAGGAAATCCGCGGGCGCGGCATGGAATGGAGCTGCGAGGTTCTGGCGCTCGGCCTGGCCACCCTGACCGAGGAGGCGGCGGATGCGCTCGGCCTGCCGCGCGGCGGGCGGGTTCCGGCCTCCATGATCCTGCATCTGGGCGATGCGCTGCCGATCCAGCTGGAGGAGCGCTTCATCCGGCCGGGCTACGCGCCCGGCTATGCGGAGCAGGACTACGCCGCCCGCACCACCTACGACTATCTGCGCGAGGTGGGCGAGGTGACCGAGATGGAGCAGGCCGTGACCGCCATCCTGCCGCCCGCCCCGATCGGGCGGCTGTTGCAGGTGGAGGCGCGCGACCCCTGCCTTGTCATCCGCCGCCGCACCTTCCGCCGCGGGGAGGCCACCACCTTCTCCCGTCTCACCCAGCCCGCCAGCCGCTTCGAGCTTTCCGGCCGCTACCGGATGCAGGACGGGCCCGGCGGGCATTACAGCTTCTGAGGATGTGATGAGCGACGCCAGATCCCCCGGCCCTCGCCTGCGCAACGCACCCGCCATCCGGGCGCCGCGCGGCCTCACCCTTTCCGCGAAGCACTGGGTGACGGAGGCGCCGCTGCGGATGCTGATGAACAACCTGGACGACGAGGTGGCGGAGGATCCCGGCGCGCTCGTCGTCTATGGCGGCATCGGCCGCGCGGCGCGGGACTGGCGCAGCTACGAGATGATCTGCGACGTGCTGCGGCGGCTGGAGGACACGCAGACGCTGCTGGTCCAGTCCGGCAAGCCGGTGGGCGTGTTCGAGACGCATGCGGATGCGCCGCGCGTGCTGATCGCCAATTCCAACCTCGTGCCGGCCTGGGCGAACTGGGACAAGTTCAACGAGCTCGATCGCGCGGGGCTGATGATGTACGGCCAGATGACCGCGGGGTCCTGGATCTATATCGGCTCCCAGGGGATCGTGCAGGGCACCTACGAGACCTTCGCCGAGGCCGGGCGGCAGCATTTCGGCGGCGACCTTTCCGGCCGGTGGATCCTGACCGGCGGGCTCGGCGGCATGGGCGGGGCGCAGCCGCTGGCGGGCGTCTTCGCGGGTGCCTGCGTGCTGGCGGTGGAATGCCAGCCCAGCCGGATCGAGAAGCGGATCGAGACGCGCTACCTGGATCACCGGACGGCGAGCCTGGACGAGGCGCTGGCCATGATCGGCACGGCCTGTATCGAGAAGCGCGCGATCAGCGTCGGGCTTCTCGGCAATGCGGCCGAGGTGTTCCCCGAACTCGTCCGGCGCGGGGTGGTGCCGGATATCGTGACGGACCAGACCAGCGCGCATGACCCCGCCAATGGCTACCTGCCCGCGGGCTGGACGCTGGCGGAGTGGCAGGCGAAGCGCGAGAGCGACCCGAAGGCGGTGGCGGCGGCGGCCAAGCGCAGCATGGTGGCGCATGTGCAGGCCATGCTGGACTTCAAGCGGATGGGGTCGGTCGTCATGGATTACGGCAACAACATCCGGCAGATGGCGAAGGATGAGGGGCTGGCGGATGCCTTCGACTTCCCGGGCTTCGTGCCGGCCTATATCCGCCCGTTGTTCTGCAAGGGCATCGGCCCCTTCCGCTGGGCGGCGCTGAGCGGCGACCCCGAGGATATCCGCAAGACGGATGCGAAGGTGCGCGAGCTGATCGACGACCCGCATCTGCATCGCTGGCTGGACATGGCGCAGCAACGCATCGCCTTCCAGGGCCTGCCGGCGCGCATCTGCTGGGTGGGGCTGGGGGACCGCCACCGGCTGGGCCTGGCCTTCAACGAGATGGTGGCGCGCGGCGAGATCGGGCCGGTGGTGATCGGGCGCGACCACCTGGATTCCGGCTCCGTCGCCTCCCCCAACCGGGAGACGGAGGCGATGATGGACGGGTCGGACGCCGTGTCCGACTGGCCGCTGCTGAACGCGCTGCTGAACACGGCCTCCGGCGCCACCTGGGTTTCGCTGCATCATGGCGGCGGGGTGGGCATGGGCTATTCGCAGCATGCGGGCATGGTGATCGTGGCCGATGGCACGCCGGATGCGGCGCGGCGGCTGAAGCGGGTGCTGTGGAACGACCCGGCGACGGGCGTGATGCGCCATGCCGATGCGGGCTATGACGCGGCGAAGGAATGGGCGCGGGAGAAGGGGCTGGACCTGCCCATGGTGGGTGCGTGATGGCGCGCCTGGCCGAGCTTCGTGCCGTGATGGAGGGGGCGCCCCTCCAGCTCGGCGAGGAATGGCGGGACGCCGTGCGCGCCAGCCATTCCGCCCTGGCCGCGCGGCTCGCGGCGGGGGAGGTGATGTATGGCGTGAACACGGGCTTCGGAAAGCTCGCGGGCACGCGCATCCCGCCCGATGCCCTCGTGCGGCTGCAGCTGAACCTGATCCGCAGCCATGCCTCGGGCGTGGGGGAGCCCCTGCCCCGCCCCGTGGTGCGGCTGGTGCTCGCGCTGAAGGCGCTCTCCCTCTCCCGCGGGGCCTCGGCGGTGCGGGAGGAGACGGTGGAGGCGCTGCTGCGGCTGCTGGAGGCCGATGTGCTGCCGGTGATCCCGGCGCGCGGCTCGGTGGGCGCCTCCGGCGATCTCGCGCCGCTCGCGCATCTGTCCATGGTGCTGATCGGCGAGGGCGAGGCGAGCCTGGGCGGGCGCGTTGTGTCCGGTGCCGAGGCCCTGGCGCATCTCGGGCTCGCGCCGCTGCCCCTCGGGCCCAAGGAGGGGCTGGCGCTGCTGAACGGCACGCAGGTTTCCACCGCCATCGCGCTGGTGGCGCTGTTCGAGGCGCGGGACCTGTTCACCACGGCGCTGGTGGCCGGGGCGATGAGCACGGAGGGCGTGCGCGGCTCCGACACGCCCTTCGATCCGCGCATCCATGCCCTGCGCGGCCAGCCCGGGCAGATCCGCGCCGCCGCCGCGCTGCGCGCCCTGATGACGGGCAGCGCGATCCGCGAGAGCCATCGCGAGAACGACCCGCGCGTGCAGGACCCCTATTCCATCCGCTGCCAGCCGCAGGTGATGGGCGCCTGCATGGATGCGATCGACCATGCCGCCGCCGTGCTGGAGCGCGAGGCGAATGCCGTGACCGACAACCCGCTGGTGACGGCGGAGGGCGAGGTGCTCTCGGGCGGCAATTTCCATGCGGAGCCGGTGGCCTTCGCGGCGGACCACCTTGCCCTGGCGCTCGCTGAGATCGGCGCGCTGTCCGAGCGCCGGATCGCCTTGCTGACGGACCCCGCCCTTTCCGGGCTGCCTGCCTTCCTCGTGCGCGAGGGCGGGCTGAATTCGGGCTTCATGATCGCGCAGGTGACGGCGGCGGCGCTGGCGAGCGAGCAGAAATCCCTCGCCCATCCCCGCAGCGTGGACAGCCTGCCGACCTCCGCCAACCAGGAGGACCATGTGAGCATGGCGACCGGGGCGGCGCTGCGGCTGATGCCCATGGGGCGGAACCTGCGTGACATCCTGGCCATCGAGCTGCTGGCGGCCGCGCAGGCCATCGAGTTCCACCGGCCCCTGCGCTCCTCGCCCCTGTTGGAGGAGGCGCATGGGCTGGTGCGCGGCGTGGCGGCGGCCTGGGATGAGGACCGCTTCATGGCGCCCGACATCGCCGCCGTCTCCACGCTCATCGCGGAGGGGCGCTTCGCCCGGCTGGGCCATGGCTGAGTTCGACCGGGTCTGGGTGAATGCCCATCTCTGCACCATGCAGGATGGGCTGGGCGTGGTGCGGGACGGCGCCGTGGCGGCCCGGGACGGGCGCATCGCCTGGGCCGGTCCGCGCGGGGCGCTTCCCGCGACGGAGGCGCCGCGCACGGATTGCGGCGGGGCCTGGATCCTGCCCGGGCTGATCGACTGCCACACCCATCTCGTCTTCGGCGGCAACCGCGCCGGGGAATTCGAGCGCCGCCTCGCCGGCGCGACCTATGAGGAGATCGCGCGCGAGGGCGGCGGCATCCTCTCCACCGTGCGCGCCACGCGGGCCGCCGATGAGAGCACGCTGATCGCCGCCGCCCTGCCGCGCCTGGATGGGCTGCTGGCCGAGGGCGTGACCAGCATCGAGGTGAAATCCGGCTACGGGCTGGAATTCGAGGCCGAGCGGCGGATGCTGCGCGCGGCGCGGGCGCTGGGGCGGGAGCGGGCCGTCTCGGTCGTGACCAGCTTCCTCGGCGCCCATGCGGTGCCGCCGGAATATCGGGGGCGGCAGGGCGACTACGCCGCGCTGGTGGCGGGGATGATCGCGCCGCTGGCCAGGGAGGGGCTGGTGGATGCGGTGGACGCCTTCTGCGAGCGCATCGCCTTCACCCCCGAGGAAACGGCGGCCGTGTTCCAGGCGGCGCGCGAATGCGGCCTGCCGGTGAAGCTGCATGCGGACCAGCTGAGCGACCTGGGCGGCGCCGCCCTCGCCGCGCGCTTCGGGGCGCTTTCGGCCGACCATCTGGAACATGCCTCGGCCGAGGGGCTGGCGGCGATGGCGGCGGCCGGAAGCGTGGCCGTGCTGCTGCCGGGCGCCACCTATTTCATCCGCGAGGAACGGCACCCCGATATCGCGGCGATGCGCGCGGCGGGGCTGCGCATGGCGATCGCGACGGATATGAACCCCGGTTCCTCCCCCGCGCGCTCCCTGCTGCTGATGCTGAACATGGCCTGCACCCTGTACCGGCTGACGGTGGAGGAGGCGCTGCTCGGCGTCACGCGCCATGCGGCGGCGGCGCTGGGCCTGCGCGACCGTGGCGTGCTGGCGCCGGGGATGCGCTGCGACCTCGCCCTCTACCGGATCGATGCGCCGGCGGAGCTGTGCTACTGGCTGGGCGGCAATCCATGCGCGGGGCGCGTGGTGGCGGGGCGCGACGCCTAGCCCACCCCGCCATTCGGGAGGGGTGGCGATGGCGGGATGGCCGGTTCTGGCGCGGCGCGTGGCGCTCGGGTTCCTCCTTCTGGCGCCCGGCCTGGCAACAGGGCTGGCCCGGGCCGAGCCGCTGACGATTGCCCTGCAGACCGACCTCACCTCCCTCGACCCGCATGTGGCGCCGACCTTCACCAGCGCGGCGATGCAGCAGCATGTCTATGGCAGCCTCGTCAGCATGGACGCGGCGCTGAACATCGTGCCGGACCTCGCCACCGCCTGGCGCAACACGGATGACACGAGTTGGGAGTTCGACCTGCGGGAGGGCGTGACCTTCTCGGATGGCCGGCCCTTCACCGCGGAGGACGTGGCCTATTCGATCCGGCGGGCCAAGGCGATCCGCAACCCCGCCGGCACGGTCGCGCCCTATGTGCGCGCCATCCGGGAGGTGGAGGTGGCCGGGCCGCACCGGATCCGGCTGCGGACCGAGACGCCCTATCCGCTGCTGATCGCCGATCTCGCGCGGGTGCGGATCATCTCCGCCGCGCTGGGGGATGATGCGCCCACCGAGCGGTTCAACCGCGGCGAGGCGGCGATCGGCACCGGCCCCTATCGCGCCATCCGCTGGATTCCCGGCGACCGGCTGGAGCTGCGGCGCAACCCCGCCTATTCCGGCCCCACGCCGGAATGGGAGGAGGTGGTCTTCCGCCCCATCCCGAGCGATGCCTCGCGCCTCGCCGCCCTGCTCTCGGGCAGCGTGGACGTGATCGACAAGGTGGCGACGGCCGATGTCGCGGGCCTGCGGCGGGATGCGCGCGTCTCGGTCTTCCAGCATGACGGCAACCGCACGATGTTCCTCGTGCCGGACCTGTCGCGCGAAACCTCGCCCTTCGTCACCGGCGCGGATGGCACGCCCCTCACCCCCAACCCGCTCCGCCGGATCGAGGTGCGGCGGGCGATCTCCGCCGCGATCAACCGCCCCGCCCTGGTGGAGCGCGTGATGGAGGGCATGGCGAGCCCCGCGAACCAGGCGGCGCCGGCCGGCATGTTCGGCCATTCCGGCCGAATCCCGCCCGCGCCCTATGACGCCGCCGGCGCGCGGCGGCTGCTGGCGGAGGCGGGCTATCCCCAGGGCTTCCGCATGACGCTGCACTGCTCCAGCGGGCGCTACGTGAATGACCGGCAGACCTGCCAGGCGGTGGGGCAGATGCTGAACCGCAGCGGCATCCAGACCGCCGTGGAGGCCGAGCCGCCGCAGGTCTTCTACACCCGCATGACGCGCTTCGACGCGAGCCTGCTGCTGAATGGCTGGGGCAGCATCGGGGACAATCTGATCGTCATGCGCCAGGCGCTGCATTCGGTGGACGAGGCGCGCGGCTATGGCGGCTTCAACCGCGGGCGCTACGCCAACCCCGAGGTGGACCGGCTGATCGAGACCGCGGCCGCCACCATCGACCCGGAGCGCCGGCGGGCCGCCCAGCAGGCGGCGATGGAGGGGGCGATGGCCGATCTGGGCGTGATCCCGCTCTATACGGCCGCCTGGGCCTGGGCCACGCGCAAGGGGCTGCGCTACGAGGCGGGCTTCGACGAGGGCACGCTGGCCACCCGCGTGACGGCGCGCTGAAGCCCCTGCGCGAAGGCGCGCTGGAGCCGCGACGCGACGACGCCCGCCCGGCGGCGTTGCAGGAATGGAGGAGGCGACCCCGATGACCCTGCCCCCGAGCAGCCGCCCTGCCCCCGCCCTGGTGCTGGGCCACGACGGCGAGCCCCGCCCGACCACCCGCGCCGTGCCGGAGGAGGTGCCGGTCAGCCTCGTCTACTCCTCCGTCCCCTTCGCGGTGATGATGCTGACCCCCTCGGACCTCGAGGACTTCGCCTATGGCTTCAGCCTGACGGAAGGGATCGTCACGGAGGCCGCGGGCATCCGCGAGGTGGCGGTGGAGAGGGATCCACGCGGGCTGCGGCTGGCCATCCGGCTCGCGCCCACGGCGCTGACCGCGCATCTGGCCCGCCGCCGTTCCATCGCGGGGCGCACGGGCTGCGGCCTCTGCGGGATCGAGGAGCTGGACCAGATGCCGCAGGCCATCCGGCCGGAAGGCCCCGCCCCCGCCATCGACCTCTCCGCCATCCGCCGCGCGCTGGACGCGCTGGAAGGCGCGCAGCCGCTGAATGACGAGACGCGGGCCGTGCATGCCGCGGCCTTCGCGCGCGCCGATGGCAGCCTGGCCGCCGTGCGGGAGGATGTCGGCCGCCACAACGCGCTCGACAAGCTGGCCGGGGCGCTGATGCGGAGCGGCGAGGCGCCGGGGGACGGCTTCGTCCTCGTCACCAGCCGCTGTTCCTTCGAGCTGGTGGAAAAGGCCGCCGCCATCGGGGCGCGCACCCTCGTCGCCATCTCCGCCCCCACGGCCCTCGCCCTGGACCGGGCGCGGGCGCTGGACATGAACCTGGTGGCCGTGGCCCGCCGGGATACGGTGACGGTGTTCCATGGGATGGACCGGGTGCGGGAGGCGGCGGCGGGCTGAGGCGCCCCACGCCCCTGTGTGCCCCCGCCTCCTGGCCGGGCCGCGCCGCCCCGGCTAAACCAGCCCCCTCTCGGCGAGGAGGACGGCATGAAGATCACCTGGTTCGGCCATTCCGCGTATCGGCTGGAGTTCGGCAGCGCGGTCGTGCTGATCGACCCCTTCCTGACCGGCAATTCCACCTTCAAGGGCACGGTCGAGGAAGCCTCGCGCGGCGCGACCCATGTCGTGCTCACCCACGGGCATGGCGACCATGTCGGCGATACCGTGGCGATCGCGAAGGCCACCGGCGCGAAGCTGGTGACGAATTTCGAGCTGTGCCAGCACCTCGCCCGCAAGGGCGTGGAGAAGACCGACCCGATGAACACGGGCGGCACCACGGACCAGGGCGAGTTCACGGTCTCCCTGACCGTCGCGTTCCACTCCTCCTCGGAGATGGACGAGAACGGGGTGACGCATAACCTCGGCCTGCCCAATGGCGTGGTGATCACGCCCCGCGACGCGGCACAGCCGACCGTCTACCACATGGGTGATACCGACGTGTTCTCGGACATGGCGCTGATCGGCGAGTTCTACCGCCCGAAGGTGGCCATGGTGCCGATGGGCGACCGCTTCACCATGGGGGCGCGCGGCGCGGCCCTGGCCATGCGACGCTTCCTGCCGGACGTGCCGGTGATCCTGCCCTGCCACTTCGGCACCTTCCCGATCATCGCCCCCTCCGCGGACGCGTTCCTGCGCGAGATGGGCGACCAGGCCGGGCGCGTGCGACTGCCGAAGCCAGGTGAGGCGTTCGAGGTCTGATCGCGCTGGAGCGGGGCGCCGGAGAGGGCCCTGCCCTCTCCGGACCTCTCCCGCCAAGGGCCTGAGGCCCTTGGAACCCCGTCTGACTGCCGTGGATACCCCGGACTGAAGGGGTCTCTGGGTGAAGGGGTTTTTCTTGCCCTTGCAGTCGCCTCGGGTCGATGACCCGAGGCGCACCGTCAGCCGAGTGATTCGAAACGTCTAAAAGAAGATGATGGTGAGGGGTCCGGGGAGAGGAAGAATTCCTTCTTCCTCTCCCCGGGACAGACCATCAGCCCTCAATCAGCCGGAATGAGGTGCCCGGCGGCAGCGTTCCAGGAAAGCGCGATATCGGTGTTCTCCGCGATCCCCTGGGCCGCATGCCCCGGGAGCCGCGCGCGGAGCGGCGTGCCGCCGGCTTGGCCGATCAGCAGCGCGCTGTCCCCGAAGTGGACGACGGTTTCGACCCGCATGCGACAGGTATTCTCGGCGCCTTGCTGGGCCAGGCCCAGCACCTCCGGCCGCAGCAGCAGCGTGGCGGCCTGGCCGGGCTTGTGGGCTGGTTGGGCGGGGATGCGGACCGGGCCGATGCCGGGGATGTCGCCCAGGCCAGCCGCGGGGTCGGTGAAGCGCAGGGGCAGCAGGTTGCTGTCGCCGACGAAGCGGGCGACGAAGTCGTTCACCGGGCGGTCGTAGATTTCCAGCGGCGTGCCGGCCTGCTGGATGCGGCCGCCTTCGAAGACCACGATCCGGTCGGACATCGCCATGGCCTCGGACTGGTCATGCGTGACGAAGATGGTGGTCACGCCGAGGCTGCGCTGGATGCGCTTGATCTCGATCTGCAGGCTCTCGCGCAGGTTCTTGTCCAGCGCGCCCAGGGGTTCGTCCAGCAGCAGCAGGGCGGGGTCGAAGACGAGGGCGCGGGCGAGGGCCACGCGCTGCTGCTGGCCGCCGGACATCTCGCGCGGGTGGCGGTCCGCGAAGCGTTCCAGCCCCACCAGGGCGAGCATGGCGCGGGCCTTTTCCGTAGCCTGGGCCTTGGGCAGCTTGCGCATCTGCAGCGGGAACATGACGTTCTGCAGTGCCGTGCGGTGCGGGAAGAGCGCGTAGTTCTGGAAGACGATTCCGATGCCGCGCTTGTGGGGCGGCACGCGGGTGATGGAGACGCCGTCCACCAGGATCTCGCCCTCGGTCGCCGCCTCGAAGCCGGCGATGAGCATGAGGGTGGTGGTCTTCCCCGAGCCGCTGGGGCCGAGGAAGGTGATGAACTCCCCCTTCGCCGCGGTCAGGTTGACGCTATCCAGCGCGCGGTGGCGGCCGTCATAGCTCTTGGAGAGGTTCTTCAGCTCCAGGTAGGGCTTGGTCACGGGCGGGCTTCCGATCGGCGGCGCGCCAGGGCGCGCCAGAGGACGGGCAGGATCACCAGCGCGGCGACCGCCAGGAAAAGAAGGGTGGAGACGACGGCGATCACCGGATCGGCCGTGGTGCGGATGCTGTCGAACATCCGGCGCGGCAGGGTTTCGGTGTCGCGGCCCGAGATGAAGAGCGCGACGACGGTTTCGTCGAAGCTCTGCACGAAGGCGAAGAGCGCCGCCGCCGCGAAGCCGGGCCAGAGCACGGGCAGGGTGACGTGGCGGAAGGTGGCCGCCGGGCTGGCGCCGAGCGACATGGCCGCGCGTTCCAGGCTGCGGTCGAAGCCCTTGAGGTTGGCCGAGAGCACGAGGAAGGCCATGGGCACGGAGAGCGCCGTATGGGCCAGGATGATGCCGGGGAAGGTCTGCAGCAGCCGCATATCGGCGAGGAAGGCGTAGTAGCCGATGGCCATGACGATGTGCGGCACGGCGAGCGGCAGCATCAGCAGCAGGTTCACCAGGCTCTTGCCCGCGAAGCGGTGGCGGACGAGGGCGAAGGCGGCCGGGGTGACCAGCGCCACCGTGAGCACGGCGACGGCGGCGGCGATGCCGAGGCTGTTCAGCGTCGGCCGGGTCCAGCGCGTATCGCTGAAATAGGCCGCGTAATAGCCCGTCCACCAGCCCGGGGGCGGGAATTCGAGCGAGACGGCGGTGCTGAAGGACATCGGCACCACGATGAGGAGCGGCGTGGCCACGAAGGCGAGCACCACGGCGCCCAGCAGGATGAGGATGAGGCGCATCGGATCAGCCCCAGAGACGGTCGAGGCCGAAGCGGCGGTGGTACAGGCCCAGCACCACGAGCGTGCTGGCCAGCAGCACCATGGCCATGGCCGAGGCCTCGCCGAAGGCCAGGAACTCCTCCACCTGCTGGCCGATCACGCCCGCCACCATCTGCTCCCGCGGGGAGCCGAGAAGGATGGGTGTGACGTAGAAGCCGAGGCAGAGGACGAAGACGAGGGTGAGCCCGTTGGCGATGCCCGGCGCCGCGAGGGGCAGCACGACATGGCGGATCACCGAGGCGGGCCGGGCGCCGAGGCTGGCGGCGGAGCGCGGCAGGGAGGGCTCGATCCGCTTCAGCACGCCATATAGGCTGAGCACCATGTAGGGCAGCAGGATATGCGTCATGGCGACGGTGGAGCTGAAGCGCGTGAAGAGAAGCTCCGGCGTGGCGAAGCCCAGCCATTCCACGAACTGCGCGACCGGGCCGCGATTGCCCAGCAGCACCATCCACGCATAGGTGCGGACGAGGAAGCTCGTCCAGAAGCTCATCGTCACCACCACCATCATCGCGGCGGCGAGGCCCGCGGGGGCCGCGGCCATGGCATAGGCGAGCGGAAAGCCGAGGAGGAGGCAGCAGAGCGAGACGACGAGGGCGGTGACGAAGGTTTCCCCCAGCACGCGCAGGTGGAAGCCGTCGGTCACGATCTCGGCGTAGTGGCCGAATCCGAATTCGGGCTCGGTCACGCTCATCACCGCCACCTGGGCCAGCGGCACGATGAAGAAGGCCGCGAGGAACACCAGAAGCGGTGCGAGGAGCAGCCAGGACCTCAGGCTGCTCCCCCCCGTGGCGGTGCTGGCCGCGCTCAAGTGCCGATCCAGCGCTCGAAGCGCTGGGTCGCGGCGTTCACGTCCGCGCCGAAGTTCAGGATGTCCTGCTCGAACACCTTGTCCTTGTAGGCGGGGGCGGTGGGCATGCGGGCGGCTTCCGCCTCGCTGAGATGGTTGAAGGCGGCCGGGTTCAGGGGGCCGTTCAGCGAATCCCGGCAGAAGCCGGCCAGCCGCTCCGGCCGGAGCGCGGCTTCCAGGAAGCGCATCGCATTGTCCTTGTTCGGCGTGCCGCGCGCGACCACCCAATAGGCGCGCTCGATCTCCGCCTGGTTCCAGACGATCTCGACCGGCTGGCCCTGGTCGATCAGCTCCAGCGTGCGGGCGTGCCACAGGGCGATGCAGTCGATCTCGCCGTCCCGCAGGAGCTGCTGGGACTGCTGGCCCTGCGTCCACCACACGCGCACGGCCGGCTTGATCTTGTCCAGGCTGCGGAAGGCGCGGTTGATGTCGAGCGGGTAGAGCTTGTCCGTCGGCACGCCATCGGCCGCGAGGGCGATGGGCAGGATGCGGGAGGCATAGCGCTGCATGCAGCGCGAGCCCGGGAACCTTTGCAGATCCCAGAAATCCGCCCAGTTCTGCGGGCCGCCATTCGGGTACTTCGCCTTCTGGTAGGCGATGACGGTTGCGAAGGCATGGCTGCTGGCGCCGTTTTGGAAGACCGCGCCGGGGAAAGGCGGGCTCTTCGCCAGGTCGGTATTGTCCAGCTTCTCGACCAGGTTCGCCTGGTTCGCGCGGATGATCTCGCCCGCGCCGAGGGTGGTCACGTCGAACTCATAGGCGCCGCTGCGGACCTGCTGCGCCAGCTTGGCGAAGGAGACGGGCGAGACGGGGCGGATCTCGATCCCCGTATCGCGCGTGAAGGGCTCGAAGAGGTTCTTGATGGCGGCGCGTTCCCAGACGCCGCCCCAGGTGTTGACGTGCAACACCTCCGCCGCGCGCACCCGCTTGAAGTAGGGCGTTGCGAGCCCCGCCACGATGCCTCCGCCCAGCGAGAGCGCCGCGCGGCGGGTGAAACCCTTCTGTGCCATTCTCGCCTCCTCAGTTCGGCCGGAACGTGGCCCCGTAGAGCCTGATCCAGTTGCCTCTCGTGATCTTCTCGATTTCGGCGGGCTGGAAGCCCACCTCGCGCAGCCCCTGCGGGATCTGCCCCAGGCCGGAGACACCCTCCGCCAGCCATTCGGCCTTCGGCGTCTTCACCGGCTTGCCGGCCGAGGAGGCGCCATGGTCGATGCCGCGCGTCCAGCGGCCCATGCGCATCCAGGCATAGTCGGCCGGGGTGTTGTCATGCCCGTAATCGGTGCCGATCGCGACCGTGTCGATGCCCGCGATGTCCACGGTGCGCGCCACCATCTCGCACCAGTTGCGGACCGAGGCGCAATAATAGTCGCCGGTGATGTTGCGGTAGACGGCGCATCCCATCACGCCGCCCGTGTCCCGCAGGGCGTGCAGGATGGCGTCGCTCTTGTTGCGGCTGTGGGGCACGAGGCTGGTGGCGTTCGCATGCGTCACCGCGATCGGCTTCTCGGAATGCGCGATGGCCTCCAGCGTCGTGCGCTCGCCGACATGGGAGCAGTCGATCAGCATGCCGGCGCGGTTCATCTCCCGCACCACCTCGCGGCCGAAGCGGGCGAGGCCGCCATCATTCGGCTCGTAGCAGCTGCCGCCGACGGAGTTCTGGTTGTTGTAGGTGAGCTGCACGACGCGCACGCCCAGTTCCGCGAACATCTCCACCAGCCGGATGCGGCCGCCGAAGAGGTCCGTGTTCTGGAAGCCCAGGATGATCGCCGTGCGGCCGGAGGCGTTCACCGCCTCGATCTCGGCCGGGGTGCGGGCCACGGCGCAGGTGGCGGCGTTCTCGGCGATCAGGTCGCGCCAGCGGCCCAGCGCGTCGAAGGACTCCATCGGGTCCTCCCAGAAGCCGCAGGTCACGGTCACGGCCCCGATCCCGCCGCGCCGCAGGGCGGCGAAGACCTCCGGCGTGAAGTGGCCGCATTGCAGGCCGTCAATGAGCATCCGCGGATTCCGGCTTCGGGCTGAGAAGGAGGGAGATGTCGGTGTCGTCGTCATGGTCCGTCCGGCCGATGACGCGGCCATCCGGCTCGACGATCACCGGGCCGGCATGGCGCCGCGATTCCGGCGTATCCGTCGCCAGGGCGGTGTTGGAGAGGTGGTGCAGCGCCCACCACAGCTCCGGCTCCACCACCACCCCGTGGCGCAGCGCATGGCCCAGCACGGCGTCGGGCGAGGCGGCGGCCGGGACGGCCAGCAACGTGGCGCCGCCCTTCCCGGCCCGCAGCAGCGCCGCCTCGGGTCCCGTGGCCGGGCCGGTGCAGGCGCCGTCGGTGAAGAAGACCGCCAGCCCGCGGCGCGGCGCCAGGGCGCAGGCGGTGCGCAGCTCCTCCGGGTCCTGGATGTTCGTGACGGTGGCGAGCGCCGCGCCATCCGTCTTCGCGGCCACTTCCAGCGCGTCGAGGATCATGGGCAGCGCCACCCAGGCATGCTGCCCGCCGGCATCGAGTGCGAGGGTTCCGGGCGCCGTCTCCGCCAGGCGGAGGGCCTCGGGCGAGGCCGGGCGCAGCGCCTCGAAGCGGCGGCGCAGCAGTGGCAGGCCGCCCAGCCCGGCGGCGGCCGAATAGAGCACCACGTCCCGCACGGCCGGGATGGCGCCGGAAGGAAGCGCGGTGAGAAGCAGGATCCGCTCCACCACCAGCCGCACCTCGCGCGGCAGCAGTGTCACGGGCCCTTCGGTGCAGGTGGCGCTCATGCTTGCGGCTCCGGCGGATAGAACCAGTCCTGGTCGGCGCCCCCGGCCAGCTCGGCGGCGGTGGGCGCACCGTGGAACAGCACGCCGCGCAGGTTGCGGGCGAGGTAGTCGCGCGTCTTGTCCACGCCGTGCAGCGCGACATTCATCAGCCGCACCATATGCGCGGGCACGAAGTCGTCGCCCATGATGTTCGCGCGGGGCTGGTGGTAGTGCAGCCCGGCCAGGCTCTGCACGCGCGTGATGATCTGGCGCAGGTCCGGCCGGGCCAGCAGCAGGCGACCCACCGGCTCGGCGGGGTCGCGCCCCTCCATCGCGGCGTCGAGCGCCTGCACGAGGCCGGGTACGTCGAGCCCGAGGTTGAAGGTGTCGGGCGGGGCCTCGGATGCCGGGCCGCGGCGCGGCTCCTCGGCGGTGGCCGACTTGTACCAGACATGGGCATACGCGCCAGGCGACGACATGTCCCAGGCCAGGGCCCAGCCATATTCGCGGCGCAGGATCTCGCGCAGCCGGCCGAGCGGCATGGCGGGCTGCGCCTCCATCTCCTCGCTGACGATCATGCCGCGGGCGAGGCGATCCGCCTCCTCCGGCACCAGCTCGATCATGAGGGAGAGGAGGGTTTCCTCCGTCTCCGGATGGAAGCGCGCGCCGACTTCCGTCGCGAGCGCGTCGAGCGGGAAGGAGGCTTCGCTGCCTTGCTTGTGCAGGGCGGCCACGAGCCCGGCCACCTCCTCCAGCTGTTCCGCGACGAGGGCGCTGGGGGCGAAGGCGTCGTAGACCATGCGGTCCTCGCGCCGGAAGCGCGCGGCGCGGCGCAGCAGGGTTTCGAGCCGGGCCAGGGCGGCGTCCCCGGCCCGCACCGGCAGGGCGCGGGCGGCGGCGATCGCCTCCTCGCGCGCGCGGATCCAGGCGTCCATCAGCCGCGGGTGGTTGTTGATGAAGAGGATGAGGCCGAGGGCGGAGCCGTTGCCGATGCCGAGGAAGCGGCGGTTCTCCGTCGAGAGCGCGACCGCCTTGGCCGATTGCAGCGCCGCCAGGTGATTCACCAGGTCGGCCGCGAATTCGCGCATCATGTAGGCGGCGAGCATCTGCGCGGCGAGCGGGTGGCGCAGCGCATGCCCCTCTTCCAGCGCGAGGAAAGAGCGCGTGCCGAAGGTGCCGTTGCCGTCCAGGCCCGTGTTGCGCATGAGGTAGCAGACCTGGGCGACCAGCGCGGGCTCGGGCTGCCGCCCCTCGGCCAGGGCCGCGACCGTCGCGTCGAAGACGCGCATGCTGCGGTTGGAGCGGCACCAGATCAGCGAGCCCGGCGTCGCGCGGCCGGCATAGAGCTTGGGCAGCTCGCGCCGGGTCGTCTCGATGACCGCGTCATCCGCCACGCCTTCGACCAGCGCGCCCGTCATGTCCCAGCTGCGGCCGATGATGCGGCCCGTGCGGCCGGCCCGCTGCGGCGTGTTGGAATAGGCAAGGAAGCTGAAGGTGCCGCCGGGGGTCACGATCTCATAGACCGCCGTGCCCGCCGAATCCGCGCCGATATCGAAGCGGCGCGTGGCGATGCGCCAGCGCTCGGCGATGGCCTGCGCCATCAGCGCGCGGGAGCAGCTGATGCGGCTGGGCTGGAAGGCGGCCAGCCGCTCGGGCTGCATGAGGACATCGGGGCCGCGCGGCGCGGGCCGCGGCGTCGTGTCCCGTTGGATCGGAAGTGCGGCGCTCACGCGGGGCGGCCCTCCATGATGGCGCGCAAGGCCTCGGCGGCGTCGCGCAGGGGTTGGATCCAGCCATCCGGCGCGAAGCGCTGCACCGGGGCGACGAGGGAGAGCGCGGCGGCGCAGGCGCCGTCGTGCCCGAAGACCGGGACCGCGGCGGCGCGGATGCCCTCCATGGTCTGGCCGGAGGAGATGGAATGGCCGCTCTGGCGCACGGCCTCGAGGATGGCGGGGTCGAGCTCCGGCGCCATGCGGCGCGCGCGCTCGGGCGGGAGATAGGCGAGCAGCACGCGGCCGGAGGCGCTGCCGGCCAGCGCCATGGTCGCGCCCACGCGCATCTCGACGCGGAGCACGCCCTGGGGCTCCACGCGCTGCACGATGCAGGGCGCGTCGCCTTCCAGCACGGCGAGCGAGGCGGCCTCGCCGGTCTCGGCCGAGAGGCGCTCCAGGATCGGGAGGGTGCGGGCGCCGAGGCCGGCCTGTTCCGTCGCGGCCTGGGCCACGCGCGCGGCGCGGAGCGTCAGCCGGAAGAGGCCCTCGGAGGTCTGCTCGACCCAGCCGGCGGCCATGAGGGTGACGAGGCGCTGGTAGATCGTCGCGCGCCCGATCCCGAGTTCACGGGAGAGGGTGGCGAGGCGGACGGCGCTGCGCGCGCGGCCGAGATGGTCGAGCAGGGCGAGCGTCTTCAGCGCCGAGCCCAGTGGCCGGACGCCGCCTTCCGAGGCGCCTTCGCCCTCCTCCTCGATGTCGAAGCCATCCGGCATATTGTATTCTACCTGAATACTTTGTATTGCATCCGAAGCAATCTTTGACTTGTCATTGATCTGCGTCAAACAGTTTTCGCGGATGCGTGAATTTTTTCAGGCTGCGTCTTCGCCCTGGATCGCCCATGCCGAAGCCCGCCCGGCGCGATGCACCGGGCGGGATGGAGGATGATGAAGGGAGCGCCCCGGGGTGTGCCCGGGCGCGGGGTCAGCGGCCCCTGGCGCGCGGATCCAGGGCGTCGCGCAACCCGTCGCCCAGCAGGTTGAAGGCGAGCACGACGAGGAAGATAGCGAGGCCGGGATAGATCGCCATCCAGGGCGCCTGGGTGAGGAAGCGCTGGGCGGCGTTCAGCATCGACCCCCAGGAGGGATTCGGCGGCTGCTGGCCGAGGCCGAGGAAGGAGAGCGAGGCCTCCGCGATGATGGCCTCCGCGATGGAGAGCGTCGCCTGGACGAGGAGCGGCGGCACGATGTTGGGCAGCACATGCAGCACGGCGATCCGCCAGGGCGGGTTCCCGAGCGAGCGCGCGGCCTCCACCCATTCCGTCGCCTTCGCCTCCATCGCCATGCCGCGCGCCAGCCGCACGAAGATGGGGCTGGCGGAAATGGCGATGGCGAGCATCGCATTCTCCAGCGCGGGGCCGAGGAAGGCGGCGAGCGCGATGGCGAGGATGAGGAAGGGGACGGAGAGCATCGCATCGGTGATGCGGGAGATGATCGTGTCCACCCATCCGCCGGCCAGGCCGGCGAGGAGGCCGAAGGGAACGCCGAGCAGCAGCGCGGCGGTGACGGAAAGGCCCCCCGCCATCAGCGAGGCGCGCGCGCCCCAGAGCACGCGGGAGAAGACGTCGCGCCCGTTCTCATCCGTGCCGAACCAGTGGAGGGCGGAGGGGGCGCGGCGGATGCGGGACCAGGAGGTGGCGACGGGATCATAGGGCGCGATCCAGGGGGCCAGCAGCGCCGCCAGGACGAAGACGAGCACCACCACCAGCCCCAGCACGGCCAGGCGATGCCGGAAGAAGCGGCGCAGCGCGCGGCGGCCGGGGCTGTCCGCGCGGGAGATGGCGGGGGCGCCGGCGGGGGATGCGCTGGCGCTCATGCCGCGCGCAGCCGCGGGTTGATGGCCATGTAGAGCAGGTCCCCGATGAGGGAGAGGGTGACGAAGATCAGCGCCGTCACCACCACCACCCCCTGCACCACGGGGTAGTCGCGGTTGAACACGGCATCGACGATCAGCTTGCCGAAGCCGGGGATGGAGAAGATCTGCTCGGTCAGCACCGCGCCGGCGAGAAGGCGCCCCAGCTCGATGGTGCCGAGGGTGACGACGGGGATGAGGGCGTTGCGCAGGGCGTGGCGGCCGATCACCACGCGTTCCGGCAGCCCCTTGGCGCGGGCGGTGCGGACATAGTCCTGCCCCAGCGCGCCGATCATCGCCGCGCGGGTGTGGCGCATGAACACGCCCGCGATTCCGCCGCCGAGCACGAAGGCGGGCATGATGGTGGTGGCCAGGGATTGCCGCCAGTCCTCGGTGAGCGGCACATAGCCGGAGGGCGGCAGCCAGCCGAGATTCACGCTGAACAGCAGGATCATCATGATCCCGAGCCAGAAGTTCGGCGTGGAGATGCCGGCGAGGGCAATGCCGTTCGCCGCCCAATCCGCCGGCCGGTCGCGATAGGCGGCGGAGACGATGCCGGCGGGCACGCCGATCGCGACCGCGATGACGAAGGCCATGAGGCCGAGTTGCAGGGTGACGGGCAGCTTCTCCAGGATCAGCTCACCCACGGGCTGGCGGATGCGCCAGGAGAAGCCGAGATCCCCGTGCAGGAGCCGCCAGAGCCAGGCGCCGTATTGTTCCCAGAGCGGCCGGTCGAGCATCAGCTCCGCGCGGATCTCGGCCAGCACCTGCGGGTCTCCCCGCTCCTCCCCCGCCATGATGATGGCCGGGTCCCCCGGCATCAGCTGCTGGAGGGCGAAGATCAGGACCGAGAGGATCAGCAGGGTGGGGATGATCTGCCCCAGCCTGCGCAGTAGCCATCCCCACATCGCGTCAGCGCAGCCGCACGCCCTGGAGGCGGATCAGCCCGTCCGGCACCAGGGCGAAGCCCTGCAGGCGCGTGGTGTGCGCCACGATGGTCTTGGGATGCCAGAGATAGCTGCGGGCGCGGTCCTGGGTGAGCGCGATCCCGAAGGCCTGGGCATAGAGGGCGGTGCGCTTTGCCGGATCGGCCTCGGTGCGGGTCTGGTCCAGCAGCGCGTCCACCTCGGGGTTGGCATATTTGCCGTCGTTCTGGGCGCCGCGGCTGTGGAGGAAGGTCCAGACATTGCCGTCCGGGTCCGGGCGGCCGGACCAGCCGCTGAGATAGGCCTGGAAGTCGCCGCGCACCCCGGCCTGGAGGGCGGAGGCGAATTCGGTGGCGACGATCCGCAGCTCGAAGCCCGCTTCCGCGGCCATGGACTGCATGACCTCGGCGGCCTGGCGCAGCTCGGGGCTGTTGGCCACCATCAGGTCCACCGTCACGGGGGTGCGGATGCCGGCCTCGCGCAGCAGGGCCTTCGCGCGGTCCAGGTTCCGCACCGTCACGCGCAGGTCGCGCACATGCATGGGCGAGGCCGGCGGGATGGGCTGGGAGGAGGGCGTGTGCAGCCCTTCATACACCACCTGGATCAGCGCCTCGCGGTCGATCGAGAGGTCGAAGGCCTCGCGCACGCGGCGGTCCTGGCCGATGGGCGACTGGGCGCGGGCGCCGTTGCCGATGTTGTAGATGATGCCCCAGTAGCCCAGCCCATCCACCGTCGCGAGGCCGAGGCGGCGGTCGCGCCGGATGCCGGGCACGTCGCTCGGGCTGGTGACCTCGATCAGCTCCAGCGTGCCGGATTGCAGGTTGGCCAGGCGCGCCGTGCTGTCCGTGATGGGCTGGAAGGTGACGCGGTTGAAGTGGATGTTCGCGGCGTTCCAGTAATTCGCGAAGCGCTCGAGCACGATGCGATCCTGCGCCACGCGCTCGACGAAGCGGAAGGGGCCGGCGCAGACCGGGCGCGCACCGAAGTCCCGCCCCGCCGCCTCGGCCGCCTTGGGGCTGACGATCATGCCCGCGCGGTCCGTGAGCTGGCTGAGGAAGGGGGCGGAGGGCTGCTTCAGCCGCAGGCGCACGGTCAGCGGGTCCACCACCTCCACCGCCTCGAGATCCGTGATCTCGCCCCGGCGGAAGCTGCCCTGCATGGTCAGGTGGCGCATGAGGGAGAAGCGGACGGCCTCGGCGTCCATCCTCTCCCCGTCATGGAAGGTCACGCCGTCGCGCAGGGTGATGACGAGGGTCTTCGGATCCTCCCAGCGATGCCCGGTCGCGAGCTGCGGGACGATCTCCAGCTTGTCGTTGATGTCGAAGAGCTTGTCGCAGAGGCTGGCGAAGACGATGCGCCCAACGAAGCTGCGCGCCAGCGTCGGGTCCATGATGTCCGGGTCCTCGCGCAGGCCGATGCGCAGGTTCGGCAGGTTCTGCGCCTGCGCGGCCCCGGCGGAGAGGACCGCCGCCACGGCGAGGGGGGCGAGGAAGCGGGCTTTCATGCGGCGGTTCCGATGCTGGCGCCCGAGGGGGGCTTGGGGGCGAAGAAGGATTGCAGGCGGGCCAGGCGCTCGCCGCCGGGCTGGTGCTCCGTGGCGGGGGCGACGGGCGGCAGCACGTCCTGGAAGTGGCAGGCGGCGCGATGGGCGGGCGTGGCGGCGGTGGCGCCCGCCACCAGGGCCGGCTCCTGCTCCCGGCAGATCGGCTGGGCATGGGGGCAGCGCGTGTGGAAGCGGCAGGCGGGCGGCGGCGAGATCGGGCTGGGCAGGTCGCCCTGCAACGGTGCCGCCCTCGCTCCCCCGCCGGGCACGGAGGCGAGCAGCGCGCGCGTATAGGGGTGCCGCGGCGTGGCGAAGAGCTGGCCGGCCGGCCCCTCCTCCACGATGCGGCCGAGATACATGACCACCACCCGGTCCGCGACATGCCGCACCACGCCGAGGTCATGGCTGATGAGGACGAAGGCGAGGCGGAACTCGCGGATGAGGTCCTGCAACAGGTTGATGACCTGGGCCTGCACGGAGACATCGAGCGCGCTGACGGGCTCGTCGCCCACGATCAGGCGGGGGCCGCTGGCCAGGGCGCGGGCGATGGCGATGCGCTGGCGCTGCCCGCCGGAGAATTCATGCGGCCAGCGGTCGGCATGCTCCGGCCGCAGCCCGACGCGGGCGAGAAGCTCCTGCACACGCCCGCGTTCCGCCGCGCGTGGCACGATGCCGTGCAGCCGCAGCGGCTCCCCCACCGCCTGCCCCACAGTCATGCGCGGGTCGAGGCTGGCATAGGGGTCCTGGAAGATCATCTGCATGTGCCGACGCTGGCGGCGCAGCAGCGCGGGGGCCATGGCGCGCAGGTCCTGCCCGGCGAAGCGGATGGCGCCGGCATCCGCCTCCTCCAGCCGCAGGGCGAGGCGGCCGAGGGTGGACTTCCCGCAGCCGCTTTCGCCGACGACGGCCAGCACCTCCCCCTCCCCCACCGAGAGGGAGACGCCATCCACCGCCCGCACCGCGCCGCGCCGGCGGCCGAGCGCGTCCCGCACGGGGAAGTGGCGGACCACGCCTTCGAGTTCGAGCAGCGGTGCGCTCACGCGGCCTCCAGGATCTGGTCGAGCGGGGCGCGGTGGCAGGCGGCGCGGTGGCCGGGCGCGATCTCCCGCAGCGCCGGCACCGTGTCGCAGAGGGCGATGCGGAAGGGGCAGCGGGTCTTGAAGCGGCAGCCCTCGGGCGGGTTCGCCAGGTCCGGCACCGTGCCCTCCACCGTCGCCAGCCGCGTGCCGCGCGGGCCATCCAGCCGCGGCGCGGCGCCGAGCAGGCCGACGGTATAGGGGTGCTGCGGCATGGCCAGCACCTGCGCCGCCGGCCCGCTTTCCGCCACGCGCCCGGCATACATCACCACCACCTCATCCGCGTGGTCCGCCACCACGCCGAGGTCGTGGGTGATGAGCAGCACCGCGGTTCCCGTGCCGCCGCGCAGCTCGTCCAGCAATGCGAGGATCTGCGCCTGCACGGTCACGTCCAGCGCCGTGGTCGGCTCGTCCGCGATCAGCACGCGCGGGCGGCAGGCGAGCGCCATGGCGATCATCACGCGCTGGCGCATGCCGCCCGAGAGCTGGTGGGGATATTGCCGCGCGCGGCGCGCGGCCTCGGGGATGCGGACCGCCTCCAGCATGGCGACCGCCGCCGCATGTGCCCGCGCGCGGTCCAGCCCCTGATGCAGGCGCAGCGCCTCCGCCACCTGTTCCCCCGCCGTGAAGGCGGGATTCAGGCTGGTCATCGGCTCCTGGAAAATCATGGCCATCTCGGCGCCACGGAGCTTGCGGCGCTCCTCCGGGGGCAGCTCCGCGATCTCCCGCCCCTCCAGGCGGATGGTGCCCGCGACCTTCGCGCTGGGCGGCAGCAGGCCCATCACGGCCAGGGAGGCGACGGACTTGCCGCAGCCGCTTTCCCCGACCAGCGCCACGGTGCGCCCGGCGGGCAGGGAGAAGGAAATGCCGTCCAGCACGCGGAGCGGGCCGCGCTCGGTGGCGAAGGTGACGGCGAGGTCGCGGACTTCGAGGGCGGAGGCGCTCAAGGCCGCAGTCCCTGCCGGCCTGCACAGGCACGCGTTCGTGGTGTCACCGCCCGCCCATCCCCCCTGCCCCGCGTCCGCCGGCCCCGCGAAGCGGTGCCGGGAGAGTAGGTTGCGGGTTTCGCAATCGTCATGCCAGCCGGAAAACAACGGGGGAGGCCAGGGAGGGCTCCGCCCTCCACCCGCCAAGGGCCTGAGGCCCTGGGAACCCCATCGGACTGCCGTGGATACCGTTGATCGACGGGGTCTCTGGTTGCTCGGCGCCCATCCTGCCTTTGCAGTCGCCTGAGGTCATTGACCTCAGGCGCACCGTCAGCCGAGTGACTCCAAACTCGAAGAAAAAGATGATGGTGAGGGGTCCGGGGAGAGGAAGAATTCTTTCTTCCTCTCCCCGGGACAGACTGTCAGCCGCGCATGGAGGCGCGCCGCATCAACCGGCCAGCGGAGCCGGAGCCTCCTCAGCCGGAGCGGCGATCAGGCGCAGCAGGTCGCGCTTCACCTCCAGCACATGGCGCCGGGTGAAGCGCGCCGCCTCTTCGGCCGCGCCGCGGCGGCAGATGTCGAGAAGCTCGGCATGCTCGGCTTTAGCGCGCTCGGTGCCGTCTGCGACGGCAAGTTGCAGGCGGGTGTAGCGGTCCGTGTTCGCCAGCAGGGTGCGGACCATCGCCAGGGTCTGGACCCGGCCCGCGGGGCGGTAGAGGGCCAGGTGGTATTCGGTGTTCAGCTCGCCCCAGGCGTTCAGGTCCGCCCGGTCGATCGCGGCGGCATAGCCCACCAGGATCCGCTCGGCTTCCGCGATATCGGCGGGCCCGATCCGCGGCACGGCGCGCCGGATCAGGTCCGGCTCCAGCAGCGCCCGCAGGTCGAACAGCTCCGCGATCTCCTCCGGGGAGAGTGAGCTGACGACCGCGCCGCGATGGGCGTGGATCGTCACCAGCCCCTCGGCGGCGAGCTGGCGGAAGGCCTCGCGCACGGGGATGCGGCTGATGCCGAATTCCTCGGCCAGCGCGTCCTGGCGCAGCGCCTCGCCTTCCCGGAACTCGCCGGAGAGGATGCGGCGCCGCAACTCATCGGTGGCCGATTCCACCACCGTCTGCCGTTGCAGCTTGCGCCCCGCCACCCCTAGGCCGCCTTGTAGCGGCGCTGCACGAAGGCGCTGGAGGCGGCCGTGAGCGTGAGGGTGGTCACCATCAGGATGAAGGCGATGGCGGCCGCGAAGGGCCAGTTGTTGTTCACCGCATATTCCCGGAACAGCATGGGCGCCATCATCTGGAACCGCGCGCCGCCCAGCAGCAGCGGCGTGGCATAGGCGTTCATCGCGAGGATGAAGACGAGCACCCCGCCGGTCGCCAGCCCGGGGAGGGCCAGCGGCAGCACCACATGCCAGAAGCGGCGGGAGGGATCGGCGCCGAGGCTGTCGGCGGCTTCCTCCACGCGCGCATCGATGCCCTCGATCACGCTCTGCAGGGTCAGCACCATGTAGGGCAGGTTGATGGAGAGGATGCCGACCACCACGGCGAAGGGCGTGTAGAGCAGTGGGAAGCTGGAGCCGGGCGAGAGGGCGGCGACCGTGCTGTCCACCAGCCCGCCGCGCCCCAGCACGCCCATCCAGCCCAGCGCGCGCACGGTGCTGCCGATGAAGAGCGGCAGGATGACCAGCAGCACGCCCACCGACTTCCACCGGCTCTGCGACCGCGCCAGCCGGTAGGCGATGGGAAAGCCCAGGACGAGGCACAGCACCGTCGTCACCAGCGCGATCCACAGCGTGGTCCAGAGCACCCCGGTGTAGAAGGGGTCGTAGAGGAAGCGCAGGTAGTTCTCGGGCGTCAGGGCCTCGACCATGAAGTTCGTGCGGTCGTAGCGGTTGAGGCTGTAGCGCGCGAGCAGGAGCAGGGGCGTGACCAGCGCCCCCATCACCAGGAAGGTGGCCGGGCCGATCAGCAGCCCGGCCGTCAGGCCCGTGGTCCGGCGCTTGGAGGGAGGGCTCATCGCCCGTCCAGCAGACGGCGCCACCAGTCGTTCAGGTCGTCGCGCGCGGCGGCGAGCTTGGCGTAGTCCGGCGCCACCAGCTTCGGCTTGGGCTCGGGCAGGGCCAGGCGCTGGGCCACCTCGCCTTCCAGCGTCGCCTGGCTGCTGGTGGGCAGGTAGCCCATGCTGTCGGCGAAGCCGCGCTGGGCGGAGGGCTCCAGCATGGCGTTGAGATAGGCGAAGGCGGCGGTCTTGTTGGGCGCGTTCTTTGGCACGCTCATGGAGGAGACGTAGACGATGCTGCCTTCCTTCGGGAAGGAGCTCTGCACCGAGACGCCGGCCTTCTGCCAGAAGATGGTGCGCGCCTGCCAGACCGGCCCGACATCGATCTCGCCCGAGCGCAGGGCGGGGGCGAAGGCGTCGGTCACGGTGTAGGTCTTGTTGCCGTCGCGGACCAGCTTCTCCAGGTCCGGCTTCGCCGCCGCGAAGTTCGAGGCGTCGCCGGTCCTCGCCAGGGCGGCGGCCATGACGATGTAGATGAAGCTGTTGTCGAGCAGCCCGACCTTGCCCTTGTAGCGGTCCGCCATCAAATCGGCGAAGGCGGTGGGCGGCTGCTGCACGCGCTCGGTGTTGTAGATGAAGATCTGCGGGCTGAAGATATGCGGCAGGGCGTAGGTCGTGCGCAGCTCCGGCAGCACGTATTTCATGTTGGGCACCTTGCCCTCGTCCAGCGGCTCCAGCAGCCCCGCCTCGTTCAGGTCGTAGGATTGCGGCGCCTGGGCGCAGATGATGTCCACATTGCCGCGCGGCAGGCGGCGCTGGGCGATGAGCTTGGCGACGCGCGCCGGCTCCGTGCCCACGTCCTGCGTGACCTCGATGCTCTTCGGCGCGAGCAGGGGCTGGTCGATGTTGCTGCCGAGCAGGCGGGCATAGTCGCCGCCCCAGGTGCTGACCACGAGCCGGCCGGAGGCCTGGGCACGCGCCACATGCGGCATGAAGGGCAGCGCCGCGGCCGCGGCGCCCAGGCCGAGAAGCTGTCGGCGCGAAGCGCCTGGTTGCCGGTCGGTCATGTTGGGCTCCTTCATCGGGGGTTCAGGCGGGGATAGGGGCAAAGGCGGCGAGCGGCGCGCCGGCGGAATCGAAGAGGCGTTCGCTGGCCGGGTCCCAGGCGATGCCGGCGCGGTCCCCCGCGGCGAAGCGGCGGGCGGCGCCGCCATCCGTCGGGTCGTGCAGGATCAGCCGCGTGCCGTCCGGCAGCGCCAGCAGCACCTCGATATGGGCGCCGACATAGGTGGCATCCTCGACGGTCGCGACCACGCGCGCCCCGGCCTCCTCGGGCCCGCAAAGCCGCACCCGCTCGGGCCGGATGGCGAGGGTGCAGGGGCCGGCGGCGGCGTAGTGCGCGGCCAGGCGGATGGCGTCGCCGCCGGGCAGCGTCAGCCGCTCCCCCCCGGCCAGTTCCCCGGGGATGAGGTTGCTGTGGCCGATGAAGCGCGCCACGAAGGGGTTGGCGGGGCGCTCGTACAGCTCCTCCTGCGTGCCCACCTGCTGCACGGCGCCCTCGTTCATCACCACCAGCCGGTCGGCCATCATCATGGCCTCGTCCTGGTCATGCGTGACCATCAGCGCCGTGAGCCCCGCCGCGCGCTGGAGGCCGCGGATCTCGCGCGCCACCTGCTGGCGGAGATTGGCGTCCAGGTTCGAAAGCGGCTCGTCCAGCAGCAGCACCTTCGGGCGGATGGCGAGGGCGCGGGCGAGCGCGACGCGCTGCTGCTGCCCGCCCGAGAGCTGGCGGGGATAGCGGTCGGCCATGGAGGCCAGCTTCACCATCTCCAGCGTCTCGGCCAGCCGGGCCTCCACCTCCGCCTTCGGCAGCTTGCGCATGCGCAGGCCGAAGGTGACGTTCTGGGCCACGGTCATGTGCGGAAACAGGGCGTAGCTCTGGAACACCATGCCCATCTCGCGCCGATAGGGGGGCAGCCCCGCATAGTCCCGCCCTTCCAGCAGGATGCGGCCGTCGCTCGCCTCCACGAAGCCCGCGACCATGCGCAGCGTCGTCGTCTTGCCGCAGCCGGAGGGGCCGAGCAGGACGAGCATCTCGCCCTGGCGCACATCCAGGTTCACGTCCTGCACGGCGGTGCTGGCGCCGAAGCGCTTGGTCAGCCCCTCGATGCGGAGATAGGTGTCGCTCATCAGACGATCCGGCTCAGCTTCACATAGCGGTCCAGCAGCAGCAGCAGACCGGCGATGACGAGGGTCTGCACCATCACCACCGCCGCCACCAGCGGATCGACCTTGTATTCCAGGTATTGCAGCACGGAGATCGGCAGCGTGGTCTGCCCCGGCGCGATGAGGAACAGCGTCATCTCGATATTCTCGAAGGAGACGATGAAGGCGAAGAGCGCGGCGGCCACGATGCCCTGGCGCATCATCGGCAGCGTCACGCGCCACAGCACGGACCAGGGCCGCGCGCCGAGATTCGCTGCCGCTTCCTCCACCGAACGGTCCAGCCCGACGAGGTTGGCGACGCAGAGCCGGATGACCCAGGGCACGGTGATGAGGAGATGCGCGAGCACCAGCACGAGGTCGGAGCCGATCAGCGGCACCTCGGTCGCGATCTCCGTCTCCACCACCAGCACGTAGATGGAGAGGCCGATCACCACGCCGGGCACGGTCAGCGGCGAGAGCAGCAGCACGTTCAGCAAGCCGCGCCCGACGAAGCGGTAGCGCACCAGGGCGAGGCTGGCCGGGATGCCGAGCGCGAGGCTTCCCAGCGTTGCCATGGCGGCGATGCGGAGGCTGGTGCCCAGCGCATCGCCGAAGCGCGGGAATTCAAGGATGCGGGCATACCAGGAGACGGAGTAGCCCGAGGGCGGGAAGACCACGACGGCGTCGCGGAACAGGCTGATATAGGCCGTCATCACCAGGGGCACGGCCATGGCCAGCACCCCCGTGGCGATCAGCGTCCAGACCAGCACCGCCCCGGCCGAGACGCGGCGATGCGCCGCCGCCGGCGTGCTGGCGCGCGCCGGTGCCGCCCCCTCTGACGCTGCCGCGATTCCTGCCAACCCACCTCTCCGTCAGATCCGCCTCGGCGGCTCCGTTCATGCGGAAGGTCATGCAAAGGGCAAGCCAAGCGGACTGTCAATTGGATAAAATGTCCTTTATAGGCGTCGGGCCAACGGGCGTTTGGCCGCGCCGCAAGGGATTGCTCGTCGATGCAGGGAATCGAAACGCCGGTACCCCCGGGGAACCACACGTTTTCCTGCATCGACGGCCATACCTGCGGGAACCCGGTCCGCCTCGTCACCGGCGGCGGCCCCTTCCTGCGGGGCGCGACGATGAGCGAGAAGCGGATGGACTTCCTCAACCATCACGACTGGGTCCGCCGCTCCCTCATGTTCGAGCCGCGCGGGCATTCCGTGATGTCGGGCTCCATCCTCTATCCGCCGACGCGCGAGGATTGCGACATCGCCATCCTCTTCATCGAGACCTCGGGCTGCCTGCCCATGTGCGGGCACGGCACCATCGGCACCGTCACCATGGCGATCGAGAACGGCCTCGCCCGGCCGGAGAAGGAGGGCGAGCTGCGGCTGGACGCGCCGGCCGGCCGGATCGTCGCCACCTATGAGCGGCGCGGCGAGCATGTGGACAGCGTGCGCATCCGCAACATCGCCTCCTTCCTCGCCCTGCCGGAGGTGGAGGTGGAGATGCCGGGGATGGGGCGGCTGCGCGTGGACATCTCCTATGGCGGCAATTTCTACGCGATCGTCGAGCCGCAGCCCTGCTTCGCGGGGCTGGAGGATTTCTCGGCCGACGACGTGATCCGCTACAGCCCTGAGCTGCGGCGGCGGCTGAACGAGATCGTCGAGGTGGTGCATCCGGACGATGCCACCATCCGCGGCGTCAGCCATGTGATGTGGACGGGGCGCGCGCGCGACCCGCGGGCCCATGCGCGCAACGCGGTGTTCTACGGGGACAAGGCGGTGGACCGTTCCCCCTGCGGCACCGGCACCTCCGCCCGCATGGCACAGCTCGCCGCGCGCGGCCGGCTCTCGGTGGGCGACGAGTTCATCCATGAGAGCATCATCGGCACGCATTTCGATGGCCGCGTGGAAGGCAAGGCGGTGGTGGGCAACCACGAGGCGATCATCCCGAGCATCGCGGGCTGGGCGCGCACCCATGGCATCAACACGATCTTCGTGAACGAGCGCGACCCGCTGCGCGCCGGCTTCCTGGTGTGATGCAGGGGGAAGCGCCGGTCGCCGTCATCGGGGCGGGGGTTGTGGGCACGGCCTGCGCCCGCGCCCTGCAGCGCGCGGGCCGGCGGGTTCTGCTGCTGGACCCCTCCCCGCCCGGCTCGCTCTGCTCCGCCGGCAATGCGGGCCATATCGCGATCGAGCAGGTGCAGCCCCTGGCGCGGCCGGAGATGATCGCCGCCGTGCCGCGCATGCTCGCCCATCCCGAGGGCCCGCTGATGCTGCGCTGGCGCGGGCTGCCGGCCATGCTTCCCTGGTTCCTCCGCATGGCCGCCGCCGCCCGGCCCGCGCGGGTGGAGGCCGGGACGCTCGCCCTCGCGGCGCTGCTGCGGGATGCGGTGGCGGATTGGCGCGCCCTGCTCGACACGCCCGACCTCGCCGCGCTGCTGCGGCATGAGGGCGCCATCGCCATGACCGAAAGCGAGGCCGGGCGCCGCGCGGCCGAGGCGGAAGCGGCGATCATGGCCGCCCATGGGGTGCGGCTGGAATCCCTTGGCCCGGCCGAGGTCGCGGCGCGGCTTCCGGGGCTCTCCGCCCCTGTGACCGGCGGGCAGTTCTTTCCCGAAGCGGCGCATGCGGTGGAGCCGCAGCGCCTGGTGCGCGACCTCGCCGCGCGCTTCGCCGCCGAGGGCGGCACGGTTCTCGCCCAGCCCCTCACCGGCCTTCGGCGGGACGGGGGACGGATCGCCGCGATCACGACCCCGGCGGGGGAGCAGGCCGTGGGAGCGGTGGTGCTGGCGGCCGGGCTCGCCAGCGCGGCGCTCGCCCCGATGCTCGGCCTGCGCCTGCCCCTCACGGCGGAGCGCGGCTACCACGCCATGCTGCCCCCGGGCGCCGTGCCCCTGCCCTGCCCCGTTTCCTTCGCCGAGCGCGGCTTCATCGCCACGCCCATGGAACATGGCACGCGGCTGGCCGGCACGGTGGAGCTGGGGGCCGCCGGGCGCGCGCCGGACTGGTCCCGCGCCGAAATCCTCGTCCGCCATGCGCGGGATCTCTTCGGCCCGGTGCCGGAGGCGGGTTCGCGCTGGCAGGGGGACCGGCCGACCCTGCCGGACTACCTGCCCGCCATCGGGCCGGTGCCGGGGCTGGCGAATGCGGTGGTCGCGACGGGCCACCAGCATCTCGGCCTCACCCTGGCCGCGACGACCGCGCGGCTCGTCTCCGCCCTGGTCGCCAGCGGCTCGCCCGGCCTCGACCTCAGCCCCTTCGACCCCGCCCGCTTCGGGAGACACTGACATGTCCGGCTTCACCACCCGCCCCGAGCTGCGGGGAACCTTCGGCGCCGTCGCCTCCACCCATTGGCTTGCCTCCGCCGCAGGCATGGGCGTGCTGGAGCGGGGCGGGAACGCCTTCGATGCCGCCGTCGCCTCCGGCTTCGTGCTGCAGGTGGTGGAGCCGCATCTGAACGGGCCGGGTGGCGACGCCCCCATCATCGCCTGCCCCGCCGGGGCGGAGGAGCCGATCGTGATCTGCGGCCAGGGCCCCTCCCCCGCCGCCGCGACCATGGAGCGGATGCGTGGGCTGGGGCTGGACCTCGTCCCCGGTTCCGGCCTGCTGCCGGCCTGCGTGCCCGGCGCCTTCGGGGCCTGGATGACGCTGCTGCTGAACCAGGGCACCGCGACGCTGCGCGAGGTGCTGGAGCCCGCCATCTTCTATGCGCGCGAGGGGCATCCGCTGGTCCCGCGCATTCCCGCCGCCATCGCCTCGGTGCGGGAGCTGTTCGAGACGCATTGGCCCACATCGGCCGAGATCTACCTGCCCGGCGGGCAGGTGCCGGCGGCCGGGCGCCTGTTCCGCAACCCTGCCCTGGCCGCGACCTATGAGCGGCTTCTGGCCGATGCCGAGACGGTGGGCGGGCGCGAGGGGCAGATCCGCCGCGCGCTCGATTACTGGTATCGCGGCCCGATCGCCGAGGCGGTGGACCGCTACTACCGCGACGCGGAGGTGTGGGATGTTTCCGGCCGGAAGAACCGGGGCCTGCTGACCGGGCAGGACATGGCCGCCTGGCAGGTGCCGGTGGAGCGCCCGGTCTTTGCCGACCACGGTGCCTATCGCGTGTTCAAATGCGGGCCCTGGAGCCAGGGGCCGTCCTTCCTCCAGGCCATCAACATCCTCTCGGGCTTCGACCTGGCGAAGATGGATCCGCTGGGCCCGGACTTCGTGCATGTGGTGACCGAGGCCATCAAGCTCGCCTTCGCCGACCGGGATTGCTGGTATGGCGACAGCGCCCCGGTGCCGCTGGAGGCGCTGCTCTCGGCCGGATACGCGGCGGAGCGGCGGGCGCTGATCGGGGAGCAGGCCTCCCATGAGTTCCGCCCGGGTTCGCCCGATGGCCGCGACCCCATCCTGCCGCCCCTCGCCGCCGCCGGCACGCTGAAGGAGCCGCGCGTGGGCACGGGCGAGCCGACGGTCGCGCGCGAGGATGCGCGCGGCGGGCAGGACCGTGCGGGCGAGGCCGTGACCACCGCCGGCGGCACGCATCGCGGCGACACCTGCCATGTGGATGTGGTGGACCGCTGGGGCAACATGGTCGCGGCCACGCCCTCGGGCGGGTGGTTCCAGTCCAGCCCCGTGGTGCCGGGCCTCGGCTTCTCGCTCACCGTGCGCGGGCAGATGTTCTGGCTGAAGGAGGGGCTCGCCTCCTCCATGGCTGCGGGCGTGCGACCGCGCACCACGCTGACGCCGAGCTTCGCCTATCGCGACGGCAAGCCCTATCTCGCCTTCGGCACGCCGGGCGGGGACCAGCAGGAGCAGTGGTCGCTGCTTCTCTTCCTGCACCATGCCCATCACGGCATGAACCTGCAGGAGGTGATCGACGCGCCCGCCTTCCACACGGACCACGCCCCCGCCTCCTTCTGGCCGCGCGAGACGGGCCTGGGCACGCTGACGCTGGAGAACCGCTTCCCCGCCGCGACGGTGGAGGAGCTGCGCCGCCGCGGGCACGCGGTGACGCTGGGCGATTCCTGGTCCGAAGGCCGCCTTTCCGCCTGCGCGCGGGAGGCGGACGGGGACACGCATATGGTCAAGGCCGCGGCCAATCCGCGCGGCATGCAGGGTTACGCGGTCGCGCGGTGAAGCCGGCGCGCCGAGACGGAGAGAGAGCATGACCTCCTACATCTTCACCAACGGACAGTTCCTGGAACCGAGCGCGACCGAGCTGCGCGGCGGGATGGAGGTGCTGGTGGAGGGCGACCGCATCCGCGAGGTGTCGGACAAGCCCATCGCCTCCTCCTCGGCCACCCGCGTGAACCTGCGCGGCAGGACCATCATGCCCGGGCTGGTGGACGCGCATGTGCATGTCATCGCGGCCATGGTGAACCTCGCCGAGAACGCGGCGCAGCCCTCCTCCCTCGCCATGATGCGCGCGGCGAAGGTGATGCACGGCATGCTCATGCGCGGCTTCACCACGGTGCGCGACCTCGGCGGCGCGGAGCCCGGCATCGCCACCGCGGTGGACGAGTTCCTCATCGACGGCCCCCGCGTCATTCCCTGCGGCAAGGCGCTGGGGCAGACGGGCGGGCATTCCGACTTCCGCGCGCGCTCGGACGACCGCGAGGGCGTGTTCGCCAACCGCGTCGGCTCGCTGGGCCGCATCTGCGACGGGGTGGATGCCGTCCGCCGCGCGGCGCGGGAGGAGATCAAGTCCGGCGCGCGCTTCATCAAGATCATGGCGAATGGCGGCGTCGCCTCGCCCAACGACCCCATCCACGCGCTCGGCTTCTCCCGCGACGAGATCCGCGCCTCGGTGGAGGAGGCGGAGAATGCCGGCACCTATGTCGCCGCGCATCTCTATACCGACAAGGCGATCCGCCGCGCGGTGGAATGCGGCGTCCACTCGCTGGAGCATTGCAACCTGATCCGGCCGGACACGGCGGAGATGGCGGCGAAGGCCGGCGCCATCGCCTGCCCGACCCTCGTTGCCTATGAGGGGCTGGCGCTGGAGGGCAAGGCGCTGGGCCTCGGGCCGGAATCGGTGGCCAAGATCGAGACGGTCCGCACCGCCGGGCTGGAATCCCTCGACATCATGCGCCGCGCCGGCCTGCCGATGGCCTTCGGCTCGGACCTGCTGGGCGGGCTGCACAAGTACCAGTCCATGGAGTTCGAGATCCGCGCCCGCGTGCTGCCGGTGCACGAGATCCTCGTCTCCGCCACCACCCTGGCCGCCCGGCTCTGCATGATGGAGGGCGAGATCGGCGTGCTGGCACCGGGGGCGAAGGCCGATCTGCTGGTGGTGGATGGCGACCCGCTGAAGGATCTCTCCTGCCTGCAGAACCAGGGGGCGGCGATGCTGGCCATCATGCGGGACGGGCGCTTCTTCAAGAACGAGTTGAACTGACAGCGGAGAAGGTGGGACCCGGCCGGCCACAGGCGTGGTCGTGTCCCGCCGGCGGGAAGAGGTGAGCCAGGAGAAAGCCGGTCCCGGCCCGAAGTTGAACGAAATCCGCCACTATTCTACTGCAGGTTGCAGTGCGCTCCAGGTGGAAACCGTCATGTCGGTACAGAGACTGGCTGTTCCCCTGCTTCTGGCAGGGCAGTTCTTGCTGCTTCTGCTGGATTTCTGGCTTTCCCTGCCGGGCCGGGCCCACCAAGGGCCCGAAGGCGACCTCCGGCCTCTGCTGCTGGTCCTCGGCCATGCGGTGCTGCTGGCGCTGCTCGCCGGCTGCCTGAGCGCCTACCGGCGGGCGGAATTCCGTCGGGCGAATGCACTCAACCGGCAGCTCGCCCAGGCTCTCCGCCGGGCCCGGGACCTGACGCTCTGCTCGTCCGACCTGATCTGGGAGACCGATGCCGAGGGCCGTTTCGTCTACATTTCCGACCATAACGGGGTGAAGCGCGACGTTCCGGGCATTGCCGTCGGCACCAGCCTGGCGGAGCTGCGGGCGCTCGATCCCGTGACCCCCGCCGAGGAGTGGGACCGGCAGCTGGCCAGGAGCATCGCGGGCGAGCCTATGCGGGACTTCCAGTACAGCGCCCGCCGCACGGATGGCCGGCTGCTCCACTTCCAGGTCAACGGCGTCCCCGTGCTGGACGAGGCGGGCAAGGTGGTCGGCTATCGCGGCACCACCCGGGACCGTACGGCGGAGGTGGAGGCGCTGCAGACGCTGAGCTTCCAGGCGATGCATGATTCCCTCACCGGCCTGCCGAACCGGCGCACGCTGCAGGCCGCGATCCGGCAGGGCACGCAGGAAGACCGGCCCCTGGCGGTGGTGCTGCTGGACTTGGACGGCTTCAAGACCGTGAACGACGTGCACGGCCATGGCGCCGGGGACCAGCTGCTCTGCCAGGTGGCGACACGGCTGCGGGCGGCCATCCCGCCGAGCGACCTGGCGGGCCGGCTGGGCGGGGACGAATTCGCCGTGGTCCTGCCGGATGTCGACGCCGCCGCCGCCGAGGCGGTGGGCCGGCGCATCCTCGACAGCCTCTCCCGGCCCGTCCTGCTGGAAAGCGGGGTGACGGTGCGCGTCGGCGTCAGCATCGGCATCGCCCTCGGCCCGCCGCATGGGGGAGACCCGGACGGTCTGCTCCGCCGGGCGGACCAGGCGCTCTATGAGGCCAAGCATGCCGGCGGCGGCGGCATTCGCCTGCACAGCGCCGGCGCGCCCGCCTCGCGGAAGGCGGAGCCCGCATCCGCGCCGGAGCCGCATCGCCCCGCCGGCCCCCTTCTGGCCGATCTGCATGGCGCGATGGAACGGCATGAGCTGTTCCTCGTCTATCAGCCCATCTTCCGTTGCCAGGACGGCGCGCTGGCGAGCGTGGAGGCGTTGCTTCGCTGGAACAGCCCGGTCCGCGGCCTCGTGCCACCGGACCTGTTCATCCCCATGGCCGAGGAGAGCGGGCTGATCGTGCCGATCGGCGCCTGGGTGCTGGAACAGGCCTGCAAGGCCGCCGCCGCGGCGGGGGGGAGCTGGCGGATCTCCGTCAACATCTCCCCGATTCAATTCCAGCAGCACGACCTTGCCTCGGCGATCGCGGGCACGCTGCGCGACACGGGCCTGCCGCCGGAGCGGCTGCTGCTGGAGCTGACGGAACAGATTCCCCTCTCCCACCATCCCGGCGCGCGGGAGACGGCGCGCAGGCTGCGAGCCATGGGGGTCTCCCTCGCGCTCGATGATTTCGGCACGGGCTTCTCCAACATCTCCTATCTCCGCGGCTTCCGCTTCGACCTGCTGAAGTTCGACCGCTCGATCCTCGCCCTCCCGCCGGCCCAGCGCGAGCCGGTGCTGTCGGCCCTGCTGGCCATCGCCGCCGCCTTCCGCCTGCCGGCGGTGGTGGAGGGGGTGGAGACGCCGGAGGACTGGGCGCTGCTGTGCCGCCTGGGTGCGGGCTACGCCCAGGGCTTCCTTCTGGGCCGCCCCCGGGCCGGGCTGGATCCCGAGGCCTTCCATGCCGGCAGGCCCGCCGTCCCGGACCCGGCGGCGCTGCCTCCGTCCTGAAGGGGCGTGGCCCCGCCCGCCCCTACCGCGCCGCGCCGCCGCCCCAGAGGATCACCCCCGCCCCGGCCAGGCAGAGGGCGGCGCCGCCCAGGTCCCAGCCATCCGGCACCCGCCCCTCCACCGCCCAGAGCCAGGCGAGGGAGGCCGCGACATAGACCCCGCCATAGGCCGCATAGGCCCGCCCGGCCGCCGAGGCCTCCACCTGGGTGAGCAGCCAGGCGAAGGCGGCCAGGGAGAGCAGGCCGGGCAGCAGCGCCCAGGCCGGCCATCCCAGGCGCCGCCAGCCCCAGAAGGCGAAGCACCCGCCGATTTCCGCCAGCGCCGCCGCGCCATAGATCAGTGCCGATCCCATCGGTGGAAGCTTGCCACGCCACCCCCCGGCACCCCAATTCCCCCCCATGAAGCGTTTCTGGAATGAAGCCACGGTCCAGCCGGTCGATTCCGGCTGGGGCATCGCCCTGGATGGCCGCCCGCTGCGGCTGCCCGGCGGCACCACCCTGCATCTGCAAAGCCGGCCGCTGGCCGAGGCGCTGGCGGCCGAATGGCACGCCGCCGGCGGCGCCCAGGGCAATGAGATGAGCTATGAGGAGGTCCCCCTCACCCGCCTGGTCGGCACCGCGGTGGACCGGATCGCGCCCGACCCCGCGCCGAGCGCCACGGCCATCGCGGAATATGGCGGGAGCGACCTGCTCTGCTACCGGGCGGAGGACCGGCGCCTCGCCGCCCTCCAGGCCGAGCACTGGCAGCCCCTCCTCGACTGGGCGGCGCTGCACCATGACGCGCCGCTGCAGGTGACGCGGGGCATCATCCATGTGGCGCAGCCGCCGGATTCCCTGCGCGCCCTGCACCATGCCGTCGCGGCCCATACCCCCTTCGGCCTTTCGGCTCTGGGCATCGCCGTGCCCGCCATGGGCAGCCTCGTCCTCGGCCTCGCCCTCTCGGCGGGCCGCATCGATGCGGCCGAGGCGCATCGCCTCGCCACGCTCGACGAGACCTACCAGGAATCCTTCTGGGGCACGGATGCCGAGGCGCTGGCGCGGCGGGAGCGGATCGCGGTCGATATCGCCCTGGCGGCGCGGCTGCTGGAACTCTCCCGGTGAAGGCGCGCCTCCTCCGCATCCGGGGCCGGGTCCAGGGGGTCGGCTACCGGGACTGGCTGGTGCGGGAAGCGGAGGCGGCAGGGCTGGGCGGCTGGGTGCGCAACCGGGCGGATGGCTCGGTGGAAGCCCTGCTGGCCGGGGACGAGGCCTGCATCGGCGCGGTCCTCCTCGCGGCCCGCCACGGCCCGCCCCTCGCCCGGGTGGAGGAGATCGAGGAGAGCTTCGCGGAACCGCCGGACGAGCCGGGGTTCCAGTGGCGGCCGACGCTCTGAGGGGTGGGCTTCTGGTGGCCCCCGGGAGGGAGAAGGAATTCTCCCTCCCGGACCCTCCCTCATCTTTTTCTATCGGACTGCCGTGGAATGCGGGGCTGGAGGTGCGCCTGAGGTCCGTGACCTCAGGCGACTGACAAGGCAGCCCGCGCCACCGAGAATCCAAATGCCTGCGGCGCAACCTGCTGCATCGTATCCCCGGCAGGCTGAACGCGGGGTCCGGGGTGGCCGCTGCCACCCCGGCGGAGGGTCCGGGAGGCGGCGCCTCCCGGGGCCCACAAGCGCAGGCCGCAACGCGAAGCGCCGCGCCCCTTCCTATCGCTGCCCGTAGGCGGCGCCCGCGAAGAGGTCCTTGTATTCCCGCGGCTGGGACCGCCAGTACTGCCGGGGCGCGGCGACCCGGGCGCCGAGCTTTGCCGCCGCGTGCCAGGGCCAGCGCGGGTCGTAGAGGATGCCTCGAGCCAGGGCGATGGCGTCGGCCTGGCCCGAGGCGACGATGTCCTCTGCCTGATCGGCTTCCGTGATCAGCCCGACCGCGATGGTGGGCAGGCCGGTCGCGGCCTTTACCCGCGCCGCATGGGGCACCTGGTAGCCGGGGCCGAGCGGGATGACCTGCTGGGGGGAGACCCCGCCGGTGCTCACATGGATGGCGGCGCAGCCGCGTTCGCCCAGGGCGCGGGCGAAGGCGATGGTATCCGCCACCTCCCAGCCGCCGGGCACCCAGTCGGTCGCCGAGACGCGCACCCAGACCGGCCGTTCGGCGGGGAAGGCCGCGCGCACGGCCTCGAACACCTCCAGGGGGAAGCGCATCCGGTTCTCGAGGCTGCCGCCATAGGCGTCCTCCCGCCGGTTCGAGAGGGGTGAGAGGAACTGGTGGAGCAGGTAGCCATGGGCGCCGTGCAGCTCGATGCCGTCCAGGCCGAGCCGGGCGGCGCGGCGGGCGGCGGCCACGAAGTCCTCACGCACCTTGTCGAGCCCGGCGCGGTCGAGGGCGATGGGGGGTGCCTCCCCCTCGGAATGCGGGAGGGCGGAGGGGGCCAGGGTCTGCCAGCCGCGCGGCTCGTCCGGGCGGATCTGCGCGCCGCCTTCCCACGGGGCGCGGCTGGAGGCCTTGCGCCCGGCATGGCCGAGCTGCACCGCCACCGGCATGGCGGAGGTCGCCCGGATGGCGGTCATGACCCGCGCGAGCGCCGCCTCGTCCTCGTCCGAGTAGAGACCGAGGTCGTCGGGGGAGATGCGTCCCTCCGGGGAGACCGCCGTGGCTTCCAGGATCAGCAGCCCGGCGCCGGAGAGGGCGAGGTGGCCGAGATGGATCAGGTGCCAGTCGGTGGCGCGGCCGTCCTCGGCCGAATACTGGCACATGGGGGCGATGACGATGCGGTTGGGAAGCTCCAGCCCGCCCAGGCGCAGGGGTTGGAAAAGCTGGCTCATCCGGGGCTCCTTGGCGTTCGGTCAGGTATATGGCGCAGAGACCGCCGGAGACAGAGTGCGTCCTGCATTTCGGACCGGGCAGCGGTTCGCTACAGCGGCAGTGCCTTGCGCCAGGCGGCCGCGGCCGCATCGCCAGGGAGGGTGCTCCGGCGGACTTGAAGCAAGCGATGCGGGGAAGGCCGGACCGGGCGCTTCGCACCCAACCCGGCCATCCCCGTCGCACAGGCGCTTCCCTGGAAGCGGAGCTGACCGTCCGCCGGCCAGAAAGGCGAATTCGGTGGAGCACCGATATTCACGTTGCTGGACGGCGGCGCGTGTCGGGTGTCACCCGGCCGTCAGACCGCTGCGGCCATGCGTGCCGCGGCTTCGCGATAGGTGTGCAGCGGTCGGCCCAGCAAGGAGGTCAGGCGTGCCACGTCGCCCGCCGCGGGGATCATGCCGTCACTGACGTAGCGCTCGGCCATCAGGCGCATCTCGTAGGCGGCCCACTTCGGCATGATCGCCGCCATGTTCTGCTCGAAGCCGCTGGGATCGTCGCCGGCATAGGCGATGGGGCGGCCCAGGACGTCTGACCAGATCGCGGCCACGGCCGCGCCCGTCAGCGTGTCGGGGCCGACGAGGTTGATCGTGTCGATCGGCAGCTTGCCCGGCGCCTGGTCGCGGCGGATCAGCTCGATCGCGGCGACCTCGGCGATGTCGCGGGTATCGACCATGGCGACGCCCTTGGAGCCGATCGGCATCGGATAGACGCCGTGCTGGAGGATCACGTCCTTCACCATCACCTCGTTGTCGATGAAGTAGGTGGGGCGCAGGATCGTGGCGCCGAAGCCCATTTCCTCCAGCATCCGCTCGGCCCCGTACTTCACCGCGAAGTGCGGCACGTTGACCGCGCGATCCGCCTCGAAGACGGAAAGGTAGACAACCCGCTCGACCCCCGCCTCGCGGGCGAGGTTCAGCGTGATGATGGCCTGGGTGAATTCGTCGCCGGTCACCGCGTTCAGCAGGAACAGTGTCGAGACACCGGAGAAGGCGGCGCGCAGCGCGTCGAGGTCGAGCAGGTCGCCCTGCGCCACCTCGACACCGGCCGGGAATGCGGCCTTCGCGGGGTCGCGGGTCAGCGCACGCACGGCGGCACCCCGCCGGACGAGCTGTTCGACGACATGGCGGCCGATGCGGCCGGTGGCGCCAGTCACGAGGATGGTCATGGGGATCACTCCATTCGGGTTCTGAAGACAGCCCGAAGATGAGTGATCCACTTTCGGATCAGTAGCCGCTATGTTGGGACACCTTGTCCCTCTGGTGGAACACGTGGATCTCCTCGCCCTGACCGACTTCAACCTCGTCGCCCGGCACGAGGGCTTCGGCCGCGCCGCGCGTGCCACCGGCCGGCCGAAGGCGACGCTGTCGCGCAGGGTGTCCGAACTGGAGGCCAGCCTCGACCTGCGGCTGTTCGAACGCGGCGCCCGGACGCTGCGGCTGACCCAGGAGGGACGGGCCCTCTTCGAGCGGACGGGGGCGTTGCTGACTGAGCTGGACGAGGCGGCGGCGGCGATCGCCTCCGGTGTGGACCGGCCGCGAGGGCGGCTGCGGGTCAGCGCGCCGCTGCTCTTCTCCCAGACCGCGATGGGAAAGCTGGCGGCGGCGTTCGCACTGAAATTCCCCGAGGTGCGGCTGGAAGTCACGACCGAGGACCGGGCCGTGGACATGGTGGAGGAGGGATATGACCTCGTCATCCGCGTCAACCCGGACCCGGATGAGAGCCTTGTCGGGCGTGCCTTCCTTCGTGACCGGCTGGTGGTCGTGGCCAGCCCGTCCTTCACCCGGCCGGCGGAAGGCTCGGTGGTCCCGGCGGTGGTGCGGGGGGCGGGCGACGGGACCGCGAGCTGGAGTGTGGTGACGCCGGCCGGGCGCTCGGCTCTCCTGACCCGCACGGTGCTCGGCCTGTCCTCGCTCCTGATGGTCCGGGATGCCGTGCGGGCGGGCGTCGGCGCGGGACGCCTGCCGGTATCTCTGGTGAGCCGTGACCTGGCGGCCGGCCGGCTGGTCCATTGGGGCGACGTCGATGGCCCGGAGGTCGCCCTATGGGCGCTCTACCCCTCCCGGCGACTGCTGAGCGCGCGGGTATCCGCCTTCCTCGACCACCTGAAGGAGGCCTTTCCGGAGGGGAGCCCCGAAGAGTTGGCCGCCTACCTCGAGGATTGAGGCCGACCGGCAACCCTGCCCGCGTTGCCGCCAGGCGCAGGGGGGGTGAGGGCGGCCCGGGACCCGGCCTCCGTCCCTGCGATCCTCGCGGCAGCGGGCGCCAGGCCGCCCCCTCAGCGCACGCAATCCAGCAGCGGCCCGAGCTGCCCCACGCGCCGCTCGATGGTGCCGGCCCGCCCGAGAACGTGCTCGGAGGGGCGCGCGGCGGACCAGTTCAGGGGGCTCGGCAGCACCGCCGCCAGGCGCGCCGCCTCCCGCCGGGTGAGGTCGGCGGCCGGCTTGTCGAAGAAGGCCTGGGCGGCGGCCTCGGCTCCGTAGATGCCGGGGCCGAACTCCACGCTGTTGAGATAGACCTCCATGACCCGCCGCTTCGGCCAGAGCAGGGCGATCTGCGGGGTCAGCCAGGCCTCGGCCGCCTTCCGCAGCGGGTCGCGGCCGGGCCAGAGGAGGAGGTTCTTCGCGGTCTGCATGGTGATGGTGCTTGCGCCGCGCGGGCGCTCGCCCTCCCACCAATCCTCGATTTCTCCCCGCAGCGCCGCGAAGTCGAAGCCCAGCGCCTGCTCGCAGAAGCGGTTGTCCTCCCCCGCGATCACGGATTGGGCCAGGGCGGGCGCGATTCGCTCCAGCGCCACCCAGTCGTGCCGCCAGCCCTCGCCCTGGATGGAGCGGATGACCATCAGCGGGGTGAAGGGCACGGGGACGAAGCGGAAGAGGAGGATGAGCGCGGGCGGGGCCAGGAGAAGCAGCAGGGCGAGCCGCGCCAGGCGCTGCCGCCAGCTCAGCCGCCATGTCGGAAGATGCAGGAGTTGCTGGCGCCCCATGCCCTCCCTGCTGGCCGCCGGGCCGCCCCGCGTCAAGCGCACCCGTGCCCCGCCCGCTTCGATCTTGCGCCGCAGCACGGCTTGCCCCATGTAGGACCCGCGCCCGGCCGCAAGCCGCGGCCACGCCCCGGCCGCGTGAGACGGCCGCCTCGCGCAATGATGCGCGCGGCCCTGACCGGGGCGTCGACATCTCCGATACCCTGGATGCGACCGGACACGCGGGGCGCCTCCACCCGCTTCGCGCGGCCCGGGATGGGCCGCCCCGATTGGAATCCATGACGCAGTTCAACGAGCTCGGCCTCGCGGCGCCCCTTCTGCGCGCGCTGGAGGAAGAGGGCTACACCACCCCCACCCCCATCCAGGCCCAGGCCATTCCGGCCGCGGTCCAGGGCCGGGACGTGCTGGGCATCGCCCAGACCGGCACCGGCAAGACCGCCGCCTTCTCCCTGCCGCTGCTGCACCGGCTGCATGAGAACCCGAAGCGCGCGGCCCCCTATACCTGCCGCGTCCTCATCCTCTCCCCGACCCGCGAGCTCGCCTCGCAGATCCACGAGAGCGTGCGCGCCTATGGCCGCCACATCCGCCCCAGCACCGCGCTGGTGTTCGGCGGCGTGCCGGAGAACCCGCAGAAGCGGGCCATGGCCAAGGGCGTGGACGTGCTGATCGCCACCCCCGGGCGGCTGATGGACCTGCTGAACCAGCGGGCCCTGAAGCTGGACGCGGTGGAGGCCTTCGTGCTGGACGAGGCGGACCAGATGCTGGACCGCGGCTTCTGGCCGACCATCCGCCGCGTGGCCGGCATGCTGCCGCGCACGAAGCACACGATGTTCTTCTCGGCCACCATGCCGGACGACATCGCCAAGCTCGCCAAGGAGCTGCTGCCCGACCCGGTGCGGGTGGAGGTGACCCCGGTCGCCACCACGGCGGAGCGGGTGAACCAGCGGGCCATCCACACCCGCGCCGACGGCAAGCGCGCCATCCTGGCCGACCTGCTGCGCGGCGACGGCGTGGGCCGGGCCCTGGTCTTCTCCCGCACCAAGCACGGCGCCGACCGCATCGTGAAGCAGCTGGAGCAGGACGGGCTTTCGGCCGGCGCCATCCATGGCAACAAGAGCCAGGGCCAGCGCGAGCGGGCGCTGGAGGCCTTCAAGAAGGGCACCGCGCCGATCCTGGTCGCGACCGACATCGCGGCCCGCGGCATCGACGTGGATGGCGTGACCCATGTCATCCAGTACGACCTGCCGGAAGTGCCGGAGACCTATGTGCACCGCATCGGCCGCACGGCCCGCGCGGGCGCCTCGGGCGAGGCGGTGGCGCTGGTGGCGCCGGATGAGGTCGCGCTGCTCCGCGCCGTGGAGAAGCTGACCCGCCAGGAGGTTCCGGCCGAGGGCGACATCCCGACCGGCCCCGTGCCGCGCCGGCCGAACCGCCAGCAGCAGCAGCGCCCGCCGCGCCGCGACGGCGGCGGGCAGCAGCGGGAGGGCCAGCGCCATGCGCAGGGCCGCCCCGGTGGCCAGCCCCAGGGTGGCCGCGGCGCCGGCCAGCCGGGCCGGAGCGGTGGCGGTGGCGGCGGCGGTTTCGGCGCCCAGCGCCGGCCCGACGCGGCCCGCACGGAGCGCAAGGACCGGGGCTGGCGCGACGGCGACTTCCGCGACAGCGGGCGCTGATTTTCACCACGCTGTCGGTCTGTCCCGGGGAGAGGAAGAAGGAATTCTTCCTCTCCCCGGACCCGTCGAAGGCAGTGCCTTCGACCCATCATCTTTTTCTTCCAGTTTGGAATCACGGGGCTGACGGTGCGCCTGAGGTCGATGACCTCAGGCGACTGCAAAGGCAGCATCAGCCCCCCCTCAACCAGAGACCCCGCTGATCCGGGGTATCCACGGCAGTCGAACGGGGTTCCAAGGGCCTCAGGCCCTTGGCGGGGGAGGGCGGAGCCCTCCTGAAAGCCCGCCCTATACCGCGCCCTGCAGCAGCGGCCCGCGCTCAGCGACGAAGCCCGTGACCGCCTCCACGAAGCGGTCCGCTTCCGCCGGGCCGACCGGCAGGCTGAGCGCCACCATCCCGCGCCGGGCGAGGTAGATCCCGGCCTCCAGCATGTCGAAGAAGAAGAGTTCCCGCAGCGCGGCTTCGTCCGGTCCCTCGGCATAGGGGCGGTCCGGCGGCGGGTCGCGGAAATGCACCGTCATCATCGAGCCCATGCCGGTGAAGCAGGCGGGCACCCCGGCTTCGCGGAACACCGCGTTCAGCCGCGCGCGCAGCGATTCGCCGAAGGCGAAGAGGGTTTCGGCCCGGGCGGGAGGGAAGGCCTCGGCCAGGGCGACGGGGCCGGCCGCCATGGAGAGCACGTTGTTGTTGAAGGTGCCGGCATGGGGCAGCGAGCCGGGCCGGTGGCCGTCGAACACCGCCATGACGGCCTCTCGCCCGCCGAAGGCGCCGGCAGTGAGCCCGCCGGCGATCCACTTGCCGAAGGTGGCGAGGTCCGGCCGCACCCCGGCCAGCGCCGCCGCGCCGGAGGGGCCGTGGCGGGAGGTCATCACCTCGTCGCAGATCAGCAGGGCGCCGCAGGCCGTGGTTTCCTCCCGCAGCATGGCGAGGAAGCCCGGGGCGGCGGGGATGCAGCCGCCGGAGCCGAGCATCGGCTCCACGATCACCGCCGCGATCTCGCTGCCCCGCTCCCGCAGCGTCGTCCGCGCGGCCTCGATGTCGTTATAGGGCACGAGGAGGGTGGGCACGGGCATGTTCACCGGGTTCTGCCCGGCGGTGTAGCTCAGCACGCCGCCATGATAGCCGCCCTCGAAGGCCATGACGGCGGTGCGCCCGGTGAAGGCCCGCGCGGCGGCCAGGGCGAGGAGGTTCGCCTCCGTCCCGCTATTGGTGAAGCGCACCCTCTCCAGCACGGGGAAGCGTTCGCACATCAGCGCGGCGAAGGTGCCTTCCGCCCGCCCCACCCCGGCCAGGCTGATGCCGCCGCCCATGGCGCGCGCCACCGCGGCGGCCACCCCGGCATCGGTATGGCCGAGCAGCCCCGCCGTGTATTCGCCGCAGAGGTCGAGATATCGGTTGCCGTCCACATCCAGGAGCCAGCAGCCCTCGCCGCGCTCCATGGCGGTGGGAAAGGGCGCGTAGAACAGGACGGAGCGCGTGTTCCCGCCTGCCAGCGTGCCGCGTGCCCACGCGTGGATGGCGGCGCTTTCCGGCCGGGCGGCGGCGTAGCGCGCCCGCGCCTCCGCCACGGCATCGGCGGGGGTGAGGTTGCGGCGGAGGGCGGGCGCGCTCATGCGCCGCGTGCCGGGAATGGGGGGAATGCCCGCCCTGGTGTCGCCGCCACCGCTGCCCTCCGTGAATGCGCGCCGGATGCCGCCGGCCCGGGATGCCCGAGGGGCGGAGCGTGGCCCCGCGTGGCGGGCAGGGCAAGGCGGCATGCCCTGCCCGCGTCCCCGCCCGGCGCTGCTAGGGGCCGAACACCTCCGCCCAGGCCGCGATGAGCGCCGAGTCCGCCTCCTCCATCGTCACCGGCAGGCCCAGGGCGTGCAGGCTCGTCACGCCGTGCTCCGCGATTCCGCAGGGCACGATGCCGCCGAAATGGGAGAGGTCCGGCTCCACGTTCAGCGCGATTCCGTGCCAGGAGACCCAGCGCGAGACGCGCACGCCGATGGCGCCGATCTTCGCCTCGGTGCCGCGGGACTTGTCGGCCACCCAGATGCCGACCCGCCCCTCGCGGCGCTCGCCCTTCACGTTGAAGCGGTCGAGGGCGCGGATCATCCACTCCTCCAGCCCATGCACATAGGCGCGCACGTCCCGGGCGGGGATCGTGCCGTGCGGGCGGGTGAGGTCGAGCATGACATAGGCGGTGCGCTGGCCGGGGCCGTGATAGGTCCACTGCCCGCCACGCCCGGCGTCGAAGGTGGGGAAGCGCGTGTCCAGCAGCCCCTCGGGCCGGGCGGAGGTGCCGGCCGTGTAGCTCGGCGGGTGCTCGACCAGCCACACGGCCTCGCCCGCCGTTCCGGCGCGGATTCCGGCCACCCGGGCCTCCATGGCCGCCAGGGCCTCGGGCACCGGGATGCGGCTGTCGGAAATCAGCCATTCCGGGGCTTCACCCCCGGTTGCCGCCGCCGCACTCATCCGTTATACGCCCCCCACCTCGGAGCGGCCCCGGCCGTTTCCTGTTTGCGGTCGTGGCGGAATGGTAGACGCGCCAGCTTGAGGTGCTGGTGGGGGCAACCCCGTGGAAGTTCGAATCTTCTCGACCGCACCATCTTCTCTCAGTCTTCTCCGGCCTGGGCCGACCTTTCGGCCAGCCGCCCTGCGGGCGATGTAGCGCCGCGCCGGCCCGGCTCCCAGCCCCCTGCCCTCTTCCCTCGCTGCAAGCCTGGTCTGCCCAGCGGCGTCTCAGCCCAGCGGCTGCGGTTCGTCTCGCCCCGGCGTTCCGGTCACCATGCCCGTGCCGTTGCAGGCGAGGCAGGGCTTTCCCATCAGCTCGCCCTTCCCCTCGCATTCCGGGCAGACCACCTCCTCCGTGCCGGGGGTGCCCGGCAGGGCCCGGTCCCCCGGCCGGGGCTCCCCGCCCGGATCGTCCGACGGTCCCGGCATCGCCACCTCCCTCTCATCCTGCCATGCGCCGAACGCGGCGGGACGGGGGCGGTTCCCGTCTGGCGCCAGAGGGCATGCGGGGCCATAACGGCGGGATGGACGAGGATTTCCGCAAAGCCGCGCTCGACTATCATCGCCTCCCGCGCCCGGGGAAGCTGTCGATCGAGCCCACCAAGCGCATGGCCACGCAGCGCGATCTCGGCCTGGCCTATTCGCCCGGCGTGGCGGCGGCCTGCCTGGAGATCGCGGCCGATCCCGCCAAGGCTTACGACTATACCACACGCGGCAACATGGTCGCGGTCATCACCAATGGCACGGCCGTCCTCGGGCTCGGCGCCATCGGGGCGCTTGCCTCGAAGCCGGTGATGGAGGGCAAGGCGGTCCTCTTCAAGAAGTTCGCGAATATCGATTCGATCGACATCGAGGTCGAGGAACGCGACCCGGAGAAGTTCGTCGAGGCGGTCGCGGTGCTGGAGCCCTCCTTCGGCGCCATCAACCTCGAGGACATCAAGGCCCCCGAGTGCTTCGAGATCGAGCGCGCGCTGCGCGCCCGGATGAAGATCCCGGTCTTCCATGACGACCAGCACGGCACGGCCATCATCGTGGCGGCGGCGGTGCGGAACGGTCTTCTGCTCCAGGGCAAGCCGATCGAGCAGGCGCGGATCGTGACCTCCGGCGCGGGCGCGGCGGCGCTGGCCTGCCTCGACTTGCTGGTGGCGATGGGCGCGCGGCGCGAGAACATCACGGTCTGCGACATCGAGGGCGTGGTCTATGAGGGCCGCGAGGTCCTGATGGACCCGTACAAGTCCCGCTATGCCCGCGCGACCAACGCCCGCAGCCTGGCCGATGCGCTGCCGGATGCGGATGTGTTCCTCGGCCTTTCGGCGCCGCGCGTGCTCAAGGCGGAATGGCTGCCCTCCATGGCGCCGAAGCCGCTGATCCTGGCGCTGGCCAATCCCGAGCCCGAGATTCTGCCGGAGGCGGTGCGCGCCGCGCGGCCGGATGCCATCGTCGCCACCGGCCGGTCGGATTATCCGAACCAGGTCAACAACGTCCTCTGCTTCCCCTTCATCTTCCGTGGCGCGCTCGATGCGGGCGCGACCACGATCAACGAGGAGATGAAGGTCGCCGCCGTGGAGGCCATCGCGCGGCTGGCGCGGGCGGAGGCGAGCGAGGTGGTGGTGGCGGCCTATGGCGGCCAGGCCCCGATCTTCGGCGCCGAATACATCATCCCCAAGCCCTTCGACCCCCGGCTGATCCTGGAGATCGCGCCCGCCGTCGCGCGGGCTGCCATGGATTCCGGCGTCGCCACCCGGCCCATCGAGGATTTCCCCGCCTATCGGCGGGAGCTGGAGCGCTTCGTCTTCCGCTCGGGCGACCTCATGCGCCCGGTCTTCGCCGCGGCTCGCAATGCCGGGCGGCGCATCGCCTATGCCGAGGGCGAGGACGAGCGCACGCTGCGCGCGGTGCAGACCGTGCTGGACGAGGGAATCGCCGAGCCGGTGATCATCGGCCGGCGCGAGGTGATCGCCGAGAAGGTCCGCAGCATGGGCCTGCGGATGGATCTAGAGGGCAGCGTCACCCTGCTGGACCCGTCCGCGGATACCGAGGTCTTCGCCCCGCTTCTCTCCCTCTATCAGCGCAAGGTGGACCGGCGCGGCATCCCGCCCGATGCCGCCGCGCGCGCGCTCCGCACCCGCCCCACCGTCGCGGCCACGCTGCTGCTGGAGACCGGCCGCGTGGACGCGGCGATTGTCGGCGGCACCGGCGAGTGGATGACGCATTGGCACCAGGCCTTCGACATCGTGGGAAAGCGCCCCGATGTCGGCCGCGTCTATGCCATGACCGGCGTCATCCTCCCGGCCGGGACGCTCTTCTTCGTGGACACGCATCTGCTGGTGGAGCCGAACGAGGAGCAGATCGCGGAGATGACGCTGCTCGCCTCCGAGCAGGTGCGCGCCTTCGGCGTGACGCCGCGCGTGGCGCTGCTCTCCCATTCCTCCTTCGGCGCCTCCGACGCGCCTTCCGCCCGGAAGATGCGGCACGCGCTGCGGCTCATCCGCGAGCGCGACCCCTCGCTGGAGGTGGATGGGGAGATGCATGCCGATGCGGCGCTGGAGCCCGCCATCCGCGACCGCGCGGTGATGGATGGGCGCCTCACCGGCTCGGCCAATCTTCTCGTCTTCCCCAACCTCGATTCCGCCAATATCGCCTACAACCTGCTGAAGGCGGCGGCGGACGGGCTGCAGCTCGGCCCCATGCTGCTCGGCATGAACAAGCCGGTGCATGTCATGGTGCCCAGCACCACGGCGCGGGGGATCGTGAACCTCTCGGCGATCGCGGCGGCGCAGCCGGCCTGACGGCCGCGCCGCCTCGCCCCTAGCGGGCCGGCGGCGTGGCCCGGGCGGTGATGCCGAGGCTGCGCACGGCCTGTTCCGGCGGGCGGCTGCCCAGGGTCATGAATTCGAGCATCGGCACGGGCTTGGCCGGGCGCATCGCGATCTCGATCGTGCCGAGGTCGCGCGCGAAGGCGGCGAGGGCGTCGCGGAGCCCGCGGATCTCGGCCGGTTCCTTGCCGGCCTGCGTGCCCGGCACGGGCGTGCGCTGCACCAGCTGGGCATAGCGGTCGCGCAGCTGCCGCTCCGGCACCCGCTCCCGCGCCGCCTGCTGGGCCAGCAGGGCGCGGAGCAGCCCCTCCTCCGTGTAGCGCAGGGTCATGGAGGCGACGGACCAGTTCCCCACCACGGCGAAGGGGTCGTCCTTGGCGATGGAGGGGCGGCCGGGCTCCGGGATCTGGATGCCCCGGAGGTCCATGGTGACGCCGAGGCTTCCCATGCCCTCGGCCTGGAGGGTGAAGGGGTCGCTCACGAGCCGCCCCTCGCCCCGCAGCATCCGCGTCTCCACCCCGAGCCGGGCCAGCACGCGCTTGAAGCCGAGCCCGTCGAGCCAGCTGCCGCCGTATTCCGGCGGCATGTCCAGGGCGATGCCCTCCACGGCGAGCGAGCCGAGCTCCGTGCCCGGCGCGGCCGTGTCCCAGCTGTTGCGGGCGCGGACGGCGCCGATCCGCAGCAGCGGCCGCCCGGCGGTGGAGACGGACAGTCCCTCCAGCGTGGCCGACTGCTCCTGACCCTGCACCGATTGGGGCGGGTTCAGGTCATGGGCGACGGCATGGGCCGTGTCCCGCCCCGCGATGCCGGCGATCGCCGCGCGGCCGAGCTCTGCCACGAAGGGGCCGCTCTCCGGCGTCTCGCCCTCCACCGAGAGCCCTTCGGCGGCCAGGGTGGTGAGCCGGCCGGGGGCCCAGCCATCCAGCTGCAGCCGGCCGAGGCGCATGGAGACGCGGTGCTTTTCCGAACCCATCTCCGCCCCTTCGATCAGGGCGCTATCGGCGGCCAGGGCCCAGGGATCGACATCGGCGCCGATGCGCGGCACCGCCGCCCCGGCCAGCCGGGCGCGGCCGAGGCGCAGGCGCGTCTCGCCCTCGCGCCGGTCGGTGAAGCGGAAGCCCTCCAGCACCGCCTCGCGCAGGGTGCCGGGGGCGTAGCCGGCCAGGCTCAGCCGGCCCAGCTCCGCATCGCCGCGGCCTGGCGCGTCCACGCGGATGCCCTCGGCCACCGCCTCCTCCACCGCCGCTTCCGCCCAGTTCACGGCGGGGCCGGCGCCGGCCGCGGGAAGCACCAGCCCGGCCAGGGTGACCCGGCCGGCGGTCAGGACCATCGGGCCGGGCTGGTCCGGGCGCTTGGTGCCCTCCAGCCGCAGGTCGCTGAGCACGGCGCGGCCGACACGGTCGCCCGCCAGCCCGTCCAGCACCACCTGGGCGGCCGTCATGCGCTCGGCGCCCTGGCGCACCGTCACCCCGTCCAGCCGCGCCGTTCCGGTCACCGGATCGACGCTGCGGCTACGCCATTCGAGCGCGCCATTCGGCCCCAGCCCGGTCCGCAGCCTTTCGATCGCGGCATCGAGCTGCCGCTCCGCCTCCCCCTGGGCAAGGGCGCCGAGCGCCAGGGGAAGGACGAAGCAGCCTGCGAGGAGCAGGTGGCGTTGACGCATGAGCGGCATCTCCCTGTTGAGGCGGCAGGCTAGGAGAGACGGGGAACCGGCGCCACACACCGTTCCGCCAGGGCGGGCGGCACCCCATACTCCATCCATGGCCCAGCCGCCGGTTCCCGCCCCGCCCCCCCAAGCCGTCGCCGCCTTCCTGCGCCGGGCCGCCTCGGTTCCCGCGCTGCGGGCCGCGGCCTCCCCCGCGCGGCTGCTCTTCGCGGTGGATGCGACGGCCAGCCGGCAACCCACCTGGGACCGCGCCTGTCACCTGCAGGCCGAGATGTTCGCGGGCGCCCCGGGGGGGCTGGCCGTCAGCCTGGCCTTCTACCGGGGCCATGGCGAGTTCCGGGCGACGCCCTTCCTCGGGGATTCCCGCGCGCTGGCCGCCGAGATGACCGGCGTCTCCTGCCTGGGCGGGCACACGCAGATCCTCCGGCTGCTCCGCCATGCCGAGGCCGAGGCGGCGCGGGCGCGGCTGCATGCGCTGGTCTTCGTGGGCGATGCGGTGGAGGAGGACGCCGCGCCGATCCTGGCCGCCGCCTCCCGGCTGGGGGCGCGCGGCACGCCCGCCTTCGTGTTCCAGGAGGGGGATGACCCGCTGGCCACCCCCGTGCTGCGCGGCATCGCCCGCCAGTCCGGCGGCGCCTGGGCGCCCTTCGACCATCGCAGCCCCGGGACACTGGCCGCGCTGCTGCGGGGCGCCGCCGCCTTCGCGACGGGCGGACGGGAGGCGCTGGCGCGCCTGCCCGGCGCGGCCGCGCTGCTGGCGCAGCTTCCGGCCCCGCGCGCATGATCCCGATCGCCGCCGGGCTGGCGCTCCTGATTGTTGTCGTCCTGGGGCTGCGGGCCTTCAGCACGGCCAGCCCGGCCCAGGTGAAATGGGCCCTGGCCGGCATCCTGGCGGGCCTCGGGCTCCTGCTGGCCGTCGTCCTTCTCCTCACCGGGCGGGCGGGGCAGGTGTTCTGGGCGCTGGCGCTGTTCGGCCCCGCGCTCTGGCGGTGGTGGCAGTCGCGCCAGCCCCCCGCGCCGCTCGGCGCCGCCCCCGCCGATGGGGTCGAGACGGCGATGCTGTCCATGCGGCTCGACCCCGCCGCGGGCACGCTTTCGGGCCGTGTGCGGAGCGGCCGCCAGGCCGGGCGCGACCTGGCGGACCTCACCCCCGCCGAGTTGCGGGACCTGTTGGCCGAGGCGGCGGCGACGGACCCGGACAGCGTGCCGCTTCTGGAGGCCTGGCTGGACCATGCCTTTCCGGCTTGGCGTGGCGAGGCGGGTTGGGGCGGCGCGCATGGCGGCGGCGCGGCGACCGGCCCCATGCAGGATCGCGCCGAGGCGCTGGCGGTGCTGGGGCTGGCGGAAGGGGCCACGGAGGAGGAGATCCGCGCCGCTCACGCGCGCTTGATGAGACGCGCACATCCCGATGCGGGAGGCTCGGACTGGCTCGCCGCGCGCCTGAACGCCGCGCGCGACACGTTGCTGCGGTGATCCGGCCAGCGAAACGGCTGTAATACAACGTTCTTCCGAGGCCCCGTGAAGCGGCGGCGGTCTTGGTTACGGCGCGGCGAAGCCATGGCCGGGCCACATTCCCAAGCTTCCTTAGCCATGGCACATCTGCCGCTGAACACGATGACAGGGGAATCGCCTCCCGTGCCGAAGCCGTTGAAGAAGGCCGTCCTGCCCGTTGCGGGCCTGGGCACCCGTTTCCTCCCCGCCACCAAGGCGCTGGCGAAGGAGATGCTGCCGGTGGTGGACAAGCCGCTGATCCAATACGCGGTCGAGGAGGCGCGCGATGCTGGGATCGAGCAGTTCTGCTTCATCACCGGCCGCGGCAAGACCGCGATCGTCGAGCATTTCGACGTGGCCTATGAGCTGGAGCGCACGCTGAAGGAGCGCGCCAAGGACCAGATCCTGGCCGACCTGCGGGCGAGCGCGGTGGAGCCCGGCTCCATCACCACCGTACGCCAGCAGGTGCCGATGGGCCTGGGCCACGCCATCTGGTGCGCCCGCACCTTCATCGGCGACGACCCCTTCGCCATCCTGCTGCCGGACGACCTGATGCAGTGCGAGGTCTCCTGCACGAAGCAGCTCGCCGATGCCTATCAGGAGACCGGGGGCAACGTCGTCGCCATCGAGGAGGTGCCGATGGAGCGCGTCAACAAGTATGGCGTGCTGGACGTGCTGGAGGACAAGGGCAAGCTCGTCTCGGTGAAGGGCCTCGTCGAGAAGCCGAAGATCGAGGATGCGCCCTCCAACCTCACGATCATCGGCCGCTATGTGCTGATGCCCGAGGTGGTCGACTACCTCTCCCTCATGGAGACGGGCGCGGGCGGCGAGGTGCAGCTGACCGACGCGATGGCCAAGCTCATCGGCAAGCAGCCCTTCCACGGGCTGCGCTATGAAGGCCGGCGCTTCGATTGCGGCGACAAGGCCGGCTTCCTCGAGGCGCAGATCGCCTTCGCGCTCAAGCGGCCGGACCTGGCCGCCGCCGTGCGCGCCTTCCTGCCCCAATACATGAACTGAGCGCCAAGGCTTCGGGCGCCCAGGACCGCCGCATATCGACCCGGCCCTGCCTGGGCGATAAGGATGTTGGGCGTTGCTCCTGCGGTTGCGGGGGGTTGAGCCAGGGGGTTGCATGCGCGTCGCGATGATCGGGGCCGGCTATGTCGGGCTTGTGTCTGGTGCCTGCTTTGCCGAGTTCGGCGTGGATGTCTGCGTGGTGGACACGGAGGTGTCGAAGGTCGAGGCGCTGCGGGCGGGTCGGATCCCGATTTATGAGCCCGGGCTGGACAAGCTGGTTTCCGAGAACGTGCGGGACGGGCGGCTCTCCTTCACGACGGACCTCTCCGAGGCGATGGAGGGGGCGGATGCGGTGTTCCTGGCCGTCGGCACGCCCTCGCGCAGGGGCGATGGGCATGCGGATCTGAGCTATGTCTTCGCCGCCGCCGAGCAGGTGGCGCGGGCGGCCAAGGGGCCGCTGGTGCTGGTGACCAAGAGCACGGTGCCGGTGGGCACGGGGCGGCAGATCCAGGAGCTGATCGCGCGGGTGCGGCCGGATGCCGAGATCGAGGTGGCGTCCAACCCGGAATTCCTGCGCGAGGGCAATGCGATCGGCGACTTCATGCGCCCGGACCGGGTGGTGATCGGGGCCGAGAGCGACCGGGCGTTCCAGGTGCTGCGGCGGCTGTACCGGCCGCTCTACCTGATCGAGACGCCGATCGTGCAGACGGGGATCGAGACGGCGGAGCTGATCAAATACGCGGCCAACGCCTTCCTCGCGGTCAAGATCACCTTCATCAACCAGATGGCCGACCTGTGCGAGAAGGCCGGGGCGGATGTGCATGACGTGGCCCGGGGCATGGGGCTGGACGGGCGCATCGGGCGCAAGTTCCTGCATGCCGGGCCGGGCTATGGCGGCTCCTGCTTTCCCAAGGACACGCTGGCCCTCGCCCGCACCGCGCAGGAGCTGGGCGCGCCGGCCACCATCGTCGAGCAGACCATCGCGGCCAATGACGCGCGCAAGGAAGCCATGGCGGAGCGGGTGATCGCGGCTATGGGCGGCTCGGTGGCGGGCAAGACGATCGCGGTGCTCGGCCTGACCTTCAAGCCCGAGACGGACGACATGCGGGACGCGCCCTCCCTCGTCGTCGTGCCCCGGCTGGCCCAGGCTGGGGCCACCATCCGCGCCTATGACCCCCAGCCCTCGCATGCCCGCCAACTCATGCCGGCCGCGACCCATTTCGCGGACAGCGCGCTCGACGCGGCCGAGGGCGCCGATGCCGTGGTCCTGCTGACGGAGTGGAACGAGTTCCGCGCCCTCTCGCCCGACCGACTCAAGGCCACCATGGCCGGCAACACCGTCCTCGACCTCCGCAACGCTTGGGACCCCCAGGCCTTCCGTGAGGCCGGGTTCCAGTACCAGTCCATCGGCCGCCCCTGAGCAGCCCCGCGCCACCCACGCCAAGAGACGCCCCCATGCCGAGCTTCAGCCACCGCTTCGACCCGACCAGCCTTCGCGAATACGACATTCGCGGCGTCGTCGGGAAAACCCTCTCGGGCGAGGATGCCTTCGCCATCGGCCGGGTCTTCGGCTCCATCGTCTCCCGCAAGGGCGGGACGAAGGTGGCCGTGGGCTATGACGGCCGCCTCTCCTCCCCCATGCTGGAGGAGCGGCTGGTCGCCGGCCTCATGGCCTCGGGCATGGAGGTGATCCGCATCGGCTGCGCGCCGACGCCGATGCTCTATTTCGCCGCCTATCACTTCGGCACGGACGGCGCCGTGATGGTGACGGGCAGCCACAACCCGCCGGACTACAACGGCTTCAAGTCCATGATCGGCAAGAAGCCCTTCTTCGGCACGGATATCCAGAATCTCGGCCAGATGGCGGCGGCCGGCGACGTGGTGGAGGAGAAGCAGGGCTCCTCCCGCACCGTCGACATCGCCGAGGACTATGTCGCCCGGCTGCTGAAGGATTATGACGGCGGCGACCGCCAGCTGAAGGTGGTGTGGGACCCGGGCAATGGCTCGGGCGCCGAGATCACCAAGATGCTGGCCGCGCGCCTGCCGGGCACGCACACCGTCATCAACGGCGAGATCGACGGCAACTTCCCGGCCCACCATCCCGACCCGACGGTGGCGAAGAACCTCGAGCAGATCATCGCCGAGGTGGCGCGCCAGGGTGCCGATCTCGGCATCGCCTTCGACGGCGATGCGGACCGGATCGGCGTGGTGGACAATGAGGGCAACATCCTCTTCGGCGACCAGCTCCTCGTCGTGCTCGCGCGCGACGTGCTGAAGAGCAAGCCGGGCGGCACGATCATCGCCGATGTGAAGGCGAGCCAGGTGCTGTTCGACGAGGTGGCCAAGGCCGGCGGCGTGCCGCTGATGTGGAAGACCGGCCATTCGCTCATCAAGTCCAAGATGGCGGAGACGGGCGCGCCGCTCGCGGGCGAGATGTCCGGCCACATCTTCTTCGCGGACAAGTGGTACGGCTTCGACGACGCCCCCTACTCCGCCGTCCGCCTGCTCGGCATCGTCGCGCGCATGGGCGAGACGCTCTCCCAGGTGCGGGACGCGATGCCGAAGGTGATCAACACGCCGGAGCTGCGCTTCAACTGCGCCGAGGAGCGCAAGTTCGTCGTCGTCCAGGAGGTGAAGGACCGCCTGGCCGCCGAGGGCGCGAAGGTGCAGGACGTGGATGGCGTGCGCGTGCTGACCGATGACGGCTGGTGGCTGCTGCGTGCCTCCAACACCCAGGCGGTGCTGGTGGCCCGGGCCGAGGCGAAGAGCGCCGAGGGGCTGGAGCGGCTGAAGGCGGGCATTGCGCGCCAGCTGGAAGCCAGCGGCCTCGCGGCGCCGGACTTCTCCGGGGAGAATGCCGGGCACTGATCCCGGTCTTCCTCTACGGAACCCTGCTGGACCGGCGCATCCTCGCGCGCCGGTCCGGCGACCCCCGGCTGCCCAGGGCCATGCACCCGGCCCGGCTGCCGGGCTTCACGCGGGGGATGCTGCGCGGCACCCCCTACCCCACGCTTCTTCCCTGCCCCGGCGCCGTGGTGGACGGGATGCTGATCCGCCCTTCGCCGCGCGCCATGGCGGCGCTGCGGCGCTACGAGGGTGCCTGCTACCGGCTCGTGCCGGTGCGCGTGCACGGGGCGCGCGGCCCGGTGCGGGCCCGGGCCTGGATCGTGCCGCGTTTCATGGCGCGGCCCTGAACCGGTCCCCCCGCTTGCGGTGCGGCGCGGCTGCCCCAGGATGACGCCATGCGTCGCCGTTCCCTTCTCCTTCTGATGGCCGCCTCCCCGGCCGCCGCCCAGGCCCCGGGCCTGCTGCGGCCGGAGGAAGCCCTGCCGCTGCTGCGGGCCGGCGGGCTGAACCTCTACATGCGCCATGCGACGACGGACCGGAGCCAGGCCGATACGGGCCGGCTGGAGGACCGGGCGGGGCAGCGCAACCTCAGCCCGGCCGGAGAGGCGATGGCGCGCGCGCTGGGCGAGGCCTTCCGGCGCCTCGGGATTCCGTTGCGGGAGGTGCTCACCAGCCCGGTGTTCCGGGCGCGGGACACGGCCCGGCTGGCCTTCGGGGAGGCCCGGATCCACCCGGCGCTGATCGCGGATGACTACACGCGGGGGGATGCGCGGCAGGACGCGGCGGAGGTTTCGCGGCTGCTGGCGGAGCCGGCGCATGGCGGCAACCGGGTGCTGGTCGGGCATATCGTGCCCCTGGGGATGATCCTCAGCCGCTCCCTCGCCCAGGCGGAGTTTCCCGAGGGCAGCCTCGCCCTGTTCCGGCCGGAGGCCGGACGATGGGAGTTTCTCGGCATCATCCCGGCGGAGGTGCTGATCGGGGCGGCCCAGGGGCGCCACGCCCCCTGACGGCCGGCGACAGGCCCGTTAGAGTCCCCGCGACCACGGAGTGAGCCGATGCTGCAACCGCCCCCCGCCGAGCCCGGCATGCGCGAGGAGGAGGTCGATACCCCGGCCCTCCTTCTCGACCTCGATGCCTTCGAGGCCAATCTGGACGCCATGGCGGCGCGGCTGGCCGGCACCGGCGCCAAGCTGCGCGCCCATGCGAAGACGCATAAGTCCGCGGTGATCGCCCTTCAGCAGATCCGGCGCGGTGCGGTCGGCCAATGCGTGCAGAAGGTGGCCGAGGCGGAGGCGCTGGCCTGGGGCGGGGTGCCCGACATCCTCGTCTCCAACCAGGTGGTGGATGCGCGGAAGCTGCGGCGGCTGGCGGCGCTTTCCGGCATCGCCAAGGTGGCGGTCTGCGCCGACGACGCGGCGGGGATCGACACCATCGCGGCGGTGGCCGAGGCGGCCGGCACGCGGATGGAGGTGCTGGTCGAGATCGATGTCGGCGCGGGCCGCTGCGGCGTCTCCCCCGGGCCGGAGGCGGTGGCGCTGGCGGAACGCATCGCCGCCTCTCCGCACCTGATCTTCGGGGGGCTCCAGGCCTATCACGGCAGCGCCCAGCATAAGCGCAGCATCGGGGAGCGCCGCGCGGCCATTTCCTTCGCCGCCGAGGGCGTGCGCCGGACGGTCGAGCAGCTGACCCAGCGCGGGCTGCCCTGCCCCATCGTCGGCGGCGCCGGGACCGGCACCTATGAGCTGGAGCTGGAGGCGGGGCTCTGGACCGAGATCCAGGCCGGGTCCTATGCCTTCATGGATGCGGATTACGCGGCCAATGGGCAGCCGCCCGCCTTCCGGCAGAGCCTCTTCGTCCTGTCGCAGGTGATGTCGGCCCCGCGCGACGGGATGGCGGTGCTGGATGCCGGGCATAAGGCCGTGGCGGTGGATTCCGGCCTTCCACTGGTCTGGGACCGCCCGGGCATCCGCTATGTCGGCGCCTCGGACGAGCACGGCTCGCTCGTGGTGGAGGGGGGCGCGCAGCCCAAGCTCGGGGAGAGGCTGCGGCTGGTGCCTGGCCATTGCGACCCGACGGTGGACCGCTACGACTGGTATGTCGGCGTCCGGAAGGGCCGGGTGGAATGCCTCTGGCCCGTTTCCGCGCGCGGCGGGATGGCCTGAACGAAAAAAGGGACCGGCGAGCCGGTCCCTTTCCGGGGTGATCCGATGGAGGCGCGGCCTAGCGCCGGGCCTGCTTCCCGCGCGGCGCGGTGGCGGCGACGGGCGCGCGGCGCGGCGCCGTCACCCGGGGCGCCGTGGTGCGGGGGGCCGAGACGCGTATCATCCGCCCGCCATCGCCCTGTTCCATCACGCGGCGCGTGCTGGCGGCGCTGGCACGGGTGCCGGCGCGTGCCACGGGGGCGGCCGCCGCACGGCCGCGGGCCGCGGTCGCCTGGGGACGCGCCGCCGCGGGCCGGGCCACGCGCAGCGAGACCTGGCGGATGTTGGAGCGGGCCGGGGCCACGGCCTCCACCGTCGCGGCCCGGGCACGCCCGAGGACGGAGGGCGCCCGCGCCATGGCCATCGCCGCATCCGGGACGCGGGCCGGGGGCTGCACGCCCAGCCGGGCGAAGCCGTCATCGAGCAGAAGGGCCGCATGGCGGTCCCGCTCCACCCAGGAGGAGCCGCCGAAGACGGAGACGAAGACGCGCTGGCCCTGGCGCTGGGCGGAGACGACGTTGTTGAAGCCGGAGGCGTTGATGAAGCCGGTCTTCACCCCGTCCACGCCCTCATACTCGCCGATCATGCGGTTGTGGCTGCGGAAGGCGTAGTTGCCGGCGCGGATGGTGGAGTTGCCGAAGTAGTGCCAGCGCTCCGGGAAATCGAGGAAGAGGCGGCGGCCGAGCGTCGCCATGTCGCGCGCCGTCGTCGTCTGGTCCCAGTCGGGCAGGCCGGAGGCGTTGCGGAAGGTGGTGTTGGTCATGCCGAGCTGACGCGCCTTCTGCGTCATCACCTGGGCGAAGCGCTCCTCGCTGCCGGCCAGGGCCTCGCCGACCGCGACCGCCACGTCATTGGCGGACTTCATGGTCAGCGCGTAGATCGCGACCTCGACCGGGATGGTCATGCCGGGCGGAACGCCGAGCTTGGAGGGCTGGCGGCTGTTCGCCTCCTCGCTGATGTAGATGCGGCTGTTCATGGTGACGCGTCCCTCGCGCATCGCCTCGAACAGCATGTAGAGGGTCATCATCTTGGTGAGCGAGGCCGGGTAGCGCGGGGCATCGGCATTGGCGCCGCCCAGGGCCTGGCCGGTCCGGCCATCCATGACGAAGGAGGCGTAGCGGTCGCTGCCGATCTGGGCCGCGGCGGGATGGGCTGCCAGCAGGGCGGGCACCAGGGCGGCCGCCCAGCCAGCCCGCCTGGCCAGCGCCCGCACACCCTCGCGCCGCCGGCCACACCAGGCCGCCAAACCATTCGCCATGCCGCAAATCCCCCTTCGACCGGCTCCGCCCCCGCGGAAATGCCGTGGCGCATGGCCCCCCAGCCACGCAGGCCGACGATAGGGGGCCTTTGCAGCGCCTGTCCACCGCAAGTTGCAGAGAAATTCCCTACGATTCAGTTATTGCAGGATTTTCGCGCACCCCCGGAAAGTTGCGTCCTGGTGGCAAAATTTTCATGGTGCAGTGCAAAAAATTTCTGGACCGGGGTTCGTTGCGCTGGCTACAAGACCCATGTTGCAGCGCAGCAATGCCATGGCGCCGATCATGGCCTGCCTCATCGGACCTCCAGGAGATGCCCCCCATGGCCAATGACACCCCCAAGATCGCCCGCCTCGCGGCCGAGACCGTGAGCACCGCGACCACCGCCGCCGAGAGCACCGCCGCCAAGGCGACCGGCTTCGCCGATGCCGGCACCGCCCAGCTCCGCACCGCCATGGAGCGTGGCATGGAGCAGGCGACCAAGGCGGCCGAGGGCAGCTTCAAGGCCGCGCAGGACTTCGCCGAGTTCTCCCGCGGGAATGCCGAGACCCTGGCCCAGGTGACGCAGACCTGGATGATGGGCACGCAGGACCTGGGCCGCCAGGCCTTCGCCTTCGCCCAGTCCCTCACCGACCATGCGATGGAGGGCGCCCGCGCCCTGGCCGGGGTGAAGAGCCTGAAGGAAGCCGCCGAGATCCAGGCCAGCTATGCGCGTGGCGCGGTGGACCGCGTGATGTCGGAGACGGCGAAGCTGCAGGAGGCCTCGCTGAAGCTGGCCGAGCAGGTCGCCACCCCCGTGACCCAGCGCGTGTCCCTGGCGATCGAGCGCGCGACCAAGCCGATCGCGGCCTGATGCCGAAGGGTGCGGCCCGGGGCTGACCCTGGGCCGCGCCGCCGCTTGCCGGGCCCCGTCCGCCAGCCCTTTCCGGGGCCGGTGGGCGGGGCCCTTCGCGTTCAGCGGGCCTTCGTGTTCCCGGGGCGGCGGGGCCGGCCGGGAGGGGAAATCCCGCTCCTCGGCGCGGCCGCCGCATGGGGCCCTGGCAAGCCGGGCCCCGGCGCCCCATATCGGCGAGCGCCGAGAGACTTCACCTCGTGCGATGCGATCCGATATCCTTGCACCACAATTGATGCGCGGCGGAGACGGCAGGCCCTTGGCAAGCCGGCCATCCGTGAGACCATGGCGGGGCGATGACAGAGCAGGACAGGCGCCCGGGCGGCATGACGGGCAACACTCCCGAGGATCCCGACAAGGACAAGGGGCCCTCCCGCCCGGCGGGGCCGCCGGGAGACGGCGGCAACGGAACCGATGGGGGCGGCCCGGCGACGGGCGTCGTGGTCAAGGCGCGTCCCCGGACGCGCAAGCCGACCATGTACAAGGTCCTGATGCTGAACGACGACTACACGCCGATGGAGTTCGTCGTTCACGTGCTGGAACGCTTCTTCCAGAAGAACCGGGACGAGGCGACCCGCATCATGCTGCATGTCCACCGCCGGGGCGTCGGCGTCTGCGGGGTCTTCACCTATGAGGTTGCGGAGACCAAGGTAACCCAGGTCATGGACCTGGCGCGCCAGAACCAGCACCCTCTGCAGTGCACGATCGAGAAGGACTGATTCGGCAACAGGCCGGCAAGCTTCCGGACCCGATACTGAAACACCGCGTAACCGACCCCTCCCCTCGGCGTTCGGGGAAAGGGTCACAATATAGACTTCAGACTACCGAGTTGCGGCCGCCCCAAGCTTGGCGTCCAGGGGGACGCCCTGCCGGGAGATCCCGGCGGCCGATGAGATAGGGGAGCGTCGATTATGCTGTCCCGTAACCTTGAACAGACGCTCCACCGCGCCCTTGGCCTGGCCAGCGAGCGCCGGCACGAATACGCCACGCTTGAGCACCTGCTGCTCAGCCTGGCCGAAGACACGGATGCGACGACCGTTCTCCGCGCCTGCGGCGTGGATGTGGACAAGCTCAAGCGTGACCTGGCCGAGTTCCTGGACAAGGACCTGGCCGGGCTGGTGACCGACCGCGGGGGCGACCCGAAGCCGACCGCCGGCTTCCAGCGGGTGGTCCAGCGCGCGGCGATCCATGTCCAGTCCTCCGGGCGCGACGAGGTGACCGGCGCGAATGTGCTGGTGGCCCTGTTCAGCGAGCGCGAGAGCCATGCGGTCTACTTCCTGCAGCTGCAGGACATGACCCGGCTGGACGCGGTGAACTTCATCTCCCACGGCATCGCTAAGGCCCCCGGCCGCAGCCAGACCCGCCCCGTGCAGGGCAATGCGGGCAAGGATGGCGAGGGCCAGGACGAGAACCGCAATGGCGAGGAGCGCCGCGAGGGCGGCGCCAAGCGCGGCGGCGACGCGCTGTCGAACTACTGCGTCAACCTCAACAAGAAGGCTGGCCAGGGCAAGATCGACCCGCTGATCGGGCGCGCCGAGGAGATCGAGCGCACGATCCAGATCCTCTGCCGCCGCACCAAGAACAACCCGCTCTATGTGGGCGACCCCGGCGTGGGCAAGACCGCCATCGCCGAGGGCCTGGCCAAGCGGATCATCGAGGAGGACGTGCCCGAGGTCCTGCTCAAGTCCACGATCTACGCGCTGGACATGGGCTCGCTCCTGGCCGGCACGCGCTACCGCGGTGACTTCGAGGAGCGGCTGAAGGCCGTGGTGAACGAGCTGGAGCAGCAGCCCGGCGCCATCCTGTTCATCGATGAGATCCACACGGTGATCGGTGCCGGCGCGACCTCGGGCGGTGCGATGGATGCGTCCAACCTGCTGAAGCCGGCGCTCGCCCAGGGCACGCTGCGCTGCATCGGCTCCACCACCTACAAGGAGTACCGGCAGCACTTCGAGAAGGACCGGGCGCTTGTCCGGCGCTTCCAGAAGATCGACGTGAACGAGCCGAGCGTCGAGGACGCGGTGAAGATCCTCACCGGGCTGAAGACGAATTACGAGAAGCACCACAAGGTGAAGTACACGCCGGAGGCGATCCGCGCCGCGGTGGAGCTCTCGGCCAAGTACATCCATGACCGGAAGCTGCCGGACAAGGCGATCGACGTGATCGACGAGGTCGGCGCCTCCCGGATGCTCCTGCCGGAGAACAAGCGGCGCAAGACCGTGACGCTCCAGGACGTGGAGAACATTGTCGCGAAGATCGCGCGGATCCCACCCAAGTCCGTGTCCACCGACGACAAGGAGACGCTCAAGAGTCTGGAGCGCGACCTGAAGTCGATGGTGTTCGGCCAGGACAAGGCGATCGAGGCCCTTTCGGCGGCGATCAAGCTGGCCCGGGCCGGGCTGCGCGACCCGGAGAAGCCGATCGGCAACTACCTCTTCTCCGGCCCCACGGGCGTCGGCAAGACCGAGGTGGCCAAGCAGCTCGCCAAGACGCTCGGCATCGAGCTGATCCGCTTCGACATGTCCGAATACATGGAGCGGCACAGCATCAGCCGGCTGATCGGCGCGCCCCCGGGCTATGTGGGCTTCGACCAGGGCGGCCTGCTGACCGACAGCATCGACCAGCACCCGCATGCCGTGCTCCTGCTCGATGAGATCGAGAAGGCGCATCAGGATCTCTACAACATCCTGCTGCAGGTGATGGACCACGGGAAGCTGACGGACCACAACGGCAAGACGGTCGATTTCCGCAACGTCATCCTCATCATGACCACCAATGCCGGCGCGGCGGACATGGCCAAGCCCGCCATCGGCTTCGGCGCCGTGCAGCGGGTGGGCGAGGATACCGAGGCGATCAACCGGATGTTCACGCCGGAGTTCCGCAACCGCCTGGATGCGGTGGTGCCCTTCGCCAACCTGTCCCCGGAGATCGTGGGCAACGTCGTCGAGAAGTTCGTGATGCAGCTGGAGGCCCAGCTCGCGGACCGGAACGTGACGATCGAGCTGTCCTCGGCCGCCAAGGAGTGGCTGGCGGAGAAGGGCTATGACCGCCTCTATGGCGCGCGGCCGCTGGCCCGCGTGATCCAGGAGTACATCAAGAAGCCGCTGGCCGAGGAGCTGCTCTTCGGCAAGCTGGTGAAGGGTGGCGCGGTGAAGGTGGGGCTGAAGGACGACGCCCTGACCTTCGACATCGCCGAGGCGCCGCCGCCGGCGCTGCCCAAGCCCGAGGAGGGCCAGGGTGGCAGCGAGGGTGGTTCCGATGGCGATGGCGAGGCCGAGCGCGAGCCGGAGGCGGCGGGTTGACCCGCCGCCCCTCCGGGGCTTTATGACAGGATGTTCATAGAGATGGCGAGGTAGGAACCGCGGATGGGGGGACGTCTCGGAGCCTTACTGGGGCCCCTCGGGCTCGTTATTATCGGCATGCTGGTCCTGGCCGCCGTCCTTACTCTCGCGCGCCGCCGTATGGGTGGAAGTGGCGGCAGCATCGATCCAATGGGGATCGACGGGGACGGGGATGCCGGCCGTGACAGGGATGGGCGCCCCAACGTCCTTCCCGACTTCCGGACCTTCCTGGACCGTGTCGCCTTTCCGCGCCGCGAGGCCCATCCCTATTGGGAGCGGCTGGATGGCGCGATGGGCGTGCCCGGAAAGCCGATTGCCTGGTTCGAACGGAATGGCGTGGTCTATGGCGTGAATGGCGAGACCACCTTCGCCGCGCTGGACGCGATCGACGATTGGATGCGGGCGAACCCGGGCGAGGACCCCTTCGAGGTGGTGACCGGGAAGGGTGCCAAGGGGCGCCTGGCGGCGCGGCCTGAGGTGGGCTGGACCGACCGGAAGGCCCTGCGGGTCGAGACCGGCTAGACGGGCGCGGCGGACCGCTCCGCCAGCCAGCGCCGGATATCATCGAGCACCGGCGCACCTTCCAGCCCCAACGCGCGCAAGGGCTGCGCCAGGGCCGCGACGATCCCGATATGACCGAGGCCCGGATAGAGCCGGGTGGTGACGTTCACGCCCTGCGCGCCGGCCAGGGCGGCGAAGCGCGTGGCCTGGGCGGGACGCACCGTGTCATCCGCCTCTCCCTGCAGAAGCAAGAGCGGCGGCGCACCACGGAGAGCGGAGGGTTCGGGCACCGCCTGGGCACGGCGCGCCGGCGCGGCCGCGAAGATGCCGGCAGGATCGTCCTCCGGGCCAAAATCATAGGGGCCGGCGAGGCCGATAGCGCCCGCGAGCCCATCCCGCTCCGCGCCCAGCCAGCGGCGATCGGCGGCCAGGGAGATGGCGATGAAGGCGCCGGCCGAATGGCCCATGAGGAAGATGGGGCGCCCCCTGCCCGGCCCGGCCTGGATGGCCCGGAGCGCGGCGGCGCCGTCCTCCATGAAAGCGGGCCAGCGGGCCTCGGGGAAGAGGCGGTAATCCGGAACGGCGACGAGCAGGCCGAGCGAGGCGAGGGACCGGGCGGCGAAGGCGTAATCGGCCCGCTCCCCCGAGCGCCAGCCGCCGCCATAGAAGAAGACGAGCAGCGGTGCCGCGACCGCCGCGTCCGAAGGGATGTAGAGGTCGTATCGCGCCCACTCCCCCGCACCATAGGGAAGGCCGGCTTCGAGGCGGGTGTGGCCCGATGTGGTCAGCCCGTTCGCCAGATCCAGCGGCGAGCAGGCTGTGGCCGCCAATGGCAGGGAGAGAAGGAGGCGGCGAGCGATCATCGGGGGGACAACGCCGCCCGCAGGCGGCTGTTGCCCCCTTCAGGCTCAGGGCCGGTCGCGCAGCAGGTCCCGCATGCGGCGGGCGTCCGCGGGCGTGACGGCGGGGGCGGCATTGCCCCAGGCGTTGCGGATATAGGTGGTCACCGCCGCGGCCTGCTCGTCGTTCAAGCGCCAGCCGAAAGCGGGCATGGCCGGCGAGGTCGGCGCGTGCGGCGTATAGGCCGCGCGCACGCCCTGAAGCACCACGCGGAGCACCGTCTCGCTGCCCTCCTGCTGCACCACCTGGCTGCCGGCCAGGCGGGGGAACATGTTGGGCACGCCCTGGCCGGTGCGGGTGTGGCAGGCCATGCAGCGATCGACATAGAGCGCCTCGCCGATCTTCATCCGATCATCCTCGGCGGCGATCGGGGTGCGAGCGGGCGGCGCGGGGGCCTGGGCGGGCGGCTCGCGCAAATAGACGGCGATGGCGCGCAGATCGGGATCGGTCATCAGGCTGGTGGAGTATTCCACCACCTCCGCCATCGGGCCCGAGGCGGCGCTGCGGGCGTTGCGGCCGGTCTTGAGGTACTGGACGATCTCCTCGACGCTCCAGTCGCCCAGCCCCGTGCGCGGGTCCATGGTCAGGTTGGTCGCGAACCAGCCCTGGAGCGGGCCGCCGGCGAAGCGGTCGCCCGAGCGGTCGCCGCCCAGCATGTTCTTGGGCGTGTGGCAGGCGCCGCAATGGCCCGGCCCTTCCACGATATAGGCGCCCCGGTTCCATTCGGCGGAGCGGTTGGGATCGGCGCGGAACTCCTCGGGGCGGAAGAACAGCGCGTTCCAGGCGAGCATCGAGGCGCGGATGTTGAAGGGGAAGGGCAGCGTGTTGCGGTCCACGACGTTCCGCACCGGTTCCAGCGTGTTGAGAAAGGCGAAGATGGAGTCGGTGTCTTCGCGGCTCATGCGCGTGAAATAGGTGTAGGGGAAGGCGGGGTAGAGCCGCGCGCCGTCCGGGCGGATGCCCTCATGCATGGTGCGGTAGAACTGGTCGGCGGACCAGGTGCCGATGCCGGTCTCGCGGTCCGGCGTGATGTTGGGCGTAGCGATGAGGCCGAAGGGCGTCTCGATCGGGCGGCCGCCGACGAAGCCCTGGGATCCCACCCGCTCGCCATTCGGGTTCATGTGGCAGGCCACGCAGTCGCCGAGCACGACGAGGTAGCGGCCGCGCTCGACGGCCGCGAAGTCGTCGGGCGCGGCACGCGCCGGTGCCATGCCGAACAGCAGCGCGAGGCCGGTGAGGGCGGAGAGGAAGGGCGCGCGCATCAGGCCTGCACCAGCGGCTGGCCGGGGTTCTTCAGGTATTGCTGGGTGATGGCGTCCGCCGCGTAATAGGCCAGCGCGCCCACTGTGCCCGTGGGGTTGTAGCCGGCGTTCTGCGGGAAGGCGGATGCGCCGAGCACGAAGACGTTCGGCATGTCCCACACCTGCTGGAACTTGTTCACCGCGGAGCTGCGGGGATTGTCGCCCATGATCGCGCCGCCCGTGTTGTGGGTGGTCTGGTAGGGCACCACGTTCCAGGGGCCCCGCTTGGGATTGGCCACGATCTGCTTCGCGCCCATCGCGCGCATGATCGGCACCATCTTCTCCGTCACATAGGCCGACATGCGCTCCTCATTGGCCTTGAAGTCGAAGGTCATGCGCAGAAGCGGGCGGCCCAGCCGGTCCTTGTAGGTGGGGTCGAGGTCCAGGTAGCAGTCCCGATAGGACATGTTGCTGCCCTGGCTGCCGACATTCGTCGTGGTCAGGTAGTTGTCCCGCGTGGCCTTCTTCCAGGCGCTGCCCCAGCGCGGCGTGCCCGGGGGGACGGGGCGCGCGGAGATCGGGCGAGCGTGGAAGGTGCTGCAGTTGATGTTGGCGCCGCCGACGAAGTTCAGGCCGGTATGGTCGAAATTGTCGCCGTTATACTCGTCGCAGGTCATGCCCAGCGAGCCGGCGCCGGCCCAGGAGTTGAACAGCTGGTTGTCGAAAAAGCCGTTCACCGAGGAATTGGCCTGATAGGCGTAGTTCTTGCCGATCACGCCTTCCCCGGTGTTCGGGTCATAGGGGCGGCCGATGCCGGAATAGAGCATCAGCCGGACGTTCCAGAGCTGGTAGGCGGCGAGGATCACGAGATCCGCCGGCTGCTCCCATTCCTCGCCCTGGGCATCGACATAGACCACGCCCGTGGCGGTGCGGCCATCCGGGCTCTTGAGCACGCGGACCACCTCGCATTCCGTGCGCGCCTCGAAGCCGGGGTGGCGCATCAGCACGGGTAGGATGGTCGTCTGCGGCGCGGATTTGGAGTAGTTCGCGCAGCCGAAGCGCTCGCAGAAGCCGCAATAGGTGCAGGGCGCGAGGGTGACTCCGAGCGGGTTGGTATAGGCCTGCGACAGGTTGCCGGAGGGCAGCGGGAAGGGCTTGAAGCCCAGCTCGGTCGTCGCGCGCTGGAACAGGTTCTGCGCGTGCTGCATCTTCAGCGGCGGCGTCGGATAGGCGCGGCTGCGCCAGCCCTCGAAGGGGTTCCCGCCGGGCAGGATCTGCCCCTTGACGTTGCCGGCCTGCCCCGAGATGCCGGCGAGATACTCGAACCGGTCGTAATAGGGCTCGAGCTCGTCATAGGTGATGCCCCAGTCCTGGATGCTGTGGTTCTCGGGGAAGATCCCCTCGCCATAGCGTTCGAGGTAGTGGCTGCGGATGTTGAAGTCGCTGGGCAGGAAGCGCCAGGTGTGGCCGTTCCAGTGCACGCCGGAGCCGCCGACGCCGTTGCCGGGCAGGAAGCTGCCCCAGCGGCGGATCGGCAGGGCCTCCTGGTCCATGCGGTTGCGCGCGGTGACGGTGTCCTGCGCGGTGCGGACGAACAGGTCGTTCCGGATGCCGTAGCGCAGCTCGTCCGGCGCGGTGCCGATGTTGAAGTCGGAGGCGGTGTCACGCCAGGGGCCGCGTTCCAGCGCCACGACCTGGAGGCCGGCCTGGCAGAGCTCGTAGCCCATGATCGCGCCGGTCCAGCCGAGGCCGACGATGACGGCGTCCTTGCGGGGAAGGCGGCGCATCAGCCGCGCCCTCCCGCACGGTTCCAGTCGGGTCGTCCGACGAGGCTGACGGGCGGCAGGGTGTAGCGCGTGTTCAGACGGTCCATTACGTCGCGGAAGTCGTAGCGCGTGCCGGGGAAGCCGAGGAGCTTCCAGCCGACCATGTCGCGGTTGCCGCCATAGATCGGGTCGGCGAAGAAGCCTTCCATCGTGTTGTTGAAGATCAAGTCGAAGATCTCGCTGCCGTTGAACTCGGGCGTGTTCGCCTCGCGCTTCTCGAGGGAGGTGAGGAGGCGGTCCAGCTCCTCACCCGAAAGCTGCGGGATGCTGCGGCCGCCGAAGTGGCGGGAGACATGCGCCGCGAGGCCCGTGAGACCCTTGCGATAGGCCTGGGCCGGGGTAAGCGGCGACTGGAAGCCCTGGGTCGGAAGCGGCCTCTCGGGGAAGGGGCCCTGCATGTAGACGCCGTCCGCGCGGCCATAGGGGCCGGCCAGCTGGCGGTCGATGAAGACGGCGCAGCCGGCTTCCTTCCCGCCCGGGCCAAGCTCGTCCTGCGGGATCAGGCGATCGACGATGGCCTCGATGGCGGCGGCTTCGTCCGGCGTGAAGAAGAGCCACGGTCCCGGGCGCGCCTCGGGGGGCGGATAGACCTCGTTGCCGGTCCAGGGCAGGCCCTGGATCGTGCGGGCGGAAGCGGTGGCGGCGAGGCCGAACAGGGCGGTGGTGGCGGTGAGCAGGGTTCGTCGGGAGAGACGCGCGTCGGACATCGGGAACCCCTCGCTGCGGGCTGCCGCCCGGCTTCTCGGCTGAAGCCAAGGCTTGCGCCAAGGTTGCGACACGCGGAAGCGAACGAACATTGCGATCCGTCCATTCCGCGGCCCGGCTTCCCCCCTGCCACCCCAAAAAGCGAAGCCCGCCAAATGCTTCGGCGGGATTCACGAATGCGTGCCTCTCAGTGCAGCGCGTCGCGCGCCCGCAGCAGTCTGGTCCTGCCGTCGGCGTCGAGCCGCGGGAACTGCAGGTCGAGTCCCTCCAACGCGCCCGCCACCGCTTCGGCGATGAGCAGCCGCGCGAGCCATTTGCGGTCGGCGGGGATGATGAACCAGGGCGCGTGCGGCGCGGCGGTCGCGCGGATCGCCTCGTCATAGGCCGTCATGTAGTCGGCGCGGCGCGCACGGTCCGCGAGGTCGCCGGCCTGGAACTTCCAGTTCTTCGCGGGGTCGTCGATGCGGGCGAGCAGGCGCTCTCGCTGCTCCTCCTCCCCGAGATGGAGGTAGAACTTCAGGATCACCATGCCCTGGCGCGAGAGGTAGCGCTCATGCGCCGCGATGTCCTCCAGCCGTTCCGCCCAGATCTGCGGCCCCGTCAGGCTGGCGGGCAGCGGCGCCGCCTGGAGCACGGAGGGCTGCACGCGGGGCACCAGCACCTCCTCGTACCAGGAGCGGTTGTGCACGCCGATGCGCCCGCGCCGCGGCAGCGCCATGTCGTGCCGCCAGAGGAAGCCGTGCGAGCGCTCGAGCGTGCTCGGCGCCGAGAAGGATTCCACATGCATGCCCTGCGGGTTCACCCCGGAGAAGACATGCTTGATCGCGCCGTCCTTCCCGCTCGCATCCATGCCCTGAAGGATGCAGAGCACGGACCAGCGCGCATCGGCATAGAGCCGTTCCTGCTGGCCCGAGATGCGGGCGATGACGCCCGCCAGCGCCTCCTCGCCCTCCTTCTTGCCGAGGCCGAGCCCGCCATCCTCGTCGGACCGGCGGTCGGCGAGGGAGAAGAGCGCGCCTTCGGTCACGCGGCAGGCGGCGGCGAGGCCGCGGAGGTCGGGCTGTGCGGGCATGCGGGCTTCCATGCAGGGGCTTCTCCGGCAGCAACGCGCCGCGCGGTCAGGGGATATCGAGCGTCACGCTCACCGGACAATGGTCGGACAGGCGACCGCGCCATTCGGGCTCACGTTCGGCATAGACCATGACGCGCAGGCTGCCGGGCCGCATCCAAGCCCGCGCGGCACCGCCGAGCAGGATATGGTCGATGAAGGGCCGCCCTCCCCAGCAGGGATTGGAGCGGCCGGCGGTGGCGCGGGCGAGCGGTGCCGCGGCTTCGAGCATCGGCAGGATGGCGGGGTCCCGGTCGAAGCGGCGGTTGAAGTCCCCGGCGAGGGCGAAGGCCTCCCCCGCGGCCTGCCGCTCGCCGATCCAGCCGGCGAGGATCGCGGCCTGGCGGGTGAGGCTGTCGCATTCGCGGCCGCGGTCATCCGGTTCGCGGCAGCCGGCATTCAGGTGGAGGGAGAGGATGCGAAGGGCCGAGGGCCCCTCCCCGACCGTCACGTCCACGCCGCGACGGAGGGAGAAGCGGGCGCCGGCGCGGAGGTCCAGCGCGGCGAGGTCCGGGTTCTGCCGGGCCGGGAGGGTGCGGCGGACCGCGATGCCGGAGCGCTGCACATCCCTCTCCTCCGGGAAGAAGAAGCGCCACTCGGCCGGATCCAGCACCAGGGCGGCGGCTTCGGGCCCATCCACCTCCTGCAAGGCGATGACATCGGCGGCCAGGCGGCCGGCATAGCCGCGCAGGCGGGCGAGGTCGTCGCGCCCGCGGGTGGTGACGTCCCGCGGCAGGTCGGGGTCGCCTGCGGGGCGCGTGGTGAGCCAGGCGATGTTCCAGGTGGCGAGCTTCAGCTCCGCCGCGCCGGCCGGGGAGGCGAGGAGGAGAAGGGCGAGGAGGAGGCGCAGCATGGTGGGGATGTGCCCCCGCCAGTGGCCGGGCTCAATCCTCGACGCAGAAGGGATTTATGCTCCGCTCCCACCCGCCGTTCAGGGAACAGGCGGTGCAGGCGCTGAGGAGGAGGGGAAGGGCCAGGAGGGAGAGGCGCAGCAGGCGGATCATGCCCGCATCCTGCGCGGGGCCTGGCCGGGCCGTCACCCGCAAGCGGCGGCTAGACCAGGGTCGGCTGCGGTTCATCGAAGGGAGCCAATTGCAGCTGCCGGACGCCGCAGGCGAGGAGGTAGTCCGCGACCCCGTCCATCTCCGCCGCGTGACGCGTCGGGTCGTGCCAGGGGCCGTCCGAGGCGGGGCTGCCGGCAGGCACCCAAATCACCGTTTCGTATCGCGCACGGGTCAGCAGCACGCGGTAGGTGTTGAGGATGAAGGCACGCTCGGTCTCGTTCCTGACCGCCTGCCAACGCGCGCCAGAGAGGCTTCGCATCTGCCAGCCCGAAGGGCCCCGGAGCATATCCCCGCCCCAGGCCAGTCCCACCTGGTCCAGCTCCAGCCCCTGGCAGTCATATTCGGTGGCGTAGGTCTCCAGCGCGTCCGAGGCGCGGATGTCGGGCCAGCGATCGAGGAACCAGTGCGGCATGTCGGCGGCCTGCACGCCCAGGCCCTCCGCCCGCAGGCGCCGCGCGCCGGAGGAGGCGACGAGCCCCGAGCGGCGCAGTCCGCGCGAGAGTTGGCGCAGGCCGGCGCGCATTGCCGCCAGGTCCCGCGTGAGGAAGTACGGCACGCCACCGCTCTCCCGCGCGATACGGGCCGCGCCCGTCACATCGCTGGCGAGGACGGCATCCACCCAAGGCGCACCCTGCGGATCGCGCACGGACCGCATCGGGACGGTCAGGTCCAGCGCATCATCCAGCGTCAACCAGGGTTGTGGCCCGTCGGCGAGACGCTGCGGAGCGAGAGGCGCCGAGAGGGTCCGGCGCGGCGCCACGGCCCGCCATCCCGGCGTCGCGGCAATGACGCGTCCCCACTCGGCCAGCCCGGCCTCGCCCGTGTTGATCTCCTGACCGTTGCCGATCAGGGCGACGACCACGGACCAGTCGGCGTGGCGCCCCATGATCTCCAGCGTATGGGCGGGCTCACTGTCCCGCAGCCGGCTCGCGCCGCGCCTCTGGGAGGGTTTGGTGGCCTGGGCGCGGTCCCAGGCCCGCTGCGCCTCGTCAAACACGATCACCCGCGCCTCGGGCCGTTCCGCTGGGCGCTCCACATAGTGTTCCAGGAAGCGGTGGACATTCTGCAGCGCCGTCACGGCCTGTCCGCGCGACTGGGTACGGCGTCGTCCGCCCTCGGGCGCGGCCTGGCGCACGAGGCTTTCGCGCAGCACCTCTACTAGCGGCGTGTTGCCCGTGAGGAAGGCGGCTCCGTCATCCCGAAGCGCCCCAAAGACGATGTGCAGGCCGCACAGTGTCTTTCCCGCGCCCGGAATACCCGTGACGAAGATGACCCGGTGCTCGCCCGCCGCCCGCGCCGCCTCAATTGCCTGGCGCACCGCCTCAGTGGTGCGGGTCAGGTTGGCGGCGTCGGCACGGGCGGAGACCATCTCGGCACTGCGATGCCGGTCGAACAGCATCGCGGCGGCTTCGAGAACGTTGGGAACGGGGCGGTAGGGCGCGGCCAGCCAAGCGGAATGGTCCAGCGGCACCGTGGGCGGGCCGATGGAGGCCTGGATGGACAGGAGGACATCGCCCAACGTCCAGTTGTTCGCCTGGAATGGATGGGGCGGCACCTTGTGCCAGAACAGTGGCGCACTGAGGTCCGCCGGCGGCGCGTGGGTCGCCACCAGCACGGGCACGATGGGGAGGGTCCGGCAGCCCTCATGGAAGTCGCGCAGGTCCAGCGCATAGTCCTCGGCCTGCCGGCGGTCCGCCAGGCTATAGGCGGTGGCGCCGTCCTTTACCTCCAGCACCAGGACGGCGCGGTCGGTCAGGATGACGCAGTCGGCGCGCTTCTCCAGCCGGAGGAGGTCGTATTCCAGCATCACCGTCCAACCCACGGCCCGGGGATCCGCGAGGGCGGACTGGAGGAGGCGGGCGGTGGAGACCCAGGCCGCGCGCTGCGTGAGCTCCAGCGTGGCGTGGCGAGCGGCCTGGGCATAGGCCAGCCGGGCCGAGACGTCCTCCGGCGAGAGGGCGAGGAGCTCCGGCACGGTCAGCGTCAGCCAGGGTCTCACCGCACCCTCCTCTCGGGCCAGGTGGCCAGCAGCATGCTCGCCAGAAGCAGCACGAAACCCAGGGCGTGGGTCGCGGTCGGGGCCTCGCCGAGGAAGAGGATGGCCGCCAGAGCGGCGGTCGCCGGGAGGAAGGCGGTGAAGACGCCCGCGATCCCGGCCGGGGCACGGCGCAGCCCGCCATACCAGAGCAGCAGGGAGAGCACGCTGGCCGTCAGCCCGTGGAAGACCAGCAGCGCGAGGAGGGTGGGGTCGGCCAGCCGCGCGGCGGCACCGGCCTCCGGCAGCCAGGCCGGGAGGAGGAGGGCGGCGGAGAAGCCCTGCATCCAGAGGCTGGCGGTGAGGAGCGGCAGCGCCCCAGCCGCCCGCTTGGCGAGGAGCACATAGGCGGCTTCCCCGCAGACGCCGAGGAAGATGAGGGCGTTGCCCAGGGCGCTGCCCCCCTCCCCTTCGCCGCCGCGGGCGAGGACAATGGCGCCCATGCCGATACCGGCCAGCGCCACCGCCGCCCAGCCCCGCGGCGTCACGCGCTCCCGCAGCCACCAGGCGCTGCCCAGGGCCACGACGGCGGGCATGGTGGCGAGGACGAGCCCGCCCTCCAGCGCGGTGGTGAAGCGCAGCCCCGCGAGCAGCGCGGCATTGTAGAGCAGCGTGCCCGCGACGGCCTGGAGGAGGAGGTTGCCCAGCACGGCGCGGCGCGGGCGCACCATGCCGTCGCGCCAGAGGGCCAGGGGCAGCAACACGGCGCAGGCGATGAGGCAGCGCAGGCCAAGGATGAGGGGGATGGGCAGCGCCCCGGCCAGCGTCTTGGCGACCGCGACATTCGCGCCGGTCAGGATCATCGAGCCGGCGAGCTGGGCATAGGCGGTCAGCACGCCCAGTTCAGCCTTCGGCGTCGCCGTCGCGGCGATAGGGCGAGAGGGAGTCGAGCTCGGCCATTTCCGCCTCGATGGCCGCGCGTTCATGGCGCAGCGAATCCGCCACCGCGCGCCGCAGGCCGGGATGGGCGATGAGATGCGCGGAATAGGTGGGCACGGGGCGGTATCCGCGCTGGATCTTGTGCTCGCCCTGCGCGCCGGCTTCCACGCGGCGCAGGCCGTGGGCGATGGCGAAGTCGAGCGCCTGGTAATAGCAGAGCTCGAAATGGAGGAAGGGCGCCTCCACCAGGCTGCCCCAGTTGCGGCCGTAGAGCGCGTCGGCGCCCATCAGGTTCAGCGCGCCGGCCACGGGCACGCCGTCGCGCTCCGCGATCATCAGCACCACCCGGTCGCCCATGCGCTCGCCCATCAGCGGCCAGAAGCGGGCGGTGAGATAGGCGCTGCCCCATTTGCGGTCGGTGGTGCTGCGATAGAACTTGTGGAAGCGGCGCCAGATCTCGGGCGTGATCTCGCTGCCCCGCAGGGTGCGCAGGGTGAGGCCCGCAGACTGCGCGTCGCGGCGTTCGCGGCGGATCGCCTTGCGCTTGCGGGAGGAGAGGGCGGCGAGGAAGTCGTCGAAGCTCGCATAGCCCTCATTGGTCCAGTGGAACTGCATGCCGGTGCGCTGCAGCCAGCCGGAATCGCCCAGCGCCTCCCATTCCTCGCGCGTGCAGAAGGTGACGTGGCAGGAGGAGAGCTTCAGCGCCTCGGTCGCCTGGGCCAGGGCCTGGCCGAGCGCGGCATGCGGCACGCCCGTGCCGGGGCGCAGCATCAGCCTGGGGCCGGGAACGGGGGAGAAGGGCACGGCGACCTGGAACTTCGGATAGTACTCGCCGCCCGCATTCTCGAAGGCGCGGGCCCAGGCGTGGTCGAACACGTATTCGCCGTAGGAATGGCCTTTCACATAGGCGGGCGCGACCGCGACCAGCGCGCCGGCGGAATCGCGCAGGGCGAGGTGCTGCGGCAGCCAGCCCGTGCGCGGGCCGGTGCAGCCGGATTCCTCCAGCGAGAGGAGGAAGGCATGGGAGGTGAAGGGGTTCGCGGTCTCGTCGCAGGCATCCCATTCCTCGGCCGGGATGTCGGCGATGCGAGGGTGCAGCGAGAGGGTGAGCTCAGAAGGCATGCTGGCCCATGTGCGCCGGATGGCGCGCGGTGCAAGCGTTGGTGGTCAGCCCTGCACCATGCGCGTGAAGGCGCCGAAATCGGCGACGGCTTCCACGCCCGCGATCAGGCCGCCCCGCACCGTCCAGACATGCAGGAAGGGCACGCGGCCCTCGCGGCCCGCGGCGTCGCGCGCCTCGTAGGCGCCGGAGGCGAGCAGGCGGCCGTCGGCGAGCGGCGCGAAGGCTTCGACCATGATCCGCCAATGCGGGAAGTGGCGCCGGAGCTGCGGGAAGAATTGCGCCTCCACCTCCGCCCGGCCGCGCCATTCCGTGCGCGGCACGGGGTAGCCGGGGGAGACGCGCCAGGAGACGTCCTCGGCGAGGAGGGCGTGGTCGCCGCTCTCCATCCAGCGGCGGATCAGGGCCTCTTCCGCGGTCACGCGATCTCGAACACGGCCTCGACCTCCACCGCGGCATCGCCGGGCAGGGAGGGGACGCCGATGGTGGTGCGCGCGTGGCGCCCGGCATCGTCGAACACGGCGACCGCCATGTCGGAGGCGCCGTTCATCACCTGGGCGTGCTGGGTGAATTCCGGCACGGCGGCGATGAAGCCGCCGAGGCGCACGACGCGCGCCACCCGGTCCAGGCTGCCGAGCATCGCCTGGGCCTGGGCGAGGAGGTTGATGAAGCAGAGCTGCGCGGCCTGCTGGCCGATCTCCACCTGCACGCCCGCGCCGAGCTTGCCGGTATAGGCGATCTTGCCGCCCCGCATCGGCACCTGGCCGGAGACGAAGAGGAGGTTCCCGGTGATGACGGCCGGGACGTAGTTGGCGATGGGCTTGGCCGCCTCGGGCAGCTCCACGCCCAGTTCCTTCAGGCGGGCGGCGATGCGGCCCTGCTGGGACTGCGCCATGGCCTAGCCCACCAGCCGGAGGGCGCGGCGCCGGGTGGCGGGCGCGGGGGTGGAGGGGAGGTCGGGCAGGAGCGGCAGCTGCTGCGCGGCGGTGCCGAGATGGTCGGCGCCGCACTCCTCCTCGGTCGGGTCCGGCAGGACGCGGCCCCCGAGATGGTCCAGGGCCAGGCGGCGGAAGGCCCAGTCGAGCACGGAGGAGGCGCGGTGGATGGCCGGGTCTCCCTCCACCACCCCGGCGGGGCCGAAGCGGGTATAGGCGAAGGACTGCACGTATTCGTCGAGCCGCACGCCGGCCGCGAGGCCGACCGTCACCGAATGGCAGAGCGCGTCCACCATGGCCCGGAAGGCGGCGCCGTCCTTGGCGAGGGTGAGGGAGATCTCCTCCAGCCCGGCGGCACCCTCCATGGTGCGCAGCGTCACGCGGTGGCCACCGATGGTCACCTTCCACACGGCGCCACGGCCATGGGCCGCATGGCCCTGGGCAGGGCGGGGCTTGGGCGCCGGGCGCGGGGCCTGGGCGGTGGCCGCGGGTGCGGCCGGGGCGACATGCAGCCAGGGGCGGAGCACGGCTTCCATCGCCGCGCGGGCCTCCGGGCCACGCGGGGCGAGGAGGCGCGCGGCCTCTTCCCCGGCGCGGAGGGCGGCGCGGGTGGGCCGCTCGACCACGCCGTCACGCGCCTCGACGAGCCGGGTGGCGGCGGCGGCAGGGGCCAGGCCGCCGGTTTCGGCGCCGAGCAGGCCCTCCACCGCATCGGGGGGCGAGAGGACGAAGATGGCGGCGTGGCGCAGGCCGGGGGCGCCGGCGGCGCCATCCAGCGCCGCGCGGGCGGCGTCGGCCAGGCCGGGCACGGGGGTGGAGGCCGGGGGCTGCGGCCAGAGCAGGGAGACGGGCTCGCGCGCGCCGAGGTCCTCGGCGAGGTCACCCGAAGCGGCCTCGGCCGTGCCGCGGGTCAGGGCGGCGATGGCGGCGGCGACCGCATGGGCCTCGGCGGATTCGTAGTCCAGGCCCAGCCCGGCCAGCAGGCCGGCGAGATCGGCGAAGCCCAGGCGCAGGCGGTTGGCCTTGGCGTTGCCCAGGATTTCGAGCGTGGTCACGCCCAGGCGGACCGCGGCGGCATAGCCGGCCGAGTCGAAGCCCTCCTCATCCAGGAAGGCGGGCAGGTTCAGGACGAAGCGCGGCTCGGCCTTCGGGTCATTGGCCCAGGTGCCGGCGCCGGGCGCGCCGCGGCGGGCCAGCAGCAGGGCGCGCAGCCCGGCCGCGAAGCCCTCGGCCGCTTCGGGGGAGAGAAGGATGCCGAGCTTGCGGCCGCGGGCGGCGGTGCGGCGGATCCAGCCCTCCGCCAGGCGCGGCAGGGTCACCGGCCCCTCGCCGGGGGCCAGGGCCGCCAGGGCCTCGGCCGCCTCGTCCTCCCAGGCGGCGGGGAGGGCGACGAGGCGCGGCATGGCATCCGGATCGGCGGCCGCGCGGGCCCGGCGCAGGGCCACCCTTTCCCACACGGTGTTCCGGATCGTGCCGTCGCTGCGCGTCATGCGGGCGACCATAAGCCGGGGCGCGGCGGGGGTGAAGCCGCCATGTCGTGGGTCGGCCGAGTCGCGGACACAATATCGGGTGTTCGACCCGGGAAGGAGGTGGCTGGGGGGCGGGGCGGCTTTCGCGGCGGTGCAGGGCGTGCCATATCCTGCGCCTCCCCTATCCGCCCGCATCGGCAGGAGCCCCTCCATGTCCGCCATGCAGCGCTGGCTCTCCGGCCTCACCGGCCGCAGAATCGGCACCGACTCTGCCGGCAACGTCTATTACGAGAGCCGGAGCGACTACCTGAACTACGGCCGCAAGCGCCGCTGGGTGCTCTATGCCGGCGAGCCCGAGGCGACGAGCGTGCCGCCGGAATGGCATGGCTGGCTGCACCACAGCATGGATGCCCCGCTGGATTCCAAGCGCCTTCCCTGGATGAAGGACCACCAGCGGAACCAGACCGGCACGGCCCTCGCCTTCCGGCCCCAGGGGCATGATGCCTCCGGCGGGCGCCGCATGCCGACGGCGGGGGACTACGAGGCGTGGACTCCGGGCTCCTGATGCGCATGCCACTTCGTGGAACGGGCGCGTGAAGGGACGGGGGATCGCGGAGATCGCGGCCGGGGCGGTGGTGCTGCTCGCGGCGGTCGTCTTCCTCGCCTATGCCGTGACGAATTCCGGCCGCAGCGGCGGCGGCAGCGGGCTGGTGCTGACCGCGCGCTTCGACCGGATCGACGGGCTTGCGCCCGGGGCGGATGTGCGGATCGCGGGGGTGAAGGTGGGCAGCGTGAGCGCCCAGCGGATCGACCCGCAGACCTTCCTCGCCGTGCTCACGCTCAACGTGGATTCCGGGCTGCGCCTGCCGGATGACAGCTCGGCCGAGATCACCTCGGAGGGGCTTCTGGGCGGGAAGTATGTCGCCCTGGTGCCCGGCGGCAGCGAGCGGAACCTGTCGAATGGCGGCGAGGTGAAGATCACCCAGTCCGCCGTGAGCCTGGAGAGCCTGCTGGGCCGCTTCATCTTCTCCGTCACCGAGCTGGCGGGGAACAGGCAGGGCGAGGGCGCCGGCGGCAATGCGGGCGGGACCAGCGGCGGCGCGGGCGCGACCCCGGCCGGTGGCCGGCGGTGAGCGAGGATGCCCTGGCCGCGCCGGCGCATTGGCCCGGCGCGGACGGCCAGCCGGTCTCCTGCCGGGAGAAGCTGAAGATGCTGGCCGAGAACCACGCCGAGGTGGCGCAGGTGATGCGCGATGCCTTCGAGGATGCGGTGCTGATGGGGGTGGACGAGGCGGCCATGCGGCGGGTGCTGACCGATCTCGTCGCCGCCCTGCCCAGCCCGAGGAAGGCCGCGGCATGAGGCGCGCGGCGCTGCTGCTGCTGCTGCTGGGCCTTGCGGGTCCGGCGCTGGCCCAGGGCTCCGACCAGGGGCCGCCGGCCGAGGCGGGCTGGGTGCGCAAGCGCACCGCCCATCTGCAGGCGCTGGACAAGGTGACGGCGCGGATCACCGTGCTGGACGCCACCGTGGACCAGCCCGTGCGCTTCGGGACACTGACCGTGACGGTCCGCGCCTGCAACGCGCGCCCGCCGGACGAGGTGCCGGATGCCGCCGCCTTCATCGAGGTGCGCGACAGCCTGGCCGATGCGAGCGCGCCGCCCGCCTTCCGGGGCTGGATGCTGGCCAATGCGCCCGCCGCCCATATGCTCGAGCATCCGGTGTACGATCTCCGGATCCTCGACTGCCGCTAGGCGTGCCGGTGCGGCATGGGGCGGCGGATGAAAGCCAGGATGCTGGAGGCGCGATGACCGAATCCCCGGAATCCGGAGTCGCCGTCTTCGGCCCGGCCCTCCCGGGACCGGGCACGGCGCTGTTCCTGGACCTTGATGGCACCCTGCTGGAAATCGCTGCGCGGCCGGATGCCGTGGTGGTGCCGAAGGAGTTGCCTGATCTGCTCTCCCGCCTGCGGGAGGCGCTGGGTGGGGCCGTGGCGGTGGTGACCGGGCGTGGCCTGGCGGTGGCGCGCGGTTATACTGGCGTGCCGGACCTGCCGATCGGGGCGGAGCATGGGGCTGTGCTCGACCCCGCGCTGCCCGGTGCCGCCCCCCTGCCCGTGCCCCCGCCGGAATGGCGCCGGGCGGCCGATGAATGGGCCGCGGCGCGGCCGGGCACCCTCGCCGAGCACAAGACCCATGGGCTGGTGCTGCATTTCCGCCAGCGGCCTGAGGCTGAGGCGGAGGCCCTCGCCCTGTTGGCCGAACTGATGCGGGAGGATGACCGCGGCTTTCGCGTGGTGCCCGCCCATGCGGCGGCGGAGCTGCGGCCCGCGGGCGCGGATAAGGGGGGCGCGGTGCGGCGCCTGATGGCCATCCCGCCTTTCACCGGGCGCCGTCCCATCTTCATCGGCGACGACATCACCGATGAGGACGGCATGGCGGCCTGCGCCGAATACGGGGGATACGGGCTGCGGGTGCCGGATGATTTCGCGGGGCGGCCCGCCCTTGTCCGCGCCTGGCTGGGCCGCGTGGCGGCCGATGTTTCAGGAGACGGGCCGGGCTGACCGCGCCGGCGGGCGGGGGAGCGAAACCTTGCCCCTCCTCCGGAGGTTCCCTAATTGTGGCTGAATTGAGGAGGCGCCAGTAAGCCGGCGGTGATTCCCCTGTTCGGGATGATGCCCCGGTTCGTCCGTCCCCTCGCCCGCTATCGGGGGTTAGTGCGTCGCACTTGCCCCCATGTTTGATCGGCCAGCCGGCGCTTCGCAGCACCGCGACGGCCGTGGGGGAGGAGAGCGCGTGGGTCGCCTTGTCATCGTCTCGAACCGGGTGCCTGTTCCGAAGCGCGGGGAGCCCCCCGCGGCCGGAGGGCTCGCGGTCGCGCTGAAGGATGCCTTCAGCGGCCGTGGTGGGCTCTGGTTCGGGTGGAGCGGGGCGGCGGCGGAGGAGCCGGCGGATGTGGTGCGCCATGCGCGCCGCGCCGGCGTGGACTACGCGGTGATCGACCTCTCCCAGCAGGCCTATGACGGCTTCTATGCCGGCTACGCCAATTCGGCCCTCTGGCCGATGTTCCACTTCCGGCTCGGCCTGCTCAGCTATGATCGGGACCAGGCGGAGTGCTACCGCATCGTCAACCGGCGCTATGCCGACAAGCTGATGCCGCTGCTGCGCCCGGACGACACGATCTGGGTGCATGACTACCAGATGATCCCGCTGGGGGCCGAGCTGCGCGCGCGCGGCTCGAAGCACCGGATCGGCTATTTCCATCACATCCCCTTCCCGCCCTGGGCCGTGTTCTCGGCCATGCCGGGCTCGGAGGAGCTGATCCGCGACCTGTTGGCCTATGACCTGGTCGGCGTGCAGACGCATCGGGACCTGACGGGGCTGATGGACTGCATGGCCCAGGGGACGGGCATGAAGCTGCGCGCGGGCGGGGAGGTGCGCTTCCGCGGGCGCCGCACGCTGCTGCGCAGCTTTCCCATCGCCATCGCCACGCAGGAATTCGCCGATCTCGCCGCCGAGAGCATCCAATCGGCCGAATCACGGCGCTTCGAGTCCAGCCTGGCCGGGCGTTCGCTGGTCATCGGCGCCGAGCGGCTGGACTACACCAAGGGATTGCCCGAGCGGCTGCGGGCCTTCGGCGCTCTGCTGGAACGCTTTCCGGAGCACCGGGGCCGGGTGACCTACCTGCAGGTGGCGGCCCGTTCGCGCGAGGACGTGGAGAGCTACAAGGACCTGAAGCGCGAGATCGAGACGCTCGCGGGGCGCATCAATGGCGACTACTCCGACGCCGACTGGACGCCGGTTCGCTACGTGGCCCGTGCCCTGCCGCGGGACACGCTGGCCGGCTATTACCGCATGGCCCAGGTGGGGCTGGTGACGCCGTTGCGGGATGGAATGAATCTCGTCGCCAAGGAGTATGTCGCGGCGCAGGATCCGGCGAATCCGGGCGTGCTGGTGCTGTCCCGCTTCGCCGGGGCCGCGGAAAGCATGCCCGAGGCGCTGCAGGTGAACCCGCTGGATGCCGTGGGCATGGCGGAGGCGTTGAACACCGCCCTGACCATGCCGCTGGACGAGCGCCGGGAGCGCCACGCGTCCATCTTCCGGCGCCTGCGCGAGAACAGCGTGGAGAGCTGGGCCAAGAGCTTCCTGGCCGTGCTGGAGGGCAAGGACGGCGCCGAGGCGGCCCCTTCGCGCGCCGCCGCGCTCTCGGTGTTTCAGCCGCGGGTGATCTCCCGCAGCGCCTCCACCTCCTCCGACAGGGCTTCGGGGGAGAGCGAGGAGAGCCAGGTGGCGTCCTTGTCTACGGCCTGGGCGAGGCGGCTGCGGTAATCAACCTGGGGGATCTCCATCGCCCCGAAGCGGGCGAGGTGATCATTCAGGAACTGCGTGTCCAGCAAGGTGAAGCCGCCGCGCCGGAGCCGGGCGATGAGGTGGACGAGCGCCACCTTCGAGGCGTCGTCGGCCCGGGCGAACATGCTCTCCCCGAAGAAGGCCGCGCCGATGCGGATTCCGTAGAGGCCGCCGACCAGCGCGCCCCCCTCCCGCACCTCGATCGAATGGGCGTGGCCCATGCGGTGCAGGGCGTTGAACAGCTCCTCGATCTCGCCGTTGATCCAGCTGTCCTCACGCCCCGGGGCCGGCGCGGCGCATCCGGCAAGCACGCCGGGAAAATCCGTATCCGCCGTCACCTCGAAACGGCCGGACAGGACCGTGCGGCGAAGCCGGCGCGGAAGGTGGAAGCCGTCGAGCGGGATGACCCCGCGCATCTTCGGGTCCAGCCAGTAAAGCCGCCCGGAGCCCCGGCCCTCGGCCATCGGGAACAGGCCGGCGCGATAGGCGCGGAGAACGAGATCGGGGGTGATCGGCAGGGCGCGGCGATTCATCGGGTGAGCCGGGGGGCAAACGGAAGCAGGGCCGGGCGGTGCCGCATGGGCCAAGGATAGGTGCATTCGCGGTGCGGCGCCATGAGGCGGCCTGCCCTGGTAGAAGGGCTCCGCCCTTCACCCGCCAAGGGCCTGAGGCCCTTGGAACCCCGTTTGACTGCCGTGGATACCGTTGATCGGCGGGGTCTCGGGTTGCTGGGCGCTGATCCTGCCTTTGCAGTCGCCTCGGGTCCATGACCCGAGGCGCACCGTCAGCCCCGTGATTCCAAACTTGAAGAAAAAGAAGAAGGTGAGGGGTCCGGGGAGAGGAAGAATTCCTTCTTCCTCTCCCCGGGCCAGACCAACAGATCAGAACCCCCCGAGGCGGTATCAGCCGCCCGGCGTATGGCGGGCGACGAAGCGCTCGAGCCAGTGGATGGTGTAGTCGCCGTCCTGGAACTCCGGATCATCCATGATGATCTGGTGCAGCGGGATGGTCGTGCGGATGCCGTCCACCACCATTTCCGTCAGCGCGCGGCGGCAGCGGGCGATCGCCTCGGCGCGGGTGTGGCCGTGCACGATGAGCTTGGCGACGAGGCTGTCGTAATGCGGCGGCACGGCGTAGCCGGCATAGAGCGCGCTATCCACCCGCACGCCCAGGCCGCCGGGGGCGTGGTAGGCGGTGACGCGGCCAGGGCTCGGGGCGAAGGTCACGGGGTCCTCGGCCGTGATGCGGCACTCGATCGCATGGCCGCTGAAGCGGATGTCCTTCTGCTCGTAGCCGAGCGGCTCGCCGGCGGCGACGCGGATCTGCTCCTTCACCAGGTCCACGTTGCAGACGAGTTCCGTCACCGGGTGCTCCACCTGCAGGCGGGTGTTCATCTCGATGAAGGCGAACTGCTCGTCCTGGTAGAGGAATTCGAGCGTGCCGGCGCCGCGGTAGCCGAGCTGCTTCAGCGCCTGCGTCACCGTCTCGCCCAGCGCGTCGCGCGCGGCGGCGGTGAGGACGGGGCTGCCCGCCTCCTCCACCAGCTTCTGGTGGCGGCGCTGGAGGGAGCAGTCGCGCTCGCCGAAATGCACCACGTTCCCGTGGGTGTCGGCCATGACCTGCATCTCGATATGCCGGGGGCGGTCGAGATACTTCTCCATATAGACGCTGTCGTCGCCGAAGGCGGCCTTCGCCTCGGTGCGGGCGACGCGCCAGGCCTCCTCCAGCTCGTCCTCGTTATGGGCGACCTTCATGCCGCGCCCGCCGCCGCCGGCGGCGGCCTTGATGAGGACGGGGTACTTGATGCCCGCCGCGATCTCGCGCGCCTCGTCCAGCGTGGCGAGCGCGCCGGGCGAGCCGGGGACGAGCGGCACGCCGAGGCGGCGCATCGCGTCCTTGGCGGCGATCTTGTCGCCCATGATCCGGATATGCTCGGCCGTCGGGCCGATGAAGGCCAGGCCGTGGGCCTCCACCATCTCGGCGAAGCGCGCATTCTCGGAGAGGAAGCCGTAGCCGGGATGGATGGCCTCGGCGCCGGTGATGGTGGCGGCGGAGAGGATGGCCGCGACGTTCAGGTAGGAATCGCGCGCTAGCGGCGGGCCGATGCAGACCGATTCGTCGGCGAGGCGCACATGCATCGCCGTGTCGTCGGCCGTGGAATGCACCGCCACCGTGCGGATGCCCATTTCCTGGCAGGCGCGGTGGATGCGGAGCGCGATCTCGCCCCGGTTGGCGATCAGGATCTTGTTGAAGGCGGGCACGCGCGGACTACTCGATGACCAGCAGGGGCTCGCCGAACTCGACCGGCATGCCGCTCTCGACCAGAATGCGGGTGACGGTGCCGGCCTTGGGGGCCTTGATCTGGTTGAAGGTCTTCATCGCCTCGATCAGCAGGACCGTCTGGCCCTGGGCGACCTTGGCGCCGAGGGTCACGAAGGGCGCGGCGCCGGGCTCGGGCGACAGGTAGGCGACGCCGACCATGGGCGAGGCGACGACGCCCGGGGTGGCGGCGGTGACCTCGTCGCTCATCGGTGCGGCCGCGGGGGCGGCGGCGGCCGGGGCCGCGGCGGGCGCCGCGGCCATGGGCGCGGGGGCCGCCGCATGCACCACCTGCTGGGCCGGGGCGGTGCGGGCCACGCGGATGCGGCTCTCGTTCTCGACCAGCTCGATCTCGGTGAGATCGGTTTCGCGAAGGATCTTGGCCAGGGCGCGGATCGCGTCCGGGTCGAAGGAAAGGCCGCTCATGCCGTGTCGTCCTGACCGATGATGCCGGCGATCGCGCGCAGCGCCAGGGCATAGCCCCCGACGCCCAGCCCGCAGATCACGCCCACCGCCGCGCGGGAGACGTAGGAGAGATGCCGGAAGGCCTCCCGCCGGTGGATGTTGGTGATATGGACCTCGACCACCGGCAGGTCCACCGCCAGCAGCGCATCCATCAGGGCGATGGAGGTGTGGGAGTAGCCCGCGGGGTTGATGATGATGCCGGCCGCGTTGCCGCGGGCCTCCTGGACCCAGGAGATCAGCTCGCCTTCCAGGTTGGTCTGGCGGAAGTCGATGGCCAGCCCCAGCTCCTCCGCCGCCTCGGCGCAGAGGGCCTCGACGTCGTCGAGCGTCGCGGTGCCGTATTTCTCCGGCTCGCGCGTGCCCAGCATGTTGAGGTTGGGGCCGTTCAGGACGACGATCAGCGGGGGTTCCAAGGCTCTGGTTCCGGTCCTCCCCGAGGGTCCGGGGTTCTGGCGGGGCGGGCTAGCATGCATGCAAGCCCGCAGGCAAACGCCGGGCCTTGCCGGGCGGCCCGCCCCTCATGGCAGGGTTCACGGGCGCGCCCCTTCAACCCGGGGTCTGGGCGTGCCACATCCGGCGGGCCATGCCCGGACCTATCGACATCACCGTGAACGGCGAGGCCAGGAGCCTTCCCGCCTCCCTCCCCCTCTCGGATTTCCTGGCCGGGGCGGGTCTCGACACGCGCAAGGTGGCGGTGGAGCGGAACGAGGAGATCGTCCCGCGCTCCGCCTATGCCACCACGCTGCTCCAGCCGGGAGACCAGCTGGAGATCGTGCATTTCATCGGGGGAGGCTGAGGCCATGGACGGCGTGACAACGACGGGCGACGACTCCTGGGAGGTGGCGGGCCGCCGCTTCCGCTCCCGCCTCGTGGTCGGGACCGGGCGGTACAAGAGCCTGGAGGAGACGGCCGCGGCGATCGAGGCCTCGGGCGCCGAGATGGTGACTGTGGCGGTGCGGCGGGTGAACCTTTCGGACCCCACGGCGCCGATGCTGCAGGATTTCGTGCCGCCGGACCGCTACACCTACCTGCCCAACACGGCGGGCTGCCACACGGCCAAGGACGCGGTGCGCACGCTGCGCCTGGCCCGCGAGGCCGGGGGCTGGAACCTGGTGAAGCTGGAGGTGCTGGGCCCGCCCCCGTTCCTCTACCCGGACATGCCCGCGACCTTCGAGGCGGCGGAAGCCCTCATCAAGGATGGCTTCGAGGTGATGGTCTACTGCGCCGACGACCCGCTGGCGGCGAAGCGGCTGGAGGAGATGGGCTGCGTGGCGGTGATGCCGCTGGGCGCGCCGATCGGCTCCGGCCTCGGCCTCTCCAACCCCTTCATGCTCCGCTCCATCATCGAGAACGCCCGCGTTCCGGTGCTGGTGGATGCCGGGATCGGCACCGCCAGCGAGGCGGCCCAGGCGATGGAGCTGGGCTGCGACGCGGTGCTGCTGAACTCCGCCATCGCCCATGCCAAGGACCCCGTGCGAATGGCGCGCGCCATGAAGGCAGGGGTGGAGGCCGGGCGGCACGCCCATCTCGCCGGGCGGATGCCGCGGAACTATGCCGCCGATGCCTCCAGCCCCATGGCGGGGCTGATCCGGTAGCGAACGGGCCAGCCCCTTCCGCTGGGGGTTGGGGTCTTGTTCTGGGCTGTTGGGTTGTCCCGGGGAGAGGAAGAAGGAATTCTTCCTCTCCCCGGACCCCTCACCATCATCTTTTTCTTCGAGTTTGGAATCACTTCGCTGACGGTGCGCCTCGGGTCGACGACCCGAGGCGACTGCAAAGGCAAAACAGGCTCCCATCAACCAGAGACCCCGCCGATCATCGTATCCACGGCAGTCAGAAGGGGTTCCAAGGGCCTCAGGCCCTTGGCGGGTTGAGGGCGGAGCCCTCACCTCCCGCCACGCGAGCGATGGCCCTCAGTCCCTCCAATAGGGCGGCAGGTATTCCAGTTCCTCGTCGCTGTCCGTGCTCAGGCGGGTGGCGCAGAGGATGTCGAGGAGCGTGATACCGGCGACCGCAGCGAGGGCGAGCTTCACATTGGCCCTTTCGCGCCGGCCGAAGGATGGGGTGCCGAGGAGGGTGGCGATGTCGAGCGCGTCGCCTCCGACGCGGGCCCAGAGGAGGGGTGCGGAGGTCGGGCTGGCCAGGATGGCGACGCCGTTCGCCACTTCCCGCATGCCATAGCCACGGATGAGCTTCGCGCGGCCGGACATGCCGAGCTTCTGGGCGAGGGCGCGGCCTCCGAAGATTTCCATCAGCCCGAGGCCGATGCTGAACCAGCCGAGGAAGCGGGCCAGGCGTATGACGGGCATGGGGCGAGCCTTCCTGCGGAGCCTTGCGGTCCTGTCGAAACGCGGGGCGCGGCGAATGGCTGTGCGGGAAATCGCATTCGCGGCTCAGCGGGGGGGGAGGTGGTCCCCTAATCCGGCCCCGCCCGGTCGCGGAGGGCCGCCGCGACCTCGGCCATGAGGGGGCGGGAGGCCGGGATGGTCGTGGTGCAGGCGTCGTGCAGGGCCTGTAGTTCGGCGGGCGGCTGATCGCAGCGGTCGAGCAGCTCGCCCAGGAAGATGCCGAAGGCGCGGGTTTCGATGCGCTGAAGCGCGGGGATGGCACCGTCTTCCGGGAGGAAGGAGGCGGCGCCGAAGTCGCTCAGGACGGCATGGCGCCCCTCCCCGTCCCACAGGGTGTTGTGGGCGTAGAGATCGCCATGGAGGAGGCTTCGGCCGTGGAGATGCGTTGCGGCGGCGGCGATTCCGCGGGCCAGGCGCAGGGCGGTGGCGGGCTCCAGGCGCAGGGCGGGATCATAGACGTCGCGGGTGCAGCTTTCCGGGCTGGGCGGGGCGGCGAGGGCGCGCCAGCCCTCGGGCAGCAGGGGCATGGCCAAGCCTTCCAGCCCCTCGGGATGGCCGGTGAGGCGGCCGAGGGCGCCGGTCAGGTTCGGATGGTCCCCGGCGGCGAGGCAGGCGGCCATCTCGCGCTCGGGCAGGCCGTCGCTGGTCATGGCGCCCTTGAAGAGCTTGAGCGCCACGGGGCGGCCGTTCCATTGCGCCCGGTGGACACGGCCGGAGGCGCCCTCCCCCAGCATCGCGCCGGAATCGAGGGCGGCCCAGGGGATGTCAGGGGCAGAGGGCGCGGGGGCCCGGTCGAGCGGATTGCCGGCCCAGGCGAGCCAGGCGAGGCGCGGAAGCTCGGGCAGCCAGGGGGGTAGGGCCTCGAAGCAGTTGGCCGAGAGGCGGAGGAGTTCGAGGGCCGGGGCTGCTTCGAGGCACGCCGGCAGGGCGTGCAGGTGGTTTCCGGCCAGCATGAGCTTTTGCAGGGCGGGGCGCTGGCCGAGGGCCGGGGGCAGTTCCGTGATTCGGTTGTCGGTCAGGGTGAGCCAGCGCAGGGCGGGCGGGAGGGATTCGGGCGGGATCTCGCGGAGGCCGCAGCCGCGGAAGCCGATCTGCGCGAGGGCGGGGAGATCGCCCAGAACGGGCGGCAGGCGCGGGAAGGGCGTGCCGGAGCAGAAGAGGATGCGGAGGCGGCGCAGCCGGGCGAAGCCGGGGGGCAGCGTGGCCAGGGCATTGCGGGCGAGATCCAGCATCTCGAGCGTATCGGCGAGGCCGAGGATTTCCGGCGGAAGTTCCGTGAGGCCCAGGCCGGAGAGGTCCAGGGCGCGGGCGCCCGCCAGCTCCCCACGGCGCAGGGCCTGGAGGGTGGCGGCGGTCATGCCTGGGGGCCGGGGCGGGTCATGCGGGGCGGATAGAAGGCGGGGGCCGCGGCGCGCAAGCCCTCGGGCTCAATGCGCCGCCCCGCCCCCTCCCCCCGTTCGCGGCGCGCGCACGAAGATCACCAGCGGCACCGCCAGGGCGAAGAGGGCGCCGATGACCACCAGCACGTCGTTATAGGCGAGGATCAGCGCCTCCCGCGTGATCATGGCGGAGACGCGGGCCAGGGCGGCGTGGTCGGCGGCCTCGCCGAGGCGGCCAGACAGGGCGGAGGCCATGCTGTCGATCGTCTGGCTGACACCGGGGCGCGCCCAGTTGGTCGCCTCCGCCAGGTGCAGGCGGTGGGCGGCCGACCGGTCCACCACCAGCGTGTTGATCATGGCGAGGCCGACGGCGCCGCCGAGATTGCGCATGAGGTTGAACAGGCCCGCGGCGTTCTTGATGGTGGAGGCGGGCAAGGTGCCGAGCGCGAGCTGGTTCACCGGCACCATGGCGAACATGGTGCCGATGCCGCGCAGCGAGAGCGGCAGCCAGAGCTCGGCGAAGGAGGATTGCGCGGTCAGGCGCGAGGTCATCCACATCGCCAGCGCCGTGGTGGCGAGGCCGAAGGCGAGCAGGATGCGCAGATCGAGCACGCGGGTGAGCCGGCCGACCACGGGCGCGGCGAGGAACATGGCCAGGCCGGTGACGAACATGGTCTCGCCGATCTGCAGCGAGTTGTAGCCGCGGATGCGCCCGAGGAAGAGCGGCACGAGATAGACCGCGCCGTAGAGCCCGATGCCGATCAGGAAGGCGAAGACGCTGCCGAAGGCGAAGTTGGCGTTGCCGAAGGCGCGCAGCTCCACGATCGGTTCCTGCCGCGTGAAGGCGCGCCAGAAGAAGGCAACGGCGCCGAGCGCGCAGATCACGGCGAAGGTCGCGATGGTCGGGTCGTCGAGCCAGTCCCAGTTCGGGCCTTCCTCCATCACGTATTCCAGGCTGCCGAGGAAGACGGCCATGGCGATGAGGCCCCACCAGTCGAAGCGGCGGAAGAGGCGCGGGTCGCCCTGGTCGATGTCCATCGTGCTCCAGACGACGATGGCGATGAAGATTCCGATGGGGACGTTGATGAGGAAGAGCCAGTGCCAGGAGAGGCTTTCCGTGAGGTAGCCGCCGAGCGTCGGGCCGATGGTGGGGGCGAGGGTGGCGGTGAGGCCGATGAGGACGGAGACCCCCGCGCTGCGCGGCCCCTTGAAGAGGATGTAGGCGGTGGCGAAGACAGTCGGGATCATCGCGCCGCCGAGGAAGCCCTGCATGGCGCGCGCCAGGATCATCACCGGCAGAGAGCTGGCCGTGGCGCAGAGCAGCGAGAAGACGGTGAAGCCCGCGGCGGAGATGGTGAAGAGCACGCGGGTGGAGAGCAGGCGCGAGAGGAAGCCCGAGAGCGGGATCATGACGATCTCCGCGATCAGGTAGGAGGTCTGCACCCAGGAGGCCTCGTCCGGGCTGGCGGCGAGGCCGGCCTGGATGTCGCTGATGCTGGCCGAGACGATCTGGATGTCCAGGATCGCCATGAACATGCCGAGCACCATCGTCATGAAGCCGAGGAAGTGCTTGGTCGAGACGCCGCCGATCCCGGCCTGGGGGGCGGCGGGCGTGGCGGGGCCGGCTGTGGTGGCGGACATCGGGGACCGGACCTTGATGGGGCCTTGGGCAGGCCTCAGCGGCCGCGGATCATCGCGGCGGCGGCGCCGAACAGGCTGCGGGAGGCGTGGGGGTCGTCGCGCGTGTCCACCTCGGCCTCGACCGACAGGCCGGGGCGGAGATGGGCGACGGCCTGGCCGGGATCGACGGCGATGCGGACCGGCACGCGCTGGACGATCTTGGTGAAGTTGCCGGTCGCGTTCTCGGGCGGGAGCAGGGAGAACTGGGCGCCGGTGGCGGGGGCAAGGCTCTGCACCACGCCGTGCAGGGTACCGCCGGCATCGACCGACAGCTCGACCGGCTGGCCCTCGCGGATGCGGCGGAGCTGCGTCTCCTTGAAGTTGGCGGTGACATAGAGCCGGTCCGCCGTGGGGGAGACGGCGATGAGGTTCTGGCCGGCGCGGACATGCTGGCCGAGCTGGGCCGCGCGGTTGCCGGCAATGCCGGCATAGGGGGCGCGGATCACCGTGTGGTCCAGGTCGGATTCGGCCAGGGCCAGCGCGGCCCGGGCGGCGTCGCGGCGCGCGGTGGCGGAGCGGGACTGGGCTTCCAGCACGGGGATGGCGCCGCGGGCCGATTCGAGCCCGGCCTGGGCAGCCGTGAGGGCGGCTTCGGCCTTGCGGCGGTTGGCGACGGTGCGGTCCACCGCCTCACGCGTGCCGTAGCCGCCCTGGGCGAGGGTGCCGGCGCGGCCGGCATCGGCCACCGCGCGCACGCGCTCGGCCTCGGCTTCCGCGATCTGCGCCTCGGCGGAGGCGACCTGGGCGCGGGCCTGGCCGATCTGGGCGGCGAGGGTGCCGATATTCGCCTCGGCCTCGGCCAGCGCCGCGGCCGCCTGGTCGCGGCGGGCCTGCCAGTCCTGGCGGTCCAGCTCGATCAGCGGCTGCCCCGCCTCCACCGGCTGGTTGTCGGCCACGAGGATGCGGAGGACGTCTCCCTCGATCCGGGAGGAGAGGACGGCGATGTCGCCGCCGACATAGGCGTTGTCGGTGGATTCCATGAAGCGGCCGACCTGCCAGTACCAGCTGCCCCCCACGACGCCGCCGGCCAGGACCAGCAGGGCGATGAGGGGCAGGACCCGGCGGGAGCGGGAGCGGCGGGGCTGGGCGGGGGCGGCGCTGGCGCGCGTCTCGGGTTCGGGAATGGCGGAAGTCCGGGCGTTCATGATGTGACTGAACCGTTCAGTTCAGTTGCTAGATGGGCAAGGTCCCGCGATTTGTCGATGGAAAACTGGACGGTTCAGTATCAAATGTGCTGGCTCCCCTCCCCCCTCTCCTCGGAGTTCCGCACGATCTTGTCCCTTGCCCTCGCCCCCGCCGCCGATCTCTCGCCCAAGCGCGCCGCCATCCTTTCGGCGGGGGCGCGCCTGTTCATGGGGGTGGGCTATGCCAGCGTTTCGATGGATGCCGTGGCGAAGGAAGCGGGCGTCTCCAAGGCGACGGTCTATGCGCATTTCTCCGGCAAGGACGCGCTGTTCGCCGCCATCGTCGGGGACCGCTGCGCCGCCATCGCGGCCCAGGCGGAGGAACTCGCCGCCCATGCGCCTTCGGCCCAGGGCGCGTTGCGGGAACTCGGGCGGCTCTGGATGCGGTTCCTGCTCCACCCGGACAGCATGGCGATCCATCGGACCGTCATCGCCGAATGCACCCGCTTCCCCGATCTCGTGCGGGCCTTCTACGAGGCCGGGCCGGCGCGCGGGCGGGCCTGGCTGATGCGCCGGATGACCGAGGAGCAGCGCCAGGGGCGACTTCGGGCCGATGCCGACCCGGCGGTGGCCTCCGACCATCTGATGGGGCTTCTGCGGGGCGAGCTGTACCTGCGGACGATGCTGGGAGGCCCCCCGCCCGGGGAGGCGGCGATCGACGCCGTGGTGGATCAGGCGGTGGAGGTGTTCCTGCGCGCCTACGGGGCGCCGGCGGAGGTTTCCGCGCCGTAAACCGGCCGGTAGGCGGGCTGTCCGGCCCCTGTTTCGGCGGGTCAGCCTTGCGATCCTCAGGGAGCTTTCCGGCCCTTTCCTGAACTCACGAAAAAAATCGTGCCCCGGGTCCAGATGGGTCTTGCACCCCGCGGGCGGGGGGGCTATCTGCCCCCCAGACGCAGTACGCACGTGCCTCTGGCCCGCAAGGTTACGCAACGACGTCAAGCGTTCTGGCAACCCCCGGGGGCGCAAGCCGCCGGGCTCTCACTTTGGTCGCTGGTTCGTTCGACCGTTCGTCAACCTGAGCAGGGTCGCTCCGCCTGAAGCGGACGCCTTGCCGCCTCGTATGGGGAGGGTGGTGCGATGACCCCGAAGATCGCGCAGTTCCTGGCCGATGTGCAGCCGGCGACGCCGTGCCTTGTGCTTGACGTGGATCGCGTCGAGCAGAACTACAGGCGCCTGCAGTCCGCTCTGCCGCTGGCCCGTATCTACTATGCCGTGAAGGCGAATCCGGCGCCCCAGATCCTGGAGCGGCTGGTGGGCCTCGGCTCCAGCTTCGACGCGGCCTCCTGGGAGGAGGTGTCGGCGGCGCTGGATGCCGGCGCGGCGGCGGAGCGCATTTCCTACGGCAACACCGTGAAGAAGGAGAGCGCCATCCGTGCCGCCTATGCGCGCGGCGTGCGGATGTTCGCCTTCGACTCCGAGGGTGAGCTGGAGAAGCTCGCGCGCTCCGCGCCGGGCAGCCGCGTCTATTGCCGCATCCTCGTGGGCAATGACGGCGCCGAGTGGCCGCTGTCGCGCAAGTTCGGCTGCGAGGTCGAGATGGCGCGCGAACTGATGGTGAAGGCGGGCGAGATGGGGCTGGACCCCTTCGGCCTCTCCTTCCATGTCGGCAGCCAGCAGACCAACACGGCGGCCTATGAGGCGGCGATCGCGAAGGTCGCCATGCTCTTCACCGACCTCAAGGAGGCCGGGGTGAAGGTCCGCATGGTGAACCTGGGCGGCGGCTATCCCGTGCGCTACCGCTCGGAGGTGCCGGAGATCGACGCCTTCGGCGATGCGATCATGGGCGCCATGGCGAAGCACTTCGGCAATGCCCTGCCCGACATCGTGGTGGAGCCCGGGCGCTTCATCGCCGGCGATGCGGCGGTGGTCTCGGCCGAGGTGGTGCTCGTCTCCCGCAAGGCGAAGGACGATCCGGTGCGCTGGGTGTACCTGGACATCGGGCGCTTCGGCGGGCTGGCGGAGACGGAGGGGGAGGCGATCAAGTATGCCTTCCGCACGCCTCACGACGGCACGGAGGAGGGGCCGGTGACGATCGCGGGGCCGACCTGCGACAGCACCGACACCCTCTACGAGAAGTCGAACTACCGGCTGCCGGCCAAGCTCCAGCCCGGCGACCGGATCGAGATCCTGGCGACGGGGGCCTATGTGACCACCTATGCCAGCCAGGCCTTCAACGGCTTCAAGCCGCTGGCCGAACACTACATCTGACCCGGAAGGGGCGCCGAGAGGCGCCCCTTTCTCTTATTCGTGCCTTTATCTCACGACGCTTAGAATCGGTCCTCATCCTGCGTCGCAGTGTGGAATCTGCTTCCGTGTTGATGACGCATCGGTAATAATGCGGCAAAAGACTGGGGGCTGGCGTGGCGGAGTTCTGGGCGGACTGGGGGGCGGCAGCCTATCTGCTGGCCGCGCTCTGGGCCTTCTTCGAAGGCGAGACCTTTGTGCTGGCCGCTTCGGCGATCGGCGCCATGACCGGGGCGGTGGACCCCTGGATTCTCATGGGCTCCGTCTGGATCGGCTCCTTCCTGGGCGATCAGACCTGGTTCACGCTCGGCCGGCGCTATGGGCCACGCGTGATGAAGCGCTACCCCAAGGCCGAGGCGAAGATGGCGAGCGCGACCGCCATGCTGCTGCAATACGGCACGCTGTTCGTCCTCACCTTCCGGTTCCTCTATGGCATCCGCAACGTGGCGGCCGCGGCCTGTGGGCTGGCGGGCATGGGGCGGCTTCGCTTCGCGGCGCTGAACTTCATCGCGGCCGGGGTCTGGGCCGGCAGCTTCGTGGCCGCCGGCTGGTACCTGGGCGCGCTGATCGGGCCGGAACGGCTGTTCCATGGGATCGCGGGCGGGGCGCTGCTGATCCTGGCGGTCTTCCTGTTCCGCCGCTTCTATCGCCGTCGCCGGGCCCGGACGGTGCCGGTTCTCTAGCCTGTCCGGGCAATGCGGGCCGCAGCGCCCGCCGGGGCCGGCGCGAACCACCTGCCGCGCCCTTCTCGCCCCCCGCGATGATGGCCGCCCCTGGCGGCCCTCCCTTGCCTGGCGCGGAGCCCGGCAAGGATTCGTGCTTCTGGCCGATTCCCGCTTTCGCCAATCCGCTCTAGGCTGCGGTCATGGACGAGATTGACCGCAACATCCTGATCGCCGTGCAGCAGGATGGCGCCGCGGGGCTCTCGGAGCTGTCCAAGGTCGCCGGCCTTTCCGTTTCCGCCACGGCGGAGCGCGTGAAGCGGCTGGAGGAACGGGGCACCATCCGGGGCTGGCACGCGGCGTTGGACCCGGCGGCCGTGGGATGCGCCCTGCTGGCCTTCGTGATGGTCGGGCTTCGCCCCGGGCGCGACGACGGCGCCTTCCGCAAGGCCATGCGCCGCGCGGAGGCCGTGCTGGAATGCCACGCGGTGAGTGGCTCCTGGGACTACATGCTGAAGCTGCGCCTGCCCGACCTGGCCGCGCTGGAGCGCTTCGTGGCGGATGAGGTGCGGGGGCAGTCCGGGGTGGAGCGGACCGAGGTGGTCGTCGCGCTCTCCTCGGCGAAGGAGACGATGATCCTTCCCGTGGCGGAGGCCGACGAGGAGTAATGAGAAAGGGGGGGGCGGCCGGAGCCGCCCCCCCCTTCCCGTTCGCCCTTGGCGGGGAAGGCGCCCCGTTGCCCGGGGCGCCCGCCGTCGTCAGGCCGCCGGTGTGGCGCCCTGGGCCACGGTGCGCTCGTCGGCGCGCGCGTCATAGGCGAGGCCGCGCTTCAGGGCCCAGATGTTCACCAGCTGGAAGAGCGGGATGAAGGCCAGGTCGTCCATGGCCATCTTCACGCCCTGCTGCAGCAGCCTCTCCCGCTCCTTCTCGTCCAGGGTGGAGGTGGCGCGCTCGGTCAGCGCGTCCAGCTCGGGGTTGGAGTAGCGGCCGTTGTTGTTGGCGCCCAGGCGCTTCGCCGGGTCGTAGGTCGCGGTGATGTTGACGAGGGTGTAGGAGGCCTCGCCCGTCACGCTGCCCCAGCCGACCAGGCGGATGGCGAATTCCTGCCGGTTGTTGCGGACCGAGAAGGTGGTCCAGGGCAGCGCGTCCACCTGGGTCTGCACGCCGATGCGCTGCCACATCTGGGCGACCGCCTGGATGGTGCGGGCGTCGTTGGGGTAGCGGTCGTTCGGGCCGTGCAGGGTGAGCTTGAAGCCCTGGGGGTAGCCGGCCTCGGCCAGAAGGGCCTTGGCCTGATCCGGGTTGAAGGCGTCGGGCTTCACCTCGGGGTTGTAGGAGTAGGTGCCCGGGGGCAGCCACTGGCCGGTCGGCGCGGCGGTGCCCTCCATCACCTGGCGGCACAGCGCCTCGCGGTTGATGGCCAGCGAGAGGGCGCGGCGGACGCGCAGGTCGTTGAAGGGGTTCTTCGGCAGGGGCTGGCCGGCATTGTCGGTCACGAAGGGGACGTTGCCTTCGCGCGAGCGGTCGGGGACGAGGTAGATCACGCGCACGCCCTGGACCTCGGCCAGCGTCACGCGGTTGTCGCGGCGCAGCCGGGCGAGGTCGCTGGTGGGAACCTGGTCGATCAGGTCCACGTCGCCGGCCAGGAGGGCGGCGGTGCGGGCGCTGTCATTGCCGATGAAGCGGTAGGAGACGCGGCTCCAGGGCTGCTTCGGGCCGAACCAGGCGTCGTTGCGGACCAGCTCGGTCCGGTCGCCGGGAGCGTAGGAGGCGAGCTTGTAGGGGCCGGTGCCGATGGCGGCCTTGCCCGAGTTGTAGTCCTCGGTGCTGGCGCCCTGGCCGGCATGCTTGGACACCACGGCGACCGAGGCGAGGTCGGTCGGCAGCAGGGGAGAGGCGGCGGCGGTGTGGAAGCGGACCGTCAGCGGGTCCACCACCTCGGTGCGGCGGATCGTGCGGACGAAGCCGCCGAAGCCGCCCGGCGAGTTCGGGACATTCGGCGCGCGCTCGATGGTGAAGGCGACGTCCTCGGCGGTGAAGTCGCGGCCGTCATGCCACTTCACGCCCGGGCGGAGCTTGAACTCCCACACCGTCTCGGAGACCGGCGTCCAGCTCAGGGCGAGGCCGGGCACGAGGCGGGTCTGGGCGTCGCGCTCCACCAGCCGGTCGAAGATATGCATCGAGAGGCTGTTGTTCGGGGCCGCGTTGTAGAAGTGCGGATCGAGCGAGGTGACGGAGCCGCCGATTCCGATGGTGAGCGGGCGGCCGGCCGGCGCGGGGGTGGTCTGGGCATCGGCCACGGCGGGGGCGAGGCCGCCGGTGATGGCCGCCATGGCGGCGGGTGCCGACACGAAAAGGCGGCGGGTGATGGACGTTGTCACTTGAAGCTCTCCCTTTTGTAATCTCGAGGTCGCGCAACCTAGCGGGAGGAGGTTCGGACTGCTAGAAGCCCCTTGGGAAGGCGCCATCGGAACATCCGGGGGACTGAATGAAGAAGATGAAGTCGGCGGCCGTTGCGGCCGCCTTTTCGGCATTGCTGGCGCCGGGCGCTGTCGGGGCGCAGACCCTGAACCTCGCCGTGGGCGCGCCGGTCACCTCGCTCGACCCGCATTATCACGCGCTTTCGCCCAACTACGCCGTCGCGGACATGCTGTTCGACAGCCTGACCGCCTTCGACGCCCAGGCTCGGGTTCAGGCGCGGCTGGCCCTGAGCTGGCAGCCGGTGGCCGAGAATGTGTGGGAGTTCAAGCTTCGTCCGGGCGTCAAGTTCCACAACGGGAACGACTTCACGGCCGAGGACGTGGCCTTCACCATCGCCCGCGTGCCGACGGTGCCGAACAGCCCCTCCTCCTATGGCATCTACACCCGCGCGATCCAGCGGGTTGAGGTGGTGGACCCGCTGACGGTCCGCTTCCACACGAATGGCGCCTACCCGCTGCTGCCGGTGGACCTCGCGCAGATCCAGATGCTGGACAGCGAGACCCATGCGAACCCGCTGACCGAGGAGTTCAACTCCGGCAAGCTGGCGATCGGCACCGGCCCCTTCCGGGTGCTGAGCCACCGCCAGGGCGAGCGGATCGAGTATGCGCGCAACGACTCCTATTTCGGCGACCGGCCACATTGGCAGCGTGTGAACTACCGCATGATCACCAATGACGCGGCGCGCACGGCGGCGCTGCTCTCGGGGGATGTGGACTTCATCGACCAGGTGCCGACCAGCGATATCGCGAAGCTGCGCGGTGACCAGCGCGTGCAGCTGAGCGAGGCGGACGGGCTGCGCCTCATCTTCCTGGCACTGGACCATTCGCGCGAGACCTCCTCGCCCTTCACCACCGACAATGATGGCAAGCCGCTGGCGCGCAACCCGCTGCGGGACGTGCGCGTGCGGCGCGCCCTGTCGATCGCGATCGACAGGCAGGCCATCACCGAGCGGGTGATGGAGGGAGCCTCCCTCCCCTCCACGCAGCTGCTGCCGCCGACGGCCTTCGGCGCCCTGCCGGACCGTCCGGTCTCCCGCGCCGATGCGGATGCGGCCAAGCGGCTGCTGGCCGAGGCCGGCTATCCGCAGGGCTTCCGCATCACCCTGCACGGGCCGAACGACCGCTACATGAACGATGCCCGGATCATCCAGGCGGTCGGGCAGATGTGGACGCGCATCGGCGTTCGCACGGCGGTGGAGGGGCAGCCCTGGGCGACCTTCGTGGCGCGCGCGGGCCGGCAGGAGCTCTCGGCCATGCTGGTGGGCTGGGGCACCTCCTCGGGCGAGCCGACCAGCCCGCTGCGCTCGCTGCTGGCGACCTACAACACGCAGCGTGGCTGGGGCGGCTCCAACCGCGGGCGCTACAGCAACCCGGCGATGGATGCGAAGCTGGACGAGGCGCTCCGCACGCTGGACGACGCCCGGCGCGAGACGCTGCTGCGCGAGGCGACCACCCTTGCCATGGATGATGTCGGCATCATCCCCATCCACATCCAGAAGAACATCTGGGCGATGCGCCGCGGGCTGCAGCACGAGGCGCGTGCCGACGAGCTGACGCGGGCGCAGGACATCCGGCCGGCGCCGTAGTGGCGGCCGCAGGCCTTTCACATCCGGGGCCCGGGCGACCGGGCCCCGTCTTTCGGGACGAGATCATTCGAAACGGGGCGGGAGTGAGCTGATGAGGAAGCTGGTGCTGGCGGCCACGGCGGCCGTTGCTGCGATCGTCGCCGGACAGGTACAGGCGCAGAGCCTGACCATGGCGGTGGGCGCGCCCATCACCTCGCTGGACCCGCATTACCACCAGCTCTCGCCCAACAACGCCGTCGCCGACATGACCTTCGACCGGCTGGTCAACACGGACGGCAAGTCGCAGCAGATTCCGGGGCTGGCGACGGAATGGCGGGCCATCGCCCCGACCACCTGGGAGTTCAAGCTGCGGCCGGATGTGCGCTTCCACAACGGCAATGCCTTCACGGCGGAGGACGTGGCCTTCACCATCGCCCGCCTGCCGAACGTGCCGAACAGCCCGACCTCCTTCGGCATCTATTCGCGGCCGATCGCGCGGGTGGAGATCGTGGATCCGCTGACGATCCGCTTCCACACGCACCAGCCCTATCCGCTGCTGCCGCTCGACATGACCAATGTGCGCATCCTGGACAAGGAGACGCATGAGAACGCGACCACCGAGGATTTCAACGCCGTCCGCGCCGCGGTGGGCACGGGGCCCTTCCGCGTGGTGTCGCATCGGAATGGCGACCGGATCGAGTTCGCGCGGAACGACGCCTATTGGGGCCCGAAGCCGGCCTTCCAGCGCGTGAACTACCGCATGATCACCAATGACGCCTCCCGCACGGCGGCGCTGCTGGCGGGCGATGTGGATTTCATCGATCAGGTGCCGACGACCGACCTGGCGAATCTGCGGCGGGACTCCCGGATCGCGCTGAGCGAGGTGGTGGGAACGCGGCTGATCTTCCTGGGCCTGGACCATCTCCGGGCCGCGAACGAGAACTCACCCTTCATCACCGACAATGACGGGCGGCCGCTGGGGCGGAACCCGCTGAAGGACGTGCGGGTGCGCCGGGCGCTTTCCATGGCGATCGACCGGCGCACCGTGACGGAGCGGCTGATGGAAGGGGCGGCGACGCCCGCCGGCCAGTTCCTGCCGCCGGGGGTGACCGGTCATGTCCAGGGCATCGAGGCCCCCGCCTATGACCCGGAGGGCGCGAAGCGCTTGCTGGCCGAGGCGGGCTATCCGAATGGCTTCCGGATCCAGCTGAACGGGCCGAACGACCGCTACATCAACGATGGGCGGATCATCCAGGCTGTGGGGCAGATGTGGACCCGCATCGGGGTACGCACGGCGGTGGAGGGGCAGACCTGGGCGGTCTTCGTCGGCCGCGCCGGGAAGGCGGAGTTCTCCTCCCATCTGATCGGCTGGGGGTCGAACCCGGATGGCTCCCACCCGCTCCGCAACATCCTGGCGACGGTGAATGCCGAGCGGGGCTGGGGCGCCTCCAACCGCGGGCGCTATTCCAACCCGGAGGTGGACCGGCTGCTGCTGGCCTCCCTGACGGAGCTGGACGAGCCGAAGCGCCAGGGCCTGGTGGGCGATGCGCTGCGGACGGCGCTGGAGGATGTGGCGGTCATCCCGATCCATATCCAGACGAATATCTGGGCGATGCGGCGTGGCCTGGCGCATGACGCGCGTATCGACGAATCGACCCGGGCGCAGGATGTGCGCCCGGCCCAGCCATGACGGGGATGGCCGCTGCCATGCCCCAGGGGTTTGAGAGATGAGCGTTTATCTTCTGCGCCGCCTGATCCAGGCGGCGCTGGTGATGCTGGCCATGTCGGTCATCGTCTTCATCGGCGTCTATGCCATCGGCGACCCGGTCGAGATCCTGATCTCGCCCGATGCGGACCAGATGGAACGCGCGCGGGCGATCGCGGCGCTCGGGCTCGATAAGCCCTTGTGGCAGCAGTATCTCTCCTTCCTCGGCAATGCGCTGCGGGGGGATCTCGGCCGGTCCTTCGTCTTCAACGAGCCGGCGCTGAAGCTGATCGGCCAGCGGGCGCCGGCGACGCTGGAGCTGGCCTTCGCAGCCATGTTCCTGGCGATCCTCGTCGGCCTGCCGCTCGGCCTCTATGCCGGGCTGCGGCCGGATGGGGTGGGCGCCAAGGCCATCATGGCGGGCTCCATCCTCGGCTTCTCCCTGCCCACCTTCTGGGTCGGGCTGATGCTCATCATGGTCTTCGCCGTGCAGCTGGGCTGGCTCCCCTCCACCGGTCGGGGCGAGACGGTCGAGATCCTTGGCCTGCGCTGGTCCTTCCTGACGCTGGACGGGCTGTCGCACATGGCCATGCCGGCGCTGAACCTGGCGCTGTTCAAGATCAGCCTCGTCATCCGCCTGACCCGCGCGGGCGTGCGCGAGACGATGCTGATGGACTTCGTGAAGTTCGCCCGGGCCAAGGGGCTTTCGCCCCGCCGGGTGATCGGCGTGCATGTGTTCAAGAACATCCTGATCCCCGTGGTGACCGTCACGGGGCTGGAGCTGGGCTCGACCATCGCCTTCTCCGTGGTGACGGAGAGCGTGTTCGCCTGGCCGGGCATGGGCAAGCTGATCATCGACAGCATCAACGTGCTCGACCGCCCGGTGATCGTTGCGTATCTGATGAGCATCGTCCTGATGTTCATCATCATCAACCTGGTCGTGGATCTGCTCTACTCGGTGCTCGATCCCCGCGTGCGGCTGGAGAGCAAGTGATGAGCGCCACCACGGCGGCCCCCGCCCCCATCCCGGCCAAGGCGCCGCGCGTCGAGACGCCGCTGCGGCGCTTCGTCTCCGAATTCGCGGAGAGCAAGATCGCGCTCGGCGCGTTGATCGTCTTCCTCTGCATCGTGCTGATCGCTGTCTTCGCGCCCTGGATCGCGCCGCAGAACCCCTATGACCTCGCCCAGCTGGACATCATGGACGGGCGGATGGAGCCGGGCACCGTCGGCGGGGCCGGCTTCACCTACTGGCTCGGCACGGATGACCAGGGGCGCGACATGCTCTCCGGCATCATGTACGGGCTGCGGATCAGCCTGGTGGTGGGTGCCGGCTCGGCGATCGTCGCGGCGATCGTCGGCGCCTCACTCGGGATGCTCGCGGCCTATGCCGGCGGGCGGACCGACACGATCATCATGCGGCTGGTCGATCTCCAGCTCTCCTTCCCGACCATCCTCTCGGCCCTGATGATCCTCGCCTTCCTGGGCAAGGGCATCACGAATGTGGTCATCGCGCTGATCGTGGTGGAATGGGCCTATTACGCCCGGACCGTCCGCGGCACGGCGCTGGTGGAGCGGCGGCGGGAGTATATCGAGGCGGCGCAGTGCCTGGCGCTGCCGACGCGGCGGATCATCTTCCGCCACCTGCTGCCGAACTGCATGCCGCCGCTGATCGTGGTGGCGACCATCCAGATCGCCCGCGCCATCGCGCTGGAGGCGACCCTCTCCTTCCTCGGCCTCGGCGTGCCGATCACGGAGCCGTCCCTCGGGCTGCTGATCGCCAATGGCTACGAGTACATGCTCTCGGGCAAGTACTGGATCTCCTTCTATCCCGGCATCGCGCTGCTGATCACGATCGTCTCGATCAACCTGGTCGGCGACCATCTGCGCGACGTCCTCAACCCGCGACTGAAGAAGTAACGTGGAACCGAGCATCCCCGCTTCGGCGGCGCCCCCGACCCTGCAGGTCCGCAACCTGCAGACGAGCTTCTTCACCCGCGCCGGCGTGGTGAAGGCTGTCAACGACGTGTCCTTCAATGTCGGCCGCGGCAAGGTGCTGGGGCTGGTGGGGGAGTCCGGCTCCGGCAAGACCGTGACCGGCTTCTCCATCATGCGCCTGGTGGACGAGCCCGGCCGGATCACCGGCGGGCAGATCCTGTTCGGCGGCCAGGACCTGGTGAAGGCGTCCGAGGAAGAGATGCGGCAGATCCGGGGGAACCGGGTCGCCATGATCTTTCAGGACCCGATGATGACGCTGAACCCGGTCCTGCGCATCGACACGCAGATGATCGAGACGATGCAGGCGCATCGGAAGATCAGCCATGAGGCGGCCCGGCAGCGCGCGCGCGACACGCTGGGCATGGTGGGCATCCCCTCCCCCGACGAGCGGCTGAAGGCCTATCCGCACCAGTTCTCCGGCGGCATGCGCCAGCGCGTGGCGATCGCCATCGCGCTGCTGCACGAGCCGGACCTGATCGTGGCGGACGAGCCGACGACGGCGCTGGACGTGACCATCCAGGGCCAGATCCTGGCCGAGGTGCAGAAGCTGGCGGCGACCACCGGCACCTCGATCATCTGGATCACGCATGACCTCTCGGTCGTCGCGGGCCTCGCGGACGACATCGCGGTCATGTATGCCGGCCGCATCGCCGAATACGGGTCGGTTGCGGATGTGCTGGACCATCCGCTGCATCCCTATACCAACGGGCTGCTGGGTTCCGTGCCCAGCCGCAACAAGCGGGGCGAGCCGCTGCGGCAGATTCCGGGCATGACGCCCTCCCTGCTCAGCCTGCCTCCGGGCTGCCCGTTCCAGAACCGTTGCCCCCGGGCGGCGGATGTGTGCCGCCAGGACCCGCCCATGGCCGAGATCCTGCCCGCCCATGAGGCGCGCTGCTTCCGGCCCCATCTCGAGGAAGCGGGAGTGGCCGCATGAGCGAGACGATGCAGGCTGCCCCGGCCCCGGTGCGGGCCGAGGGCGAGAAGATGATCGAGGTGGTGGGGGTGTCCCGCCGCTTCGCCAAGCGGCTGGACTTCGCCGGCAAGATCCTCGCCAAGCTCGGCGCCCCCATCCGCGAGGAGGTGGTGCATGCCGTGGACAAGGTGGACCTGACCATCCGCAAGGGCGAGGTGGTCGGGCTGGTGGGCGAATCCGGCTGCGGCAAGTCCACGCTGGGCCGCATGGTGGCGGGGATCCTGCCGCCTTCCGACGGCACCATCCTGTGGAAGGGCAAGGACCGCACGGGGCTGGGCGGCAAGGATGCGCGGGCGGCGATGCTGCAGGCGCAGATGATCTTCCAGGACCCCATGTCCTCGCTCAATCCGCGGCTGAAGGTGGCCGAGATCATCGGCGAGGCGCCGCTGGTGCATGGGCTGACCACGCGCTCCGAATTCGGGCGCTATGTGGATGAGCAGATGCGCCGCGCCGGGCTCGATCCGGTGTTCAAGGCGCGCTACCCGCACCAGTTCTCGGGCGGGCAGCGGCAGCGCATCGGCATTGCCCGCGCGCTGGCGGTGCAGCCGGAATTCCTGGTCTGCGACGAATCCGTGGCGGCGCTGGACGTCTCGATCCAGGCGCAGATCCTGAACCTGTTCATGAAGCTCCGGCAGGAGCTGGATCTCACCTACCTCTTCATCTCCCATGACCTGGGCGTGGTGGAACATCTCAGCGACCGGGTCGTGATCATGTATCTCGGCCGGGTGGTGGAGGAGGCGCCGACGGAGGTGGTCTTCTCCCGCGCGAACCATCCCTACACCCAGTCGCTGCTGGCGGCGGTGCCGCGGATCGAGGCGCGGAAGAAGGCCTTTGCGACGGTGAAGGGGGAGATCCCCTCCCCGCTCAACCCGCCCTCGGGCTGCCACTTCCACCCGCGCTGCCCGCATGCCTTCGACCGTTGCCGCGCCGAGGTGCCGGCGCTGAAGGAGGTGGCGCCGGGGCATAAGAGCCGCTGCCACCTGAACGACCTGCCGAACCATGGCGGGATGCCGGTCTGATGCGGGCCGTGCTGGTGGTGCTCGCGCTGCTCGGCCTCGCGGCCTGCGAGCAGCGTGACGGGGCCCGGGGCCCCTATGTCGGGGCAGGTGGCGGGGTGAACGTCCTGCGCTAGGCTGCGCGCGCGAATCCCATCCCCGGCCCCTCGGCCGGGGATGGCCGCACGCAGAGGAAGCATCCGTGACCCGTTTTGCCTTCGACCATGTCCATCTCCGCAGCCCCGACCCGGATGTGACGGGGCAGTGGTTCGAGGATCATCTGGAGGCGAAGCGGGTTCGCCGGGTGGAGGGGCCGAGCAGCCTTCGCGTCATCCTCGACCTCGGCGGGCTGAACCTGTTCATCGACCGCGTGCCCGCGGGCACGCCTTCCGTGCCTCCCGCGCCCTTCCTGGGCATCGAGCACCTGGCGCTGGCGGTGAAGGGAATCGACGCCCTGGTGGAGGAGCTGCGCGGCAAGGGCGTTCGGATCGTGATGGAGCCGAACAACCCCAATCCCACCACGCGCATCGCCTTCATCGAAGGCCCGGAGAATGTGCGGGTGGAGTTGCTGGAGCGTAGCGCGGCCTAAGGCCGCTTCCAGAAGAAGACCGTATCCGCCAGCTTGCCCCCGGCTTCCATCGCGTAGCCGGGGATCGTGCCGGCCTCGTTCCAGCCGAGCCGGCGGTAGAGGCGCTCGCCCTCGTCCCCCGCCCGCGTGTCGAGCACGAGGAGGCTGCGGCCGATGCCGCGGGCGGCCTGCTCGGCGCGGAGCATGAGGGCGCGGCCGATGCCGCGGCGGCGGAAGGCCGGGTCCACCAGCAGCTTCGAGACCTCCGCCCGGTGCGCGGCATTGGGCTGGGCCGCCAGGGCGAGATGGACCGTGCCGGCGAGCTGGCCGTCGCACCAGGCCGCCAGCAGCACCATCCGCCCGGTCGCCACATCGGCCGAGATGCCGCGCCAATAGGCGCGTGCCACCTCGGGCGAGAGCGGCGGCAGGTAGGAGACCGAGGCGCCGGCATTCACGCAGGCGACCATGATCTCGGCGAGGCGGCGCTCGGCGCTGGCGGCGGCCGCGGCGTCCAGCGCCTCCACCACCACGCCCGAGGCGGGCTTGGCGTAGCGGAATTCGAGCGACTTCGAGATGTCGTCGAGGATGCGGATGGAGCCGGCGCGCACATAGCCGCGCTTCTCGTAGAAGCGGTGCGCGGCCTCGAAGCGCGTGTCGGTCCAGAGGATCATGCGCTGGGCGCCATGCTCCACCGCATGGCGCTCGGCGCCGTCGAGCAGGGCATGGGCCAGGCCGGTTCCGCGCGCGGATTTCGCGACATACATGCGGCCGATTTCCCAGGCCTCGTCATCGTCACGCAGCGGGCGCGTGGCGACCATGCCGACGATCTCGCCATCCTGCTCGGCCGCCCAGAGGGCGCCGCCGACCTTCTCGAAATGCGTGGCGAGGGCGCGCAGCTCCGGCACCTCGGCATCCACGTCGAGAACGCAATTGGGATACTCGGCCCAGGCGTCCCCGATCAGCCGGATGAAGCCCTCCGCATCGGCGTCGCGGCCGGGGCGGATGGCGATGCTCATTTCAGGCCCCGGCAGAAGTCCTGGATGCGGGCGCAGGCCTCGCGCAACGTCTCGGTATCCGTCGCGTAGGAGAGGCGGATATAGGGGCTCATCGAATAGGCGGCGCCGGAGACGGTGGCGACATGGTTCTCCTCCAGCAGCGCCATCGCCACGTCCTCGTCCGTTTCAAGCCTGCGGCCGCCCGCGGTCGTCTTGCCGAGGCAGCCGGCGACGCTGGGATAGACGTAGAAGGCGCCCTCGGGCTTGTGGCACTGCAAGCCGGGGGCCTGGTTCAGCATCTCCACCACGATGTCGCGGCGTTCGCGGTAGATGCGCCGGCGCTCCTCCACCAGCTCCTGCGGGCCATCCAGGGCGGCGATGGTGGCGGCCTGGGCGACGGTGGCGATGCCGTTGGTCGTCTGGCTCTGCATGTTGGTCATCGCCTTGACCAGGGCGCGGGGGCCGCCGCCGAAGCCGACGCGCCAGCCCGTCATCGCATAGGTCTTGGAGGCGCCCGAGACGGTCAGGGTGCGGTCGCGCAGCCCGGGCTCCACGGCCGCGATGCTGTGGAAGCCCGTGTCCACATAGCTGATGTGCTCGTACATCTCGTCCGAGAGCACCCAGACATGGGGGTGGCGCATCAGCACCTCGGCGAGCGCCGCCACCTCGTCGCGCGTGAGCGCGGCGCCGGAGGGGTTGTTGGGAAAGTTCAGCGTCACCCATTTCGTCCGGGGGGTGATGGCCGCTTCCAGGTCCTCGGGGCGCAGCTTGAAGCCGTTGTTCTGCGGGCAGGGCACGAGCACGGGCACGCCGCCGGCCAGCTTGCCTATATCGGCATAGGCCGACCAGAAGGGCGTTGGGATGACGATCTCGTCGCCCGGATCCACGGTGGCGAGGATGCCGTCGAGGATGATCTGCTTGCCGCCATTCGCGACGATGATCTCGTCCAGCGCGTAGTCGAGCCCGTTCTCGCGCCGGAACTTGCGCTGCACGGCGGCCTTCAGCTCGGGCCAGCCGTCATTGGGGGGATACTTGGTCTTGCCGGCGAGGGCAGCCTGGTGGGCGGCCTCGATCGCATGGGGCGGGGTGGCGAAATCGGGCTCGCCGACGGTCAGGCTGATGACCTTGTGGCCGGCTTCCCGCAGTTCCCGCGCGCGGATGGACATGCGGGTGGAGCCGGAGATGACGATCTCCTGCAGCCTCTGGGCCAGGGCGGGCATTCGGCGGATTCCAGTGGTGAGGAAGGAATGGAGGGCGGAAACTAGGCCCCTGGCGCCACCTCGCCAACCCCGGCGGCAAGCTTGGCACCCTGCGCGGCGCTCGTTCCCGCACGCTCGAAATGCAGGTCGAACTCGGACTCGCCGGTCAGGCGGAAGCCCGCGCGTTCATAGAAGCGGGCGGCGGGGCTCTGCCGTAGCACCTCGATGCGGGTGGGAAGCCGCGGGCGCTCGGCCAGGACCGTGTCGAGCACCGCGCGGCCGAGGCCGCGGCCCTGGGCCCAGGGCTCGAGATAGAAGGAGTGGATCTCCCGGTGGTCCGGATGGTCCAGCACGGCCACGCAGCCGGCCAGGCGGCCCTCCGCCTCGATCAGCCGGAAGGCGGCGGGGTCGAACCCCGCCCGCATCCGGGCACGGCGCCGCGCGGGGTCGAAGCGCCCCAGCCGCTCCAGATGCGCGCGCATGACGCGCATCGAGAGGTCGAGCAGGGCCTCGAAATCCCCTTCCGCGGCGGGGCGGAAGGCGAAGCTCAGTGCAGGCCCTGGCAGAAGCGCTGGATGCGCGTGCAGGCCTCCTTCAGGGACTCATCGGACGCCGCGTAGGAGATGCGCATATAGCCCGGGAAGAGGAAGGCGGAGCCGTGCACGGTGGCCACGCCCTCTTCCTCGAGCAGGGCGAGGACGAAATCCTCGTCCGTGTTCAGCAGCTTGCCGCCCTTGGTGGTCTTGCCGAGGCAGCCCGTGACGGAGGGGAAGACGTAGAAGGCGCCTTCCGGCGTGTTGCAGTGGATGCCCGGCGCCTGGTTCAGCATGGAGACGACGAGGTCGCGCCGGCGCTCGAAGGCCTGGCGCATGCTCTCCACATCGTCCTGCGGGCCGTTCAGCGCCTCGACGGCGGCGGCCTGGGAGATGGAGGAGGTGTTGGAGGTGGACTGGCTCTGCAGCTTGTCCATCGCCTTGGTCAGCGCCGCGGGGGCGCCGGCGAAGCCGATGCGCCAGCCGGTCATGGCATAGGCCTTGGAGCAGCCGTTCATCGTGACCGTGCGGTCGCGCAGCTTCGGCTCCACCTCGACGATGGTGGCGAACTTGAAGCCGTCATAGACGAGCTTCTCGTAGATGTCGTCGGTGAAGACCCAGACATGCGGGTGGCGCAGCAGCACGTCGGTCAGCGCCTTCAGCTCCTCGGCCGTATAGGCGGCGCCCGTGGGGTTGCACGGGTTGTTGAGCATCAGCCACTTGGTCTTGGGCGTGATGGCGGCCTCGAGCTGCTCGGCCGTGATCTTGAAGCCCTGGTTCGGGCCGGCCGGGATGGTCACCGGCGTGCCGTCGGCGAGCGAGACGATGTCGGGGTAGGAGACCCAGCAGGGGGCGGGGATGATGACCTCGTCACCCTTGTCGAGGGTCGCGACCATCGCGTTGAAGATCACCTGCTTGCCGCCGGTGGAGACGATGATCTCCTCGGGCTTGTAGTCCAGGTGGTTGTCGCGGGCGAACTTGGCGGCGGCCGCCTTGCGCAGCGCGGGCGTGCCGGCGACGTCGGTGTAGAGGGTCTGCCCCTCCTGGATCGCCTGGATCGCGGCGTCCTTGATGTTGCGCGGGGTGGGAAAGTCCGGCTCGCCGGCGGAGAGGCTGATGATGTCCCGCCCCGCCGCCTTCATCTCACGCGCCTTGGTGGAGATGGCGATGGTCTGGGAGGGGGAGATCTTGTTCAGGCGCTCGGCGGTGAGGGACATCGTTCCAGGACTTCGTGGTTAATGGCGGCCGGACCCTAGCCCCGCTCGCTGCGCGGCGGAACCGCCGGAATGCGCATTTCAGGCCCGCCGGCGCAACAAGAGGCCCACCGCGCCCAGGGTGAGGGCCGCGGCGCCGAGCATGAGGGTGGCCAGGGCGTTCACCTCCGGCGTCATGCCCAGGCGCAGCATGGAGAAGAGCGCCACCGGCAGGGTGGTGCCCGCCGGGCCGGAGGTGAAGGAGGCCAGGACCACGTCGTCCAGCGACAGGGTGAAGGCGAGGAGCCAGCCGGCGACGAGGGAGGGGGCCATCAGGGGCAGGGTGACGGTGAGGAAGGCCGTGGCCGGGGTGGCCCCGAGGTCGAGGGCGGCCTCCTCCAGGTCCCGGTCCCGGGAGGCGAGGCGGGACTGGACGACCACGGCCACATAGGCGCTGCCGAGGGTGGCATGGGCCAGCAGCACCGTCGCCGCGCCGCGCCCGGCGGGCCAGCCGAAGGCGGATTCGAGGGCGACGAAGAACAGGAGGAGGGAGAGGCCGGTCACCACCTCCGGCAGGACGAGGGGGGCGCCGGCCAGGGCGCCGAGCAGGGCGCGGCCAGTGAAGGGCCCATGCCGGGCCAGCACCCAGCCCGTGGCGCCGCCGAGCAGCACGGCCAGGCTGGCCGCGCCGGCCGCGACGCGGAGCGAGAGCCAGGCGGCTTCCAGCAGCCGGTCATTCGCGGCCAGGGCCAGGAACCAGCGCAGGGAGAATCCCCCCCAGCGGAAGGGCACGGCATCGCCGGAAAAGGCATAGGCGACGAGCAGCGCCACGGGCAGCCAGAGGAAGGCGAGGCCGGCCCAGAGGGCGGCGCGGACCCAGCGGGGTGTCACGGATCCTGCCCCAGGCGCTGGAAGAGGATGATGGGCAGGAGAAGCAGGGCCAGCAGCGCCACGGCCAAGGCCGCGGCCACGGGCCAGTCGCGATTCTGGAAGAACTCCTGGAAGAGCACGCGGCCGACCAGCGTGGCATCGGGCGGGCCGAGCAGCTCGGGGATGACATATTCCCCGGCCGCCGGGATGAAGACGAGGAGGCAGGCCGCCGCGAGGGAGGGCAGGAGCTGCGGCAGGGTGACGGTGAGGAAGGCCCGGCCCGGCGTGGCGCCGAGATCGGCGGCGGCCTGCTCCAGCACCGGGTCCAGCCGGGTGGCGGCCGCGAAGACCGGCAGGACCGCGAAGGGAAGATAGGCGTGGACCATGCCGAGGAGCATGGCGCCGTCGGAGTAGAGGAGCGGCAGGGGCTGGTCGGTCAGGCCCAGGCCGCGGAGGAGGGTGTTGATCCAGCCCTCGTCGCGCAGCAGGCCGATCCAGGCGCCGATGCGGATGAGGAAGCCGGTCCAGAAGGGCAGCAGGACGGCGCCCAGCAGGGCCTCCCGCCAGCGGCCCGCCCGGGCGATGGCGATGCCCATGGGGACGGCGAGCAGCAGGCAGAGAAGCGCGGTGCCGCCGGCGGTCACCAGGGACTGGGCCAGGGCATCCCGGTAATGCGGATCCTCCGCCAGGAGGCGCAGGTTCTCGGGGTTGATCCCCTCCCCCGCCCAGGGCGGCGCGTAGGGGGGCACGCCCTCGGCCTGCCAGGACAGGGCCATGATACCGACCAGGACCAGCGGCGCCGCGACGAGCAGCGCGAGCCAGAGCCCGGGGAGGAGGCGGAGCGCGATCCTCATCCCTGCAACGGTACGACCGAATCGGCGTCCCAGCTCACCCGCACGGCGCTGCCGCGCGGCGGCGGGGCGCCGTCCTCCTCGGCATGGGAGACGCGGAGGAGGGCGCCGCCGGCGAGGCGGACGAGGATGAGGCTGCTCTCCCCGCGAAAGGCGGCTTCCTCCACCGTGCCGGAGGCGGTGTTGTCGCCGAGCGCGGAGCCGATGCGGATGCGCTCGGGACGGAGGGCGACGGCGGTGACGCCCGGCGGCAGGGCGGCCGTGGCGCGCAGGGTGCAGCCGGCATCCGGGCTCTCGAGCGCGCCATCCCCGCTGCGCGTGCCGGTGAGCACATTGGCCGCGCCCAGGAACTCCGCGACGAAGCGCGTGGCGGGGCGGTCATAGATCTCGCGCGGCGGGGCCACCTGGATGAGGCGGCCGCGATCCATCACGGCGATTCGGTCGGCCAGGGCGAGGGCCTCCGCCTGGTCATGCGTGACCATGACGAAGGCGGCGCCGCTTTCGCGCTGGATGGCCCGCAGCTCGAAGCCCGTTCGCTCCCGCAGGTTGGCATCGAGTGCGCCGAGGGGCTCGTCCAGCAGCAGGAGGCGGGGGCGCTTCACCAGGGCGCGGGCCAGGGCCACGCGCTGGCGCTGGCCGCCGGAGAGGGCATGGGGGCGGCGGGATTCCATCCCCTCGAGCCGCAGCATGGCGACGGCCTGTTCCAGGCGGGCCGCGATCTCGGCGCGCGGCCGGCCCTCGCGCTTCAGCCCATAGGCGATGTTGGCCGCGACGGTCATGTGCGGGAACAGCGCGTAGGACTGGAACATCATGTTCACCGGGCGGCGGTGGGGCGGCACGCCCAGCAGGTCCGCGCCGTCCAGCGTCACCGTGCCGGAATCAGGCGCCTCGAACCCCGCCACCACGCGCAGCAGCGTGGACTTGCCGGAGCCGGAGCCGCCGAGCAGGGCGAGGAACTCGCCCGCCGCCACGTCGAGCGTGACGCCGTCGAGCGCCGCCACGTTGCCGAAGCGGCGCGAGACGCCGCGCAGGGAGAGGCGGGGCGGGGCTGCCGCCGCGACGATGTCGCGCGTCAACGGCCGGCCTTGAAGCGGGACCAGGAGCGGGCGCGGGCGCGTTCGGCCGCGGGGCCCGGGGCGGCGACGGTGAAGCTGCGCGCGATGGCCTCGGCCGGGGGGTAGATGTTCGGGTCCGCCGCCACTTCGGGCCGCAGATGCGGGCGGGAGGCGGGGATGGCGTTGGGGTAGCGCACCTGGTTGGTCACGCCCGCCATCACCTCGGGGCGCAACATGTAGTCGATGAAGCGCTGCGCGGCCTCGGGGTTCGGGGCATCGGCGGGGATGGCCAGCATGTCGAACCAGAGCTGCGCGCCCTGGCGCGGCTGGGCATAGGTGATGCCGCCCCCGGGCGCGCGGGCCTGGGCCTGCACCACGTCGCCGGAATAGGTGAGGACGGCGCAGTATTCCCCCTGGGCCAGCGCGTCGGTGATGGCGGCGGAGGAGATGATGGCGCGCACATGCGGGCGGATGGCCAGCAGCGCCGTCTCCGCCGCGCGCAGATCGGCCGCATCCGCGCTGTTCGGGTCCTTGCCCAGCCAGCGCAGGACGGAGGGGATGACGTCGATGCCGCTGTCCATGATGGCGATGCCGCAGCGGGCGATGCGCCGCGCGTTCTCGGGCTTCAGGATGAGGTCGAGGCTGTCCAGCGGCGCGTCGGGCGCGAGGGCGCGGATGCGGTCGGCCCGGAGCCCGAGGCCGATGGTGCCCCAGAGATAGATGGCGCCGTGACGGTTGCCCGGGTCGCTGCTGGCCACCTGGGCGAGGAGGGCGGAGTCCTGGTTGCCCCAGTTGGGGATGCGCGCGCGGTCCAGCGGGCGGAGGGCGCCGGCGCGGACGAGGCGGGCGAAGCTCGGCTCGTTGGTCGGGACGATCACGTCATAGCCCGAACGGCCGGCCGAGAGCTTTCCCTCCAGCGTCTCCAGGCTGTCGAACACGTCGTAGCGGATGCGGATTCTGGTCTCGCGCTGGAAGCCCTCGACCGCCTTGGGGTCGATGTAGTCGGTCCAGTTGTACACGTTCAGGACCGGCTCCTGGGCGATGGCGGCGCCCGCGAGGAGGGGGAGGAGCAGCAAGGCGCGCAACAACGGGCGGAGGGTCGGCATGCTGTCTCCCGGTTTGGTTGGGACGCAAGGTTATGAGGAAGAGCCCCCCGCGCAAGCTGGGTATGTTTTCTGCCTGCATCTAGGAAGTATTTCTTGACATAGGATCGACGGTCCTGTAATTCCCGTCTCGCCAACGGGACAACTGCGCCCGCCGCTTTCCCCCCTTCCAAACGCCCCGCCCGGCCCTGCCGGCGCGGGGCTTTTCGCGTTCGCCCCGCAGGAGCCATGCCCGCATGCCCTATGTCGCCAGCAACCTGATCCCGCTTGTCGCGGCGGATAGCTTCACGCTCTGGCTGTACAAGACGACGGATACGCGGGCAGCGGTGCTTTCGGCCGGCTATTTCGGCGCGGCCGCGAACCGGCTTCTGCCCGGGCACATGATGGTGCTCCAGGCGGCCGATTCCGTCGCCCTCCTGCCGGTGCGCAGCCGGGCCGAGATCGGCAACGGGCTGGTGGTGGATGCGAGCTCCTCTCCGCTGCGCCTGTCCGCGGCGGGCTCGCTCGACCTCGGGGCGGATCTCTCGGTCCCCGCCGTCGCGCGCTCCGTCGGCCTGACCGCGCTGCCCAGCGGCGTGAACGAGGGCGAGACCTTCACCGTGCAGGCCACGGCCTCCGGCGCGACCGCCACGCTCGTCTTCAGCGTCCTCAACGCCGCCGGCGCCGTCGTGCTGGGCCCGACCAGCGCGCCAGTGATGGCCGGAACGGCGAGCGTCACCTTCCCCGCCCCGCTGCCCGGCAACGGCTACCGCGTGAAGGTGGCGGATGCGGAGGATGCGCTGGTTTCGCAGATTTCCCCCTCCTTCGTCGTGCTCTCCGCCTTCGCGCTGCTGATGGAGAACGGGCTGAGCCTGCTCACCGAATCCGGCAGCCGGCTCGTGATGTAGCCGCACCCTCCCCGCCGCCTCCCCCACCCTCGTCCGCCCCCTCCGGAGCCGTTCCCCATGGCCGATGCCAAGATCAGCGACCTTCCTCCCGCCAGCGCCCTTTCGGATACCGACAGCTCTCCCTTCGTGCAGGGCATCGGCGCCGCGGCCGAGACCCGGCGCGCCACTTTCGCCCAGCTCCGCGGCACGCTGATGGCCGACCGGCCGCTGCATGTCCGCGACTACGGCGCGGCCGGCAACGGCACGACCGATGACGCCGCCGCCTTCCAGGCCGCGCTCAACGCGGCCGCCGCCGCCGGCGGGGGCGTGGTGCTCGTCGGGCCGCGCCGCTACCTGATCGACAGCGCCGACCTGGTCATCCCCGCCAATGTCACACTGCAGGGCGGTGGCGATCCCGGCGGGTGGCGCGTGAACAACGACTACAGCGCCCTGCCCTACTGCCTGCTGCTGAACCCGGCGCGCACCATCCGCCTGCGCCGCAACGCGGCGCTGGAACAGGTGGCCATCCTGCGCAAGGGCTTCGTCTCCCCCACCACGCTGCGCGAGGGGCTCGATGCGGTGTACGCCTTCGCGGGCACCGCCGTGTCGATCGGCGACGGCACGACGGGCGGCAGCAGCACCAACGCCACGGACGCCTCGGTGCGCGGGCTGCTGATCATCGGCTTCAACTGGGGCATCTACAGCAACGGCGCCAGCCGCACGCGCATCCGCGACGTGGTCGGCGACTGCACCAACGGCCTCTATCTCGGCCGTTCCTACGACATCGCCCATAACGAGCGCATCAACTGGCACCCGCTGGCCACCACCGGCCGCAACTTCACGAACACCACCTACTCGGTGGCGGGTTGCACCAACAACGGGTCCGGCCTCGTCCGGCTCACGACCAGCCTCGCGCATGACCTGCGGGCGGGCGACCTGGTGGTGGTGAGCGGGGTGGGCGGGGTGCCGGGGGCGAACAGCCGCTTCACCGTCGCCGCGGTTCCCACCACCACCACGCTCGACCTGGCCGGCAGCACCTTCTCCGGCACCTACACCACGGGCGGATCGGTCAACCCGACGCTGAACCACCGGCGCGGCAAGGGATTTCACGTCTATGACGTGGACATGCCGAACTTCGTCAGCTGCTTCGAGTTCGGCCACGACATCGGCTGGCATCTCGACGACCTGACGCATTCCGCCCATTTCGTGAACTGCGGCGTGGACGGCATCGTGGTCGATCCGGGCACGATCGCCGTGCAGATCAACGGGCAGGCCAACCGCAACAAGTGGTATGGCGGCTTCTGGTCCAGCAAGGGGCGCGCGCTGGTGGTGGACGTGCAGTCCGCCGACCACAACACCATCGCCGGCGTCATGCTGCCCGCGGGCTCCGGCCGCTCGGTGGAGCTGCTGGACGGCGCGCTCGTGCTGATGGGGTGCGACATCTACGGCACGGTCTATGTCTACGACAATGCGGACAGCCTGCAGATCGTGGGCTGCGACCTGAAGAGCACGGCCTTCGGCGGGCAGAGTGCCGCGGCGCTCCAGAAGATGCAGGTCCTCGGCAGCCGCATGGCCAGTGCGCCGGGCATCGCCCGCACCATCGGCGGCCAGGCGGAGCTGGCGGCGGTCTCCTCGGCCGGCGCGATCGAGACCCGGCTCTCGGCCCGCAGCGACGGCGTGGTGGCGGTGCACCGTCGCAGCGCCAGCGCCGGGGCGATGCTGCGGCTGCACGGCAACGGCGACACGGCGGCCGCCTCGCTCAGCGTGGTGGGAACCGATGTGTATCTGAGCGGCGACCCCACGGGGAACCCGAACCCGGTTTATGTCATGGGCAACACCGGCATGACCCAGGCGCTGACCTTGCGCCTGCGCCGCCTTTCCACGACCCCGGCGGCGAACGACCGTCTCTTCTCCCTCGAGGGCAACGGCGCCAACAGCGGCGGGACCGAGGTGACCTATGGCCGCATCGCGACGGTGGCCGAGACGGTCACGGCCGGGGCGGAATCGGGGGCGGTGATCGTCGAGACGCGCTCGGGCGGCACCGTGGCCGAGAGGATGCGCATCGCCTCCAGCGGCGCCGTGACGCTGACCGGGCCACTGACCCTGCCGGCCGACCCGTCCAGCGCCATGCAGGCGGCGACGCGCAACTACGTGGACAACAGCTATGTCCAGCGCGCCATGCCCATCGCGATCACCGCCTCGGCCACCGCGCTGAGCTTCGCCGCGCACAATGCACGGATGGTGGTGGCCAATCCCGGCACCGCGCTTTCCCTGGATTGGACCGCGGCGGGCAACGGCTTCGCCTGCATGGTGGTCAACCGCACGGGAGCGGATCTGCCCGTCTCGCTCACCGGCTTCTCGGCGGGCATCGTGAACCCTGATGGCTTCACGAGGATCCGGGCTGGCGGCGTTGCCAGCCTGCTGGTCTTCTCGCCGGATGGGGGCACGACGAAGCTCTGCCAGCTGACGGGCGGAGGAGCGCCCTGATGATTGGAAGCACCCCTGTCCTGCATGCCCTCGGCAGCGGGCCGATACGGCTGGTCGTGGTGGGCGCGCTCGCGTCCTCGGTCGGCTTCTCCCGCGGCTCCACCGGCCAGGCGACGACGGCGGGTGGCAACTGGCAGAGTCACGCCCCGGACGTGCCGCGCTTCAACGGCGCGGCCCGCCGGCTGATGGTGGAGGGCCAGCGCACGAACGGCGTGCGCAACCCCCACTTCCTCGGCGCCGTGGCCGGGGACAACACGGCGGGCACTCCGGGCACGCCACCGGCCAACATGTCGATGACCCCAGGCGGAAGCCTGCGGGTCGTCGGCCTGGGGACGGAGGATGGCGCGGGCTATGTCGACCTGCGCGTGGTCGGAAGCATCGCCGGAGCGGGTTCCTGGTTCTTCAACTTCGACGCGGCCGGCGGCATCGCCGCGGCCGTGGGCGAGGTGAGGACGGTTTCCTGCGAGATCCGTGCCCTGTCGGGCTCCTATCCGGCCGGGCAGATCCGCCTCCAGGCCGGCTATCCCGGCGGCGCGGACCAGCAGGGGCCCGATATCCGGACCGCCATCGGGGCCGCGCCGGTCCGGTATTCCTTCGCCTCCACCGCGGGCGCGGGAACGAGCAGCATCGTGCCGGCGCTGCGCTTCGTGGTGGGCTCGACCCCCGTGGACATCACGCTTCGCCTGCGCTTCCCGCAATGCGAGGTGGGGGCCTTCATGTCGAGCCCGATCCTGCCCGCCCCCGGCGCGCAGGGCCCGGCCACCCGCGCGGCCGATCTCGGGGTCTTCGGGCTTCCGGCGGCCCACCAGCAGCGCGGCTCGCTGGTGGGCAGCTTCATGCTGCCCCAGGCGGCGTCCTCCGCCGCCCACCAGACGCTGTTCGCGCTCGATGATGGCACGCTCAACAACCGCTTCGGCCTGCGCAACAACGCCGGAGGGCTGGCGATCCTGCCCATGCGGGTGGCGGGCGGGGCGGAGACGGTGGGTGCCACGGTTGGCACCATCGCGGCCGGCACCGTCTTCCGGGCCGCCATGGCCTGGGATTCAGGCGGGATCGCCGCCTGCGTGAATGGCGGGGCGGTGCAGACGATCGGCGGGGCCAACCCGGCCGTCACCCGCCTGCTGCTCGGCCAAGGCCGCCTGGACCTCGCAAGCGCGCTCTTCGGCGAGATCTGGTGGCTCGACCTTCATGCCACCCGCCTGCCGGACACCACCCTGCAGACGCTCACCAATCTCTGATCCCGGCCTTCCGGCCCGGATTGTCCAGCCAGACGGGAAACCCCCATGTCCGACCTGACCGATTACGCGCGCAACCTGCTCGCCCGTGCCATCTGCGCCCGCGCGCCCAGCCTGCCCACCACCGTCTTTGCCGCGCTGGGTACGGGCGGCAGCGCGGCCGCCGGGCTGACGGGGGAGCCGGTGGGCAATGGCTATGCCCGCCAGCGCGTGACCTTTACCGGCACCGGCGCCCAGCGGAATGCCGAGGCGATCCGTTTCGTTTTCTCGGCCGCGTCCGGGACGCTGAGCCATGTCGCCCTCTATGACGCAGCCTCGGGCGGCAACCCGCTCCTCGTCTCGCCGCTCAACGCCCCGGTCGCGATGACGGGGGCGGGCACCGTGACGGTGGCTGCGGAGAGCCTGGTGGTGAACCCGGCCTGACCCGCGGGGGGCGGGCACCGGCCCGCCCCCGTTGACAGTTCCATGACATTCGACGCCGATGGGCTGCGGCGCGGGGCGACATCGACCATCATGGCGCCGCGCGACATCAACGCCCCCGGCCCCTGCGTGCCGGTTGCCGGGTGAGAGACCGGAACTTGGACCTCATCGCCTCTTTCCTCGGCGGGCTCGGCCTTTTCCTGGTCGCGGTGCGTGGCCTGGGCACCCAGTTGCAGCAGATGGCGGGGCGGCGCCTCCGGGTCGCTGTGGCGCATGCCACGCGCGGCGGCGCCGGCGCGGCGCTGACGGGCGCCACGCTGGGGGCGCTCACCCAATCCTCCAATGCCGTCACCTTCGTCGCGGCCTCGATGGTGCAGGCCGGAATCCTGCCCCTGGCCCGGGCCCTGCCCGTGGTGGCCTGGTGCAACATGGGCACCGTCGTGCTGGTGCTGGCCGCGGCGCTGGACCTGCGGGTGGCCGCGCTGTGGCTGCTCGGCCTGGCGGGCTGCGGCCTCGCGCTCGGGCCGGACGGGACGGCGCGCTGGAAGGGCGCGCTGGGGGCCGCCTTCCAGCTCGGCCTGCTCTTCCTCGGCCTCGCCATCCTGAAATCCGGCGCCGGGCCGCTGCGCGATTCGGAAACCGTCCGCTTCGCGATGGAACTGGCCGATCACGCGCTGCTGCCGGCCTTCCTGCTGGGGGTCGGCGTGACGCTCGTCGCGCAATCCTCCTCCACCGTCACCATCCTCGCCATCGCGCTGGCCGAGGTGGAACTGCTCGATGGCGGGCAGGCCGGGCTCGCGGTCTGCGGCGCCTCCCTGGGCTCTGGGCTCTCGGTGCTCCTGCTCGCGGGTGGGCTGCATGGCGCGGCGCGGCGGCTGGCGACCTTCCAGGCCCTGTTCAAGGCGCTCGGCGCCGTGCTCCTCGGCCTTCCCTTCCTGCTCTGGCGCCTTTTTCCCACCCTGCCCGAACCCTGGGACGGGCTGGACCTGCCGCATGCGCTGGGCCTGCTCTTCGTGGCCCTTCAGCTGGTGCCGGCGCTCCTCCTCCTCCCCTTCTACTCCTGGCTGCCCGGGCTGCTGGAGCGGCTTTCGCCCGCTCGGCCGGAGGAAGCCCTGTCCCGCCCGAAATACCTCTACGACCAGGCGCTCGAAGATGTGCCGACCGCGCTCGACCTTGTCGGGCGGGAACAGGCCCGGCTGCTCGCCCGGCTGCCCCAACTCCTGGACGGGCTGCGTGAGGACGCGCCACCGGTCGCCACGCCCCGCGCCACCCTGGCCACGGCCAGCGCGGAGGTGGAGCGGGCGGTCGCCAACTTCCTCCAGGAGGTGCTGGGCCGCGGCTGCCCGCGAGAGGAGCTGGAGCGCGCCGTGGCGCTGGACAGCCTCAACGCCCTGCTCGCCCATCTCCGGGAAACCACCGCGGACCTCGCGGCTGCGCTGGAGGCGGTGGCGGCGCGGGGCGCCGGGGACCCGATCCACGCCCTCGCCACGCCCTTGCTCGAGGCACTCCACCTTCTCCTGGCCGAGTTGCACGATGCCGCGCGCTCGGCCGACCCGATGGATGTGGAGACCCTTTCCGAACTGGCCGCCGACCGCTCGGCCATGATGGACGCGCTGCGCCGCCGGGTGGCGCGCGCCGGGCTGGACCTGCCGCAGGAAGCCCTCGGCCTGCTCTTCCGCGTCACCTCACTCTTCGAGCGCGCGGTCTGGCTGGTGCGGCGCGGCGCGCTGCTGCTGCCCTCCACCTGGGGCGCGCTGAACGCCGCGCGCGACACGGCCGACGCACCGGGCCCCACCCATCCCGAGGCAGCGGGCGCGAATCCCCGGCAGGCCGCCCTCCCCTGATCCTCTCCCTCGGAAGTTCTGATCTGTGGGACTCCAGAGAGGGCTCCGCCCTCTCCGGACCTCACCCGCCAAGGGCCTGAGGCCCTTGGAACCCCTTCTGACTGCCGTGGATACCCCGGATTGAAGGGGTCGCTGGTTGCGGGTGCCCTTCCTACCCTTGCAGTCGCCTGAGGTCATCGACCTCAGGCGCACCGTCAGCCGAGCGATTCCAAACTTCTAGAAAAAGATGATGGTGAGGGGTCCGGGGAGAGGAAGAATTCCTTCTTCCTCTCCCCGGGACAGAACCTCAGCCCGGAACAAAAGCGCCTAATGCCAGTCCCGGCTCGAGGGAAAGGCGCTGCCGCCCCGGGGATCGGGCCGGTGGTCCACGCCGCGCGTCACCTCATCGGCCCGGGCGAGCGGGAACTGGGCCCCGCCCAGCAGGTGCAGGCCGTCCAGCAGCGCGGAGCGGTCTTCCAGCCGTCGCCCGACGAGGTGGACGATGGGAACGGCGCCTTCGTCGAAGCGCTCCACCTTTCCCTCCGCCACCAGCAGCCGCGCGGCCACCACGGGCGCGCGGTTCTCGGCGATGGTGCCCGCGTGCAGCACGAGGTTCATCGTGCCGAACTCATCCTCCAGGGTGAAGAAGACCACCCCCTTGGCGCTGCCGGGGCGCTGGCGCACCAGTACCAGCCCCGCCACGCGCAGGCGCTGCCCCTGGCGGGCCGCGGAGAGGGCGCGGCTGTCCTGCGCGCCGAGCCGGATCAGTTCCTGCCGCAACAGGGCGAGCGGATGGGAACGCAGGGTCAGCCCCGTGGCGCCGTAATCCAGCACCGTCTCCTCGCCCTTGGTTTCGGCGGGCAGGCGTGGCGCCGCTTCGGCCGCGGCGAAGAGCGGGAGGGGCGGCGGCGCGGCGCGTTCCACCGCCGCCGCCTCCCACAGCGCCCGGCGGCGGTCCAGGCCGAGGCCGCGGAAGGCATCCGCCCGCGCCAGGGCCTCCAGCGAGCGCCGGCTCACCCCCGCCTTCGCCAGCGCGCCCGGCGAAACCCCGGCCGGGCGTAGGCCGAGGATCCGCTTCCCCTCCTCCTCCGGCAGGCCCGAGACGAGGCGCAGGCCGAGGCGCAGCGCCCATCCCTCCTCCTCCGGCTCCAGCGTGCTGTTCCAGTCGCTGGCGGTCACGTCGGCGGGGCGCACCGTCACGCCATGCTCGCGCGCATCGCGGATGATCTGCGCCGGCGCGTAGAAGCCCATGGGCTGGCTGTTCAGCAGCGCCGCGGCGAAGACCGCGGGGTGGTGCCGCTTGATCCAGGCGGAGACATAGACGAGCTGCGCGAAGGAGGCGGCGTGGCTCTCGGGAAAGCCATAGCCGCCGAAGCCCTTGATCTGGGAGAAGCACCTCTCCGCGAAGTCCGGCTCGTAGCCACGGGCGATCATGCCGCCGACGAACTCCTTCTCGAAGAGATGGAGCTTCCCGTCATGCTTGAAGGAGGCCATGGAGCGGCGCAGCTCATCCGCGCGGGATGGCGTGAATCCCGCCGCGACGATGGCCATTTCCATCGCCTGCTCCTGGAAGAGCGGGACGCCGAGGGTCTTCTCGAGCACGGCCCGCAATTCCGGCTTCGCATAGCTCGGCGTCTCCTCGCCGTTCCGGCGGCGGAGATAGGGATGCACCATGTCGCCCTGGATCGGGCCGGGCCGCACGATCGCCACCTCGATCACCAGGTCGTAGTACCGGCACGGCCGCATGCGCGGCAGCATGTTCATCTGCGCGCGGCTCTCCACCTGGAAGACGCCGAGGGAATCGCCGCGGGCCAGCATCGCATAGGTCTCGGGATCGTCCTGCGGCACGGAGTACAGGTCGTGTTCAATGCCGTGGTGGCGCCGCAGCAGGTCGAAGGCGCGCCGGAGGCAGGAGAGCATCCCCAGCCCCAGCACATCCACCTTCAGCATCTGCAGCTCGCCGATATCGTCCTTGTCCCATTCGACGGTGTGGCGGTTCTCCATCGCCGCCTTCCGCACCACGGCCAGCTCCGTCAGCCTCCCGCGCGTGATGACGAAGCCGCCGACATGGGTGGCGAGGTGGCGCGGGAAGCCGTGCAGCTCCTCCGCCAGGTCCATGGCCATGCCGAGGCGCGGATCGGCCTCGGGGTCCAGCCCCTCGCCGCGCGCCACGTCGCGCAGCCCCTCCATCCCGTCATGCCAGGAGGATTTGGCGAGGCGGGCGGTGATGTCTTCGGACAATCCCATGGCCTTGCCCACCTCCCGCACGGCGCTGCGGGTGCGGTAGCGGATCAGCGTCGCCGTCAGCGCCGCGCGGTCGCGGCCGTAGCGTTCGTAGATGTGCTGGATCAGCTCCTCGCGCCGGTCATGCTCGAAATCAATGTCGATATCGGGCGGCTCGCCGCGCGCATCGCTCAGGAAGCGCGCGAAGAGCAGGCGGTGCTTCGAAGGATCGACGGAGGTGATGCCCAGCACGTAGCACACCGCCGAATTCGCCGCCGATCCGCGCCCCTGGCAGAGGATGTCCCTCGAGCGCGCGAAGCGCACGATCTCATGCACCGTGAGGAAATAGGCGGCGTAGTCGCGCCGCGCGATCAGCGCCATTTCCTCCGCGATCTGCGCCGCCACCCCGGGCGGCGCACCCTCCGGCCATCTCCCCCGCACCGCTTCCGCCACACGCCGCTCCAGCGTCTGCTGCGCGGTCAGCCCGGGCTCGAGGATTTCCTCCGGGTATTCATAGGACAGGTCGCGCAGGCTGAAGCGGCAGGCCTCCACCACCCGCAGCGTGGCGTCCACCGCCTCCTCATGCCCGGCGAAGAGGCGCCGGATCTCCGCTTCGGGCTTGAGATGCGCCTCGGCATGGGTGCTGGCCTGGAAGCCCAGCGCATCCACCGTCACCCCCAGGCGGATCGCCGCCACCACATCCGCCAGCCGGCGCCGCGAGGCCGCGTGCATCCGCACCCCGCCCGCGACCAGCAGCGATGCCCGCGCGGTGCCCGCCATGGCCGAGAGAAGCCCGAGCCGGCGCCGGTCATCCCCGGCGAAGCGGTGATGCGCGGCGACGAAGAGCGGCAGGGCCAGGGCGCGGCGCATCGCCTCCGCGTCACGGCGCAGGCGGCGGGCGAAATCCTCGCCGGGCGCATCGGGCGGCACGACGGCCATCACCTGCCCTTCCGCCGCGGCGACCAGCGCATCGCGGGAGAGGCGGCACTCGTCCTTCTCGCCCGACATGCGGGCGGCGGAGAGCATGCGGGAGAGACGCGCATAGGCCGCGCGATCCGTGGGCCAGACGAGGATCTCCTGCCCATCCTCCAGCGCCACGCGGCAGCCGTGGACGAAGCGGAGGCCCGCCCCGATCTCCGGATCCTCGGCCGCCGCCATGCCGCGCACCAGCCCGGCGAAGGAGTTGCGGTCGGCGATGCCGATCGCCGCATGGCCCAGGCGCCGCGCCGCGCGCACCAGCTCCCAGGGATGCGACGCCCCTTCCAGGAAGGTGAAGTTCGACATCGCCCCCAGCTCGGCGAAGCCGCTCATGGCAGGATGCCGTGCAGGAACCAGCCGCCCTCGCCCGGCCCGCCGGCGCGGCAGACCCAGAGGCGGCGGCCATCCGGCATCTCCAGCCGGTAATAGTCGCGCATCGGGCGGTCCGGCCGGTCGCGCCACCATTCCGGCTCCAGCCGCTCCGGCCCCTCCGCCGCGCGCACCTGCACCCAGGCGCCGCGCCAGCGGATGCGGAAGGGCGGCTCGTCCGGCAGGACGGCCATCGCCTCCAGCCGCTCCGGCCGGCGCAGCAGGCGCAGGGGGCGCGCGCGCACGGCCCAGCCCGCCGGATGCGGGACGGGCGAGAGGGGATCGGCGCGCTCCACCGCGCGTTCGGGCCAATGGCTTTCGCGCGGGCGCAGGCGCCAGGCGGGCAGGCGCTGGACCACGCGGTCCAGCAGCGCGGCCAGGGCGATCCCCTCCTCCTCCCCGGCCAGGCCGGATTGCCCGGGGGAAAGGGGCTCGGTGCGCTCGGCCATGAGCGCGATGCGGTCGAAGCCGAAGCCTGGGGCCAGCTCCTCCAGCCTCGGGGAGAGAAGGCGGGCCAGGTGGCGCGGGTCGCGGCTGGCCAGGCCCAGCCCGACCGCCAGCTCCTGCACCCCGCCATCCGCGCGATGCGCCCGCAGCAGGAGGCGCCGCAGCCCCCTCCCCTCCTCCGCCAGCCGCTTGCAGAGCTGCGCGAGCAGCCGCTCCGCCGCGATCTCGATGGCGGTGCGGGTGATCAGCGGCTCCTCGACATCCAGCGCCACATGCCAGTCCGGCGCCGGGCGGATGCTGCGGAAGGGCTCGGAGACCGCGCCGGTCGCGCGGTCCAGCGCCAGGATCAGCCCGGCCCCGAAGCGGCGGGCGAGCGGCGCGCGGGGCTGGGCCAGCACGTCGCCGATGGCATGCAGGCCAAGGCGCCGCAGCCCGGCCGCGACCTCCCCCTCCAGCCGAAGAGCGTGGAGCGGCAGGGGGGCGATGGCCTCCGCCTCCCGCCCCGGCGGAACCACGGCGGGGTGCCCGCATCGGGCCAGGGCCATGGCGGCCGCCGCGCTGCCCGCCACGGCGGCGAAGGCCGCATGGCCCAGCCGTGCCAGCCCAGCCAGGGCGCGCCGCCGCACCGCCTCCTCGCCGCCATGGAGCGCCGCGGCCCCGGCGATGTTCACGAGCAGCCCGTCCGGCGGGTCCTCGGCCACGAGGGGCGCGATCCGCAGGGCCCAGAGGGCCAGTTCCGAAAGCCGTGCCGCCGCCTTCTCCGGCGCATCGGGATGGGCCGGCACCCCCGGCGCCAGCGCCTGCGCGTCGCCCAGGGTCTGGCCGGGGCGCAGGCCCCGCTCCATGGCGGCCCCGTCCACCGCGGCTACGAGCCGCCGGTTGCCCTGCATGTGCCAGGTGAGGACGGGGCCGGGGAGGCGCAGGATATCGGTGGCCAGGCAGGGCAGGTGCAGGGCGAGGATGCGCGGCCCCGCCCCCGGTGCCTCACCCGCTTCCGGGCTCGGGACGGGGTGGAGGGCGGGAGGACCCAGCCGGATCCGGGGCGGCTGGCAGGCGCGGCGCCTCATCTCCACCCCTTCCCAGGAAGGAGTGGCTCGGAAATCCCGGGAGATGGCACCGAATCGAGGAACATCGTTCGCTAAATGTTCTCGTCAGCGCCGGTGCTGGCAAGCCCTTCCTCATGCCCGACCTGTTCCCTGTCAGAGGAACGCCTCAGCGCTCGGTGGGGTGGGTGTCCTCCGGGCCGAAGGCCGCCACGGCGGCCGAGAAGCGGGCGCGCATCCGGATGGCATCGAGGGCGTCGCCGCTGATCGGGGCTTCGGCCAGGCAACGCTCCAGTTCCGCCCGCAGGGACCGGAGGGCATCCACCCGCAGCTCCATGGGCATGCGGGAGAGGATCCGATCCAGCGCTTCCGTGACAGCATGCTCCAGCGCATCCTCGGCTTCCGCGGACGACGTAGCTGGCATGGGTTTCAAGGCGCGCTCTCCTCCGGAATGGACCGCGTTTACCTCATCCCGCCCCTTCAAGGTAACAACACATGGCAGGCCCCCCCAACAACATGGTGAGGCTTTGACGGCCGGACCATGGGGTCCGCTCCTTCATGCGCAATTGGGTGCCATGGCTTTTCTTGTGCTTCCGCTTGGCGCACCTTGCCGGCCCGACCGTGATGGCCTGGGCGTCGGAGAGGCCAGCGATATCCTCGCCCGAGACGAAACCGCTTATGTCGTCATCCACGCATTCGGGAATGCCGGTGCGCCATCACGCCACAGGAAGCGGCGCTTCGGAGGCATCACTGTAGCCTTCCCAAGGGGAAACGGCGCCGCGCCGGCAGGGGCGAAGCGGATGTTCCCGATGCAGAGGATGGAAATGGTGCTGCCAGAGAGGATTGAACTCTCGACCTCTCCCTTACCAAGGGAGTGCTCTACCACTGAGCTACGGCAGCATCCGGCCCGCGGGCGAGGCGCTAACTAGCCGCCTTGCCCGCCCCGCGCAACCCTCGCTCTTGACCTCGCCCCACCATCGCCGAATGCCCCTTCCGCCATGACCGACGAAACACCCCCTCCCAACCCATCCCCCCGCCCCGAAGCCGCGGAACGCGAGCGCCGCCTGGCGGCCGCCCTGCGGGAGAACCTGAAGCGCCGGAAGGCGCAGTCGCGGGAACGGGCCCAGCCCGCGCCCCCGGCCCCGCCCAACGGCGAGGAGAACGGCCCCTAGACAGGCCCGGCCCCCCATCCCGGTTGCCGCCCCGCGGCCCAGGGTCTATCCCGCCCCCCGCTCCCGTTCGGGCGCTCAAGGGGGACCCTGCCATGCCGATCATGCCCGACCACTGGATCCGCCGCATGGCGACGGAACACGGCATGATCGAGCCTTTCGTGGAGGCCCAGCGGCGGGAGGGGGTCATCTCCTACGGCCTCTCCTCCTATGGCTACGACGCCAGGGCGGCCGGCGAGTTCAAGATCTTCACCAATGTGGACAATGCCGTGGTCGACCCGAAGGCCTTCTCGGAGGAGGGCTTCGTGACCCGCAAGGGCGACACCTGCATCGTGCCCCCCAACTCCTTCGTCCTCACCCATACGGTCGAATATTTCCGCATCCCGCGCGACGTGCTGGTGATCTGCCTCGGCAAGTCCACCTATGCCCGCTGCGGGCTGATCGTGAACGTCACCCCGCTGGAGCCGGAATGGGAGGGGCAGGTGACGATCGAGATCAGCAACACCACCCCCCTCCCCGCCCGCATCTATGCGAATGAGGGCATCTGCCAGTTCCTCTTCCTGAAGGGGGACAGCGCGCCGGACGTGTCCTATGCGGACCGGGCCGGGAAATACATGCGCCAGCGCGGCGTCGCGCTGCCGCGGCTGTAAGGGGCCTCGAAGCCATGGACCGCATCCGCCTCCGCGGTGGCCGCCCCCTCAAGGGCACCATCCCCATCGGCGGCGCCAAGAACGCCGCCCTCCCCCTCATGGCCGCCGCGCTGCTGAGCGAGGGGCCGCTCACCCTCACCAACGCCCCGGCGCTGGACGACACCCGGACCATGGCCCGGCTGCTGGAGCAGCACGGCCTCTCGGTGGCGCATGACACCCAGGCCCGCACCATGACCCTGGGCGGGACGGCGACCAACCTCGTCGCCCCCTATGACCTCGTGCGGAAGATGCGGGCCTCCGTCCTCGTCCTCGGCCCGCTGCTGGCGCGCTACGGCCAGGCGAAGGTCTCCCTGCCCGGCGGCTGCGCCATCGGCACCCGCCCCGTGGACCTCCACCTCAAGGGGCTGGAGCAGATGGGCGCGAGGATCGACCTCGATTCCGGCTACATGAACGCCACGGCTCCCGAGGGGCTGAAGGGCGCGAAGATCTACTTCTCCCAGGTCTCGGTGGGCGCCACCGAAAACCTGCTGATGGCCGCCACCCTCGCCGATGGCCTGACCGAGCTGGTGAACGCCGCCCGGGAGCCGGAGATCGACGACCTCGCCCAGTGCCTCGTCGCCATGGGCGCGAGGATCGAGGGCATCGGCACCGACCGGCTGCGGATCGAGGGGGTGAAGACCCTCCACGCCGCCACCCATTCCATCGTGCCCGACCGGATCGAGGCGGGGTCCTTCGCCTGCGCGGTCGGCGTCACCGGGGGCGAGGTGCTGCTCCAGGGCGCCCGGATGGAGCATCTCGGCACCGTCGCCCGCGTGCTGCGGGAGGCCGGGGTGGAGCTGGAGGAGGTGCCGCCCAACGGCTCCGCCGGCGGCGTGCTGGTCCGCCGCAGCTCCGGCCTGCGCGGGGTGGACGTGATGACCGAGCCCTTCCCGGGCTTCGCGACCGACATGCAGGCCCAGTTCATGGCGCTGATGGCGGTGGCCGAGGGGGCCTCCATGATCACGGAGACCATCTTCGAGAACCGCTTCATGCACGTGCCCGAGATGAACCGCATGGGCGCGCGCATCAATGTCCAGGGGCGGTCCGCCATCGTGCGGGGCGTCCACCGCCTCTCCGGCGCGCCTGTCATGGCGACTGACCTCCGCGCCTCCATCTCCCTCATCCTCGCCGGGCTGGCGGCGGGGGGCGAGACGATCGTCAACCGCGTCTATCACCTGGACCGCGGCTATGAGCGGCTGGAGGAGAAGCTGGCGGCGGTGGGCGCGGATATCGAGCGCCTGCCGGGCTGACGCCCGGCGCCGGATGCAGGGCGGAACCGCGCCTTCCACGGTTCCGCCCGGCCGCGATCCGCTCTAGCTCAACGATCCTTCATCGACGCACCGGTCGAAACGTCATCCGGAGGGTGCTAAGCTCCCCCATGGACCACCCCATTCCCTCTCCCCTCCTCCCCGGTGTGGCCGGGGCCCCGAACCTCATCCTGGCGCTCCCCAAGGGCCGCATCCTCAAGGAGGTGCAGCCCCTCCTGGCCGCCGCCGGACTGGTCCCGGGCAGCGACTTCCATGACGAGGACAGCCGCCACCTCCGCTTCCCCACCAACCATCCGAACCTGGATGTGGTGCGGGTCCGCCCCTTCGACGTGGCCACCTTCGTCGCCCATGGCGGGGCGCAGATCGGCATTTGCGGCGCCGATGTGCTGATGGAATTCGACTATCCCGAGATCTACGCCCCGCTCGACCTCGGCGTCGGCCGCTGCCGCGTGAGCGTGGCCGGCCCGGCGGATGACCCGATCGCCGAGGAGGTCAGCCGCCTGTCCCGCGTGACGGTCGCCACCAAATATCCCGGCATCGCCCAGCGCCACTTCGCCGCCCGCGGCGTGCAGGCCGAGATCGTGCATCTGAACGGCGCGATGGAGCTGGCCCCCTCGCTCGGCCTCGCCCGCGTCATCGTGGACCTGGTGCAGACCGGCTCCACCCTGAAGGCGAACGGGCTGGTGGAGCGCGAGGTCATCGCGCAGGTCACCTCCCGCCTCATCGTCAACCGCACGGCGCTGAAGACCGAGCCCGAGCTGATCGGCGCCTGGCTGGCCCGCTTCCGGGAAGCCCTTTCGGCATGAAGAGACTGGATACGCGCGACCCCGGCTTCGAGGCCGCGTTCGACGCCCTGCTGGACACGGCGCGGGACACCACCGCCCGGGTGGATGGGGCGGTGGCCGAGATCATCGCCCGCGTCCGGTCCGAGGGCGATGCCGCCCTGCTGGAGCTGACCTCCCGCTTCGACCGCTGGCAGCCCCGCGACGCCGCCGCGCTGCGCGTGACGGCGGAGGAGATCGCCGACGCCACCGCCGCCATCGACCCGGCGCTGATGGGGGCGCTGGATACGGCCGCGACGCGGATCGAGACCTTCCACCGCGCGCAGATGCCCTCCGACATCACCGTGCCGGACCCGGCCGGGCTGACGCTCGGCATGCGCTGGAACGCCGTGGACGCCGCCGGCCTCTACGTGCCCGGGGGCAAGGCGGCCTATCCCTCCTCCGTGCTGATGAACGCCATCCCCGCCCGCGTCGCCGGCGTGGGGCGCGTGGCGGTGGCGGTTCCCACCCCGGACGGTGAGATCAACCCTCTGGTGCTGGCCGCCTGCGGCCGCGCGGGGGTGACGGAGGTGTGGCGCATCGGCGGGGCCCAGGCCATCGCGGCGCTGGCCTGGGGCACGGCGACCATCGCCCCCGTGGACAAGATCACCGGCCCCGGCAACGCCTATGTGGCCGAGGCCAAGCGCCAGGTCTTCGGCCGGGTGGGCATCGATTCCATCGCCGGCCCGTCCGAGGTGGTGGTGCTGGCCGATGGCGCGCAGGACCCCGCCCGGGTGGCGATGGACCTCATGGCCCAGGCCGAGCATGACGAAGCGGCCCAGTCCATCCTCATCACCGACAGCCCCGCCCTGGCCGATGCGGTGCCGGGCGCGGTGGAGGCGGCGCTCGCCACCCTTCCCCGCTCCGCCATCGCCGGCGAATCCTGGCGCCGGCACGGGGCGGTGATCCTGGTGCGGGACTGGGCCGAGGGCGCGGCCCTGACCGACCGGCTGGCGCCGGAGCACCTGCAGGTCATGGTGGCCGACCCCCAGGGCCTCTTCGCCCGCATCCGCCATGCCGGCGCTGCCTTCCTCGGGCCGTGGTGCCCGGAGGCGCTGGGCGACTACGTGGCCGGGCCGAACCATGTGCTGCCCACCGGCCGCACCGCGCGCTTCGCCTCGGGACTTTCGGTCTTCGACTTCCTCAAGCGCACGACCTGGATCGCGGCGGAGGAAGCAGGGCTGCGCGCGACCGGGCCGGCCGCCGTGGCCCTGGCCCGCGCCGAGGGGCTGGAAGCCCATGCGCGCAGCATCGCCGGGCGGATTGGGGTGGACTGAGCTGTTGGTCTGTCCCGGGGAGAGGAAGAAGGAATTCTTCCTCTCCCCGGACCCATCACCTTCTTCTTTTTCTTCGAGTTTGGAATCACGGGGCTGACGGTGCGCCTGAGGTCGATGACCTCAGGCGACTGCAAAGGCAGGAATAGCACCCGCCCACCAGTGACCCCTTCGATCAACGGTATCCACGGCAGTCAGACGGGGTTCCAAGGGCCTCAGGCCCTTGGCGGGTCAGGGCGGAGCCCTGCCTGACCCACCCGGGCTGCTGGCCCGGAAGTGAGGCCTTCGCGCATCGCGGGGCCGCATTCCGGTGTGGGAATGAGCCCATTCCTTGACCCATACGGCCGGGGGCATCATGTTCCCGATGCTCTGACACACGATGCGCGGCCCCCATCCGGGGTCGCGCCCGCTTGCGTGCCGGGCCGGACGCGCATCCGCGCTGCCCGCTTTTCGCGCCGCCCCTTCATCGAGCGGGGTCGCGGCGCCCCCGCGATGATGAAGGATACGCATGTCGAAGGAAGACATGATCGAGTTCAGCGGCCAGGTGGTGGAGCTGCTGCCCAACGCCATGTTCCGCGTGAAGCTGGATAACGAGCACATGGTTCTGGCCCATACCAGCGGGAAGATGCGCAAGAACCGCATCCGCGTGCTGGCCGGCGACCGCGTGAATGTCGAGATGACGCCCTATGACCTGACCAAGGGCCGGATCACGTTCCGCTTCAAGTGATGCCGCTCCGCGGCATTGGGCCGCTTCAAGTGATGCCGCCCCGCGGCCTTGGGCCATGCCAAGTGACGCCGCCCCGCGGCATCGGGCCGCGCCAAGTGACATCGCCTCAGGTGCTGCCGCCCTCTCGCGGAGCCCTTCCGTGAGCACCGCGTTGGACGAGGCCGCCGAGGCGGCCCCGGTCGCCCGCCCGCCCCTGGTCCTGGCCAGCGCCAGCCCGCGCCGCCTGGACCTGCTGGCCCGGCTGGGCATCGTGCCGGACCGCGTGGACCCCGCCGATGTGGACGAGACGCCGCGCAAGGCCGAGTTGCCGCGCCAGCTGGCCGCGCGGCTGGCCAAGGCGAAGGCGCAGGCCGTTGCCGCCCGCTCTCCGGAGGCCCTGGTGCTGGCCGCCGATACGGTGGTGGGGGTGGGCCGGCGCATCCTAGGTAAGCCCGAGGACGCGGCGGAGGCGCGGCGTTTCCTGGAGTTCCTCTCCGGCCGTCGCCACCGCGTGACCACGGGCGTGGCGCTGATCTCCCCCGATGGCACGCTGCGGACAAGGCTGGTGGAGACCACCCTCGCCTTTCAGCGCCTGACCGACGCCCAGATGGACGACTACGTCGCCTCGGGTGAGTGGGAGGGCAAGGCGGGGGGCTATGCCATCCACCAGCGGGCGGAGGTCTTCGTCCGCTTCCTCTCGGGCAGCCATTCCAACGTGGTGGGCCTGCCCCTGTTCGAGACGGCGCAGATGCTGCGCGGCATCGGCTGGCTGAAGCCCTGAGGCGGCATCGCGATGGCTGACGCCGCCATCCTTCTCTCCGCTTCGCCCGGGGAGCGCCGCGTGGCGCTCTGGCGGGATGGGCGGCTCGACGCCGCCTTCATCGAGCGGCCGGCCCGGCCGGATGGGGTGGGCGATATCCATCTCGGCCGCGTCACCACCCGCATGCCGGCCCTCTCCGGCGCCTTCGTGGCGCTGGAAGGCGGGTTGAGCGGCTTCCTGCCCGATGCCCAGGGGGGCGAGGGGCAGAGCGAGGGGACCTATCTCCCCCTGCGCGTGACCCGTGCGCCCCAGGGCGGAAAGGGGCCGCGCCTGGCCGGCACCGGCCTGCCGAAGGACCTGCCCCGGACCGCCGAAGGCCCGCCCCGGCTGCTGCGGCGCGGCCCCGATGCGGCGCTGCGCCTGGCGGCCGCCAATCCCGTCCTCCCCGTCCTCACCGATAGCGCGGCCGAGGCGGCCCGGCTGCGGGCCGCGCTGGGCGCGGACCGCGTGCGCCTCCTCTCCCATCCGGCCTTCGACGAGGCGGTGGAAGCCGCTTTCGAGGAGCTGGCCTCGCCCGAGGTGGCGCTGGATGGTGGAGGGCGGCTGCTGATCCATCCCACCCCCGCGCTGACGGCGCTGGACGTGGATACGGGCTCGGCCGCCGGGCGCTCCGCGGGCGCGCATCGCTCGGTGAACGCGGCGGCCCTGGCAGAGGCGGCGCGGCAGATCCGGCTGCGCCATCTCGCCGGGCCGATCCTGCTCGACCTCGCGGGAGGAAGCGCCGCCTCCCGCGCCGCGCTGCTGCCCGCCCTCCGCACCGCCGCCGGGCCCGACCCGCTGCTGCGGGTGGTGGGGCTGACGGGGCTGGGGCTGATGGAGATGGTGCGGACCCGCATCCACCCGCCCCTGCATGAGGTGATCGGCCATCCGCCCTCGGCGCTGACCCAGGGGCTGGCGGCGCTGCGGCGCGCGGCGCGCGAGGCGGCGGCCCGCCCTGCCGTGGCCCTGGCTCTGCGGGCCCATCCCTCCGTGCTGGCGGCGCTGCGGGATCTGCCCGGCGCGCTGGAGGACTACGCGGCGGGGGCCGCGCACCCTATCTCCCTCCGCCCGGACCCGGCCTTGCCGCTGGGTGCCGAGGTGATCGAGGAGGCATCCACCCATGCCGGCTGACCCGAAAACCGCCTGCCCCGTCTGCGGCCGGCCCGCCGAGCCGGGCAGCCGCCCCTTCTGCTCGCCCCGCTGCCGCTCGGTCGATCTCGGCCGCTGGCTGGGGGGGACCTATGCCATCCCCGGCACGCCGGCGCGGGATGACGATGAAGAGGCGGAAAGTTGAATCCTCGCCCTGGACAGCCGCCAGGGCATCGTCTATCCCCCGGCTCCTCTACCGGCGGCATGCGCCGCTTGCTTGGGCCCAGGTAGCTCAGTTGGTAGAGCATGCGACTGAAAATCGCAGTGTCGGTGGTTCGATTCCACTCCTGGGCACCACTCCTCCCCCGCCATGCTTCCCCCTCCCGATCAGGCGCGCCTGAGGCGCTGACCTGTGCCGTCCTCCTGGGCTCTGGTGGAGGCCCAGGGCGGGGCTGAGGCGCCTGCCCCGTCTCCTCGCCCAGTCCCTCGCCGGAGACGCGCCTCCCACAGACCGGGGAGGCAGCGCGCCCCGGCGGGCCGTCAGCGATCCTCCAGCCCCAGCTCCTCCCGCACCAAGCTCACCCAATAGGCCGAGCCGAGGGCCAGCGCGTCGTCGTTGAAGTCGTAGAGCGGGGTGTGGACGTTGTGGAAGCTGCCATCCGGCTTCGCCCCATTGCCGATGCGCATGAACACGCCGGGCTTCTCCTGCAGCATGAAGGCGAAGTCCTCGCCGCCCGTGCTCAGCGGCACCTCGTGGAGATTCGCCTCGCCGACGATGGCGGCCGCGGCGGCGCTCGCGACGGGGATCTTCTCCACCGTGTTCACCGTGGGCGGGCAGAGCGGCTCATAGGTGAACTCGGCCGTGCAGCCATGGGCGGCCGCCAGGCTGTCCGCCAGCTCGCCGAGGCGGCGGCGGATCACCGCCTGCGCGTCGGTGCGGAAGTAGCGGGCCGTGCCGCGCACCACCACCTCGGCGGGCATGACGTTGGGCGAGTTGTAGGCGCCTCCCGCGACATGGCCGACGCTGAGCGCCGCGCTCTCCGTCGGGTGCAGGTTGCGCGGCAGGATGGTCTGCACCGCCAGCAGGAAGTGGCCCAGCACCACCGTGGCATCGGTCGCCAGATGCGGCGCCGCGCCGCCATGCCCGCCCGTGCCGCGGAAGGTCACGCCCCAGAAATCCGAGCCCGCCAGGATCGGCCCCGGCCGCGTCGCGAACTGCCCGACCGGGATGCCGGGCGAGTTGTGCAGACCGTAGACGGCATCGACGGGGAAGCGCTCGAACAGCCCGTCCCGGATCATCGCGGGGGCGCCGGTGGCGGCCTCCTCGGCCGGCTGGAAGATGAACTGCACGGTGCCGCCGAAATCGCGGTGGCGCGACAGGTACTTCGCGGCGCCCAGCAGCATGGCCGTATGGCCGTCATGCCCGCAGGCGTGCATCTTGCCCGGCACGGTGGAGCGGTGCGCGAAATCGTTCTGCTCCTCGATGAAGAGCGCATCCATATCCGCGCGCAGGCCGATGGCGCGCTGGCCCGGGCGGCTGCCCTGAAGTGTGCCCACCACGCCCGTCACGCCGACCTTCTCCGTCACCTCCAGCCCCCAGCCGCGCAGCTTCTCCGCCACCAGCGCGGCGGTGCGCACCTCCTCGAAGCGCGTCTCGGGATGCATGTGGATGTCGCGGCGGATCGCGATCAGCTCCTCCGCATAGGTTTGGATCTCCTCCAGGATGGCGTGGCGCGACATGACTGCCCTTCTGCTCCGTGGGCCGGCGGGGCGCCTGGTCCGGGCGCCCGGTCGGGATTCCCGATATTACTGCGGCCGCTCCTCCCCGAAATCCAGGCCCGGGCGGCAGGTCGCAGGAATGCGTTGACCTTTGGCGGGCCGCGTGCCGCAATTCCGCGGGGCACCGCCGAAACAAGGCGGCACCGGGGAGGCGGGGCGCAGTCACGAACCGTGACGGAGACCTCATGGCCCCGATGCATCCGCGGCTGCCGCGCCGCGCCCTTCTCGCCCTGCCCAGCCTTGCCCTGTTGCCCAGCGGTGCCGCCCGGGCCCAGGGGGCGGGTCAGGCCCTGACCCTGGCGGTGGCCGCGCCGCCGACCTCACTGGACCCGCACTATCACACGCTCTCGCCCAACAACATGATGGCGGAGCACTTCTTCGATCAGCTCGTCGGGCGCGACGCCAAGGCGCAGCTCCGGCCCGGCCTCGCGGAATCCTGGCGGCTGGTGGACGACACGACCTGGGAGTTCAAGCTCCGCCGCGGCGTGAAGTTCAGCAATGGCGACGACTTCACCGCCGAGGACGTGCTCTTCACCATCAGGCGCGTGCCGAACGTGGTGAACAGCCCCGGCTCCTTCGCCATCTACACCAAGGGCATCGCCTCGTCGGAGGTGGTGGATCCGCACACGATCCGCTTCAGGACCAACGGCGTGTATCCGCTGCTGCCGCAGGATCTCAGCCAGGTCTACATCATCTGCAAGGCGGTCGGGGACAATGTCAGCACGGGCGAGTTCAACAACGGCCGGGCCGTGATCGGCACCGGCCCGTTCCGCCTCGCCAGCTTCACCCCGGACGACCGCGTGGTGATGACACGGAACGACGCCTATTGGGGCGAGAAGCCGGACTGGGCGCAGGTGACCTACCGCTTCAACGCCAATGATGGCGTGCGGGTGGCCGCGCTGCTCTCGGGCGACGTGCAGATGATCGACGTGGTGCCGCCGAACGACATGCCGCGGCTGCGGAGCACCCAGGGCCTCAGCTTCGCCGAGATCCCCAGCCTGCGCTGCATCTATCTCAAGCTGGACACGGCGCATGAGGTGTCTCCCTACATCACCGGCCCGAATGGCGAGAAGCTGGACCGCAACCCGCTGCGGGACCTGCGCGTCCGCCGGGCCCTTTCCATGGCCATCAACCGCCAGGCGATCGTGGAGCGCGTGATGCAGGGCGCGGCCACGCCCATCGGGCAGATGATGCCACCGGGCGCCAATGGCTACCTGACCGACCTGCCGCCACCCGCCTTCGATCCGGACCGGGCCAAGGCCCTGCTCACCGAGGCCGGCTATCCCAACGGCTTCCAGATCGGCCTCATCGGCCCCAACAACCGCTATGTGAACGACGTGCAGATCATCCAGGCGATCGGACAGATGTGGCAGCGCATCGGCATCCGCACGCGGGTGGAGGCGATGCCCTTCGCCGTGCTGGCGCAGCGGCAGGCGCGCAACGACATGTCCGCCATGCTGATCGGCTGGGCGACGAGTGGCGAGCCCTCCACCGCCCTGCGCGGCAACCTGACCACCCGCATCCCGGAGAAGGGGTTCGGGACGGTGAACTTCAGCGGCTACTCGAACGCCTTCGTGGACAGGCTGGTGGAGGAGGGCCTGCGCACCGCCGACAACGGGAAGCGCGAGGAGGTGTTCAAGCAGGCGATGCGCGTGGCGATGGAGGATGTCGCCCTCATCACGCTGCATATGCAGAAGAACATCTGGGCCCTGCGCGGCGGCCTGACCTATGAGGCGCGCGCGGATGAATACACGGTGGCCGCGGGCGTGCGGCGGGGACAGGCCTGATACCGGTGGGGCGGGCCGGCCGGCGAGGCTGGTCCGCCCCGGACGGCGCCTAGCCGCCGGGGCGCAGCAGCGCGCCGATGCCATCCACGACGAATTGCACGGCCAGGGCGGTCAGCAGCACCCCCAGCAGGCGGCTGAGCACGATGCGCCCGGTCCGGCCGAGAAGACGGGAAATACCCTCCGAGGCCAGGAACACGCCGAGGCAGGCCAGCATGACCGCGAGCACGAGGAGCAGGACGGCCGCGGTGCCAAAGGGGCTTTCCTCCATGCGGGCCGTCAGCAGGATCACGGCCGTGATGGCGCCGGGCCCTGCCATGAGGGGGATGGCGAGCGGGAAGGCCGCCAGGTCCCGCATGTGGTCGAGATGCAGGGCGGCGTCCGCCGTCTCCTGCTTGCGCTCGGTCCGGCGCTCGAAGACCATCTCGAAGGCGATCCAGAAGAGCAGGAGCCCGCCGCCGATGCGGAAGGCGGGCAGGCCGATCTCCAGCCAGTCCAGCAGCCGGTCCCCCAGCAGCACGAAGAAGGTGAGGATGGCGTAGGCGATCACCGTCGCCCGGACCGCGACCGCCCGCCGCTCGCGCACCGTCATCCCATCCGTCAGGGAGAGGAAGATCGGCGCCAGGCCCACGGGATCCACCGTCACCAGCAGCGTGACCAGGGTGGAGATCAGGAGGTCGATGCTCATGCCCCGGCATCATCCCGGAGCGGGCGGGCGGCGCGCAACCCATCGGGGCGGGCGATGCGCGGGGGTGGTCGCCTCCCCATATGGGCCGCGTTGACCCGGGATGAAACGAGGCGATGGGCTGGACGGTGCGAATGCGCGGGGCGATGGATTGCGGCGGGCCGGGCTGGCCGGCTCCGGGGCGGGGCCGGTGACGATGTCCTCCAGGCTCTGGTCGCTCGGCGTCGCCCTGGTGGCGCTGGGCTTCGCCGCGCATCTGATCGGCTGGGACGCCATCCTCTGGTTCCCGATGGTCGCCATCGATTCCCTGATGTGGCTGCCCATGGCGGTGATCGACGGCGTGCGGGAATCCCCCGGCACCTATGGGGTGGTGGCCCTCGGCGTGGCGCTGATGGTGCTCGCCCGGGTCATCGGCCGGCGCAAGGGATGACCTAGCCCCGCAGCTTCAGCCCCTGCAGGCGCAGCAGCCCGTCCGGCACGGCCCGCAGCCCCTCCAGCCGCGAGGTGCCGCCATGCAGCACCCTGGAGTGCCAGAGATAGATGTAGGGGCGGTCCGCCAGCAGCACCCGCATGGCGCGCTCATAGGCGACCGCGCGCTGCGCGGGCTCGACGCTGCCGCGCCCCTCGCGCAGGGCGGCATCGGCCTCCTGCGAGCAGTACTTGCCGCCGTTCAGGCTCTCCCCGCAGGCGTTGAAGCCCCAGAGATTGCCATCCAGGTCCAGCCGACCGGACCAGGCGATCAGCAGGCTCTCGAAATCGCCAGCCGTCCATTGGCGCAGCAGGGTGGCGGTCTCGATCACCTGCAACTCCACGTCGAACCCGGCCTCGGCCGCCATCGCCTGGATGATCTCGGCGGCCTGGGTGTACTCGGTCGTGTTCGGCACGGAGAGGCGGATCTTCACCCGATCCGTGATTCCGGCCTCGCGCAGCAGGGCGCGGGCGCGGGCGAGGTCGCGCCCCGGCACCGGCAGGGCCCGCACGTAGTTCGGGCTGGTGGGGGCGACGGACTGGTTGCCGGGAACGTACTGGCCATCGAAGGCAACCTGCACGAGGGCGGCGCGGTCGATGGCGAGTTCCAGCGCCTCCCGCACGCGCCGGTCCCGCCCGAGCGGCGTGTCGGCGCGCGGCCCGTTCGCGACATTCACCGCGACATAGACGCTGTTGAGGCTCGGCACGCTCGCGATCTGCACGCGGCGGTCGGCCCGCAGTTCCGGCAGGTCGGTCGCCGCCACGCGCTCGGCCAGCTCGATGGTGCCGGAGCGGAGATTGGCGGCCATCACCGTGCTGTCGGTGATGGGGCGATAGACCACGCGGTCGAAATGGATGGCGCCGGCATTCCAGTATTCGGGGAAGCGCTCCAGCTCGATCCGGTCCTGCGCCACGCGGCGGACGAAGCGGAAGGGGCCGGCGCAGGCGGGCTCGCGCGCGAAATCCTGGTTCACCCGCCCGGCGGCGCGGGGCGAGACGATCATGCCGGCGCGGTCGGAAAGCGCGGCCAGCAGCGGCGCGAAGGGCTGCTCCAGCCGGAGCGTCACCTCCAGCGGCCCGGTCGCCGCCACCTCTCGCACCGGCCCCAGCTCCCCCCGGCGGGTGGAGCCTGGCGTATCCAGGTGGCGGCGCAGGCTGGTGACCACCGCCGCCGCATCCATCACCGCCCCGTCATGGAAGCGCACATCGGGGCGCAGGGTGAGGACGAGGCTCCGCCCGCCCTCCTCCCACCGCCAGGCCGTGGCGAGCTGCGGGACGAGGCGGAGCTCCGCATCCACCTCGATGAGCTTGTCGCACATGGCCGCGAAGACCTGCCGGGCCGCGAGGCTGCGCGAGAGGGTCGGGTCCAGCACGTCCGGGTCGCTGACGATCCCCACCCGCAGCGTCTGGGCCGGCGCGGCGCCCACCCAGAGGCCGGCGAGGAGGCCGAGAAGGGCGAGGCGGCTGCGGCGCATGGGGAGTCTCCGGCAGGGACGGTGCGAGGCTGCCGCATCGAATATGATATATCAACCGGCGAAGTGGCTCCTGCGGATGCTGTTGGCATCGCAGCCTGGCCTGGCCCCTTTCCCGGGCGCGGAACGCGGGGCAGAAGCATCGGCCGGCCCCGCCACGGGCAGAGCCGCGTCCCGCCTCGGAAGGATCGAGCCCCAGCATGAGTGCCGCCCCCCGCCCCGCCGCCGACCTCGCGGACAGCCTGCCCGAGCGCATCCGGGGCGTCGGCACGAGCCAGATCGGGCTCGTGGCCGATCGTGGCCGCGACGACCCGGATGTGGTGAAGCTCTGGATCGGCGAGGGTGACCTGCCCACGCCGGAGATCGTGGTGGAGGCGGCGCATCGCGCCATGCTGGCGGGTGAGACCCGCTACACCTATTCCCGCGGCATCCCCCGACTGCACGAGGCGCTGACCGACTACCACCGCCGCCACTGGGGGGTGGAGGTGGCGCCGGAGCGCTTCGCCATCACGGCGGGCGGGATGAACGCCATCATGCAGGCCTGCCAGGCGCTGCTGGATACGGGTGACGAGGTGATCATCCCCTCCCCCAACTGGCCGAACCTGGCCGAGGCCGTGCGCGTGACGGGCGGGACGCCGGTGACCGTGCCCTATCGCCGCAGCGCGGATGGGCGCTTCTCCCTGCCCATCGGCGATATCGAGGCGGCGATCACCCCGCGCACGCGCATCCTGGTGGTGAACTCGCCCTCCAACCCCACGGGCTGGGTGATGCCGCTGGCGGAGATGGAGGCGCTGCGCGACCTCGCCCGCGCGCGCGACCTCTGGATCATCTCCGACGAGGTCTATGCCCACTTCACCTATGGCAACGCGATCGCGCCCTCCTTCCTGCAGATCTGCACGCCGTCCGACCGGCTGATCGTCACCAACACCTTCTCCAAGAACTGGGCGATGACGGGCTGGCGCGCGGGCTGGATCGTCTATCCGCAGGGGCTGGCGGGAACCTTCGGCAAGCTCGGCCAGTACAACACCACCTCCATCCCCACCTTCATCCAGCACGCCGCGGTGGCCGCGCTGGAGGAGGGAGACAGCTTCATCCGCACCATGGTCGGCCGTTGCGCCGAAAGCCGGACGATCATGATGGAGGGGCTTTCGCGCCTGAAGGGCGTGACGGTCTTCGCGCCCGAGGGCGCCTTCTACCTCATGGCGCGGGTGGATACGGGCGAGACGAGCCTGGACCTCGCCTTCCGCCTGCTGCGCGAGGCCAAGGTCGGCGTCGCCCCCGGCACGGCCTTCGGGCCGGAGGGCGAGGGCTTCATCCGCATCTGCTTCGCGGTCAGCCCCGCCCTGGCGCGGGAGGCCGTGGCGCGGCTGACGCGGGTGCTCGGCGAAGCCTAGGCGGCGGGCGACCTGGCGGGGAGGAGGAAGGGGCGGCGATCCGGGCCTGGTGTCCTTACCGGGCACTGTCACCCGGCACCCCCTGAGAGCTCCGCGAAAATTGCGAAGCGGCAGGCACCTGGCCTAGTGTCGGCCCGCTTTCGGCAGGCGCCTGACCGGGGGCGAGTGCTCACAGAAACGGGAGTGGATCATTCTCCACGCTGACCGGTCGATCGACCCGCCGACCGGCTCCTCCGGCCCCGCGGCAGCCGGGCTGGAGAGGGCCACGCCGCTCCGGCCGGGCGATCTGGTGCTCGTCACGGGCGGTTCAGGCTTCCTTGGCTCGGCGGTGGCGCGCTCCCTTCTCGCCCGGGGGCTCCGCGTGCGCGCCCTCGTCCGCCCGACCAGCCCGCGCGGCAATCTGGAAGGCCTGGGCTGCGAGCCCGTGCAGGGCGACCTGACCGACGCCCCTTCCCTCCGCGCCGCGCTGCAGGATGTGCAGCATCTTTTCCACGTGGCGGCGGACTACCGGCTCTGGGCGCCCGATCCGGGCGTGCTGCTGCGGGTGAACGTGGACGGCACACGCGCACTGATGCGCGCCGCCCTCGAGGCCGGGGTGGAGCGGATCGTCTATACGAGCAGCGTGGCCGCCCTGAAGGTGGCGGGCGCCACCGCGCCGGTGGACGAGACGGCGCCGCTGGACCCCGACGAGGCGATCGGCACCTACAAGCGCAGCAAGACGCTGGCCGAGCGCGTGGTGGAGGAGATGGTCGCGCGGGACGGGTTGCCCGCCGTGATCGTGAATCCCTCCACCCCCATCGGCCCGCGCGACATCCGGCCGACGCCCACCGGCCGCATCATCCTGGATGCCGCGCGCGGCAAGATCCCGGCCTTCGTGGAGACCGGGCTGAACTTCGCCCATGTGGACGACATCGCGGAGGGCCATCTCCTCGCCTTCGAGCGCGGGCGGATCGGGGAGCGGTACATCCTGGGCGGGGAGAACGTCTTCCTGCAGGAATTCCTGGCCGAGGTCGCGCGCCGCACCGGGCGCCGCGCGCCGACCATGAAGCTGCCACGCGGCCCGCTCTATCCGCTCGCCCTGGGGGCCGAGGCGGTGGCGAAGCTGACGGGGAAGGAGCCCTTGCTGACCGTGGATGCGCTCCGCATGTCGCGCTACCGGATGTTCTTCACCTCCGCCAAGGCGGAGCGGGAACTGGGCTATCACGCGCGCCCCTGGCAGGAGGGGGTGGCGGATGCGCTGGCCTGGTTCCGGAGCGCGGGCTACCTCGCATGAGCCCCGCGCTGTTCCTCGGCCTCCTCCCGGTACTGATCTGGCTGGCGATGCTGCTGGCCCGGGGCGGCTTCTGGCTGGCGCGGGACCGCGACGACCGCGACGCGCCGCCCGAGCCGGCGCAATGGCCGGCGGTGGTGGCCGTGGTGCCCGCGCGGAACGAGGCCGACGTGATCGCGGCCTCCATCGGCAGCCTCATGCGCCAGGACTATCCCGGCCCCTTCCGCGTGGTGCTGGTGGATGACGGCAGCACGGACCGAACGGCCGAGACGGCGCGCGGCGCGGGTGGCACGGCGCCGCTGGAGGTTCTCACCGGCGCCCCCCTCCCCCAGGGCTGGACGGGCAAGCTCTGGGCGCTGGAACAGGGCGTGCGCCACGCGACCGGCTCCGGCGATGCGCCGGCCTATGTGCTGCTGACGGATGCCGATATCGGCCACGCGCCCGGAAACCTCCGCGCCCTCGTCGCGCGGGCCGAGGCGGGGCGCCTCGCGCTGGTCACGCTGATGGCCGAGCTCTCCTGCGTCACGCGGGCGGAACGCTTCCTCATCCCGGCCTTCGTCTTCTTCTTCCAGATGCTCTACCCCTTCGCCTGGGTGAACGATGCGCGCCGACGCATCGCGGCCGGCGCGGGCGGCTGCATGCTGGTGCGGCGCGAGGCGCTGGAGCGCGCGGACGGCATCGCCTCCATCCGCACCGCCATCATCGACGACTGCGCCCTGGCGCGCCGCCTGAAGGCCCAGGGCCCGATCTGGCTGGGCCTGACCCGTCGCGCGAAGAGCCTGCGCCCCTATGGCGACGTGGCGGAGATCGGGCGGATGGTGTCGCGCTCGGCCTATGCGCAGCTGCATTATTCGCCGCTTCTGCTGGCGGGAACGGTGCTGGGCATGGTGCTCACCTATCTCGTGCCGCCGACCCTGGCCGTGTTCGGCGCGGGCTGGGCGCAGGCGGCGGGCATGGCTGCCTGGGCGATGATGGCGCTTGCCTTCCAGCCGATGCTGCGCTTCTACCGCGTCTCGCCGCTCTGGGGCGTGGCGCTGCCGGCCATCGGGGCGGCCTATACCTGGTTCACGGTGCAGTCCGCGCTGCAGGTCTGGCGCGGCAAGGGTGGAATGTGGAAGGGCCGCGCGCAGGCCATGGCAGGTGGCGCATGAAGGACGTTCCGGCAGACCTTCTCTCGGACGACACAGCCGGGCTCGACGAGATCGAGGCCGGCGTCTCCCGCGCCGCCGAGGCGCTGCGCCGCGAGCAGCGCGCGGACGGCCATTGGGTGTTCGAGCTGGAGGCGGATGCCACCATCCCCGCCGAATACATCCTGCTGCGCCAGCACCTGGCCGAGCCGGACGCGCCGGAGCTGGAGGCGAAGCTCGGGCGCTATCTCCGCCGCATCCAGGGCGAGCATGGCGGCTGGCCGCTCTTCCATGGCGGCAGCTTCGACATCAGCGCTTCGGTGAAGGCCTATTTCGCGCTGAAGATGATCGGCGACAGCCCGGAGGCGCCGCATATGCAGCGCGCCCGCGCGGCCATCCTGGCGCATGGGGGCGCGGCGCGCGCCAATGTCTTCACGCGCATTCTCCTCGCCCTCTATGGCGAGCTCTCCTGGCGGCAGGTCCCCACCATCCCGGTGGAGATGATCCTGCTGCCGCGCTGGTTTCCCGTGCATATCGGGCGCATGTCCTACTGGGCGCGCACCGTGCTCGTGCCGCTGCTGGTCCTGCAGGCGCTGCGCGTCCGCGCGCGCAATCCGCGCGGCGTGCGGATCCAGGAGCTGTTCGCGCCGGGGCGCGCGCCGGTGCGGCGCGGGCGCACGCATCAGCACCCGGGCTGGGCGCTGTTCTTCAACGGGCTGGATGGCGGGCTGAAGGTCGCCGAGCCCCTCTGGCCCCGCAAGCTGCGTCGCCAGGCCATAGAGCGCTGCGTGCAGTTCGTGACGGAGCGGCTGAACGGCGAGGACGGGCTGGGCGCGATCTACCCCGCCATGGCCAATGCCGTGATGATGTATGACGCGCTCGGCTATCCCGAGGACCACCCGGACCGCGCCATCGCCCGCAAGTCGATCGAGAAGCTGCTCGTCATCCGCGAGGACGAGGCCTATTGCCAGCCCTGCGTCTCCCCGGTCTGGGACACGGCGCTGACGGCCCATGCGATGATGGAGGTCGGCGGCGAGGCGGCGGCGCAGACCGTGCCGCAGGCCCTCGCCTGGCTGAAGCCCTTGCAGGAGCTGGAGGTGAAGGGCGACTGGGCCGAACAGCGCCCGCATGTCCGCCCGGGGGGCTGGGCCTTCCAGTACCGGAACGCCCATTACCCTGATCTGGACGACACGGCGGTGGTGGTGATGGCGATGGACCGCGCCCGCACGCAGTTCGGTCTCGGCAAGGAGTATGACGAGGCGGTGGCGCGCGGCGCCGAATGGACGGCCGGCCTCCAGAGCAGCAATGGCGGCTGGGGCGCCTTCGACGTCAACAACACGCATGACTACCTGAACAACATCCCCTTCGCCGATCACGGCGCGCTGCTCGACCCGCCCACCTCGGATGTCAGCGCGCGCTGCGTGGGCATGCTGGCCCAGCTGGGCGAGACCGCCGAGACCAGCCCGCGCATGCGCGCCGCCCTCTCCTATCTGGAGCGGGAGCAGGAGGCGGATGGCAGCTGGTTCGGCCGCTGGGGCGTGAACTACATCTACGGCACCTGGTCCGCGCTGCTGGCGCTGAACGCCGCCGGGCTGGATGGCAGCGCGCCCAGCATGCGGCGCGGCGCCGACTGGCTGCTCTCGATCCAGAACCCCGATGGTGGCTGGGGCGAGGATTGCGAGAGCTACAGCCTGGACTATCGCGGCTACGAGCCCGCGCCCTCCACCGCCTCCCAGACCGCCTGGGCCTTGCTCGGCCTGATGGCGGCGGGCGAGGTGGACCACCCGGCGGTCGCGCGCGGCATCGAGTATCTCCGCCGCACCCAGGACGAGACGGGGCTGTGGCAGCAGGACGCCTATACGGGCGGCGGCTTCCCGCGGGTCTTCTACCTCCGCTACCACGGCTATCCGAAGTTCTTCCCGCTCTGGGCCATGGCGCGCTACCGCAACCTCAAGCGCGGCAATGCGCGGCGGCCGGCGCACGGGATGTGACGGTTCTCGCGGCCACGGGGCTGCAACGGGAAGCGCGGATTCTCGCCGGCCCGGGCGTGGCGGTGGTCGCAGGGGGCGGCGACCATGCCCGGCTGGAGGCGGAGCTGGACCGGCTGGCGCCCGGGGCCTGCGGCATCATCAGCATCGGCATCGCCGGCGCGCTGGCACCCGGGCTACGGCCGGGGGACTGGGTGGTGGCGGATCACGGCACCGATCCGGAATGGACGGGCCGCCTGGCCGCCCGCCTGCCCGGTGCCCGCCTGGGGGCGATCCTGGGCGTGGACGCGATGGTGGCGGAAGCGGCCGGAAAGGCCGCGCTTCACCGGGACACCGGGGCGCTGGCGGTGGATATGGAAAGCCATGTGGCCGCCCGCGTGGCCCGGCGCCACAACCTGCCCTTCGCCGCCGCCCGCGCCATTTCCGATGCCGCGGACCGCTCCCTTCCCCCCGCCGCCCGGGTCGGGATGCGGCCGGATGGGGGGATGGACCTGCCCGCCGTGCTGCTGGCCCTGGCGCGTGATCCCCGCCAACTCCCCGCCCTCATCCGGACGGGGATCGAGGCGGAGCGGGGCTTCCGAGCCCTATTCCGCGGCCACCGTGGGCTGGGCCCCGCCCTTGCCGGCCCCGTGGTTGATCTCGATCCGGCGTGACGCCTTGGGGTTGGCCGTGCGGATCTCGGCCAGCTTCTTCTCGACATGGCCGGAGAAGACGTATTGGGCCGGGCGCTGGTGATCCAGCGAGATGTCCTTCGCCATTGCCCCTTCCGTGCGGATGCCGCCCAGCGTCACGGCCAGCGCCTTGATGGGATTCGTGACCATGTGCTTCACGGCCGAGGCCTCGAAGCCCGAATGGACCATGCAATCGGCGCATTTCTCGTAGTTGCCGACGCCGTACTGGTCCCAGGCCGTGTCCTCCATCAGCTCCTTGAAGGTCTTCGCGTAACCCTCGCCGAGCAGGTAGCAGGGCTTCTGCCAGCCGAAGACCGTGCGCGTCGGGTTGCCCCAGGGCGTGCAGGCATAGGCCTCGTTCCCCGCCAGGAAGTTCAGGAACATCCGGGACTGGGTGAAGGGCCAGGCCTTGCCGCCATTCCCGCGCGAGAGGATGCCGCGGAACAGCTCCTTCGTCTTCGTGCGGTTGAGGAAGTGCTGCTGGTCCGGGGCGCGCTCATAGGCATAGCCGGGTGAGACGGTGATGCCGTTCAGCCCGAGCGCCGTCATCTCGTCGAAGAAGCGCGCCGTCTGCTCGGGGTCGGCATCGTTGAACAGGGTGCAGTTGATGCTGACCTGGAAGCCCTTGGACTTGGCCAGCCTGATGGCCTCGACCGCCTTCTCATAGACGCCGTCCTGGCAGACGGACTTGTCGTGCATGGCCTGGTTGCCGTCCAGATGGATGGACCAGGTGAAGGAGGGGCTCGGCTTGTAGTCGTCGATCTTCTTCGCCAGCAGCAGGGCGTTGGTGCAGAGGATGACGAACTTCTTGCGCGCCAGGTAGCCGCGCACGATCTCCGGCATGTCCTTGTGCAGCAGCGGCTCCCCGCCCGCGATCGAGACCACGGGCGCGCCGCACTCGTCGATCGCCTCCATGCACTGCTCGACGGTGAGGCGCTGGTTCAGGATCTCGTTCGGATAGTCGATCTTGCCGCAGCCGGCGCAGGCCAGGTTGCAGCGGAACAGCGGCTCGAGCATCAGCACCAGCGGGTAGCGCTTCCGGCCCGACAGATGCTGCTTGAGCAGATAGGCCCCGATCCGGGCGGCCTGCAGCACGGGGATACCCAAGGCTGCGCTCCTCTTTATTCGGCTGGCTGGACGAGCGTCGGCGCCGACGGCGTCCGAAGTTCGACGGGAAGGCGGAACTCGACGTTTTCCTGGATTCCGGTCATGGCCGCAACCTCCACCTCACCATGGCGGCGCAGGGCAGCCAGAACGTCCAGGACGAGCTCTTCCGGTGCCGAGGCCCCGGCCGTGAGGCCGACGGTGCGCACACCGGCCAGCCAGCCCGGGTCGAGCTCGCCGCCATCCGCAATGAGGTGGCTCGGCACGCCGTGTTCAAGGCCGATCTCCCGGAGCCTGTTCGAGTTGGAGCTGTTCCGGCTGCCGACGACGAGAAGGAGGTCCACCCGCTCGCACAGCTCCCGCACCGCGGCCTGGCGGTGCTGGGTGGCGTAGCAGATATCCGAGACATCGGGCCCCTCGATCCCGGGGAAGCGGGCCCGCAGGGCGGCGATGATGCCGCGGGTGTCGTCCACGCTGAGGGTGGTCTGGGTGATATAGGCCAGGGGCGCGTCGGCCGGCAGCTCCAGCCGCGCCACGTCCTGGACGGTGGAGACGAGGTGGACGGGGCCATCCACCTGGCCCAGCGTCCCCTCCACCTCCGGATGCCCGGCATGGCCGATGAGGACCAGGGTCCGGCCGCGCGCCGCGTAGCGCTTGCCCTGGATGTGCACCTTCGCCACTAGCGGGCAGGTCGCGTCCAGCACGGGCAGGCCGCGCGCCGCCGCCTCCTCCACCACGGATCGCGCGACGCCATGGGCGCTGAAGATGGTCACGGCCCCGTCCGGCACCTCGGACAGCTCCTCGACGAAGACCGCGCCCTTGGCCTTCAGGGTCTCCACCACATGGCGGTTATGCACGATTTCGTGACGGACATAGACCGGTGCGCCGAACCTTTCGAGCGAGCGCTCGACGATATCGATCGCCCGGACGACCCCCGCGCAGAACCCACGGGGCTGAGCCAGAAGAACCCGCATGCGCACCGAATCCCCCGCACTGGGCCGCCACCAAGGGGCGCCGAATCCGAGGTTAGGCACGGGGCCGCCGTTTTCCTATAAGGAAGCCGCTGCCGCGCGCCGGATCGGGTTGCGCTTTGCCCCGCCCCGTCCATTAATCAGCCCCCGGCGCACCCCGCCGTATCATTCCTGGGACCAGCGCATGTCGTCCATTCCTGCCGAGACCGTTCCTCTCGACAGCCCCAAGGTTGCCGCCGCCGACCACTATGCCCGGCACTGGACCTTCGACCGGCCCGGGCGCATCCGCATCGGCAGCGACGAGCATGGCGAGATGTTCGCCCGGATGCTCCTCGAGACGCACAACCCGTACAAGCCGCGGGTCCTGGATTGGCCCAGGCTGGACCCGGAGGCGCATCGGCGCCTGACCAGCCTGCCCATCTGGGACATCGCGGTGCAGACCGAAGGCCGCGCCTCGCTCCGCGTGCTCGACTACGCGGCCACCATCCGCGACCCGCTGATGAACGAGGCGATGGTCATGGATGGCAACGAGGAGGCGCGCCACAAGAAGGTGCTGTCCAACCTCGTCGAGGCCTATGGCGTCGTGCTGGAGCCCGAGCCCGAATACACGGGCTACAAGGACGTGGAATGGGGCTGGATGCGCACGGGCTACAGCGAGTGCATCGACAGCTTCTTCGCCTTCGGCCTCTTCGAGGCGGCGCGCCGCTCCGGCTATTTCCCGCCCGATCTCGTGGATACCTTCGAGCCGGTGATCCAGGAGGAGGCGCGCCACATCCTCTTCTTCGCGAACTGGGCCGCCTGGCAGCGCGCGCGCCAGCCCCTGTGGCGCAAGCCGTATTTCCTGGCCAAGACCGCCGCCGTCTGGGCCGTGCTGATCTGGGACCGGCTGGTGATGGCCCGCGACCTCGGCGGCGCCTCCAAGCAGACGAACTTCACCGCCTCCTCCGATTCCATCGGCATCAGCATGGATGCATCGGAGCTGATCGATATCTGCCTGGCCGAGAATGACCGCCGGATGGCCGGCTACGACCCCCGCCTGCTGCGCCCGACCACCGTGCCCTTCTTCATCCGCATCGCGCGGCGCTTCATGCGGAACCCGCGCCCGGCGGGCGCCCCGGCATGAGCGCCAACACCGTCATCCACCGCATCGTCCGCCCGGCCGTGCGCGCGGTGGCGCCCACGGGCATCCGGCCCAACACCATCACCACCCTGCGCCTCGTCACCGGCATCGCGGCGGCCGTCGCCTTCGCCTGGGATGCGGGCTTCTGGCAGCATGTGGGGGCGGCGATCTTCCTCCTCTCCATGCTGCTCGACCGCGCGGACGGGGAGCTGGCGCGCTCCACTGGCCAGACCAGCGCGGCGGGCCATCGCTACGACCTGTTCAGCGACTGCTTCTCCAACATCATCGCCTTCCTCGGCATCGGCATCGGCCAGATGGTCCATCTCGGCTTCACCGGCCCCCTGCTGGGCGCGCTGGCCGGGGTGGCGATCGGGGCGATCTTCTACCAGCTCCATGTCATGCGCATCGGCACGCTGCGCGGCTATGACCTGGCGCCCGGAATCACCATCGACCCGGACGACCTGCTCGCCCTGGTGCCGGTGCTGATCTGGGTCGGAGCGACGGTCCCGATGCTCTGGGCCGCGGCCATCATCACCCCCGGCGCGGCGCTCTATCTCGCCATCGCCGGGACGCGGCACGCGCGGGCGCGGTCGTAAGCGGCAAGTTCTGGCCTGACGGGGCTTTCCGGAGAGGGCGCTGCCCTCTCCGGACCTCTCCCGCCAAGGGCCTTTGGAACCCCTTCTGACTGCCGTGGATACCCCGGATGAGTGGGGTCTCGGGCTACAGGGTGCCAGTTCTTCCCTTGCAGTCGCCTCGGGTCATCGACCCGAGGCGCACCGTCAGCCGAGTGATTCCAAACTTAAAGGGCGGACCAACAGACCGGAATTATGCGGCTTGCGAGGTGGCCAGGGTGCCTTCGATGGCTTCCAGCAGCCGCTCGAAATCCCTCCGGTCCAGCGCGCCGATGCAGCCGATGCGGAAGCTCTCCGCCTGCGTCAGCTTGCCCGGGTAGATGAGGAAGCCCCGGTCGGCCAGCGCATCGTAGAAGTCGCGGAACACGAGCCGGCCATCGGCGGGCATGCGGAAGGTCGCGATGATGGGCGCCTGCACCGCCTCATCCAGGAAGAGGGAGAAGCCCAGGCGTCGCATCCCGGCCAGGAGCGTGTCGAAATTCTCCTGGTAACGCCGGCGCCGGGCCTGCGGGCCGCCCTCCGCCTCCAGCCCGCGAAGCGCCTCTACCAGCGCGGCCACCACCTGCACCGGCGGGGTGAAGCGCCACTGCCCGTCCTTCTCGAAGCCCTTCCACTGGGCATGGAGGTCGAAGCTCAGCGAGGGGCTGTTCCCGGCAGCCCGTTCCAGCGCCGCGGGCTGGATGAGTGCGAAGCCCAGCCCGGGCACCCCCTCCAGGCATTTGTTCGAGGATGCCAGCACGGCGGTGACGGGCGTGGTGCGGAGGTCGAGCTCGAGAGCGCCGAAGCTGCTCATCGCATCCAGCAGGAAGGCCCTCCCCTCCCCCGCGACCACGGCCGCGACCTCCCGGAGCGGGTTGAGGATGCCGGTGGTGGTCTCGCAATGGACCAGCGCCACATGGGTGATCGAGCGGTCGGCGCGCAGCGCTTCCGCCACGCGCTCCGGCTCCACCGCGCGCTCCTCCGGCCAGCGGATCGCCTCCACGGCACGGCCCATCCGCTGGGCGATGGTCACCATCCGCTCGCCATAGGCGCCGTTGATCAGCACGAGCAGCTTGTCGCCCGGCCCCAGCAGCGTGGCGATCGCCGCCTCCACGATGAAGGTGCCGGAGCCCTGCAGCGGCACCGCCACATGGCTCCCCTCCCCGCCCGCCACGGCCAGCAGCCGCTGCCGCAACTCGGCGGTGAGCGCGATGAAGGCAGGGTCCCGCGAGCCCCAGTCCCGCATCATGGCCCCTCGGGTGCCCGGCGCCGTGGTCAGGGGCCCGGGGGTCAGCAGGATCGGGCTTTCGCTCATGAAGGGCTCCGCAGACGGGAATCGGGCAGCGCGGCGCTGGTGCCCACGCTCCATCGCCATGCGACGACACCGGGCAGGCCGAGGATGATGTCGCGGATCCGCCGGATAAGCACCAGGGCGATGGCGCGGTCCGGCGGAATGCCGAACAGGGCGCAGATCAGCACATAGCCGCCCTCCTGCACGCCCAGCGCGCCGGGGATGAAGAAGCCCGCGCTCCGCACGGCCTGGCCGAGGCTCTCGATGACCAGCGCCTCCGCCAGCCCCGCCTCGATGCCGACCGCCTGCATCGCGGCCCAGGTCTCGGCCACGCCAATGAGCCAGGAGGCGAAGTGCCAGAGCCCGCTGTGCCAGAGCCGCCGGGGCTGGCGGTAGAGCCGCTGCACCGTCTCGTTCAGCCCGGACAACTCGCCCAGGGAGGTCCAGCCCGCGCGCGCCGCCAGCTTGGGCAGCATCGTCTCCACCACCTTGAACAGCCCCCAGCGCTGCGCGGCGATGAACACGCCCGTGATCCCCGCGCCGAGCGCCGTGCCCACCACCGCCCAGGTGAGGGTGTCGGACCCCGTGGCATGGGGGATGGTCAGCAGCACCGCGAGGCCGAGGAGGGAAAAGACGATCTGCGAAGCCATCTCCGTGCCGAGGTCGATGGCGAGGCTGGCGATGACCCGCACCTTGCTGACGCCGTAGCGGACCAGGATCTGCGCGCGGATCAGCTCGCCCATGGCCTGCACGATGGGCAGCAGCGCATTGGTCGAGACGCGGACCCAGCGGAGGAAGGCCAGGCCGAACGGGCCGGGCCGGCGCGGATCGTCGATCAGCGGCCCCCAGCCGAGGCCCGAGGCGAAGATCTGCGCGATGTTGAGCAGGAGGACGGCCAGCATCCACCACCCCGTCTCCAGCAGGAGGCGGAGGATCTCGGCCGGGTCATTGGTCGCGATGAGCGCGACGGCGATGGCCAGCCCGACGATCAGGCTGACCGCGGTGGACCAGATCACGCGGAAGCCGGCTCCGTGGTGGCGGCGGGCAGCGGGGAGGCCAGGAAGTCGCGGAAGCGGCGCGCGACATCGGCCGGCTTCACCGTGGGCCGGCCCAGCTTCGCCATGGAGCCGGGCGCGATCCGCAGATGGATCATCGCCGGCCCGCGAGCGGCCAGCGCCGCCCGGAAGGCGGCTTCGAAGCCGTCCAGGGAAGCCGCCGAGGCCGCGTAGCGATAGCCGCAGGCGAGCGCGATGGCCGCGAAATCCACCGAGGGGGAGACGGTCGCCTGCCCGCCGGTGGAGTCATGCACCCCGTTGTCCAGCAGGACATGGATGAGGTTGGCCGGCCCATAGGCGCCGATGGTGGCGAAGGTGCCGAGCTTCATCAGCGCCGCGCCGTCCCCATCCAGCACCACCACGGGGCGGGGGCTGTTCAGCGCCACGCCCAGCCCCATGCCGCTGGCCCCACCCATGGAGCCGACCTGATAGAGGTGCTGCGGCCGGTCCGCGAGGGTGAAGAGCTCCCGCCCGCATTTGCCCGTGGTCGCGATGACGCCGGCCTCCTCCGGCACGATGGCGAGGAAGCGCTCCAGCGCCTCGGCGCGGCCGGGGCGCTCGCCTTGCGCGGCGAAATCCTCGCGCCGGCCGGGCGCGGGCAGCGGGCGGGGCTTCTGGTCCAGCGCGCGTTCCGCCACGTCGTCCTTGCGGACCACCATGGCATAGGGCAGGCCGGTGGCCTCCATCCGCTCCACGGCCATTGCCAGGGCCGGGCGCAGCGCCTGGCCCGCCTGCGGGAAGGGCGCCTGCTCCAGCCGCATCAGGGCGATGAGGTCCTGGGTGATCTCGCCCATGACCTCATGCTGCGGCTCGTCGGGAATGCCGGGCTCGCCGCGCCAGGTCGTCAGGAAGAGGGTGGGAATGCGGAACGGGTGGTTCAGCGAGGTCAGCGGGTTCACCGCGTTCCCCAGGCCGGAGTTCTGGCACATCACCACCGTCCGCCGCCCGGCCAGCCAGGCACCGGAGGCGATGGCCACCGCCTCCCCCTCGCTCGCCGCGCCGACATAGGCGAGGGAGGGCGTGGAGAGCACGCCGTTGATCAGCGGCGTGAGGAAGCTGCAGGGCACGCCCGTGTAGAAGTCGAAGCCGGCCTGGCCGGCCTCGGCGATGAAGTCGTCCGCGGTGATCATGTGAAGTTTCGGGCTTCCGCCAGGTCCGTCAGCGTGTTCACGTTCAGCCAGTGGCCGGTGAAGTACTTCACCCGCACCGGGTGCTTCGCGGCCAGGCGGGTCAGCAGCAGCGGCATGTCGCCGGTCTCCAGCAGCCCCTCGGCCTCCATGGCCACGATTTCCTCCCGCAGCCATTCGGCTCCGCGCGCGCTGAAGCGCACCAGCCCCATCCACTCGCCGCAGGCTTCGCCCTGGGGGATGTCCTGCGCCATGCGGGTGAGATGCGCGGGCCGGTCGTCCAGATAGTCGCCGGAGAAGCGGCGGTCGGCCGTCACGAGGTCCCGCTGGCCGGGATGCGGCTGCACGCCCAGCGTATCCACCGCCACCACCACATCGGCGCTGCTGGTGAGAAGGCTGTCCAGGATGTAGCGGCGGAACAGCACGTCGCCATAGGCGACGATGGTCTCGCCCCTGATCGCGTCGCGCGCGCAGGCCAGGGACCAGGCCTCGCCCGTCTGGGCGTAGCGGTCGTTGTCCAGGGTGCGGATGCCCTGCAGCGAAACGGCTTCCTTGCGATAGCCGCGCACCACCGTCACGTCGCGCACGCCGCTCTCGCGAAAGGTGCCGGTCAGGCGCTGCAGCAGGGACTGGCCGCGGATGTCCAGCATGCATTTCGGCTGGTCCAGGGTCAGCCCGCCCATCTCCCCGCCGGAGGCGGCCAGCACCACGGCGGAGGGCGCGGGGCGCGCGGGCAGGTAGCGGCGCTCCGCCTCCTCCAGCTCCGCATTGCCCATGAGGCGGAAGATGTCCTTCACCGTGGCCACGCTGCCCTCGACGCGCACGAGGGATTCGTCCTCATGGATCCGCGCCGCCGTCTCGCGCATCGCGGTCATGGAGGCGCGCAGCAGGTGGTTCGCCCAGATGATGGTGGAGATCCCGGCCTGGCGGTAGAGATCGGTCGGCGTCGAGTAGTACATGGTCGGCACGATCACGAGCGGCGCGCGGTTCGCCCAGCGCTCGGCGAAGGTGAAGATCTCGTCGGCGTTCGACTTCTTGGAATGGATGAGGATCGCATCCGCGCCCGCCGCGTGATAGGCCTCGGCGCGCCGCAGCGCCTCCTCCATCGTATGGCCGGAGATCAGCGCCTCCACCCGCGCGACGAGGACGAAGTCGTCATCCGTCTGGCTGTCCTTGCCGGCCTTGATGCGCCCGCAGAACTCATCCACATCCGCAAGCGGCTGCGCCTCCCCGATGAAGGAGTTCGTCTTGGGGAAGAGCTTGTCCTCGATGCACACGCCGGCGATGCCGCGCTCGCAGAGCTTGCGGACGAAGCGGCGGACATTGTTGAAGTTGCCATGCCCCGTATCGCCATCCACCAGGATGGGCAGGGTGGTGGCGTCGGCCATGTATTCCAGAACGTCCAGCACCTGAGTCCAGGATGCCTCGTTGCTGTCGCGCAGGCCCAGCGCCGCTGAGGTGGTGAGGCCCGAGGCCCAGATGCCGCGGAACCCGGCCTCCTGCACGATCTTGGCCGAGAGTCCGTCATGCGCCTCCATCAGGAAGGACAGGGAGGGCGAGGCGATCTCGCGCCGCAGTGCGGCGAAGCGCGTCTCGCGCGAGGCGGAGGGCAGGTTCCCGGGTCGCTGGCCCGAAAGGCTTGCATCACTCAAGGCGCGTCTCTCATTTCGGTAGAAGGCGTGATCAGGTCGCCAGGATGGCCGCTCTTGCGGAGCCCAGATAGTAACTTTACTTTCACACGGTTTGAAGTCCCGTCTAGGATCATCCGCTTGAGTGCTGGCACGCCGCTTCCATCCGCGATCATCCTGGCGGCAGGGGTCGGTCGGCGGCTCGGCGACGCCCATGACGGACCCAAGATCCTGCTGGAATTCGGTGGCCGCACGCTTCTTGCCCGGCATCTCGAGGCGCTTGCGCGGAACGGGGTGGAGCGGGTGAGCATGACGGTCGGCCACCAGCACACATTGATCGAGGCCGAGGTGCGGCGGCTCGGTTGGTCGGACAAGGTGCGGTTCGTGCATAATCCGGATTATCGCCAGGGCAGCCTCGTCTCGCTCTCGGTGCAGGGCGAAGCCCTTCGCGCGGGCGGGCCCGTGATCCTCATGGATGGCGACGTCTTGTACGATTCACGCATGATCGGCGCCCTGATCGGCGCGCCGGGCGAGAATGTGCTGCTGCTGGACCGCGACATCGAGCCCGGCGACGAGCCGGTGAAGATCTGCTTCAGCGGCGAGACGATCGTGGATTTCCGCAAGAAGCCGGAGCATCCGCATGACCGGTATGGCGAGTCGGTCGGCTTCTTCCGCTTCTCCGCGGACACGGCCGCGGCGCTCGCGGACCGCAGCGCGGCGCTGGTCGCGAACGGGCGGACGGATCTCGAATATGAGGAGGCGATCCGCGACCTCATCCTGGCCGAGCCCGCCCGCTTCCGCGCGCGCGACATCACCGAGCTTCCCTGGATCGAGATTGATTTCGAGGCGGATGTCGCCCGCGCCCGCGACGAGATCCTCCCGCAGCTGAGGGCTGCCTGATGTCCCCCCCGCCTGTGACGCCGCTCCTCGACCGGGTACGTGTGCCGTCGGATCTCCGGAACTTCTCGCCCGAGCAGTTGAAGCAGCTGGCGGAGGAGGTTCGTGCCGAGACGGTTCACGCGGTTT